>Ga0207644_10000768_pt1 | contig 20319 bp, 22 predicted proteins | sample KBSS73metaG_FD_184326 | JGI IMG/M metagenome (GOLD analysis project Ga0207644, IMG submission 184326) | Switchgrass rhizosphere microbial communities from Kellogg Biological Station, Michigan, USA - KBS S7-3 metaG (SPAdes) (version 2) | ecosystem: Host-associated > Plants > Roots > Rhizosphere... | reverse complement strand
TTCACGCCAGATCCGCACGTCCCTTCAGGCAGCTGAGTATGCGGCAGCGCGTGGTCAGATCTGATGGGCGTTCAACGCAAGCTGATCCAGCTGCCGCGCAGCCGGTTGTGACAAGGACTCGCATCTTGGTCCTGCCCCGCCAACGCCCTTATAGCCAAGTTGCGGAGGCGGCCCCCCAATCGGGTCAAGTCCTTGCCCGTGCCGAGACGTCGGCGATGCTCGCTGGTCGCTTTTTGGCTGAACGGACGGCCGGTTGCGGGCGCTAAGATTTTGGCTTTAGCGTCAGCAATGTCGGCGGCATCCATCATTTCTCGGCAAGCTTGGCGTCGGCCTTCTTATCAATCTTGGCTTTCTCCGCCTTCGACATGCGTCCGGCTTTGACAGCCTGACTGGACCGAGCCTTGGCGTTGCGAGCATGCGCGGCATCTTCCACAGGATATGCTCGCGTCGCAGGTACAGCGAAATCCTTGGCGGGTAGCTTGTCGCGCTTGGACGTGTCGAGTTTTGCCATGCAGAATCTCCTCTGCATCCAAACGTATGATGCAAGCCTTGGTTCTGGAAATCCGCGGCAGAGTGAGGCTTAATCGACGACCGGTTTCAGGTCTCGCGATGGGCTGCTCGAGCGACTGCTATGTCAGCGAATGCCGTCAAATCAGGAAGTGGCCAACGCTCCAGAACGCTGTCGCGGCGAGGACGAGGCCCAGCCAGACGATCAAACTTTTCTGCCAATTACGCAGCATCCATCGTGATGCCATTCCGCTACGGCTGCCTGGCGGTTGAGGTCGATAGCCCCGGAATTGTTGGTCATTCTTCGGCGGACGCTTAAATGTGTGCACGGTACCCATGGCAAAGGCGTACCCAGCCTGGTGGCGGAAGTCGATCCCACCCGCGGCTGAACAAACAGCGGCTTTCATTCAACTCTGCTGGAGGGTCGAACGTCCGCAATGTCGGCCACAGCAATCGTCGTTGAGCGCGCGGAATGCCCTGCGATGGCGTAAGCCAACATTCCCGGCGCCCAACGGATTGAGTTTGGCCGTCTGCTGCCGGAAGCTCTTGGGACTTTCCTGCCGTCCTCCCGGGATCCGTCAAACGGCAGCGTTTTCCAAAAGCGGATGTCAGTTCGTTGAGCTCTGTATGGCCGCAACGTGAGGCAATCTATAACCGCGGATTTTGCCGCCCTTCGTTCACCTCCGTCCCTGTACGCGGAGAAGTGCGTCGACTCAGAAAATTTCAGGCCCCGGCTGCATAATCCGGCCCTGCTCGAAGCCGAGCACCTCCAGAAACGGAAACCCCCGCCACCGGCCGGAGTTGTGTGGGTATGACCCGTCTCGTCACATCGCTGTTCGGCACCCAGGGCTCCGGTTGGCAAGTTGGCGCAGCAGGGCTCGTATTGATCGGCGCAGCCGTCACCATCGCCTACGCGGTGGTGGACAACTTCTGGGGCTGACGCCGGGACGGTGTCCCCATCAGCGACCGGGCGAGCAGGATCAGTGCGGCCCCGAGGTGGAACAGACCGCCTGGCACCCACATGATCACGCCCGCCAGTTGCTGGTCCATTTCCGGGGAGAGGCCAAACGGCATGGCTCCCATGGCAGCATAGGCTGGGTACCAAGGGCTCGCCGAAAGCGCCATCAGCGCTCCGAGCCCGCTACCGACCATCGAGGTCACGAACAGGCAGATGGACGCCACCAGACTGCTTTCCGCGCCGCGTCGCGGCAACATGGCCCACCAGAAAAGCAGCGCCGTGCCCGCGAACGAGGCATGCTGCGCCACGTGCCAGCCTTCGGAAGTCAGCGCCCGGTTGAACAGGGCCGGCATGTGCCAGCCGACCAGCGCCGCGGCCTGCAGTCCCGTTGCCACGAGCGGCGCGGCGAGCCAGCGCCACAGCGGCAGCCGCAGCAAGGGGGAGAGGCCCTGACGCAGCGGGGCCGGCAGGCCCCACAACAGCACCGGGCCCGGGCGCGAGGCGACAAGCAACAGCGCGGCCGGGAGCATGATCAGCTCGTGTTCGATCATGTGCAGGGTAAACGAGTGTTCGCCCGCCTCGTGCAGCGGCGAGACCAGCGCTGCGGCCATGGTTGCCCAACCGGAGAGAAACAATCCGGCGCGGTGGCGCGGCATCCGCAGTGAGGAGCGATGGGCCAACCGTATCCAGCCTACCATATAAAGGACCAATGTCAGCGCCAAGGGGATGACCACACCCGGAGCGAAGGTCCATTCCGGCGCTTGGTGATGATGGCCGGCGTGCGCCTCGGCAAGGCCCGGCGCGACCAGCAGGCCCAGCGCCGCCAGGGTCAGTACGGGCGGGCGGATCAGGCGGCGCATCGCGGCAGGATGAGGCCGGCGGCAAGCTGCATGACCATGGCGAATCCCGCGATGGGCGCGAGCAGCATGGTGATCACCGCCAGAAACGAGCGTCCACTCTCTTCCGGCGCGCGCCAGCTCGCCGCCGCATAGATCGCCCCTGCCGCGGTGATTACCAGCCCCACCATCGAGGCCAAGACGACAAAGGGCCCGCCTCGGGAGAGGCAGTCGTCGAACACGCTGTCGGAGCCCAGCTGGTGCGAGAGCGCCCAGCCTCCAGCCACCAGCAGTAAGGCCATGAAAGGTTGCGGGCGCTTGATCAGATCGGTGCGGGGCATGTCAGTTCACCAGTCGGGGGAGCCAGTAGATCAGTGCGTAGATCGGCAGCCAGCACAGCCAGACGAACCGCCAGTAGACCGCGTTCTCCGAGCAATCCACGAAGCGTCGCCCCTCTGTCCCATGCGGCGTGAACATCAGCGCGGTGAGGACCAAAGTATCGACCCAGTCGGTCACGATGTGGGTGGTGTGCAGCACCAGCAGCATCCAGATCGCCGAGCCATAGGCGTTCTGGTACCAGAACACGTTGAGCGAATTGAACTCGAACGCGCGCACCACCAGCAACACTAGCCCGATCAGGCTCATCAGCACCAGCAGGCCCCGCACGCGCGGCAACTCATACTTCTCCGCGGCCCACTTTATCAGGGTATTGGGTATCTCGCTGAGCAGGATGACGATGGTGAACAGGGTGCCCGCGAGCAGGTCGGGCGGGTTCAACGGCGGCGGGGGCCAGGCGTGGTCCCAGCTCATCAGGAAGAAGTAGGCTGCGATCGCGAGCGCGAAGGCGGTGCCTTCGATCAAGAAGAAGGCGACGATCCCCCACCAGGTTAGCGAGCGATTGCCAAAGGCGTGAGTCTCCAGCGGCTCGAGATCGAGCGCAAAGTTCGGCTGCGGCGAAGGTGCGGTGCTGGGCATGTCAGTCTACCACCGGCTCACCTTCGGGCCCGCGGTCCTTGGGCCAGAACCAGGCGATCAGCGCCACCCCGACCGGCACAGATCCGATCACGATCGCCCACGGCGTGAAGATCGAACAGACGAACAGCACCGTCGTCGCCAGGGCTGCGATCATCGGCCACAACGTGGGCATAGGCGAAGGCTCGCGCAGGTCGGGCCGGGCCTCAAACACCGTGGTCAGCAGGACCTCGCGGTCCTCCACGCGCAGGCCGCGGGTCACCGGCCGCTCCGGGTCCCACAGCGGCGTCGCGCTGGTCACGACCGGAATATGGGCGAAATTGTAGGGCGCGGGCGGCGAGCTGGTCGTCCATTCCAGCCCATGCGCGGCCCAGGGATCGGCCGGCGCCGCCTCGCCACGCTTCAGCGACCACAGCGCGTTGCCTACAAACACCAGCACCCCGCCGGCAAACAGGAAGGCGCCGATACTCGAAATCAAGTTCAGCGTGTCCCAGCCCATCCCCGCGGGATAGGTATAGACCCGGCGCGGCATGCCCATGATCCCGAGGTAATGCATCGGGAAAAAGGTCAGGTGGAAGGCGGGTAGGGCGATCCAGAAGGCCAGCTTGCCCCAGCGTTCATCCATCATCCGCCCGGTGAACTTGGGGAACCAGTAGACCACGGCCCCCAGCAGCGGGAACACCGCTCCGCCGATCAGCACGTAGTGGAAGTGGGCGACAACGAAGTAGGTGTCATGCACCTGCAGGTCCAGCGGGACCGATGCCAGCATCACGCCGGTGAGGCCACCCGCCACGAAGGTGACGATGAACCCCACCACCCATAGCATTGGCAGCCGGTAGCGGGGCCGCCCGGTCCAGATCGTCGCGATCCAGCAGAAGATCTGGATGCCCGAGGGCACGGCCACGGCCATGGACGCCGCCGTATAGAAAGCATAGCCCATCCGTGGCAGGCCGGTTGCGAACATGTGGTGAACCCACAGCCCGAAGGCGAGCAGCCCGGTCGCCACCAGCGAGAGCACCACCGCCGTGTGCCCGAATACCTGCCGCCCGGTAAAGACCTGGACGATTTCGCTGACGAAGCCTGTGGCCGGCAGGAAAATGATATAGACTTCGGGGTGCCCGAAGAACCAGAACAGGTGCTGCCAGAGCAGCGCATCGCCATATTCGTACGGGTTGAAGAACTGCGTGCCGACCATGCGGTCGGCCATCAGCATGGCGCTCGTCAGCGCGATCGAGGGCATCGAGAAGATCACCATCAGCGAGACCACCAGCATCGACCAGGCAAACACCGGCATCCGCGCTAGCGTCATCCCCGGGGCTCGGGCCTTGAGGATCGTCGCAGTGATGGAAACGGCCACGGCCAGCGCGGCTACCTCGGTGAAGGTCACCATCTGCGCCCAAAAATCCACCCGCTTGCCCGGCGAGAACTCGGGCCCGGCCAGCGGCACGTAGGAAAACCAGCCCGCATCCGGCCCGGCGTTGAGCACGAAGGCGATCCACAGCATCGATCCGCCCGCCACGTACATCCACCACGAGAAGGCGTTGAGCCGCGGGAAAGCGAGGTTGCGCGTTCCCAGCATCAGCGGCAACAGGTAGATCGCAACGGCATCCATCACCGGCACGGCGAAGAGGAACATCATCGTCGTGCCGTGCATCGTAAAGATCTGGTTGTAGCGGTCAGGCCCGATCAAAGCCTTCTGCGGCCCGGAAAGCTGCAGCCGCATCGCCAGCGCCAGCGCGCCGCCGAGTGCAAGGAACACGAAGGCCGTGACCAGATAGCGCCGCCCGATCGACTTGTGATCGACGCTCGCCGCCCAGCCCCAGAACCCCGGCCGGTCGCCCCAGGTCCGCGCCAGCTTGTCGTGGAGGGCCGCGCCGGTCAGGTCCGGCCCGTCGCGCAGGTAAGTCCGCTCGCTCACTTCAGGCTCTCCAGATAGGCGACCACCGCCGCGCGTTCCTCCGGCGAAAGCGGCACCTGCGGCATCTGCGTGCCCGGCTTCACTCGCTGCGGATCGGCGATCCAGCGGTCGAGGCTCGCCGCCGTGTTGGGCAGGACCCCGGAGGCGATCGTCGTCCGGCTGCCGAAATGAGTGAGATCGGGCGCGACCTGCCCAGAAGCCGGCGTCCCCGCGATATTGTGACAAGAGGCGCACTGCCGCCCGGTGAACAGCGAATAGCCGGCGAATTCCGGCCCGCCTCCCGGCACCGGCGGCGTCGCTAGTCCGGCATTATACCACTTCGCGAAATCCCCGGGCGCGCGCACGCTCACCGGCAGGGCCATTTGCGCATGCTGCAGCCCGCAGAACTCGGCGCACTGGGCGCGGAACTCGCCGGGCTTGGGCACCTTCAGCACCACGTCGCTGGTCCGCCCCGGGATCAGGTCCTGCTTGCCGGCCAGGTTGGGGATCCACAGCGAATGGATTACGTCGGGCGAGGAGAGCGAAACCTTCACCGTTGCCCCCGCCGGGATCACCAATTCGTTCGCCGTCCGCAGCTCGCGGCCGGCGACGGGATCGTGATAGCGCACCTCCCACCACCACTGGTGTCCGATCACCTCGACCGAGAGCGCCGGCCCGGCCCCGGCCCGCGCGATCGTCCGGTCGGTGAACCACGTCGCCACCGAGAGCCCGAACAGGATCAGCGCGGAGGTCACGGCAAACAGCACGAGGCCCAGCCGCCAGCCTGCTTCCTGCTCCGGCCTGGCCGCGCCCTGCACCCTCGCCTGCCGCCGCCGCATCGCCAAGGCGAGGAAGACCATCACCCCCAGATAAATCGGCACGGTCACCCACAGGAACAGGTCGAACAGGTTCCCGATATGGGCGCTCTCCATGCCCTGGCCCATCGCGCTCGACTGCGGCCCATAGAGCGCCGAGCACCCGCCCAGCGCCATGACCAGCAGGACTGCGCCGCGCCTCATGGTCCGGTCCCCTCGATCTTTGAGCTCTCTTTCTGCGCCGCGTCCTGCTCCGGCGTGACCGCGCGCGCGCGCCGTCGCTTTTCGAGCGGAAGGGGCTCGACGTTGGCTGGCTCGTCTGCCCGCCCGGACAGCGCATCGCGCCGCGTCCGGGCCGACATGGAGCGCACATAGGCAGCCAGTTCCCAGGCCTGGTCCTCGGTGATCTTTCCGCGGAATGCGGGCATTCCCCCAGGCCGGCCGTTGAGGATGGTATAGGCCACATCGGCCATCGACGACCCGTAGCGCCACTTCGCGTCCATCAGTGGCGGTCCTATCCCGCCCCCTCCATGTGAATGGCAGCCGGCGCAATTCATCCACACGAACAGCCGAGCGCCATTGGAAATCCGCCAGGCGTTGCCGGAGAATTTCGCGCCGCGGTGGGGCGAATCCATCATCCTGTTGGAAAAGTCGCGCGTCTCGCGCCCACAGGCGGCGAGAAGGGTGAGCGCGGCCAGCGGCAGCAGACTAACGCGGCAAGGCAAAGACATAGAGCCTCCCTCCCGCGTCGGTCCGCTTGACAAGGTCCTTCATCGCGTTGACGAAGCCGAGCGCAGTGGTCGGATCGCCCGGATCGAGCGCACCGCTGACAATCGCCCCGGACCAGCCGCCGACCCCGGCGAAGATCGCGACGTACTGCCGCCCGTCCGGCCCCTTGTAGGTCATCGGCATGCCGATGATCCCGCTGACCAGCTTGGTGCGCCACAGGAGTCGTCCGGTGCGCGCGTCGATCGCCTTGAACCAGCCGTCCATGGTTCCGTAGAACACCACGTCGCCCGCCGTCGCGAGGGTGCCGCTCCACAGCGGCAGGTCTTCCCGGATCTCCCACACCTTGCGGCCCGCCACCGGGTCCCAAGCGGTGAACACGCCGCGGTTTCCGCCCGGTCCCGGATACATCCGCGCCTCCGTGCCGAGGTAGGGCGTGCCGGCGATGTAGTTGGTGTCCACGTCGCCCTCGTCCATGCACAGGTTGTTGTGGGCGATGTAGACGAGGCCGGTGCGCGGGCTGAACGAGACCGGGTTCCAGTCCTTGCCGCCGGGCGCGGCCGGGCAGATGTTGCGAGTGGTCCGGCCCTCCTTGGGCTCCTTGTCCGGGTTCATGATCGGGCGGCCGGAGGTCAGATCCACGCCCTTCATCGAATTGATGTAGGCAAAGGGCTTGGCTGAAAGTACCTGCCCGCTCATTCGGTCGATGATCTGGAAGAAGCCGGAACGTGCTGGCCGGGCGACGACCTTGCGCAGCCCTTGCCGCGTCGGGATGTCGAGCAGCAGGCTCTCGTTGATGTCGTCGTAGTCGAACAGGTCGTGCGGGCTGGTCTGGTAGAACCACCGCGCCTGGCCGGTGCGCACGTCGCGGGCGAAGACGCCGGCAGTCCACTTGTTGTCGCCGGGGCGCTGGTCGGGGTTCCATGGCCCCGGATTGCCGGTGCCATAGAAGATCAAGTGCAGTTCCGGATCGTAGGACACCCAGCCCCACGGATTGCCCCCGCCGATCTTCCACCCTTCCGGGTTCCAGGTGCTCACCCCCAGGTCCTTGCCTTGGTCCTGCTTGTAGAACGGCCTGAACTCCGGCCCGATCAGCACGTCCTTGTCTGGCCCCGTGCTGTAGGCCCGCCACACCAGCTTACCCGAGGCGGCGTCGAGCGCCGCCAGGCTTCCGCGCACGCCCATCTCGCCGCCCGACGTGCCCACCAGCACCCGCCCTTCGGCGAGCAGCGGCGCCATGGTGATCGTCTCGCCTTTGGAAATCTCGGCAAGCTTGGCCTTCCACACCTCGTGGCCCGTCGCCGCGTCCAACGCGATGGTCTGGCCGTCCAGCGTGTTGAAGTAGAGCCGTCCCGCTCCGTAAACGGCCCCCCGGTTGACCACATCGCAGCAGGCAACGCCCTGCGCCGCCTTCTGCGACTGCGGATGATACTTCCACTTCACGGGTGCGCCCGGCCTGGTCAAGTCGAGCGCATAGACGTCGTTGGGATAGGGTGTGGTGACATACATCGTATCGCCGACCACCAGCGGGCCGGCCTCATGCCCACGCTTCAGGCCAGTTTCGAAGGTGAATACGGGTTTCAATTGGGCAACATTTCTGGCGTTGATGTCGTCTAGCGGTGAGAACCGCGAGGCGGCGCTGTCGCCAAGTTGCCAGGTCCATTGCCCGTCCGGCGAGGGCTGAGCCCAAGAGGCCAGCCGCGCCCGATCCTGCGGTGCCGGAAGAGCACCATAGACGACCGGTCTGTCGGAGAATGTCGCGTGCGGAGCCGGATAGGTGGTCGCCAGGACCGCTGCGCCGAGCCCGACTAGGGCCGCCAGCAGGATCATCAGCACGGAAACCGGCCAGATCGACTTCATGCTGCGACTGTCCCGGCGTCGGGATCATGCCTCACGCGACCACATCCCCTTGTTAGGCGTCGGGGCCGGTGTTCGTCAGGCCTGCCGACTTGCTGCCGCATAAACGACACAATATTCGCCCCGTTCCAGACGCCGGCACTCCAAGCAGCTTCTTGCAAACCGCATTTGGTGGAATCTCCACCCGGTTATTGGACGAGGGGAACCCCATAGCTGGCCAGCAGACCAGCAATCTCGCTGCGGCGCCGCGCCAGCACCGCGTCGAGACTCGCGCGCAGCTTCTGATCGTGCTTCTGCACTCCCATCGAGATGTCATAGGCCATTGGCCATTGCGCCTGATCGAGCCATGGCGTTACCGGCTCGATCCGCAGCGGCACGGTCGAGGTCCGGGCGTACCACTCCGCCACGGGGCCCCAAGCCAGTGCCACGTCAATTTCACCGTCAGCGACGGCCCGGACAATCCGTGAAGGCGGATTGGCCTCGCGATAGTCGCCATAGACCATGTAGCCGCGTACGTTGTCGATGATTTCGCGCCGGGCGAGGGCATGGGCGGGCGGAGTGTTCATTCCGTCGTCGCCGATCATCTGAACGCCGATCCGCAGTTTGCGCAGTCGCGGATCGTCCAGCGTCAATCCCCTCAGCCCAGCCGACCTGCGGGTCACGAAGACATAGGTCGAGCGGTAGTACGGCCGCGTTGTCGCCATCATGTCGACAGTGCTCGCCACCCCCGGCCACAGATCGCACTGTGCGGCGTTCAACGTATTGCGGACGTAGCCGCGCCGCTGTGCCCACCACACATACTGCAAGGGGCGGTGCAGATCGGTAGCGACCAGCTCCGCCAGCTTATTCTCGAATCCCGCGCCGGCCCGATTGGAGAACGGCAGGTTGTTGGGATCGGCGCACACCCGGAGCGGCTTGCGCGACAAGGCGGAGCATGAGCCCAGGAGCAAAAGCGAGCCCACTGCGCCCGCGAGCAGGGTGATCCGGCTCATTTGCGCGCCGCCACCACGCCCCACGGCCGCCCGCCAACCTGATCGGTGCGCACCACGCGATTGGAGACAAGGTCCACCGAGGTTAGTGTTCCGGATAGCCCGCTGGCGGCATAAAGCCGCTTGCCATCGGGCGAAATCGCCAGGCCCCAGGTGCGCTCACCCGTCGCGAAGGACCGGACCACCTTGCCCGTGGCCGGGTTTACCTCGGCAACGCGATCGGTCCGTCCCATCGAGACGAACACGCGCCTGCCGTCCGGTGTTGCGTGCATCTCGACGGCCTGGACCTGCTCGGCCTCGGGGAAATCCGGCACCAGATCGATCGTCCCGGTGCGCTGCAGCGTGGCGGCGTCAAATACCGCGATCAGCCCGCGCTGTTCCGAGGAGATCCAGACTTGTCGCCCGCCGCCGACGAAGAGGACGCCACGCGGCCGGTTGCCGACCGGGGCGCTCACGAGCAGCCGGCCGCTGGTCGCATCGATGAAATGAACTGTGCTCGATGCTTCGGCCGTTGCCACCACCAGCCTTCCGTCGGGGCTGACTCCCATGCCTTCAGGTTCGGGACCGACCTTGACTTCGGCGATGATCTTGCCGCTGGGCAGGTCGAGAAACGAGACGGCGCTGTGATCCTCGTTGGCGATGTAGAGCCGCTTGCCGTCCGGGCTCACGGCAAAGCGCTCCGGGTCCGACCCAGAGGACCACATGGCCAACCTGCGCCGCTCTTTCACCGACCAGGCCTCGATCCGGTTGGCTTTGCTCGCGGCCACGTAGAGCACCTGGCCATCGGGCGAGAGCGCCAAGCCGCGGGGGCGGGCGCCGGTCGCCAAGGCGCCGACCGACTTGCCGCTGGCGCCGTCGAGCACGTGGACCACGCCGCTCGCTTCGTTCGAGACGAATACCGTGTCGGTCGACGCCGTCTGCGATTGGCAGGCGCCGAGCAGCAGAGGCAACGCGAGCATGACTGACGCCAGGGCCGCTCGAGGCTTGATGAGCATATCCTTGTCCCCGGCCCGCGCCCGCCTAGCCCACGGCGTTTCCTCGTGCCGACGAGGGAACAACGTCGAAGCACTTGCGATCCCTGATGGGCGGGAAGCAGCGCGCCTCAGCTGCTGCGCAAGCGCTGCTCTGAGCGGTCGTCTTCATTCTGTCCGCTGCGGTCGTGGAGCAGGACTATCTGGGTTGGGAACGGCAGATCCACGCCGTGGGCACGAAACGCCTGGAGGATCGCCTCGACCACCCGCGAGCGGATGTGCACCGCCCCGCTGCGCGCCGAACGAGTCCACCACCGGGCGCGCAGGCGCACGTCGCCATCGCGAAACTCCACCGCGATGACTTCCGGGCCGGGCTCCGTCTCGACACCGTCGATGCGCCGGATCGTGTCGGTGACAAAGGTCATCGCCCCAGCCAGATCATCGTTGTACCCAATCCCGAAATCGGCTTCGTCGCGACGGGTCGGGAATGCGGTGTTGACCACGACCACCCCGGTGTAGATGTCGGCGTTCGGTATGATCACTCGACGTCCATCATAGGTGCGGATCAGCGTGGCGCGGCTCTCGATGTGCTCGACCGTTCCCTCGTAGTCTTTGACCGCAATTTCGTCTCCCCGGCGAAATGGGCGCCTGGTCAGCAGGAGCAGGCCCGCAAACAGATTCTGCAGGATATCCTTGAATGCGAAGCCGATGGCAACCGAGCCAATCCCCAGCGTGGCCAGGATATCGGCGGGTTTTACGCTGGGGAAGAGGATGGCGGCGGCAACCATCAGCGCCAGTAGCATGATCAGCCCGAAGGCGATGGACGCCAGCAGTTCGCCAAGATCGATCCGCTCTCGCCGGCTCAGCAGCTTGCGCACGCCCCACGCTGCCGTGCGGGCAAGCCCCCACGCCAGGAGCAAGAACACGGCTGCCGCAGCGATGTTCGGAACCTGGAGGAAGAACTCGTTCGCCCAGACATGCAGCTTGGCCAGGATCAGATCGCCCGGCTGCTTGATTGGGGGCACGCGTACCGACTGCATGAGCGGCTAACGGGAGAGCTTTACGCGAGGTTCCTGTAGCTCGCCGGACAGATTTTGGCGTGAGCGGACATTCAAGCGCGTGCGATGGAGTGGCGTGAATTGGTCGCCCTCCCAATCCCACCATACCGGGACGAAGCGTTTCAGACGCGTTACCCACTCCCGCATGGTGGCGCGGCAATGGACGGAACGCAATTTGCGGCTTTCCGTTGGCGAAGCATGAAGCCTGCTTGCATTGGCATCGCCTTGGCTTTGGTCGGATGTGGGTCGCAGTCCCGCAGCGAATGCGCAGCCTTGCGAACGACTGAGAGCGTTCTGAACGAACTGGCCTGGTCAGCGGAACAGGCCGATGCCGGACGGACGCCGCGCACCTATCTCGAGGCTTTTCAGCGGCAAGGCGTGCAGCAGCTGAAGCAATCGGCGCAAGAACTGCGCCCGCATGACCCTACCGCCGCCGGGATCGTCGACGGGGTGGCAGGATATGCGGGGACGCCAGATCGGCTGCGGGCTGCTGCCCGTTCGCTGCGCGCCAGAGAGGCAACCCTTGAAGCCGCTTGAGCTCACGCTCGGCATCCTCACCGCCGTGGGGGGCTTTGTCGATATCAGCGAATTGGTGTTCGTATCACAGGCCGGAGCGCGGTTCGGCTATGCACTCATCTGGGTCATCGTGCTGGCGACGGTCGGGATCATCGTCTTTGGCGAGATGAGCGGACGGATTGCCGCCGTGTCGCGGCAGCCGATGTTCACGATCATTCGCAAGGAGCTTGGCCTTACCCTCGGCGGTGTGACGCTGATTGGCGGTCTCGTAAGCACGCTCGTCACCTGCGCAGCGGAGATCGGGGGCGTGGCGCTGGTTCTGCAATTGCTTACCGGCGGCAGCTACCTTCTTCTGGCGGCGCTGGCCACGACCGTCTTCGCCGCATCGATCTGGCTGCTGCCGTTCAAGTGGATCGAGCGCAGCTACGGCCTGCTCGGGCTCGTCATGCTCGTGTTTGCCGCGGCTCTGCTAGCCCTCGATCCACCGTGGAGCCACATCGCCGCAGGGCTGGTCCCACGCGTGCCGGCCGGCCTCTCTCAGCAGGATATGCTCGTTTACGGCTACTTCGTCGTGGCGCTGATCAGCGCGATCATGTTCCCCTACGAACTCTATTTTTACTCCTCTGGCGGAGTCGAGGACGCCTGGAGCAAGGCAGACCTATCGACCAATAGGGTCACCTCCATCGTCGGCATGAGTCTCGGCGCGCTGATGGCCATCGTGCTGCTCTGCCTTGCAGCGCAGGAACTCGGGCCACGCGGCATCTCGCCCGAGCAGGTTGGCGCCGTGGTGCTCCAACCCGGGCTCGCCTTCGGAAAGCTCGGCGTTATCCTGGGTCTGCTGGGAATCCTGACCGCTGTCGCGGGAGCGGCGATCGAGACCTGCCTCGCCAATGCCTATGCAGTGAGCCAGTTTTTCGGGTGGCGGTGGGGGAGACATCGGCCCCCGCAGGATACGCCGCTGTTCACCCTCGCTTGGCTGGTCGTGTTCGCGCTCGCTCTGGCGCTGGTCTGCACCGGCGTCGAAGTCACCGATCTGGCAGACTACGCGGTGGTGCTTTCGATTGTGGTCCTGCCGCTCAGCTTCCTGCCGCTGCTGCTCGCCGGCAACGATCCCGTACTGATGCGCGATCAGGTGAACGGGCCCTGGTCACGCCGGCTCGGCTGGCTGTTCTACGGGCTCGTCGTGCTGGCGGCGGTCGCGGCCGTGCCGCTTTACCTGTTGACGTTGGGAGGCAAGCTGTGAGAGCGGCCGATCCCCACCACATCGCCGACGCCTTCCTCGACATGCCACTGGTCGATCTCCACGACCACAGTTGCGGAGTGGTTGACGACATCGAACTGGCGGAAATCGAACCTGGCATCTGGGAGTTGGCGGCGATTCTGGTTGGCCCGGGCGCTTGGCGGCGACGGCGCCCCAGGTGGCTCACCGCCTTGCTGCCCAAGCTCAAGGCCGTGCGGATCGCCAAGGCGGACATTGCGAGCGCTACTCAGGTGGTTCGCTTGATGCGCCCGGCCGCAGAGCTGGGCCTCGCAACAACAGAGCGCCGGCTGCTGGCCCTGATGGGCGGGAGGTAGCGCGGCTCAGCACTTGCGCAGGCGCTGCTCTGCGATCTTGCAGGATGTCCTTTAACGCCAGACCGACGGCGCCCGAGCCAGCTTCGCTTGATGCTCGCCGATTGGCGGAACCTTGCGTTCGTGCTGGGCCGGGCGCAAATTACTCCGATGGGCGAGTTCGACCATTTGGACGCGCTGGACGCTCTCAAATACGCGGAGGAGAGCGAGGCCGTCGGACGGTTATTGGCTGATCCGGTGCTCGACCCGTCGCATAGTGCCGCGGTCGCGGCCGATGCAATTGAACTGATCTGCGCAGCGCGGCGGATCGGTGAACGCCACGGTGTGGTTCAGCGCTTCCTTCGGGAATACTCGCTCGCAAGCCGCGAGGGGCTTGCCCTCATGTGCCTTGCCGAAACGCTGCTGCGAACGCCCGACACGGCGACGCGTGACCGGCTGATCGCCGAGCAAGTCGCCTCCGCGGAGTGGGTGAGGCATCTCGGCCATTCGCGGAGCCTATTTGTCAATGCCTCGACCTGGGCGCTGATGCTCACCGGCAGGCTGTTCGAACCGGATGCCGAAGCGAGGGAGAACCCAGGCGCTTTCCTCCACCGGCTCGCCGCGCGACTGGGCGAGCCGGTCCTGCGGGCTGCGGTGGCCAAAGCCTTGCGCATCATGGGCGGACAGTTCGTACTGGGTGCGGATATCGGGAGCGCGCTGGCGCGGGCAAAGAGAGAGCACCTGCTCTGTTCTTTCGACATGCTCGGCGAGGGTGCTCGCACCGTGGCCGACGCCGACCGCTACTTCCGCCGCTATGCCACTGCGATCCAGGCGGTGGGAGAGGCTGCGTGCGGCTCCGGCCCAGAGCTCGGGCATGGGATATCGGTCAAGCTCTCAGCGCTCTGGCCGCGGTGCGAAGCTGCCCACGAGGCCCGCGTATGGGACGAGCTCTATCCGCGGCTCCGGCACCTGGCCCGGGCGGCAGCTGATTTCGGCCTAAATCTGACGATCGACGCCGAAGAGGCGGATCGCCTGGTACTCGGTCTCAAGCTGTTCGACCGGGTGGCAGGCGAGACGGAACTCGGAGACTGGCGCGGCCTGGGACTGGCGGTGCAGGCCTATCAGCCTCGGGCCGTGGCGGTGATCGGCGAAGTCATCAGGATCGCCCGGCGCCGTCACCGCCGGCTGATAGTGCGGTTGGTCAAGGGCGCCTATTGGGATACCGAGATCAAGCGGGCGCAGGTCTCAGGCATGTCCGGCTATCCGGTGTTTACGACCAAGCCCGCGACCGATGTCAATTATCTTGCCTGTGCGCGCGAACTGCTTGCAGCAGGCGAGGCTATTTACCCGCAGTTCGCCACCCACAATGCACATACTCTCGCGGCTGTCCGCCAGCTCGCAGCGAAGGTTGGGCGCGGGATAGAGTTCCAGCGCCTGCACGGCATGGGCGAGGCGCTGTACGAAGCGGCGCAGGCGCGCTGGGGTGCGCTGACGGTACGGACCTACGCGCCCGTCGGAGAGCACGAGCAACTCTTGCCCTATCTCGTTCGGCGCCTGCTCGAGAACGGCGCCAACAGCTCCTTCGTGCATCGCTTGGTCGACGAGGAGATCGCACCATCCGAGGTGGCGCCTGACCCCTATCGTCAGCTGGCCGTAAGCCCGGGCCCGAACTCGAATATCCCCCTGCCGCGCCTGCTCTATGGTGAAGGCCGCCTCAACCCGCTGGGCCGCGACCTGTCGGTCGCCTCCGTCCGGGAGAACGCTGCGGCGGCGGTGGCAAGCCTGCGAACTGAGGCGCTCACCGCCGGGCCGATCATTGCGGGCCGGCAGCTTTTGGATGACGGACGGCCGGTCCATTCCCCTGCGGATCTGGGCATAATCGGCACCGTCGCTGAAGCCGGCCCTATCGAACTGGATCTTGCCGCCGCTCGGGCGCGGAGTGCGGCACCTGGCTGGAATGACGCAGGAGGGGCGGCGAGGGCTGCCATTCTGCGCGCCTGCGGCGGGGCTATCGAGGACCACACCGACCGCCTTGTCGCGCTGCTCGCGCTCGAGGCGGGCAAGACGTACGACGATGCCGTCGCCGAGGTCCGCGAGGCGGCCGATTTCTGCCGGTATTACGCTTCGCTGGCGGAGCAGCAGTTTGCGGGCGCGGTGTCGCTCCCGGGCCCGGTCGGGGAACTGAACGAATGGGAGCTGCGGGGACGGGGCGTGGTGGCCTGCATCTCGCCGTGGAACTTCCCGCTTTCGATCTTTACCGGGCAAGTGGCCGCGGCACTTGCCGCCGGCAATGCCGTTATCGCCAAGCCGGCCGAGCAGACACCGCTGATCGCGTCTGAAGTCGTGCGGCTGTGCCTAGCCGCGGGCGTTCCGGCTGACGTGCTTGCCCTGCTGCCGGGGACCGGGGAAGCCGTGGGAGCGAGGCTCGTAGCCCATCCCGCCATCGATGGCGTGGCATTCACCGGTGGAGCCGACACCGCACGGGCCATTCGGCGCGCACTGGCTGACCGCAGAGGTCCGATCATTCCGCTCGTCGCCGAGACCGGCGGCATCAACGCCATGTTCGTGGATACCACCGCCCTGCGCGAGCAGGTCATCGACGACGCCATTCGCTCGGCCTTCGGATCGGCGGGCCAACGCTGCTCGGCCCTGCGCATGCTGTTCGTGCCCAATGAAAGCGCGGACGACCTGCTCGAGGGGCTCGCCGGAGCGCTCGACACGCTCGAGCTCGGTGATCCCGCTCGGCCGCAGACCGATATCGGTCCGGTGATCGATGCCGAGGCAAAGGCGGCCCTCGAAGTCCATGCCGAACGGCTCGGACGAGAAGCCCGGATCATCGCGCGAGGCCCTGCCTGCATCTTGCCGGGCCACTTCGTCACCCCGGTCATCGCCGAAGTGGGCGCGTCAGATTTCCTCGATCGCGAGGTCTTCGGCCCGATCCTCCACGTCTGCCGCTACGCCCCGCATGAGCTCGAGCCGTTCGCCCGCAGGCTGGCTGCGAGGGGCTTCGGCCTGACGCTGGGCGTCCACAGCCGGCTCGACAGTTTTGCCGAGCGCATCAAGCACCTCGTTCCCGCTGGCAACCTCTACATCAATCGGCCGATGACGGGGGCTGTCGTTGGCGTGCAGCCGTTCGGCGGGCTGGGCTTGTCAGGCACGGGGCCCAAAGCCGGAGGACCGCTTGCCCTTCTGCCGTTTGCCTGTGAGCGGGCAGTATCGTCGAACCTGATGGCTCGAGGGGGCGATCCACGACTGCTTTCTGATGGTATCGCCCCGAGGGTAGCTCCGTAAACCGACGGCAGCTTTCGGAATGCCGATTTGTGACGCTGAACGGCGGATATGTTGGCGCCCGCTGCCGCGGAAGTTCGGGTCAGGGGTCGCTGGGTTCTGCGCCTGCGGTCTCGGCAATGCATTCCTCCGCCGCCGTCGCTTCAGCGATGAGCGTCCGCAATGCCTGGGCCGTATCCTTTAGCAGCTGCGCGCTGACAGGCCGGTCGCCGTTGATGAACCGTCGAAGTGCTCGTTCGTCGATGCCAAGCCGGCGAGAAGTGGCAGTCGTGCCGCCGAATATCTGGACGCAATGGGCAAAATGTCCGGTCAGGTCCGACGGCGATGATGGCACGACTTCTCACTCCTGTTGCAAAGACATCCAGACGTCGGCAGCACGTGGCAGCATTGGAGGCTTCATCCTTGCCTCCTACAGGATGGACAGTCACTGTCATCAAAGAAGACGCGCCACCGCGTCCCAGAGCGCAAAACCGCCTCCTGCGGCGCTCTTCAACGGGCGCACCATCCAGATTTCCGCGGAGGGCAGCCGTGTTTCGGGCCGGTACAGGCGCTTCGGCGGCCGTTCCACGTCGAGCATGGGCTCCATGAACTTCTGGCTCCTCCACCGCGTTAGCGCTAGACGCCCGAAAACGCCCCTTGGCCGTCGCCGCCGGACAGAATGTGACAATGGACTTCGATGATCAACTCCGGCGCTACTTCGCCACAGCCGACCTTGAGGCGATCTCACCGGATGCGTTAAAGGCAGGGATCGAGAAGATGCGGGTCGATCTCGGACTTGAACACGATCGAGCGCGGCGCTTCGCGTTGTGGAGCCTGCTCTACATGCTCGGCGCATCGCCCGATCTCGACATCGTATTCAAGGATGCCGCGGATCGTGATGCTGCCCGTGATTTCATGGACATGATTGAAAGCACGCAGCCTGAGTAAGCCTCCGGAGATCGCTCTGGTCGTGCGTGGATGTTCCTGAACGAGAGGCTGCATTCAGGGAGCAGCGAACTAAGATCGACGACTGCTATGTCGGCGAATCCTGCTGCCGAGGCAGCTAGATCGAATTAGCTGGGTGTCACCGCCATACCATGGCATTACACTTGTCGCCGCTCACCCAGGGGGATCATCATGCTTGTGGTCACGACTGAAAACGTCCCCGGTCACCATGTTCGCGAGATCAAGGGTCAGTGCTTCGGAGTCGTCGTGCGGAGCCGCGGACTTGCTGGCAATCTGGCTGCGGGACTGCGCTCGCTCTTCGGCGGCGAGATCAAGGAATACACCTCACTGCTCGAGGAAGCCCGCCGCCATGCCGTCGATCGGATGGTCCAGAACGCCTCTCTAATGGGAGCCAACGCCATTCTGATGATGCGGTTCGGTTCCAGCGAGATTGGCCAGACCATGAGCGAGATCGTCGCCTATGGCACTGCTGCGTGGATCGAACCGGCGGAGTAGGCGATGCTGAGGGCGTTGCTTCTCGCCTTATCGGAATGGCGTTCCTGGGCTTCGTCGCCGCCAACTTGCTCAGCGACGACCCTGCTTGGGCACCTCCGATTGTTACGGGGCTAATCTTCCTCGGGTGTCTCCTGGAAAACTACCGTTACAAGCGGTTGCGCGGCGACGCTCCTGGAGAGGGCTGGCAGGAGACCGATGAAAAGTTCGTCGATCCAGAAAGCGGTGACACTGTCAGGGTCTACTTCAACCCCGCTTCCGGTGAGCGCATTTACGTATCGTGGAAAACGTAATTGGCACCTACGAACGTCCGAGTTGGACCTTGGCGACAGGGAGATCTTCTCCACTTTGGCTGAGGCAAAGATCTTGCTCGAAGTAGGGCGGCCCCACTACAATATTATTGGGAAGCGGTTCCGCACTAACAAGCATGGTCCACTCGGTGGGGCCGGTCGGCATTGTCAAAGCAATGAGGCAGGTTATGCTGGAACCGGCTGCCAGTGCAGCGAACTAGTTCGGCTCGTTCCCTGAAGCACTGGCGTTTTGCCACGGAGTGGAGGGCGAAACGCGGAGGAACTCGTCGGCAGCAGGCGGAACCCCATTGCTTTGACAACACCGTTCGGACGCTTGGGACCACCGTACCATTGGACAATGCAGGCATTTCGGACCGTGGCGGCTACGTGCTATGCTAACCACCTTGGTGCGGTTAGACGGCAACAATAACCGGGGCGCCTTAGGGGATAGGCTATGCGGATTGCGTTGCATTTGGTGAATTTGGCGGCCCTTACCAGTGTTGCAGCGAGTGTTGCCGGACAGCCCGCGCCTTCGGCTTCCCCGCCTGCTGCCTTGCAGGAACGAATGCAGGTGTTCATCGCGCCGTGTGGCCGGCCGTACCGAGCGCCGCTCAGTGAGCCCTATCCGGTGGGCAGATGGTTCGCTGAGGCCGACACCGATCACGATGGCCGTCTGACCGAAACCGAACTGCGGGCAGACGCGTTGCGCTTCTTCGCCGAACTTGACGTCGATCACGACCAACTGCTCGAACCAGCTGAGGTCGAACGCTACGAGACCGAGATCGCTCCAGAAGTGCGCGGTGGGGGAGATTGGGGGGATGAAGGGGTCGAGCACCACGGGAATGGAGCGGGGCGCCATCATGCCGATGGTCGCCGCGGCATGGGACGGGGCGGGATGGGCGGCTACGACGGGGCGAGCGCCGACGCCAACCCGCTTCTCGTCAAGGCAAGCTATTCCGAGCAGCCCGACGAAGGCGGGCAGAGCGATGAGAGTGAGGAGCATCCTGTTCGCCAAATAGGCAGCTATCGGGGTCCGATGGGGGGCGCCGCCCGTTATTCATTGATCCCGCGGCCCGAGCCCGTCGCGGCGGCCAACATCAACATGCGTATCGACATTCGCCCGAGCGACTTCGAGGCGCAGGCTTCGGCCGACTTCGATGCGCTTGACCGCGTCCACAAGGGATTCCTGCTGTTGAGCGACCTTCCGGAGACGGCGGCACAGCATAGAGGCCTGTTCGGCCGCCGTAGGTAGTTCTTGGGTCGCAATAAGTCGTCGAGATTGGATTACATGTAAAACAGAATCTGTGGATTGAAATATAGTTCAGGAATTTCCAGATAAATTCGTGGGAAATATATTCGGAATTACTCCTGCTCTCTGCGGGCATAACTATCGCATCATAGCGATAGGGGTGATAGTAGTGGCGGAAATATTGGTCGGGATCTGTCAAAGTAAGTGTACCCAGTGGCGTGGCAGGGTATGTTAGGTGGCATGTCCCGCCGTCCCAGACCCGCCAATCCGTTCCGCGCCCGAGGTGATCCGCCTCGCGGTGCTAATGTATGTCCGCTTCCCGCCGAGTCTGCGCAACGTCGAGGACCTGCTATTCGAACGGGGCATCGACCTGTGCCACGAGACGGTGCGGCTGTGGTGGAA
>Ga0207644_10000765_pt1 | contig 20349 bp, 15 predicted proteins | sample KBSS73metaG_FD_184326 | JGI IMG/M metagenome (GOLD analysis project Ga0207644, IMG submission 184326) | Switchgrass rhizosphere microbial communities from Kellogg Biological Station, Michigan, USA - KBS S7-3 metaG (SPAdes) (version 2) | ecosystem: Host-associated > Plants > Roots > Rhizosphere... | reverse complement strand
TAACTTTGGACATTGGACTTGAGACTCTGGACTGCGTCTGCTGACCCGGAGCTCGAGTGACAGAGCGGCGGCCTTTTAAGCCGTGAGGTGCGGGTTTGAGCCCCGTCGGGTCAACCAAAACATTTGGAGTGCGGCGGCATACGACTGGAGCGCAAGCGTCCCGCTTGCAGATTTCGGCAAAGCGAACGCTCACCAGCAAGCGAGGACGCTTGCGCTCCAGTCAGTGTGACGCCGTTTTGGATCGATTTTTCAAAATTGATTCGTCCTCGCCCTGAATCCAAAGCGCCGTCAAAGCTGGCGCACTCCAAATCGCGGTGTAGCTCAATGGAAGTAGCACCCGATCGATAATCGGGCGACGAAGGTTCGATTCCTTCCACCGCGACCAAACTCAAGACTTCATCCATGCAATAATTTGAGAGAGGAGAAGAGTATGCCAAAAACCAGAAAACCCAAGGTAAAGGGAGTTCTTTCAGATCATGACAAAGTTGGCAAGAGATTACTTCCGCCGATGCTGCGCGCGGGACCTGTAAGACCGATTAGTCTTGGAAAGGACATCATTCCAGAGTTCTTTTGGCTAGCTCTTCTAAATAATTATTACGGATGGCAAAAGGGAGCCGAACTATCGTTAGCCTTAGCACGGGGAGCTGCACAGGTTAATGGCGTCGCGTTCGACGAGTTCTCGCTTGGCGCCGGTCCAAAAGAACTGTTTGCGACAACGACGGCTTACGGAACACTCGACGATCGACAAAAGAAAGAGCTGGTTGATGATCTTAACGAATCGAAACAGCTTGACGACCTAAAAGATGCGATCGAACCGCTCGTCTCATTTTATCCAATCTGTCCGTTGGCTTTCTTGTTCGACGGCAGCCCTCCGGCGGAGACCGAAGAACATCTGGCTCTATTGAAAGTTGCGATCACCGAACTATATGACAAGTATTCCAAGCCAGCTGTGTCTATGTTTGCGAACGCTGTTTATATCGCTTTCTGTACAAACAAACTCAAGGTCATGGAAGGGAGCCTATTAAGCAGATTTCCAGAGATTGAGAAATATCCAAAGACGGAAGAGTCAAGGGGTGTTGCTGCTGCCACGCGCGCGACCGTGTATTCGCTATTGAGCAGCACTCCTCCAGATTGGGCGATCTATTTTTGGAACAGAGGACTTGAGGTCGATCCTTGTGATTACGATGAGGTGATAAGAAATGAAAGTCGAAGGACTATGGAAAGCAACTGAAGTCGTACTTGGAAATTACGTTCGGATGGCAAAAGACGAGGTGTCAGTTAGATGGAAAAACTGGCACGAGGATCTTTCATGTCGTGAAATGTATGAGGTCCCAGGAGGATTGCTAGCGAGACAGACAACACTAGCGACCCGCATGGCATTAGGTATGAATATGTGGAACGAACATATCGGGCCCCTAGTGCTGCGATCAATGGCGGATGCTTACATTACGCTCGCTTGGATTCTCGACGATCCTGTTGACAGATCACGAAAGTTCGTCTTGTACGGTCTTGGTCAAGAGAAGCTCCAGGTTGAACACCTTAAGGCTAGACTAAAAGCTGAGAACCAGAATCCCGACGATTCTAGCGAGGTAAAGACTCGGGAGCGATGGATCGACGCTCAACAGTTTGGATTCTTGACAGAAGTGAACATTGGCAGTTGGTCTGGTATTGACACGCGCAGCATAGCCGAACAAGCAAATTGTCTGGATTTTTATAATTACTCTTTTCAACCTTTCAGCTCAGCCACTCATAACACTTGGAACCATATCGGGAAATACAATCTGATCATTTGCCCAAATCCACTACACCGATACCATGCGATGCCGACAGTGCGACCTCTGCCGCCAAGTCTATATTTTCCGCTAGAAGCCGCATCTTATGCCGACAGGGCCTTCAAACTATTCGACAAGAAATTTCCGAATGCAGCAGCGCCACCATCTGCCTACGATGAGCTTGTCGATAAGATTTCTGATCTCGGAGAGTCGATGATGTGCGAGTCAGACTCTTCCGAAACTTAGATTTCCTTGAGTCTTGCGGGATGGTGTAACCGGCAACACGTCGGGCTTTGAACTCGAAGATGAAGGTTCGACTCCTTCTCCCGCAGCCAATCTTCCAATCGCGCCGCTTAGCACGAAGTGTTTATAGAACTCTATTGGAAAAATGTTGAAGCGCCTTTAGGTGCGGCATATTCCGCTCCTAGCGGAGCGGATCCAATTCAGATCAGGTTTCTATAAATATCTCGCTCCTAACGTCGCGAAAACATCACTCGAAAAGGTACTTCGATTCATTTGGATTAACAGGACATTTCTATTTGGAGGTGAACGAAAATGAAGCTAGCAGAAGCACTAATTCTACGCGCTGATTGTCAAAAGAGAATCGCGCAATTGAAGTCGAGATTGCTTACTAATGCGAAGGTGCAGGAAGGCGACAAGCCGGCGGAAACTCCGCAGGAGTTGATCGCTGAACTGAATCGCATTTCAGCGGAGCTGCTTGATCTGATCAAGCGCATCAACAAAACGAATTCGGCGACGGCATTTGCCGGGCGCGGAACGATCTCGGATGCGCTGGCAGACCGTGACGTGCTGGCGCTACAGCGCGCCGCTTACGCCGAACTGGCGCAGACAGCCGCGATTTCTCACGGCCGTCTCACACGTTCGGAGGTGAAGTACGTCTCGACCATTAAGGTTGCCGAGATCCAGAAGCGCGCTGACGAGCTGGCCAAGAATTACCGCGAACTCGACGCGCGTATTCAGGAACTTAACTGGCAGACTGAGCTGACCTGAGATTTATCTCGGATCGTCATTACCTGCTGAGACTCGCGGCTCTGGGTCTCAGCTCTACCCGATCGATGCAGACGGTAGCCGGAGGGAAATAGAAGCGAGCACAGCCCGCCAACTGGGAAAGTTGGGTTTGCGCATTTGCGCCTTCATGGTGATGCGAGGGGCCGCAGACGGGGTTCGAATCCCTATTAACAACTTCCGCCCAGCAAAGTCACAAGGGTAAGGGGTAATGAGCAATGTAACTACCGCGTGCTGATCTGTTTCATCCGGTGAGGGTGGGTTAGGGGCAACTGCATCGACGAGAAAGGAGGTGATCGCAATCTACAAAGCAGAGCTTATTCGAGCGTCTGCTTTCCTGGCGGTGCCGGAGCACCGCGAGGCAAGCGCGACGCGCGCTCCCGCAACTTTAGCTTGCGGGTCTTCAGTTATGGGCATAGAAGATTTCATCAAGGATGCTCTCTACAAGCCGAACGACTACATCGCGTACCACATTGGCCGCGAGTTGGCGGAGCTGCATTCTGGAAAGACCATCATCGAAGGCGACACCGGGTCGTTTGACCTGGAGGCATTCGCCCGCGCTGAGAAATGCTCGATCGTCCATGAGACCTCGCTCTTCAATCACATCAAAACTGAATGGATGGGACCCGGCAAGACTCCACGCCGGTACATTGAGAATTCATGGCTCAACGTGCTGTGGAAGGGCGCCCTGTTCGATGTGGTCCTGGTAACGTTTTCTCAAGGCGGCTGCTATGCGAATCGACATTTCTGGATCGTCGCGGACGATCAAACGTTGGCAGAGGAATTTTTCGCCGCGGTCTGCGAATGGTCATCCGAAGTTCGGGCTGAGATTCTGATTTTTCACGAAGGCGAGTGGGCGAAAGACAAAGAGCTATATAACTCGATCAAGGCCTCAACCTTTGACAACCTGATCTTACGGCATGGGCTGAAAGAGGAAATTCAGCGTGAATTTGTTCAATTCTTTGCGTCGCGCGCAGTTTACGAACGGCACGGGATTCCATGGAAGCGTGGCTCGGTCTTCACCGGGCCGCCGGGAAATGGAAAGACTCACACGGTCAAAGCTTTGGTAAATCACCTGGCGAAGCCATGCCTATACGTGAAGGCGTTCAAGAGTGAATATGAGAGCGATCAGGAGAATATCCGGCGCGTTTTCAAGCGAGCGCGAATGGCGTCGCCCTGCCTGCTGGTGCTTGAGGATCTCGATTCAATGATCGATGAAAAAAGCCGATCCTTCTTTCTGAACGAGCTGGACGGTTTTGCGGCGAATACTGGAATTGTGGTCGTGGCGACCACGAATCATCCGGAAAAACTCGATCCCGCGATTCTGGATCGGCCCAGCCGTTTTGATCGAAAGTACCAATTCGATTTGCCCGCACCAGCGGAACGCACGGCTTACGTTGCTCACTGGAACGAACAACTGCAACCCCAGTTACGGCTTTCGGTGAAAGGCGTCAACGAGGTCGTCAGCGCCACCGACGGATTCTCATTTGCGTATATCAAAGAGCTCTTTCTGTCGTCGATGATGCGATGGGCGACGCAGGAAAAAGTGTCGATGGATCGATTGATCTTGGAGGAAGCTGCGCGGCTGCGCAGTCAGATTGCTGGGCACGTAAGCGCACAGGCTGCCAAGGCCTGAAGACAATTTGTATCAGATTGTGAAGACGATCAGGGAATGCGTGATGGCGGAGGGGACAGGAGTCGAACCTGCATAGCCTATGGTTGAGACTAAATCCTTATTCTTATTGTGCCAGAATTGCTAAGTTGTCCATGCGCTTTCACGGTGATGGTACACGTGCCCACAGCAAGATTATCGGGCAGCCGAAAGATCACCTGGGCAAAGTTGACGTTGGGAACCAGCCGCACATCCTCCGCTGCAATGTCGTAGGTTTGATTATTGCCGTCGATGAGATTCACGACGACCGAAGAGGCCGGCTCGCCTGGCGCCAGTTGGAGATTCTTCACAAACAGAATGACTCTCGTGTTTCGATCGGGTCCTAAATTCAGCAAGTCAGCTCCGTTCACAACGGGGAACGAGTCTCTTGTGAACAATACCGAATCGAGCGCGGACGCTTGACCTGAACCAGATTCATCTAAAACTAGCTGGAGCGTACCGCTGTCGATCGCTGATTGGAAAACTACAAGCCGCGTTGAGGCTGGTGCGACGACGAATCCATCACCGGCGCCCAAGCCCGGCAACGGAAAGAGGTTTTGCTCGGTCGGGGCCCTTACTGCTGCCCCTAGAGTGCCCGTCCATACGCTCACGCCGCTCGCCGCATCGACCGCGTAAAGTTTGCCGCTCGTAGAACCAATGTATACGTAGCCGTTGTCAACGATGGGCGCTGAGCTGAGAGTCCCATCACCTGTAAAAGACCACAGTATCGCACCTGAAACCACATCACGTGCTTCTAGCGTCGTACCGGAAAGAAAAAATCCCTTTGAACCATTAAACGCTGGGGCTGGACCCGCGGAGAAGCTGCCAAGAACTGCGCCGCTTTGGGCATCCAACATCAAGTTCCCAGTTATGTTGTCGCGTGCATATAGATGTCCGCCAAAGAGTACGGATGTTTTTCCTCCTCCTCCCTCACATGTTCCACCGTGAGACCAGATCTGATTTCCCGTTTGTGGGTCAAAATCGTAGGCGTTATTGCAGACGTAGTTAACATACACGCCATTCGATGAGACGGCTGGCGAACTGAAGTCTCCATTTTGCACACCTCGAGGTTTACTCCACAAGACACTGCCGTTCTGCTCGGATACGGCGAACACAGTACCGCCATCACCGGCCCCCGCCGTGTAAACGATACCTCCCAGAGCGGTCGGTGGTGAGCTAAAAATATAGGCGTAACCGGTCGCAATCGACTTTGACCAGAGCACCGTTCCAGATGCCGCATCGAATGCCCACATATTTCCGTCTTCGCTTAACGCGAAAACACGTCCATTCTCATAAGCGATGCCTGACCATGGATAGTTTGAAGGGTTTGCGGTGAGTTTTGTCCCCCACAAAATTGCGCCGGTGTTTTCATCCAGCGCATACAGTTGAGTACTCACGGGATTGTCACTTCCTACCGTGACGAAGATTTGTCCTCCGACGATTAGGGGATACGAAATATTCGCACCGAGATCCCGAGACCAACGTTGGACCAGAGGCGGCGTAACCTGATCGGTTTGCGCGCCTGTGTGTGCCGGATCGATCTGATAGGAAACCGTTGAAGCGCCTGGCGTGGGCATCGGTAGCGGATTTGGAGTTGGCGTCGGAGTTGGCGTCGGCGTAGGAGTTGGCGTCGGTGTAGGCGTCGGTGTGGGCGTCGGAGTTGGCGTTGGTGAATTGTTGTGCTCGAATGCTACCAGCAAGTTTGAAGCTGGGACTACAATCAGTCCGTCACCGGCCCCAAGTCCGGGACAAACCACGGGGTTCCTCTCGTTAGGTGGTTGCACGGCGGCTCCCACCTTTCCGATCCAGACATTCGAGCCTGTTGTGGCATCGAGCGCATAGAGATTGCCGCTCGTCGATCCGATATAGACGTAGCCATTATCGACGATCGGCGCGGAACTAAGAGAGCCATCACCAGGGAACACCCATAAAAGCGCTCCCGTAGTAACGTCGCGACCTTCAAGGTTCGTTCCGTTTAGAAAATATCCCGTCGATCCACTGAATGCAGGCGCAGCACTCGCAGAGAATGTGCCCAGGCTATTCCCCGTGGCTGAATCAAGGATCAGGTTTTGTGAGATAAAGTCGCGATAATACAACCTCCCGCCAAAAACCACGGGCGTCCGTCCGCCCCCACCTTCGCATCCCGAATTATAATGCCAGATCTGGTTTCCGTTCTGGGGATCGAAGTCATAGATTTGACCGCACACATAAGAGACATACACGCCCGTGGGAGTAACCGCGGGGGAACTGTTATCTCCGTTCTCTACAAATTTCGTCCACAAGACCGTCCCGTCTTGCTCGGAGACAGCGTACATCGTGCCAGCTGTTCCGGCTCCTGCCGTATAGACAATACCGCCGAGGGCTGTAGGTGGTGAGGTGAACGCGTATTGCCCTGCAAGCTGTTTCGACCAAACCACAGTACCGGATGTCGCGTCGAAGGCACGCAATACACCGTCATAGTTCAACGCGAAAACGCGTCCATTCTCATAAGCTATGCCTCCGAAGTTGTAGGTTCCGCCCAAGTCGATCGGACCCCATAAAATCGCGCCGGTTGTCTCATCAAGCGCGTAAAGCTTTGTTCCATAAAAACAGGTCTGACCAACGCACCCTGGATTCTGGACAGCGACAAAGATCCTACCGTTAACGATGAGAGGATAAGAAACTGCACCACCCAAATCCCTCGACCATCGCGCGATTAATGGTGGAGTAATCGCATCGGCCTGTGATCCTGAGTGAGTCGGATCAATTTGATAGGCGACAGATTTAGCCGTAGAAGCCAACGGGGGGCCTTGTCTATTCGGAGCACTCAATGACGCGGAGCCATGGCTGTAGCTGATGATTGTTCCGAACAGTGCGACAACTCCGATAGTGAGGTATGCAGCAAGTCTGAGAGTAGCTCGCAGCTTCGAAGTCAATTGCTCATCTCCTGCAGAGTGCTTTGAACTAGGATGGCGGAGGGGACAGGAGTCGAACCTGCATAGCCTTTCGGCCGGCGGTTTTCAAGACCGCTGCAATACCATTATGCGACCCCTCCGCGGCTCCTACGAATATACCGTAGAGAATTGGGAAAGCGGAAGGCAGAAGGCAGTAAGCAGGAGGCAGGGGGCAGAAGGCAGGAATAAACACAAGACAGTAACCAGAAACGCCAAACACATAGCACAAACAAACAGCACCGAACACGAAGCATCAAATAGGCAGTCCTTCGTCCTCAATCCGAATTGACAGTGATGCAGCCGTGTAGTAGCTTGCGATTACGCGCTTATGCGACAAATTGCCTTCGCAATTCATTCCTCAACATCCCTGAAAACATCAAGGTCAATTAAGGAGATTGTCGTAGTCACTTGAAGCAAATCGAGCTTCCACCCAGAGGCCTGGAAACGCTCTTCGGCGTTCACGACCAGAACATAAAGTATCTCGAGTCTTTGCTCGACGTTCAGATCAACGGGCGCGGGCACAACGTGAGCGTTGACGGTGATCCGAAAGACGTCGCGACAGTCGAACAGATCCTGCAGGATTTTTCCGAACTGTTTTCCGAAGGCCGGCAGTTTACTGACAAAGAGATGCGCGAAGCGTTTGCGCAGATAGCCGAAGACCGGGCGTATAGCTTGCGCGATTACTTCACCCGCTCGCGTTTCAGTCCCGCGGGAAAGAAGCAGGTGGCGCCAAAGTCAGCGATGCAACGGCGCTATGTCGAAGCGATTCAGCAGAAAGACATTGTGTTCGGCATCGGTCCGGCCGGCACCGGCAAAACTTATCTGGGTGTGGCCATGGCCGTCCAGGCGTTGATGCAGAAGCAAGTGAATCGCATCGTGCTGGCGCGGCCGGCGGTGGAAGCCGGAGAGAAACTCGGATTTCTGCCTGGCGATTTGCAGGAGAAAGTAGATCCGTACTTGCGGCCGCTCTACGACGCGCTGTTCGATCTAGTCGATTACGAACGCGTGACCCGTTTGCTGGAGAAACGTGTGATTGAGATTGCGCCGCTGGCGTTCATGCGCGGACGGACACTGTCGGACGCGTTCGTGATTCTGGATGAAGCGCAGAACACGACCAGCGAACAGATGAAGATGTTTCTGACGCGCATCGGATTCGGATCGAAGGCGGTAATCACCGGTGACGTGACGCAAATCGATTTACCGACCGGCAAACGCAGCGGCCTGGTGGAAGCCGAACGCGTGCTCGCGAACATCGAAGGCATCGAGTTCGTCTACTTCAGCGAGAAAGATGTGGTACGGCACAAACTCGTGCAGATGATCATCAAGGCGTACGAGTCGCACACGAAGAAGATCGAGATGTAATTTGGAGTGCGCCGCTTGACTGGAGCGCAAGCGTCTCGCTTGCTTTCTGAGTAGAACCATCACGACCTCAGCAAGCGAGACGCTTGCGCTCCAGTCACCGTCGCAGCTCCGCTCACGTGCTCCAAAATGGTAATCGAGATTCTCGATCGGCAACGACGGCACCGCGTCAACTCGACGGAATGGCGCAAATTTGCCGAGCGAGCATTGAAAGCCGTGGGCGAAAATTGCGGAGACGCGACAATAATTTTCGTCTCTGACGCCCCCATTAAGAAACTAAATCGTCAATTTCGCGGCAAGAATTACGCGACCGACGTACTGTCTTTTCCGGCGCAGCACGAACGTTTTGAGAAGGAACTGAAAACTAATCTCGGCGAAGTGGTGATTTCTTTGGATCGCGCTGCCGCACAAGCGAAAGAGAATGGACTGACGTTCACGAATGAAGTGGAGCAACTAATCCTGCACGGGTTGCTGCATTTGTGCGGCTATGATCATGAAACCGACAAAGGCGAAATGAACGGTTTGGAGCTGAAACTCCGAAGAAAATTGGGCATTTAAGCGAGTTTTGTCTATTTACGATTCACCATTTACCATTTAGCAGCTCTATGGGAATTGCATTAGTAGTCAGCGTTCTCCTGCTGCTGGCGCTGACATTTCTGGCCACGGTCGACATGGCGTTCAGCCAGTTAAGCGACGTTGGACTGCGACGGCTCGCGGCGGAAGCCGAAGAACATCCTAACGCGCGGTACACGCCGCTGCTGAAAGAGATTCTCGCCAACCGCGCACGATTCAGTTTGACGTTGTCGGCGGCGATTCAGATCCTGCTGGTCGCTTTTACAGTTCTCGTTACCTTCGTTTCCATCCGCTGGTCATCGCGCGGGGCAGTTGGATTGATTGTCGCACTGCTCGCCGGACTTGTTCTGGCTGGCGTCTTTCGTCAGTTCATCCCACGTTTTCTTTCACTGCGCAATCCCGAAGGAAAGTTGCTGCGGCTTTTGCCGATCGTGTCACCGTTCTATCGCGGGCTGGCGTTTGCAGCTGAGCCCTGGCATCGCAAGTTCGATCGAATGCGCGACGAAGACCTCGAGGAAGAAATCGACGAAGAGGACGAAGAAGACGCCGGTGACGACATTGAAGCGCTCATCGACGTCGGTGAGGCGGAAGGCATCATCGAAGAAGAAGAGCGCGAGTTGATTCAATCGGCGATCGAGTTCGGCGATACGCGCGTTGGTGAAGTCATGACGCCGCGCACGGAAATAGTGGCGTTGCCGAACACTGCGACCGTGCGACAGGCGCGCGATGCGATGATTGAATCGCGCCACTCGCGGCTGCCCGTCTATCGCGATCAAATCGACAACATCGAAGGCATCGTCTACGTGCGCGATTTGCTCCCGTCGCTGTCACTCGGGAAAGCCGATGCTCCAATCACGTCGTTCATTCGGCACGTGTATTTTGTGCCGGAAACCAAACCGGTGGCCAAGCAGTTGCAGGAAATGCAGAAGGCGCGGACCTACATGTCGATCGTGATCGACGAATATGGTGGGATTGCGGGTTTGGTGACGGTCGAAGACATCCTCGAAGAAATCGTCGGCGAAATTGAAGACGAAGACATCAGCGGTGAAGAATCGAAGGACATTGTGCCCGCGGACGACGGCGGGTACGAAGTCCTGGGCAGCACTGAGATTGGAAAAATCGAGCGGCTATTCGATATGGAAATTGAAGCGGATGATTTCACGACCATTGCGGGCCTGGTGATCGCGGAAAAGGGAAGCCTCCCGCGTGAAGGTGAGCACATGACTTTTCGCGGTCTTCAGGTTGAAGTGCTTCAGGCCGATGAAAAACGGATCGGTCGATTGAAAGTGAAAAGGTTGCCTGCACCTTCAGCGGCGGCTGGTAGTTGATTTCACATCGTTCGATCTTCAAATCATCATCTTTTTACGTTGACAACAAATCGTTACTCGCCGACTATCGTTCTTCACGGTTCAATCACCCGTTAACTCAAACCGTTGGCCAAGAAGCAAAGTAAATTTCTGCGCGGACGTCGCATCGATCCGCAGCCAATCACGAAAGCAACGAAGCTCGTCGAGCTCGTCGACAACACCTTCGTCGCTTACAACGCCGCGCGTTTACGCGAAGCCTGCCAACTCTTCACCGACAAGATGCTCGAGCCCGACGTGACCGTTGGGGTTACGTTAACCGGCGCGCTGACGCCCGCAGGTTTAGGCATGTCGGCGTTGATTCCTCTGATTCAGGCAGGCTTCATCGATTGGATTATTTCGACCGGCGCGAATTTTTATCACGATACGCACTTTGGACTTGGGTTGGCGATGCATCAGGGCAATGCTCAGACTTCTGACATCGTACTGCGCGACGAAGAGGTCGTGAGGATTTACGACATCTTTTTCGATTATTCGGTTTTGCTCGATACCGACGCCTTTTTCCGCCGGATGATCGAAGCGCCCGAGTTTCAAAAGCCGATGTCGACGGCTGAGTTTCACTATCGCGCCGGCCGTTACGTCCGCGAGCGCGAGCGCAAGCTTGGCATCAAGAACAAGTCGATTCTGGCGGCCGCGCACGAACACGCTGTGCCGCTTTACACTTCGTCTCCGGGCGATTCTTCGATCGGAATGAACGTCGCGGCGAAGGCGCTGCAAGGCAACAAACTCGCATTTGATCCTTCATTGGACGTGAACGAGACGGCGGCAATTGTTTTGGCGGCGAAACGGGGATTGATTAGGGATGGCGAAACTCATAGTGGAGCGGACGCCCATCTCGCGAGCGCGAGTGGCCGCGGCGCACGACTGAAGGGAGAGTCCAAAACTCGGAAACCGAGTAAGGGCCGTTCGGCAATCTTGATTCTGGGCGGTGGCTCGCCCAAGAACTTCGCCTTGCAGACTGAGCCGCAGATTCAGGAAGTACTGGGCATCGACGAGCGCGGTCACGATTATTTTCTGCAAGTCACCGACGCGCGACCTGACACTGGCGGATTATCGGGCGCGACGCCGGGCGAGGCTGTGTCATGGGGTAAAGTGGATCCTGATCGTTTGCCGGACGCGGTTGTGTGCTATTTGGATTCAACCGTCGCGCTACCAATTCTCACCGCATACGCATTGGCAAAGCACGAACCGCGGCCGCCGCGTCGGCTGTACGATCGACGTGAAGAGTTCATGGATCTGCTGGTGAAGGAATATAAAAAATCGAGAAGGCGATAAGCGTCAGAAGCCCGACCGCGAGGGAGGGCAAGATACGAGATGCGTTTCATAAAACAGTGAGTGCGTTCACAGTTGCCGTCCCCCGCGGTCGGCTGCTGACACCCACAGAATCGTCATGGGAATCTCAGGTAAACCAGTAAAACGAAGCTACTACAATTGTTCGAGCTGCCCCGCGTATTGCTGTGCGGTTTACGAGCGTGTGAAAGTCACGCCGCGCGACATAAAACGGTTGGCGCGACATTTTGCCGTTGATTATGCGACCGCTGAGAAGCGTTTTACGACGACGTGGGAAGGCGAACAGATTCTGCGGCGAAAAAAGGATCCGATTTTCGGCGAAGCGTGTAAGTTCCTCGATCCACAGACGCGCCGCTGTACAATTTATAATGCGCGACCGCTGACGTGTCGTGAGTTTCCGGCGCGCGAACGTTGCGCTTACTATGACCTGTTGGTGTTCGAGCGGAGCCAGCAGAACGACCCCACGGTTTTGCCGTTGGTGCAAATCACATTTCGCAACGGCGATGACTGATAGAAATTGAGCCTCCCGAACGGTCGGGCTACCCGAGGGACACGATGGAACAGCTTCTTTCCAAATTAATCGGTCGCGAAATTGACGTCGTTTGTTCCGGCGCCGCGAGTCTGCGCGGTGAGTGCATCGGCGTCAATGACGGAGTCTTGCAACTCAAGGATCAGGAAGGCGAGACGTGCTACATCGCGATCGACAAAATTGTTGCCGTGTGGGAGAAAAAGGAGAGAGATCGGCACCCCGGATTTGTGTTCAAGAGCTGAGTTACAGAACCGCGAACAGTAGTGAGCGGGATAAAGATTCAACTTGAATTGATATTTTCCTGTTGACTCTATGTCTCGCTCGCCACTGCTCGTGGTTCTGTGGCAAAAAAAGCCGCCGCGAAATAATCGCGACGGCTTTTTTTATTCTCCTGAGCGTTTCTGACGCGTGCTTATTTCGGTCCGCCCTCGTCACTAATGGCGATGACCTCAGCTGGTTTCACTTTCTTATCCGCCGGCTTCTCAGCGGGCAGTGACAATCCTTCGAGTGGTACGCGCCGAAATCCGTCAATTCGCGCCAGCCAGTAATCATTAAACGGCGAGTACATCACGCCGCCGTGACGCGCTGAGTGATAGAAACCTTTCTCGTCAACGACGATGCCGACATGCGCGAGGCCGCTGAAGAAAACCATATTTCCGAACTTGAATTCGTCGCCCTTCGCAGGCGCGCTGAATGTCGCCCAATAAGAACGCGCTGGTCCGCGCTGAAAATCAATGCCGATGTCCTGGAACGCGCGCCACACGAGTCCGGAGCAGTCGAATGTATTCGGACCCGTAGTGTTCCAGTGATACGTGGCGCCGACATGCGATTCAAGCGCAGTTAGCAGTTGACTATGAAACTGCGTCTCGAGCGCAAGCGTGCTCGGCAACTTCGCGGCGCTGGTAGTCGCGCTTTCCGTTTTTGCGGAAGCGGCTTCGCGAACCTTCGGCGTGACTGCAACCGTTTTCTTGACGGCGTAACGCGGACGATTGTCGGTGTCGTTTGTTTGGGCGGCGATGCTCGCGGTCAGCGATAACGCAAAGCCGAGAATCAGAAAGCGGGGGAATAGTCTTGGCACACTCAAGGGGAACCACTCGTCTCCTTCAAATTATTTCGGGGCCTTGCTGCTCAGGTGTGGGGTTGTTGAGCAACTGCGATTCTAACGATTAAAGAAATCATCGACAACACGCAATGTGACTGTTTTGTGACCGGAATGAATTCACTTAGAAGAAGATCGTCAGCGCGCGTCGAAGTGATCATGATCACGTTGTAGTCGATTCGATGAAACAAAGAATCTTTTCTGCTGCGCGCGTCGAGGCGCCCGCATCTCCGAGCTTTTCTGTAACGCTTCGCAGCTCGGCCCGCAATGACGCGTTGCGCTGCGGATCCAACAAATCCACCAGCTCTTTCGCCATTCGTTCGCCGTTGCAATCATGCTGCATCAATTCAGTTGCGACTGTGCGGCCGGCGATCAAATTCACCAGACCGTAATTGTCGACATTGATCAAGCTGCCGAGCACGTGCCAATTAGTCGATGATTCTTTATAGACGATCACCATCGGGGTACCGAGCAGCGCTGCTTCCAAAGTCGCTGTCCCGCTCGCAATGGCCGCTGCGTCCGAGGCTGCGAGCGCTTCGCGAGTTTCGTGATGAACCAAACGAAGATTCGCCGGAGATGAATTTCGCGCAGAAATGATCTGTTGCGCTTCTTTCAGGTCACGATTCGGTGCAATGACGAGAACGAATTGAACGTCGGAGCGTTGCTTTGAAATGTCCGCGGCGGCGTCGAGCATGGGCGGGAGAATGCGCTGAAGTTCTTTGTGACGACTGCCGGGCAGCAGGCTGATAATTGGCCGATGCGGATCCAGTTCATGACGGCAGCAAAACTCTTCGCGACCATATGCCGCCGCTACGTTTCCCGCGAGCGGGTGACCGACGTATTCAACGTGTGTCATTCCTCGGGTCGCGTACCACTGCTTTTCAAACGGCAGAATTGAGAGCAGTAGATCAACGTCACGGCGAATATTGCGCGCGCGGTACGAGCGCCAGGCCCACAGCTGAGGGCTAATGTAATAAATGACGCGTTGTTGACGGCGCTGAAGCCAGCGCGCTACACGCAGATTGAAGTCGGGCCAGTCGATGAGAATGACCGCCTCGGGTTTTCGGTCAGCGACCGCGGCTTTCAGCCTTCGAAAGGCGTCGAGGAACTTCGGTAGCGCGCTCGCAATTTCCCACAACCCAAGGATCGACAGTCTGTCCGTGTCCACAATTGAATCCACGCCCGCGGCGCGCATGCGTGCACCTGTACCGCCGAAGAATTCAAAGTGGACTTCGGGCGCGGCTGCGCGCAACGCGTTGACGAGACTCGCACCGTGCGCGTCACCGGAAGCTTCGCCGGCGACGATCATCAGACTGAGAGATTTCATTTTCCATTTGTCATTTGACATTTATCATTCAATCATCGGGGCGACTTTGAGTCGATGTAATGCCGCATGAGTGCTTCAGACAGAATGCTTTTCAATCAGATGAGCAAATCAAAAATGCCAAATGACGAATGGAAAAATGAATTCGCTTTCGCGTCGGCGACTCGCTTGTTACGCATTGCGCGCGCATGTTAGCATCGGCGCGCTTGCTTAGTGAAAGTGCGAAAGTCAACGTGCGCGCGACCCACATCTCCACGACAACGCGCGCCGTTTTTATTTGCCTTTGCATCCTCATCGCCGTTAACTGCGCCCGCGCCCAACAGACAAACCCGGTCGATCGCAAAGTCGAAAATCCGATCACTGATATTCCAAACGTAAATCCGCTGCACCAGGATCAACCGATCCGCCCAACATCGACGGCCCAACAATCCGGCGCCCAAGCGACGGACGTTCTCGACGTCGGGTGCAACAAAGAGACTGGTTCGGGTCCCAAGGAAGCGCGTGTGACTATCTGCGAAGGTAACGTTGACGCGCGCATCGGCACCTATCGGTTGCAGGCAGACAAAGTGACGATCTATGACGCCACCAACATGGTGATCGCCGACGGCAACGTCGTTTTCGATCAAGGCGATCAGCAGCGCATCACCGGCAGTCACGCCGAATGGAATTATCAGAAGAAGACAGGCTTTTTCGAAAACTCGACCGGCTACACGAATCAGACGCAGGACGGCACCCGCATGTATTTCACGGCCGATCGCGTTGAACGAATTAATCTGACGACGATTATCGTTTACAACGGCCAGATTACCGCGTGTGAAGAGGAAGTCCCGAAGTGGAGCTTTCGCGCCAAGAAAGTCACGATCAAAACCGGCGATCGCGTACGCATTCATTCGGCTTCGTTTCGCATTAAGAAAGTGCCGATTCTGTACACGCCGTACGCGTCGCTTTCTTTGAAGCATCGCGATCGCGCTTCGGGTTTTCTGACGCCGACGTTCAGCTCATCAGGCGAGAAGGGTTTCCGCATCTCTGAGGCTTACTATCTGACGCTGGGCCGCTCGGCGGATTTCACTTTGCGCGGTGACTTATATTCCCAGCGCGGCTATGGCATCGGCGGCGATTTGCGCACACGCGCAAACTCTCGATCGTTTTTCAATCTCGGTTTCTTCATCGTGAAAGATCGGGTGCTTGGCCACAAAGCTGACGCGCAGCATCCGGATCAGGGTGGCTCAAGTTTTTACATCGATTCAGTCCATTATTTTCCGAACGGCTTCCTGGCCGCGGCCGACGTTAACATCACTTCGAACCTGGCGTTTCGGCAGGTATTCTCCGATTCAATTCAGCAGGCAATTTCTCCGGAAGAGCGCTCGCAGATTTTTATCAATAAGAGCTATCACGCCTACAGCTTCAACTTTCGGATGAATTCGCAGGCAACATCGCTCCAAAACTCGCAGATTCGCATTCGCGAACTACCCAGCGTGACTTTCGATCGGCGGCCGTCGATCGTGCGATGGCTTAGCAAGCTGCCGGCGTATCTCTCGTGGGAGGCTGGCGTCGAAGGCGTCAGTCGCAAAGAGACCGCGCCGGATCCGGCGTTGTTTCGTTTGGAAGCCGGACGCGACCCAATCTTCACGCCGTCAATAGTGCAACGCTTCGATTTTCATCCGGTGGTGTCGGTGCCATTCAGTTTTGACGGGTGGTCGTTGACGGCGACGGGCGGTTTGCGAGCGACCTACTACTCTAATTCAATTGACGCGGTTACAAAGTTGGTTTCGTCGCGCGACATCGTGCGTGGGTACGGAGAATTCGAGCTTGATTTGCGGCCGCCGGCCCTTGCTCGTAATTTCCGTCACGGCGATGGCTCTGTGCGATTCAGGCATGTGATTGAACCGTACCTCATCTATCGCCGCATTGCGGGCATCGATAATTTCGATCGCGTCATTCGTTTCGATTACGTCGATGCGATCGCCGATACGAACGAAATCGAGTATGGACTTACCAATCGTTTCTTTACCCGGCGATCTACAGAAAGTGTCGGGCCGAAAGCCGCGCGCTTGACGCGCGCTAAAGATTCTCTAGCCACGCAGCCTTATGAAGCGCTGACTATAACGATTCGCGGTAAATACTTTTTCGATCCTTATTTCGGCGGCGCCTTGATTCCGGGCCAGCGCAACCAGTTCTATCCGATCGATACGTTTTCCGCGTTCACATACGGCGCCGTGCCGCGCCGATTCTCGCCACTAAACATTGATATTCGTTATCGGCCGACGCAGCACTTGTTTGCGGACTATCGCGGCGACATCGATACGCGCGGCGGCGGCCTGCGGGCCATGGCGGCAACGGCCGGATATACCCGAGCAAATTTGTGGGAAGCTTTCGCGACTTTTTATTACACCCGCGCGGTTGAGTTGGTGCCGGCCCTTCGCAAGTATGCCAATCCGCTCGGACAGGAGCCCGGCACGCTGAGAGGATCGCAATGGAGTCCTTCGATCTTCCTCGGTAATCGTGAACACGGGTTGTTCGGGGGCATTTCGATGTTCTTCGATTTTCAGAAACATCCGTTCGCGGGAAACCGCGCGCTCATTAGCTCCACCGCGACGGTTGGATATACATGGCGATGCTGCGCCATCACCGGACAGTACTACACGTTCAACGTCGGCCTGCGTGATGAGAACCGCGTCGTCTTTGCGTTTCGGCTCAACGGAATCGGGACATTCGGTACCGAGAAGATTGGCCAGGGATTCCGGTAACGGCAACCAGCATCTGCATTTTCGCGTCAAACGGCCGTCTGATATGCGCGGATGGCGTGCTTGCGATGCTTAAGCCTAACCATTACAATGTCGGACTCTGACCGCGCGAAAAGTATGCGGTTTCTATATTTTCGCTCAATCCCCAGGTGAGCAAGCAGATTATTCATTGGTGTCTTAATGTTTAGACTCATATTCGCGTTTTTGTGTGCGGCGGCCGCGTCCATGCTGATTGCAGGTGCGATCGGATCCGCGCAAAGCACATCCAGCTCCACTCCCGATACCTTTTTGGCGCAAGTAACGAACGTAAGCGGAAACGCGTTTGCGACGGACATATCTGCGAACGGCCGCTTCGTTGTGTTTGAATCAACGGCCGACGCGGCGACGCTCAAGCCGGATCAAACGACCCGAGCGCCGAATAATACAGACGGCAACACTGAGATTTTTCTTTACGATTACGCGCAGCGCAGAATCTTCCAGCTTACCGACACCCGAAGTGTTTTGAATCCGACGCCGACTCCGTCGCCGACGCCGAGCCCAAGTCCGAGCCCTAGCCCATCGCCGAGCCCGTCACCCACAGCGAGCCCGTCGCCCACGGCTAGTCCGACGCCGACGCCGGTCCCGTTCAGCAACGTCAAAATCGATATCGAGAACAAGCGGCCGATGATTAGCGCCGACCCGGTACTCTCGGGAGGTTCGCGCACGTATACCATCGTGTTCAGCTCGAACGCGCCGGTAACGCCGAAGTCGTTCGACGGTATTGACCCTGGCGCGCCGACGAACACGGACATGAACACGGAGCTTTGGACGTATCAGTTCACGGTTCCTGAAGTGGCCGATTTGTCTCAGGGGGCCGACATCCCATTTCAGGATTTGAGCACCGGACCGTTTACGCGCATCACAAACACGCCGGCCAGCCGGCCTCCAATTGCCGGTTCAACTACCGTGGCGCCATTCGTGGCGGACGACAATCGCGACGCGACGATTAGCGATGATGGTGCGGTGATCGCATTTTCATCGACGCGCGATCTTGTGACGGGTGGCAACGTTGATGCAGGAGCACCTGCGCCCGATCCTGAGATTTTTACGTTCACGCGGGGCACAGGTGTGTTCACCCAGATCACGAACACAAAGAGTTCGTCGAATGTTTTTGTACCCGGCACGTTCAACGATTATCCAACGATCGGCGGAGTCGGCGGGCTTTATGCAATCGCATTTTATTCGAATGCAGACCTCACGCCCTCGGCGAATCCTAATAATTCAGATTTGAACGCGGAGGTCTACCTCGTGTCGTTCGACGGCGCCGCCGCCAGCGGTTTGAAACAAGTCACGCGCACGAAAGATCCGGTTGATGCAACGTCCGGAACGATCTTGAAACCGGCGAACAATTTTCCCTTTGGCAGGCGGATCAGCCGCGACGGCAGATACATCGCGCTTGAATCGATTGCGACGGATCCGAAAGCGAATGCCGCCGTCAATAATTTTCTGGTGACGTTTGTGTACGACGCGGTGAGCGACACGTTCGCGCAAGTTGGACCACGTGCCTTGGCCACTCCCGGGGACATTATTCATTACCCGACTTTTACCGATTACGACCCTGGCAGCACAACACCGAAGACAATTATTTTCACTTCGGCGTTGAACTTTAAGTCTGACGGCAGTTTCCCCACGACAGATCAGGACAGCACCGGACTAAACCCCGGACGCGTGTCGCAGATTTTTGCGACGAAGCTGCCGGCAGTTGCTACTGGACCATTCATCCGATTAACGAACATTACCGGCACCTTAGTTCTGGCGCCGATAAACTCGTTGCCAAGCAATTCAAGTCGCCGCATTGCCTTTTCGATGGGCGGAGCCGAATTGGGTGGTGGCAATCCAGAATTCGGCGCGGAAGTTTTCTACAATCTTGTGCCGCCGATTACGACTGAATCCACTGCAACGATTTCGTTGTTCACGGGGGCTAGTCTGATTCCCGTCGCGCCCGCGTCGCCAACCCCCACGGGAAGTCCGACGCCCAGCCCGAGTCCGACCGGCAGTCCCACCGGTCCTCTGATTGCGCCGGGTCTGGCAGCGGGAGAGCTTTCGGTGCTCAATGCAACGGCGTCTCTCGCACCATCCTCCACCACAACGGCGAACGCCTCGGAAACACAATTCGGGCCACCGCTGCCAATTGAGTTGAAGGGTGTATCGGTCGCAATTCGCGGCGCCGCGGCCGGCATGTATTCAGTCAGTTCGACGGCGATTCAATTCGTGGTGCCTATCGGATTGACCGCCGGAACATATCCGTTGGTCATCAACAACAACGGCACCGTGATTCGCGGCAACATCACGATAGTGCCGGCGCAGCCCGACATCTTTACCGATCCCGCGGTCATGGGACCCGGCGGTCGAGCAATGGTGTGCAACGCGACAGGTGAAGCAGATCCGCTAACGCTTGGTTCCTGCATTGTCCAGTCGTCGTACAACGTCACGACGCCGAACAGTAGTGGTAGTCCGGTGCCCACCGTGCTTCGTCTTTCAGTTACCGGGATGCGCGCCGTCGTCGCTGGTTCGGCAAGTGTAATTGTCGGAACCACAAGTTTTGTTCCTAACAAGATTACCCATTCCTATCAGCCCGGGTTCGACTTTGTCTATTTCACTTTGACCTCCACGATGGATCGCGGCGATCTTCCCGTCGTCGTCAAG
>Ga0207644_10000764_pt1 | contig 20362 bp, 16 predicted proteins | sample KBSS73metaG_FD_184326 | JGI IMG/M metagenome (GOLD analysis project Ga0207644, IMG submission 184326) | Switchgrass rhizosphere microbial communities from Kellogg Biological Station, Michigan, USA - KBS S7-3 metaG (SPAdes) (version 2) | ecosystem: Host-associated > Plants > Roots > Rhizosphere... | reverse complement strand
TGGGCGTCGGCGGGGCGGTCGGGCTGCCCCTGACCGGGATCCTGAACGCCTGGGGCGGACTCACCGCGGTCTTCCTGGTGACCGCGGTGGGCGGCCTGCTCGCCCTCGTCGCGATCCGCCTGCTCGTCCCGGTGCCCGCCGCGGGCGACTCGGGCACACCGGTCGACCTGGTCGGCAGCCTGCTCCTGGTCGGGCTGCTGGTCCTGCTCCTGCTCCCGCTCAGCCGCGGCACGGCGTGGGGATGGGCCTCACCCGCCACGATCGGGACGGTCCTCGCGGGCCTCGTCGTGGCGGTGGCGTTCGCCCGGGTCGAGCTGCGCCGCCGGCACCCCGTGGTGGACCTGCGGCTCGCCGCGACCCGCGCCGCGCTGCTGATCAACATCGCTTCCGTGCTGGTCGGCATGACCCTGTTCGTCAACTTCCTGGGCAGCATGCAGATGCTGCAGGCGCCGCGCGAGACCGGGTACGGCCTGGGGATGGACACGCTGACCGCCGGGCTGTGGATGCTGCCCGGCGGGATGCTGATGGCGCTCGCCTCCCCGGTCGCCGCCCGGCTGATGATCCGGGTCGGGTCCCGGGCCTGCCTCCTCGTCGGCGTGGCGGTGCTGGTCGCGGGGGCCGTGCCGCGCGCTGTCGCGCCCTACTCGCTGACGATGATCGTGGTGAGTTCGGCGGTGGCCTCGGTCGGCACCGCGATCGCCTACTGCGCGCTGCCCGCGATGGTGCTGGACAGCACACCGGCGCGCCGGTCGGCGGCGGCGAACGGGCTCAACGCGCTCGCCCGGAGTGCGGGTACCGCGGTCGCGTCGGCGACCCTGGGAGCGCTCGTCGGGCTGGGAACGGCGGGCATGGTCGGCTTCTTCGTGGTCGGCGCCGCGGCGAGCGTGCTGGCCCTGGTGCTCGTCCTGAGCCTGCCGCGCGGTCTGGGCCGCCCGGGCGAGGCCGCGGTGGTGCCCGGCGCCGCGATGTCCTGACATCGGCGCCACCTGGTCCGCAGCGACACTTGTGTGCTCTGAGGAAAGTAATATACCGTCCCCGTCCGGGACGGGCGGGGAGGTGTGGGGCGCGTGGCTGGACTGACGATCGTCGGAGCGTCGCAGGCGGGGCTGCAACTGGCCTGCAGCCTGCGCGAGCTCGGCTGGCGGGAGCCGGTCACCCTCGTGGGCGCCGAGTCGCACCCGCCCTACGCCCGGCCACCGCTGTCCAAGGCCTTCCTGACCGCTTCGGGTCACCCGTCGGGGCTCGCGTTCCGTGACGAGCAGTTCTATTCGGCGCTGGACATCGAGCTGATCCTCGGCGAGACCGTGGAGAAGGTGGAGATCGAGGCGGGCCGAGCCCTGCTCGGCTCCGGCCGCGAGCTGGCGTTCGACCGGTTGGCGCTGGCCACCGGCGCCCGGCCGCGCCCGCTCCCGATCCCGGGCGCGGAGCTCGACGGGGTGCTCGTGCTGCGCGGCCTGGACGACGCGCTGGCCCTGCGCGCCCGGTTGGCCGCCTCGCCGGACGTCGTGGTGATCGGCGGTGGGTTCGTGGGCCTGGAGGTCGCGGGCACCGCGGCCGCGCTGGGTTCGCGCACCACCGTGCTCGAGCTCGGCCCCGCGCTGATGGGCCGGGCGGTCAGCGCGCCCACCGCCGCGTTCGTCCAGACCTTCCACGCCGAGCGCGGAGTCGCGGTGCGCACGGGGACCCGGCCCGTCCGGGTGCTCGGCGCGAACGGCCGGGTCACGGGGGTGGAGCTCGCGGGCGGCGAGGTGGTGCCCGCCGGGGTCGTCGTCGTCGGCATCGGGGTCGCGCCCGCCGACGAGCTGGCCCGCACCGCCGGACTGGACTGCGACAACGGGATCGTGGTCGACGAGTTCTCGCGCGCCTCGGATGGGGTCACCCTGGCCGTGGGGGACTGCGCGAACATTCCCGATCCTTCGCCCGTCGAGGGCCCGCGGGCCAGGCTGCGGCTGGAGAGCGTGGACAACGCGGTGGAGCAGGCCCGCGCCGCGGCCACCACGGTCGTCGGCGCGGCCCGCCCCTACCGCGGAGTCCCGTGGTTCTGGTCGGACCAGGCGGGGGCCAAGCTGCAGATCGCCGGGCTCGCCACCCCGGCGGACGAGGCGGTGGTCCGGCCGGGGCGAGCGGGCAGGCAGGTCGTGCTCCGCTACCGGGGTGCGGTCCTGGTGGCCGCCGAGTGCGTCAACTCGCCCGCCGAGTTCCTGAGCGCGCGCAAGGCCCTGGCCGCAGGCCGCGGGCTCGCCCGCGAGCGGGCCGAGGAACCGGGATCGCTCAAGGACCTGCTCGCCGCCCGTTGACGGAGCGTGCCCGTCACCTGTGTGGTTGACGGCACGTCTCCTATCCCCGATGCTTGACCAAGCGCTTGATACGTCACGCTCGCGCTCTGTCGGAAGGTCTGGTCGATGAGGACTGCACGATCGCCGCTGCGGCGTCTCGCCACGCTGCTCACCGTGTTGCTGGTGGTCAGTATGGCGGCGTTCCTGCTGCTGGAGCTGATCCCCGGCGACCCGCTGGCGACCCTTCTGCCGGAGGGCGCCACCCCTGAGGTCCGGGCTCAGGTCGAGGCCGCCTACGGTCTGGACCAGCCGCTCTGGCGGCGGTACCTGGAGTGGCTGGGCGGCGCCCTGCAGGGTGATCTCGGTCGGTCGTTGCAGAGCCAGGTCCCGGTCACCGACGCCATCTTCGAGCGGCTTCCGGTGACCGTGGAGCTGGCGGGGCTGTCGCTGATCCTCGCCCTGCTGGTCGCCATCCCGGTCGGCGTCTACTCGGGCTACCGGCCCGGCGGCCTGCTCGATCGGATCGCCACCTTCGTCTGCTCGGTCACCCTGTCGATCCCGAACTTCCTGCTCGGGGTGCTGCTGGTCTTCGTCTTCGCGGTGAACCTGCGGATGCTGCCGGTGACCGGGTGGACCCCGATCAGCCGCAGCCTCGGTGGGCACATCCAGAGCATCATCCTGCCGGTGATCACGCTCGGCGCGGTCGAGGCGGTCGCGTTCATCCGGCTGCTGCGCAACGACATGGTCGCCACGCTGCAGCAGGACTACGTGCTCTCGGCCCGCGCCCGCGGCCTCGCCACGGCCCGGATCCTGTTCGGCCACGCGCTGCGGCCCTCGTCCTTCTCGCTGGTCACCGTCCTCGGCGTCACGCTCGGGCGGCTGATCGGCGGCACCGTGATCGTCGAGACCCTGTTCTCCCTGCCGGGTCTCGGCTCGTTGGTGATCAACGCGATCTCCAACCGCGACTACCTCATGGTCCAGGGGATCGTCCTGGTGGTGGCGGTCGCCTACGTCTTGATCAACACCCTGGTCGACCTGTCCTACCCGCTGCTCGACCCGCGGGTCCGGGCGTCCTGAAGGAGGGTCCCGTGTCCCAGATGCAGACCGATCCCCCGGCCGAACGCCTGGTCGAGGAGGCCGTCGTCGCGCCGGTGGGCGTGGAGTCCGAGCCCACCCCCACCGTCCGCCGCAAGCGCCGCAGGCGCGACGTCGGCGCCCTGCTCGGCGCGATCTGGCTCGGCCTCATCGTGCTCGCCGCGATCTTCGCCGCGATCCTCCCGCTGCCTGCGCCCGACGCGATCGGCGACCGGTTCTCGCTGGCCCCGTTCGAGAGCGCCGCGCACCTGCTGGGCACCGACCAGCTCGGCCGCGACCAGCTCAGCCGCGCCGTCTACGGCGCCCGGGTGTCGCTGTCGGTGGCCATCGGCGCCACCCTGCTCGGCCTGGTCGTCGGCACCGTCGGCGGCATGCTCGCCGGCTACTACCGCAAGGCGGCGGACACGGCCTTCGAGATCGTGACCAACGTGCTGCTGGCGTTCCCGCCGCTGATCTTCCTGATCGCGTTGGTCGCGGCGCTGCGGCCGAGCATCACCACGCTCGCCGCGGGCCTCGCGCTGGTCGCGGTGCCGACCTTCGCCCGCATCGCGCGGGCCAACACGATCGCCTTCGCCGACCGCGAGTTCGTCACCGCGGCCCGGGCGATGGGCGCCACCGACCTGCGGATCCTCGGCCGCGAGGTGCTGCCGAACGTGATGCTGCCGGTGATGTCCTTCGCCCTCGTCGTCGCGGCCGCCCTGGTGGTGGCCGAGGGTTCGCTGAGCTTCCTGGGGCTCGGCGTGCCGCCGCCCGCGCCCAGCTGGGGCGGCATGATCGCCTCCGGGCGCGAGGAGCTCTACGACCACGCCCACCTCGTGCTCGTGCCCGGGTTGTTCTTCTTCCTCACCGTGTTCTCGCTGAACCGGGTCGGTGACTGGGCCCGCGGCCGGGTCGGACGGGAGTCGTCGCTGTGACCGAGACCGTGATCGACCCGGCGGATCCGGGTCTGCCCCCCGTCGAGCCGGACGCGCCGGCCCTGGTCGTCTCCGACCTGCGGGTCTGGTTCGACACCGCGCGCGGCCTGGTCCGCGCCGTCGACGGCGTCGACCTGCGGGTCGACGCAGGCCGCACCCTCGGCGTCGTCGGGGAGTCCGGGTCGGGCAAGTCCGTGCTGTCCCGCGCCGTGATGAACATCCTCGCGCCCAGCGCGGTGGTCCTGCCCGGCTCACGGATCGAGATCGAGGGCCACGACACGGCCACCCTGACCAAGCAGCAGGCCCGGCACCTCTGGGGCGCCCGGATCGCGATGGTGTTCCAGGACCCGATGACCTCGCTCACCCCGGTGCTCACCATCGGTAGGCAGCTCACCGAGACGCTGCGCCACCACACCGGCGTGGACAAGGCGGCAGCGCTCGCCCGCGCCGAGGAGCTGCTGCGGTGGGTCGGCATCCCGGAGCCCGCGCGCAGGCTCGGCCAGTACCCGCACAACCTCTCCGGCGGCATGCGCCAGCGCGTCGGCATCGCGCTCGCGCTGTCCTGCTCGCCGCGGCTGCTGATCGCCGACGAGCCGACCACGGCGCTCGACGTGACCGTGCAGCACCAGATCCTGAACCTCCTCGGCAGGTTGCAGTCCGAGGAGGGCATGGCCATGATCCTGATCACCCACGATCTCGGCGTGGTCGCGGGGCGAACGGACGACATCGCCGTGATGTACGCGGGCCGAGTCGTGGAGCAGGCGCCCACCACCACGCTGTTCGGGGAGATGCGTCACCCCTACACCCGCGCGCTGGTCCGGTCGATCCCGCGGATCGCCGACCCCAGCCACACCCGGCTGCGGACGATCCCGGGCCGCCCGCCCACCGTGATCGACCCGCCGCCGGGCTGCGCGTTCGCGGCGCGCTGCCCCCACGCGCGGCCGCGCTGCCTCGCCGAGACCCCCCGCCTCGACGGCCACCATCCGGGCAACGTCACACCGGGGCACCGGCACGCCTGCTTCTTCCCGGTGGGCACGCCGCAGGGCGAGCAGGCGTTCGCGGACAACCTGGCGGAGGGCCGCACGGCGGCCGGTCTGCCGATCGACGAGAGGAGCGTGCTCTAGATGGCAGGCAGCGGAACCGCACACCTGCGCCCGGAGGACGACCAGGTCCTCCTGTCGGTGCGCAACCTCGTCGTGGAGTTCGCGACGGGGCGGTCGGAGAAGGTGCACGCGGTGTCGGACGTCAGCCTCGACGTCCGGCGCGGCGAGACGGTCGGGCTGGTGGGGGAGTCCGGGTGCGGCAAGTCCACCGTGGCCAAGGCGATCATGCAGCTTCCCCGCCCGACCGCGGGCGCCGTGGAGTACGACGGGCGGGACCTCACCGGGCTGCCGAAGCGCGAGCTGCGGGCCACCCGCCGCAAGCTGCAGATGATCTTCCAGGACCCGATCTCGTCGTTGAACCCGCTGCGCAAGGTCAAGGACATCGTCGCCGAGGGCCTGGACATCGCGGGCTCGCTGCCGAAGGGCGAGCGCGCGGCCGCGGTCGACGAGATGCTCGAGGTGGTGGGCCTGGACCCGGCGGTCGCGGGGGAGCGACGCCCGCACGAGTTCTCCGGCGGCCAGTGCCAGCGCATCTCGATCGCGCGGGCCATCGTGCTGGACCCGGACCTGGTCATCTGCGACGAGCCGGTCTCCGCGCTCGACGTCTCGGTGCAGGCGCAGATCCTCAACCTGCTGGAGGACATGAAGGCCCGCTACGGGCTGACCCTGCTGTTCATCGCGCACGACCTCGCCGTCGTCAAGAACGTGAGCGACCGGGTCATCGTGATGTACCTGGGCAAGATCTGCGAGGTCGCCTCGCCGGACCTGCTCTACGCGGAGCCCCTGCACCCCTACACCGAGGGGCTGCTCGCGGCCATCCCGGAGCCGGACCCGCACGCCGAGCTGACCGACCGCACGCTGGCGGGGGACCTGCCCTCACCGGTCGACCCGCCCAGCGGGTGCCGGTTCCGCACCCGCTGCCCGCGGGCGAGCGCACGGTGCGCCGAGGAGGAGCCGGTGATCACCGAGCGCAGACCGGGCCACTTCGTGGCCTGCCACCACCCCCTCGACACGCCGCAGGCGTGACGGGAGGGAGGAGCGGCATGACCCTGCTGACCGACTACCGCGTGCTGGACGTGAGCAGCGGGATCCCCGGCGCCTACGCGACCAAGGTGCTGGTCGACGCGGGAGCGGACGTCGTGCTCGTCGAGCCCGCGGCCGGGGACCGGCTCCGCCGCTGGACGGCGTCCCGCGCCGAACCGGGGCCCGAGGGCGGCGCGCTGTTCGGCTACCTCGCCGCGGGCAAGCGCTCTGTGGTGGTCGAGCCGGGGTCGCCCCGGTGGGCCGAGCTGCTCGCGGGCGCGGACCTGCTGGTCGAGTCCGGTCTGCTCGACGACGCCGCGCTGGCCGCCGTCCGGGCCGCCCGGCCGGACCTGGACGTCCTGTCGATCACGGCGTTCGGCCGAACCGGGCCCTGGGCCGGGCGTCCGGCCACGGACTTCACCCTCCAGGCACTCGCAGGCTCGACGGGCGGGCGCGGGCACGCGGACCGGCCGCCGGTCCCCGCGGGCGGGCGGCTCGGCGAGTGGATCACCGGCAGCTTCGCCGCGGCCACGGCGCTCGCGCTGCGCACCGGGGCGCGCCGGCGCGGCGAGGGCGGCGAGCACGCCGACCTCTCCGCGCTCGAGTGCCTGTGCGTGGCGATGGCGCTCTACGCCCCGTTGACCGCGGGACTGGCGGGCACCCGCGCACTGGGCCGCACCGTCGAGATCCCCTCGATCGAGCGCACCCGGGAGGGCTGGATCGGCTTCTGCACGGTCACCGGGCAGATGTTCCGGGACTTCCTGGTGATGATCGACCGGGCGGACCTGCTCGACGAGCCGTCCATCGTGGACCCGAAGCGGCGGCAGGGCCGCTACCGGGAGTTCCAGGAGATGATCGAGCAGTGGACGGCCACGCTGCCCGACGACGCCATCGAGGAGCTGGCCACCGCCTTCCGCATCCCGGTGTCCCCGTTGGGCACGCCGGCCACGGTCACCGCGAACGCGCACTTCCGCGAGCGCGGTGTGTTCGTCAAGGGCGCGGGCGGGGTGCTGCAGCCCCGCAGGCCCTACCTCGTCGACGGCGACGCGGGCGCGGGCCCCGGCCCGGTGCCCGCCGTCGGCGCGCACACCGCCGAGGTGACCTGGAGCCGGCGGGAGCGGCGGCCGAACCCCGCGTCGGGCCGCCCGCTCGCGGACCTGAGGATCGTGGACCTCACCGGCTTCTGGGCGGGCCCCTCCGCCACCGCCGTGCTCGCCGCGTTCGGCGCGGACGTGGTGAAGGTCGAGTCGACCGGCCGCCCGGACGGGATGCGCTTCCACTCCACGAAGCCGCCCTCGGTGGACGGCTGGTGGGAGTGGGGCGGGGTCTACCAGGGCGCGAACGCGGGCAAACGCGGCGTCACGCTCGACCTGTCGCGCCCCGAGGGCCGCACGCTGCTCGACGGGCTGCTGGCCGACGCGGACGTGCTGATCGAGAACTTCTCCCCGCGGGTGCTCGGCAACTTCGGGCTGACCTGGGAGACCCTGCACGAGCGGTTCCCGCGGCTGAGCCTGGTGCGGATGCCCGCCTTCGGGCTCGACGGGCCGTGGCGCGACCGCACCGGCTTCGCCCAGACGATGGAGCAGGCCAGTGGGCTGAGCTGGATGACCGGACACCCCGACGGGCCGCCGCTGGTCCTCAAGGGACCGTGCGACCCCATCGCCGGGCTGCACGCGGTGATCGCGACGCTCGGGGCGCTGGAGCACGCCGAGGCGAGCGGCGTCGGCGTCCACGTCGAGGTGCCGATGGTGGAGAGCACGCTCAACGTCGGCGTCGAGCCGGTGCTGGAGTACGGCGCCTACGGGGCCGAGCCGAGCCGCACCGGCACCCGCGGCCCGGAGGCGGCGCCGCAGGGCCTCTATCCCGCGCGGCCGCGCCCGGACACCCTCGAGGAGTGGCTCGCCCTCGCCGTCGTGACCGACGAGCACTGGGCCGCGCTGCGCCGGGTGCTCGGCGAGCCGGAGTGGGCGTCGGTGCCCGAGCTGCGCGCCGCTGCGGGCAGGCGCGCCGCGCACGACGCGCTCGACGCGCACCTGGCCGCGTGGGCCGCGGACCGCGACGCCGCCGAGGCCGCGGAGGCGCTGACCGCCGCCGGGGTGCCCGCGGCCAGGGTCGTCCCGCCGCCGGACGTGCTGGACAACCCGCAGATCGCCGCCCGCGGGTTCACCGAGTACCTGGACCACCCCGTCGTCGGGACGCAGCCGCTGCCTGCCATGCCGGTGCGGTTCGCCTCCCGGCCGGGGCCGTGGTTCGACCGCCCGGCCCCGACCCTGGGCCAGCACAACGACGAGGTGCTGGGCGCCCTGCCCGGTGTCGACCCGGAACGGCTCGCCGAGCTCCGCGCGCTGCGCGTGATCGGCGAGCGACCGGACAACCTGTGAGGAGACCGTGAGCCACCCCTTCCGCGACGTCGCGATCGTCGCCGCCCACAACACCCGCCAGGCGCGGCGGCTGGAGGGACACACCCCCTTCTCCATCACGCTGGAGGCCGCGCTGGGCGTGCTCGCCGAGTCCCGGGTCCCGGTGACCGAGGTCGACGCGATCTTCAGCAAGCACGCCGCCGAGCTCATCTACGCGCTGGGCATCGGCCCGGTGTGGAACTCGAACAACCCCGGCGGGATCGCGGGCCTGCTGCAGGCGGCGAGCCTCGTGGCGACCGGCCTCGCGTCGACGGTGCTGCTCGCCGACGGCGGCGCGGGCACCTACACCGAGCGGGCCTCGACCGCGCCGTGGACCCGCCCGTCGAACGAGTTCGTGGCGCCCTTCGGGCTCTACACGGCCGCGGAGTTCGCGTTGATCGCGCGTACCCACATGGACCGCTACGGCACCACGTCGGAGCAGCTGGCCGAGGTCGCGGCGACGATCCGCAACAACGGACACGTCAACCCCGACGCGATCTACCACGGCCGCGGGCCCTACACCGTCGCGGACATCCTCGCGTCCCGGCCGATCGCGGACCCCTTCCACCTGCTCGACTGCGCGATGACGTCCGAGGGCGGGTGCGCGCTGATCGTCACCACCCATGAGCGCGCGGCGGACCTGCCCGGTACGCCGGTCTACATCCTCGGCGGCGGGCTCGACGCGATCGGCCCCGCCTACCGGCACGCCCCGAGCTGGGACCTGGTCGGGCGCGGCGCGGGGGACAACGCGGACGTGCCGAACGGTTACGTGGGCAGGCGGGCCGCGCGGCGGGCCTTCGCCACCGCCGGGCTGGGCCCGGCGGACGTCGACGTCGCCGAGCTCTACGACCCGTTCTCCTTCGAGATCATCCGCCAGTTCGAGGCCTTCGGCTTCTGCGGCGACGGCGAGGGCGGCGACTTCGTGACCGGCGGCCGGATCGGCCCGGACGGCGAGATCCCGATCACCACCGACGGCGGCCTGATGTCCTACAGCCACGGCGGCGGGATCGTGCAGCTGTCCCAGCGGGTCGCCCGCGGGGTGCACCAGCTGCAGAAGAGCTGCCGCACCGGCCAGGTCGCCGACGCGAAGGTCGCGCTGTGCAGCAACGGGGGCGCGGGCGCCCTGTTCACCGACGTCGTCCTGCTGGGGAGTGAGCAGCCGTGACCGATCTCCTGCAGGCGCAGACCGCGGGCATCCCGCTGCCGGTGCCGACGCCGGTGTCCGAGCCCTTCTGGGCCGGGTGCGCGGTGGGCGAGCTGCGCTATCAGCGCTGCGCCGACTGCGACCACGCCGAGCACGACCCCGCCTGGGCCTGTCGCCGCTGCGGCTCCCGGCGGCTGGACTGGCGGGTGTCGGCGGGTCGCGGCGTCGTCGAGACGCACACCGTGGTGCGGCGGCCGCAGACACCGGGGTTCGCGGTGCCGTACGCGGTGGTGATCGTCGGGTTCGACGAGGGCTTCCGGATGCTGACCAACCTGGTCGGCTGCTCGGCGGCGGAGGTCCGGACCGGGTTGCCGGTCCGGGTCACCTTCCGACCGGTGGACGGCGGAGACGACGGAGACGACGGAGACGGCGGGGAGCGCACGTGGCTGCCCTACGTCGAGCCCCGCGGCGACGAGAACGGAGAGATCCATGGCTGAGGACATGTTCGGGCTGGCGGGCGCGGTCGCGCTGGTCACCGGCGGTGGGGGCGGCATCCCGAAGGCCGTGGCGCTCAAGCTGGCCGCCGCGGGTGCGGACGTCGCGGTGGTCGACCTGGCCGAGGAGTACGCGCGGCAGACGGTCAAGGAGATCGAGGCGCTGGGCAGGCGGGCCGTCGCGATCGGCGCGGACGTGCGCAAGCCGGACGAGGTGAAGGCCATGGTGGAGACCACCCGGTCGGAGCTGGGCCCGCTGCGGGCGGCGGTCAACGGCGTCGGCAGCCTCGGCGGGGCCACCCCGAAGTCCTTCCTCGACTTCACCCTCGACGAGTGGAACGGCCCGATCGAGCTCAACCTGACCAGCGCGCTGCTGTGCACCCAGGCCGAGGCGATCGCGATGGCCGAGGACGGGATCCCGGGCGCCATCGTCAACTTCGCGTCCACCTCCGGCGTCACCTCCGCGCCGTCGATCGCGCACTACGGCGCGGCCAACGCCGCCGTCATCCACCTGACGTCCTCGGCGGCGATGGAGCTGGCGCCCTACGGGATCCGGGTCAACTGTGTGGTGCCCGGCACCCACGCGATCGACCGGACCGGCCGGGAGACCGCCACCTCCTCCCGCCCGGAGCACAAGGAGTTCATGCGCAAGACGGGGGAGTCGATCCCGCTGGGCCGCCTCGGCGACGCGGACTCCACCGCAGGCGTCGCGCTGTTCCTCGCCTCGACGCTCTCGGCCTACGTGACCGGGCACGCCGTCGCCTCCGACGGCGGGCTGCTGCACACCACGCGCAGACCCCCGGTCGGTCAGCTGCGCCCTCAGGCGCTGGAGCGGCCGTGAGCGAGCTCGAGATCATCGACTGCCACAACCACATCCTGCGCAGCGCGGACCACTCGTGTGACCTCTACACGAACCTGCTGCGGTTCAACCCGGTCGCGGGCCTGCCCCTCGAACCGGAGTTCTTCGGCACCCCGGACGAGGCCCACCGGGTCATGGACGCCACCGGCATCGGCCACATGAACATCCTGATGTTCACGTGGTCGGGGATCTACTGGAGGCAGGGGCAGCACATCCTGCCCGACGAGCCCGCGGCGCGGGCCGCCGCCGCGGAGGACCTGCGGGCCCGGATCGTGCGCCGGGTGCAGGACAACAACACCTGGGCGCTCGAGCAGGTCGCCGAGAGCGAGCGGCTGAGCTGCTTCGTGGGGGTGGACCCCGTGCTGATGGACGAGGACACGCTCGTGGCCGAGGTGGAGAACGGGATCCGCCGCGGCGCCGTCGGGGTCAAGCACGTGCCGATGAACCACGGCACCGAGGGCGACGACCGCAGGCTCTGGCCGGTGCTCGAGCTCTGCAGCCGCGCGGGGATCCCCGTACTGACCCAGGCCGCGGGTTTCATGGCCGGGCGGCCTGCCCGCTGGGCGGACGCGCTGGCCGACTTCCCCGATCTCAAGCTCGTGTTCGCCCACCTGGGCCACGACCGGACCTTCGGTGAGGGTGCCGACGCCGACGTGCTGGAGCTGGCGCGCAAGTACGAGGGCGTGCACACCGACGTGTCGCTGCGGTTGATCGAGGTCGCCGAGGGGCACGTGAGCGCCGAGGAGATGGTCGCGCACCTGCGCGCGATCGGGACCGACCGGGTGCTGTTCGGCAGCAACTGGGTGATCAGCGAGTACCTGTGGTTCCGGTCGCGCCCCGGGGTCACCCCGGAGACCAGCCACGACCGGCTCGACGCCGAGCTCGAGGTGCTCCGCACCCTGCCGCTGACCGACGACGAGCTCGCAGGCCTCGCCGCAGGCAACTTCCGCCGTCTGACAGGAGTGTCGACGTGACCACCCCCCATGTCGCCCTGGTGACCGGTGCGAGCCGGGGCATCGGCCGCGCCATCGCCCGCCGCCTCGCGGCGGACGGCATCGCCGTCGCCGCCGCCTCCCGCTCGCTGCGTGCAGGCGATGGCGCCCTGGCCGGGTCGCTCGAGGAGACCGTCGCACAGATCGAGGCGGACGGCGGCAGGGCCGTCGCGCTGGCCTTCGACCTGTCCGATCCGACGGCCGACCGGGCGGAGCTGGTGGCCCGGGCGGGTGCCGAGCTCGGCGCCCCGGTGGACATCCTCGTCAACAACGCCGCCGCCGCGCGCGAGTTCGACCGGCTCTACCCGCAGATGACCCGCGAGGCCTTCTACGCGGCGGTGGAGACGAACGTGTGGGCGGGCTGGGAGCTGGCGACGGCGGCCGTCCCGGGGATGCGGGAGCGGGGGGCGGGTTGGATCCTGTCCATCTCCTCGTCGCAGGCCGGACCGCGCAAGGGCCCGCCGTTCGCGCCGAACGTCACCCACGGGGCCACGCTCTACGGCGCCACCAAGGCGATGATCGACCGCATCACCACCGGCGGCGCGATGGAGCTCTACCCGGACAACATCGCCGTCAACACCCTCGCCCCGGAGTTCCAGATCGCCACCGAGAACGCGCAGAACGTGGCCGGGGTGAAGGCGGCCGACGCGGAGCCGGAGGAGACGATCGCGGAGGGCGCGCTCGCCCTGTGCACCGGTGACCCGCAGAAGCTCACCGGCCGGATCGCCTACAACCTGTCGTTGCTCGTGGAGCTCGGTCGCCCGGTGCACACACTCGACGGCAAGGGGCTGCTGCCCGGATGGCAGCCCACGGACATCCCGGCCGACCGCCTCCGGACGTCCTACCTGCGTTGAGCCGTCAGGGGCAATGGTCATCCCCCGACCGGCCCCTAGTTGGCCAAGCGCTTGCTTGATAGTCTTCGCCGGCCACTGTGGTCTGGACCACGGCCACGGTGGCGGACGACGGACGCGGCACTCGGGACCGGGGCGAGTGCCGCGTCCAGGTTCCCCGCAGTTCGACGAGGAGTTGCGTGATGGGTGTACGAGGCTGGGCCCGGGCGCGGGCACTGAGGGTCGCGGCGGTCGCCGCGGCGTTGGCACTGGCGGTGGGGGCCTGCTCGGGGGGCGAGGCGGGCCCGGCCGGGGACACCGGGGGAGAGCCCCAGCGGGGAGGCACGGTCGTGTTCTCCTGGAACTCCGACCCGCAGTCGCTGGATGCGATGCGCTGCGGCAACGCGGTCGCCTGGGGGGCCTGCCAGGCGATCTACGGCACGCTGCTGAACTACGACGCGGCGACCAACGAGTTCTCCCCGGGGATGGCCGAGTCCTTCGACTCGCCCGACGGGCAGACCTGGACGCTCAAGCTCCGCGAGGGCGTGACGTTCTCCGACGGCACCCCGTTCGACGCGGCGGCCGTGGTGTTCAACTGGGACCGCGCGAAGGACCCGGCGGGTCTGTCGCCGGGCGGGTCGATCGCCCGCGGGATGTCCTACGTGGCCACCGATCCGCGCACGGTGACGATCACCCTGCAGAAGCCGAACTGGCAGCTGCGGTGGTCGATGTACATCGAGCTCGCGTTCATCGGGTCGCCCCAGGCCATCCAGCAGAAGGGGCCGGACTTCGCCAACAGCCCGGTCGGCGCCGGGCCGTTCGTGTTCGGCAGCTGGTCGCGGGGCACCCGGCTGGAGCTGACCCGCAACAACGGCTACTGGGACCAGCCGCGGCCCTACCTGGACTCGTTGGTCTTCGCCCCGATCGGTGCGGACGACCAGCGGCTCAACGCGCTGCGCTCCGGGGACATCACCGTGATGTCCACGCTCACCGACGAGTACGCCCGCAAGGCCACGCAGGAGGGTTTCGTCGACCACACCATGCCCAGCTTCGGCGGGGTGGGAGTCCGGGTGAGCTGGAAGCAGGGGCCGCTGGCGGACCCGGACGTCCGGCTCGCGATCGCCAAGCTCATCGACGCGAAGCAGATCAACGACGCGCTCTACAACGGCGCGCCGTCGCCGGCGACGTTCTCGCCGCCCGGCACCCAGTACTTCGACGACAAGGCGGTCTTCCCGGCTCAGGACGTGGCCGGGGCGCAGGCCCTGATCGACGGCTACCGGGCCCGCAACGGCGGCGGCGACGTCGTCGTCACCTACCGGCTCGTCGGCGGCATCCCCCTGCAGGACCAGGTGGCGCAGATGTTCCAGGCACAGGTCCAGCGGGTGCGGGGGCTCCGGCTCGAGATCGTCCCGCTGGACATCTCCGCGTTCGTCGGGGACCTCAACTCGGGCAACTACCAGTTGATCCTCAACGGCTTCAACGGCGTGAACACCGACGCCCTCTACGAGCTGTTCCACACCGGCGCCTCGCAGAACGCAGGCGGGTACAGCGACCCGGCGACCGACGCGGCCCTGGACCGGGCCCGGGCCACCGAGGACCCGGCCCAGCAGCTCGCGGCCTACCAGGAGGCGATGGAGCACATCGCCGCCAACGTCGGGCACCGGGCGTGGCGCTACCAGACCACGCACGTGCTGGCCCGCCAGGAGGTCCACGGCATCCAGCCCAACTTCAACTACTTCCTGCGCGCCGATCTGGTGTGGATCGCCGCATGAGTACCTGACCGAGGAGGACACGAGTGAAGGCACGACTCAGTAGGGCCGCCCGAGCCGGAGCGGCCGTCCTGAGCGCCGCGGCCCTGGCCGTGCTCGCCGCGTGCGGCGGGCAGGCCGGGGTCGGTGGCGGTGGTGGGGCGACGGGCGAGCCGCAGCGCGGCGGCACGCTGGTGTTCTCCTGGAACTCCGACGCGCAGTCCCTCGACGCGGCCCGCTGCGGGCAGAGCCTCAACTGGGGGCCCTGCCAGGCGGTCTACGGCACGCTGCTGAACTACGACGCCGCGGCCCAGCGGTTCTCGCCGGGCATGGCGGAGTCGTTCACCTCCGAGGACGGCAGGACCTGGACCCTGACGCTCCGCGAGGGTGTGACGTTCTCCGACGGCACCCCGTTCGACGCGGCGGCCGTGGTGTTCAACTGGGACCGCGCGAAGGACCCGGCCACGCTGTCCCCGGGCGCCTCCTACGCCAGGCAGATGTCCTACCGGGCGACCGACGCCCGCACCGTGGTGCTGGAGCTGCCGCAGGTGAACTGGCAGCTCGAGTGGGCGCTCTACAGCGAGCTGGCGTTCATCGGCTCGCCCGCGGCGATCCAGCAGAAGGGCCAGGACTTCGGCAGCTCCCCGGTCGGGGCCGGCCCGTTCACCGTCGAGAGCTGGCAGCGCGGCACGAGGCTCGCGATGGTGCGCAACGCCGGGTACTGGGACCAGCCGCGGCCCTACGTCGACCGGATCGAGTTCGCCACGATCGGTTCGGACGACCAGCGGCTCAACGCGCTGCGCTCCGGGCAGATCACCGTGATGTCCACGATCACCGACGAGTACGCCGAGCGGGCCCTGAACGAGGGCTTCGTCGAGAAGACGCTGCCGCACGTCGGCGGGACCGGGGTGCGGGTCAGCTGGACGAAGGGGCCGCTGGCGGACCCGGACGTCCGGCTCGCGGTGGCGAAGCTGATCGACGCCCAGCAGATCACGGACGCCTTCTACGACGGCGTCCCCGGCCCCACCACGTTCGCGCCGGAGACCAGCCCGTACTACGACCCGAAGGCGGTCTACCCGGCGCAGGACGTGGCCGGGGCGCAGGCGCTGATCGACGGCTACCGGGCCCGCACCGGAGCGCCCGAGGTCGTGGTCACCTACAACATGGTGGCGGGCATCCCGCTGCAGGATCAGGTGGCGCAGATGCTCCAGGCGCAGCTGCAGCGGGTGAACGGGCTCCGGCTGGAGATCCTCGCCAAGGACGGCGCCGGGTTCGTCACCGACACCACCACCGGCAACTACCAGCTGGCCCTCGTCGCCATCAACGGCGTGAACCCGGACCTGCTGTGGCAGCTGTTCCGCACGGGCGCCTCCCAGAACACCGCGGGGTACTCCGACCCGGCCACCGACGAGGCACTCGACGGGGCCCGGCTCACGAAGGACCGGGACGAGCAGCTCACGCTGTACAAGGCCGCGACGGAGCGGATCGCGGGCGAGGTGGGGCACCGTTCCTGGCGGTACCAGACCACCCACCTGGTCAGCGCGGACACCGTGCACGGGGTGGACCCGAGCTACAACTACTTCCTGCGCAGCGACACCGTCTGGCTCGACCAGAGCTGACGGCGCCGACGAGTCCGGGGTGGGGTGCCCGCACGGGCACCCCACCCCGGCCCGACCCGCGGCCGACCGGGCGGATCCGGTCGAGCGGCAGGTCCGACGGAGGTGGCGGGCGCACTACGGCACGACGACGGCCCGCCCGCCGAGGGTGCCCTCCCGGTGGCGGCGGTAGGCCTGCGCGACGTCGGCGAGGGCGAAGGTCTCGGTGGGGTTGACGACCATCCCGGCGCGGGCCAGCGCCACCACCGCGCGGGTGTCCGACAGGTCGGAGCCCTGGAAGGTGAACACCTCGCCGTCGCGCGGGAGCCCGCCGAACCACGAGCCGCCGAACCCGCCGCCCGCCGCGCCGACCACGCCGAGCGCGCCACCGGGCGCGAGCGCGCCGAGCGCTGCGGCGATGGTGTCGTCGGTGCCCACGAAGTCCAGCACCACGTCCACCCCGCCGCCCGCGACGGTGCGCAGGCGCTCGACGGTCGACGCGTCGACCCCCTCGACGGCCTCGTCGGCGCCGAGTGCCGCCGCGCGCTCGCGCCGCTCGGGGGAGACGTCGACCGCGACGACGCGCGCCGCGCCGAGCCGGGCCAGGAACTGGACGGCGAACGTGCCGAGCCCGCCCGCCCCGAACACCACGGCCGTCGCGCCCGGCAGCAGGCGGGAGTGCACCCGGCGCACGGCGTGGTAGCTCGTGGCGCCTGCGTCGGTGAGCGGTCCCGCGGTCGTCGGGTCGAGGTCGCCGAGGGGTACCAGGTCGCGCGGGTCCTCGACCAGCACGTACTCGGCCAGCCCGCCGTCGCGCCCGTAGCCGCGTCCGGCGAGCGCGTCTGGGCAGATGTTGTCGCGGCCCGCGATGCAGTACCGGCACCGGCCGCACGAGGCGGCGGCCGCGAGCGCGACCGCGTCACCCTCGCCGACCTCCAGCACGGTGCCGCGCCCGACCGCGGCGACCCGGCCCGCGGTCTCGTGGCCCAGCGTGAAGGGCATCGACCAGCCCAGCGGTTCGCCGAAGGCCGCGGGCATCTCCATCATGCCCAGGTCGGAATGGCACAGCCCGCAGCCCGCCACCTGCACCAGCACCTGGCCGGGTCCCGGCGCCGGGACCGGGACCTCGACCAGCCGCGCCGGTCCGCCCCAGCCCGTGAGCCGGTAGGCCTGCATCGTCCTGTCGGACGCTGTCGTGCCGGACGTCGTGCCGGCTGTCGTGTCGGACATCGGACCTCCTCGCTCGTCGTCGACCCCGCGCCGGGCTCAGCCCCGCAGCGCCGCCTTCGCGACCTTGCCGGTGGCGGCGCGGGGCAGCTCCGGGAGCACGACCACGCTGCGTGGCACCTTGAAGTTGGCCAGCTTCTCCCGGCACCAGGCCATGAGCTCGTCGGGGGAGGCGAGCTCGGCGCCGTGGCGCAGCACCACGAACGCCCGGCCGACCTCGCCCAAGCGCTCGTCGGGCACGCCGATCACCGCGGCCTCGGACACCGCGGGGTGGCGGCACAGCAGCTGCTCGACCTCGGCGGGGGAGACGTTGAACCCGCCGACGATGAACATGTCGCCGAGCCTGCCGGTGATGAACAGGTTGCCCTGCTCGTCGAGCCGCCCGATGTCGCCGGTGTGCAGCCAGCCCTCGGGGTCGATGGCGCTCGCGGTGGCCTGCGGGTCGTCGACGTAGCCCGCCATCACGTTGTAGCCGCGGACCAGGATCTCCCCGGTGCCGTCGCCGCCCGGCACGGGCGCGATCACGGTCTCGACGTCCGCGACGGCCCGCCCGCTCGTGGCCTCGACCAGCGAGTCCGGGTCGCCGAGGCGGCACATGGTGACCACGCCGGTGGACTCGGTGAGCCCGTAGGCGGTGAGGATGTCCTGGAAGCCCAGGTCGCTGCGCATCCGGCGGATCAGCTCCGACGGGATGACCGCCGCGCCGGTCACCGCGAGCCGCAGCGAGGTGAGGTCGCGGCCCGGACGCGTGGCGTCGTTCATCAGCGAGGCGTAGAGCGTGGGTGGGCCGGGGACACCGGTGACCCGCTCGCGCTCGATCAGCTCCAGCACGCCCGGGGTGTCCAGGGTGCGCACCGGCAGCGCTGCCGCGCCGCGGATCAGGCACGACAACAGCCCGGCCATCAGCCCGAAGCTGTGGAAGAACGGGTTGACCAGCAGGTACCGGTCGCCTGCGCGCAGCCCCAGGTTGCCGGTGTAGTCGGTGTAGAGGCGGACCACCTGGCCGTGCGTGTGCGGCACGCCCTTCGGCCGCCCGGTGGTGCCGGAGGTGAACATGACCTGCATGCGGGTGTCCGCGGTGACCGCGTCCCGGGCGGGGGCCACCTCGCCGAACGCCGACCGGCCCTCGTCGAGGAACTCGCCCCAGCCGAGCGGCCCGCCGGGCGTGGGGGTCCCGAGGGTGACCACGGTGCGCAGGCTCGGCAGCGACCCCGCCGCGGCCAGCATGCCGGAGTAGTCCTGGCCCAGGAACCCGTCCTCGAGGAACACCGCGGCGGCGCCGCTGCGCTCGAGCACGTGGTGCGCCTCCTCCCCGCGGTAGCGGGTGTTGACCGGCACCAGCGTGATCCCGACGTGGAGCGCCCCCAACGCCGCGAGCGCCCAGCGCACCGAGTTCGGGGCCCACACCGCCACCACGTCACCGGCGCGGAGCCCGCGCGCGAGCAGCGCCGCGGCCACCCGCTCGACCTCGACCAGCAGGTCCGCGTAGGTGAGCCGGTGCTCGCCGTCGACGATCGCCTCGAGGTCACCGTGCCGTTCCGCGGAACGCCGCAGTACCCCGGGCACCGTGGTCGGTAGGGTGCCGGGCGCACCCGGCAGGGGGGTCGCGGCCTGTGTCGTGCCGGTTCTCGCCGCCATCCTCGCCGCCCTCCGTTCCGGGTCGCCGCCGTCGGCGACCGCCGCCCATGGTGGCACGCGGAAGCGTCGCCAACCAAGCGCTTGGTGAGCTATCGTGCGAGCAGCCGACGCAAAGGAGCGAACACGGTGCAGACGAGCGGGCGGGAGGCGGTCGACCTCCGGGGTCGGGTCGCGCTGGTGACGGGTGGGGCTCGAGGGCAGGGACGCTCACACGCGCGGACGCTCGCCCGCGCCGGGGCCACGGTGGTGGTCGCGGACGTGGCGGCACCCGAGACCACGGCGGGCTACCCGCTGGCGTCGAAGGCGGACCTCGACGAGACGGTCGAGGTGATCCGCGCCGAGGGCGGCACCGCCGAGGGCGTGGTGTGCGACGTGCGGACCGCGGAGGCGGTGGCCCGCACGGTCGAGGGCGTGCTGGAGCGCCACGGCAGGATCGACGTGCTCGTCGCGAACGCGGGGATCTGTGCCTTCGGCCCGGTCGACACCCTCACCGACGAGCAGTGGGCCGACATGATCGGCACCAACCTGACCGGGGTCTTCCACTGCCTGCGGGCGGTCGTGCCGCCGATGCGCGCGGCGGGCTTCGGACGGATCGTGGTGACCTCGTCGGGTGCCGGCCGGATGGGCATGGCCACGCTGGCGCACTACGCCGCCTCGAAGTGGGGGGTGATCGGGCTGGTCAAGAGCGTGGCGCTGGAGACCGCGAAGGCCGGGATCACCGCCAACGTCGTGTGCCCCACCACCGTGCACACGCGGATGGTCGACAACGAGTCGACCTTCCGCACGTTCCGCCCCGACCTGGAGGCCCCCGCGGTCGCCGACATCCTGCCGACCCTGGAACGGATGAGTCCGATGGGCGTGGCGTGGCTGGACCCGGAGGACGTCAGCCGGACCGTCCTGCACCTGGTGACCGACCCCGGTGTGATCAGCGGGACCGTGCTCGAGGTCAACCTGGGATCGTCGGCCGCCCGCATCTGACGCGAGTCGAGAAGGAGAGACATGTCCACAGCGCAGGAGGCCTACGG
>Ga0207644_10000763_pt1 | contig 20399 bp, 18 predicted proteins | sample KBSS73metaG_FD_184326 | JGI IMG/M metagenome (GOLD analysis project Ga0207644, IMG submission 184326) | Switchgrass rhizosphere microbial communities from Kellogg Biological Station, Michigan, USA - KBS S7-3 metaG (SPAdes) (version 2) | ecosystem: Host-associated > Plants > Roots > Rhizosphere... | reverse complement strand
CGAGTGGCCACTCGCTGATCGCGATGATCCCGTCAGCTTCCGGCGCCCGAGATCACTTCGCCGAACAGCTGCCACGTCGTCCCGTCCCACTTCTGCAATTGCATCTGTTTGATCGGGGCGAAATCGTCGGCGCTGGTCGACACGACGATGCCAGGGAGCAGCATCGGCAGTTTCAGGTCATGGACGCTGGCCGCCTGCTTCATCAGGTTCTCGCGGGTAAGATCGTTGCCGGCGGCCTTGAGCACCTGCACCATGGTTTGCGCCACCGAGTAACCATAGACGTTGTTGGCGTCGGTGATGCTGCCGGCAGTATTGTATTTCTGCATCCAGGCCAGCCATTCCTTGTATTCGGGCGTGTTCTGCCACTGCGGATCGGTCGGCTCCTTGACGTAGCCGGCCGAGATGATGCCGACGCCCTTCTCGGGGCCGGCAGGCTGCATGACCTGTTTGACCGAGACTGCCACGTTGCTGAGGAAGTGGTTCGGCTTCCAGCCGATGTCGTAGATCTTGCGGATCGCCTGCGCGGCGAATTTCGGGATGGCGGCGGTCACCATGACGTCGGCTCCGCTTCCCTGCAGCGCCACGATCTGCGAATCGATGGTCGCGTCCGTGGTCTCGTAGGTCTTGGTGGCGACGATCATCTTGTCGGCTTTGTCGCCCAGACCTTCGCGCAACCCGATAAGGTAATCCTTGCCGAAATCGTCGTTCTGATAGAGCAGCGCGATCTTGGCGTTGGGCAGGTTCTTGAGGATGTAGCGGGCGTAGATGCGCGCTTCGATCTGGTAGCTGGGCTGCCACCCGATCGTCCACGGATGGTTCTTCGGATCGTTCCATTTGTTGGCGCCGGTGGCGACGAACAGTTGCGGCACCTTGTTGTCGTTGAGGTAACCCTGGATCGCGGAATTGGGCGGCGTGCCGAGCGTGTTGAACAGCGCCAGCACTTGCTCCTGCTCCACCAACTGACGCACCACTTCGACGGTCTTCGGCGGGCTGTAGCCGTCGTCGCGGCTGATGAAGTTGATCTTGCGGCCGTTGATGCCGCCTTGCTCGTTGATCATGGCGAAGTAACCGGCCTCCGCCTTGCCGATGATCCCGTAGCTCGAGGCCGGGCCGCTGTACGGCATGGTATTGCCGAGCTTGATCTCGGTGTCGCTGGCACCGGGGCCATACTGGCCCGCCGCCAATGCGAGGCCACCGGCGACGAGGAGAGCGGCTCCCGGTAAACCCGTCAGGATGGTCCGTTTCATTGTCATGATTTCCTCCTTGTCTTCTTTGTTACTTTCCTATCAACGCCGGCCAACGTGCCTGAATTCGCGGCACCGACCGCGCGAGCAAAGGTCCTAGCGTACCGACGACGCCGTGCGGCATGGCATACATGAACAGCAGCATCGCCACCCCGTAGATCGCCGAGGGCGCAGCGTCGGAAATGTCATTGGCCAGATTGGGCACGAATTGGATGAAGATTCCACCGACAATAGCGCCGCTGATTGTCGCAATGCCGCCAATCGCGGAACCCACCAGGAAGGAAATCGAGAGGAACAGCGTGAAGCTTTCCGGCGCGACAAAGCCGATGATGATTGCGGAAAGCGCGCCGGCGACGCCGGTGAACAGCGTGCTGGTGCCAAAAGCGAGCGTCTTGTAACGGGCGGTGTCGATCCCCATGGCTGCCGCGGCGATCGGGTGATCGCGTATCGCCACGAAGGCGCGACCGGTGCGGCCGTGAAGCATGTTGACCGCGACCCGGATCGCCACCAGCAGGACGATCAGGGCGATGAAATAAAGCCAGCGATCGCGGTCGAGGCCGAGCGCCGGCGGCGGCTGCGGTTTGACCAGGTTGAGGCCTTGCTGGCCGCCAGTCCAGTTGTCGAAGTATTTGAGCACCTGCGGCGTCGCCACCGCCATCGCCAGCGTCACCAGCGCCAAATAGGGACCCTCGAAGCGCAGCGCCGGCAGGCCGAACAAAACGCCGAGCACGAAGCAGATCAAAGCCGCGACTGGCAGCGTCGCCCAATAGGGGACGGCGTAGTGATGCATCAGGATGGCAGCGGTGTAGGCGCCGACGGCGAAGAAGCCGCCGTGGCCGAGCGAGATTTGTCCGTTGTAGCCGGTGAGGATGTTAAGGCCGAGCACGGCGATGGCATAGATCATCACCATCGTCAGCTCGAACACGTGATAGTTGCTGAGGCGGAAGGGCAGCAGCACCACCAGCCCGATCAGCACCGCGGTGCCGAGCCACCGCCACGCGTCGGTGCTCAGCCCGGCGTAGCGGTCGGCCGCGACCTTGTCGGGGGAAACGATGCTGATGCCTTTCGTCATCGTCACACCCGGTGCACGACGGCAGTGCCGAACAAGCCGTTCGGCCTGAACACCAGCACAAGGATGATCAACGCCAGCGCTACCGTCAGCTTGAGCTGCGTCGGAATGAGATAGGTGCCGACCAGGTTTTCGGTGATGCCGACGATCACACCGCCGACGAGGGCGCCGACGGGACTAGAGATTCCGCCGAGCAGCGCGCCGGCGAAGGCGTAGAGCAGCACGCCCGACATCATGTAGGGATCGAGGAACAGCACCGGCGCCACCATGATGCCTGCAGTGGCACCGATGGCCGCGGCGAGTCCCCAACCGATCGCCAGCATGCGGCCGACCGGGATGCCGCAGAGGCGCGCGGATAACGGATTTTGCGCGGCGGCGCGCATGGCAAGCCCGGTCTTGGTGAAGCGGAAGAACAGAAACAGCAGCAACAGCATCACCAAGGTCACGCCGATCACGCCGAGCTCCTGTGTCGTGATCAGCGCGCCGAACAGCGGCCGGTCCGGGAACGGACTGGGGAAATCCTGGACCGTGTAGCTGTAGATCCAGCCCGCCAGCGAATTGAAGATCAGCCCTAGCCCGATGGTGACGATGACCGCAGCGAGCACCGGGGCGTTCTCGACCGGCCGGATGATGATGCGCTCGATCGCCATGCCGCCGATGAACGAAGCCGCCAGCGTGATCAGAAACGCCGCCCAGAACGGCAGTCCAACGGTCACCAGGCTCCAGGCGATGTAGGTGGAAAACATCGCCATCTCGCCTTGCGCGAAGTTCACCAGGTCGGTGGCGCGGTAGATCATCACCAAGGCGAGCGCCACGCTCGCATAGACTGCGCCGGCGGCGAGCCCGGAGAAAATCTGCTGCAGCAATTCGTGCATCGGCGAGCCCGTCAATATCCGAGATAGGAGCGGCGGATCTGCGGATCGTCGGCAAGCGCCTTGGCGCTTCCCGAGGTGACGACGTATCCGGTTTCGAGGAGGTAGGCGTGGTCCGCCAACTCCAGGGCCAGGTTGGCGTTCTGCTCTACAAGCAGCACGCTCACGTGCTCCTCGCGGCGGATGCGGTCGACGATGTTGAAGATCTCTTCGACGATCCGTGGGGCGAGGCCGAAGGACGGCTCGTCAAGCACCAGGAGCCGCGGGCTCATCATCAGCGCGCGCGCGATCGCCAGCATCTGCTGCTCGCCGCCGGACAGCGAACCGGCCTGCTGCTGGCGGCGCGCGGCGAGGATCGGGAAATAGCCGTACATGCGCTGCATGTCCGCATCCGGCCGGCGGGCACGCGTATAGCCGCCGAGGCGCAGGTTTTCCTCGACGCTGAGCGCCATGAAGGTTCCGCGCCCTTCCGGCACATGGGCGACGCCTAGTCCGGCAATCTGTTCCGTCGTGCGCCGTTCCAGCTGCTGTCCGGCGAAGCGGATTTCGCCCTCGCTGCGGACCATGCCGCAGATGGCGCGCAGCGTCGTCGTTTTGCCTGCGCCATTGGCGCCAAGCAGAACCGTCATGCCGCCTTCCTCGACCGCGACATCGATCCCGTGCACGACCTCCGACTGGCCGTAGAAGGCTTTGACACCGCGCAGCTCGAGGATCGGCGCCATCAGTGTCGGGTCCCCAGATAGGCCTCGGTGACCGCCGGATTGTTGCGGACCTCGTCGGGCGTGCCGTTGGCGATGACGCGTCCGAAATTCAGCACCACGACCTGATCAGATAAACTCATCACCAGGCCCATGTGGTGCTCGACCAGGAGCACGGTGACGTGAAGTTGATCGCGGATCGTGCGGATGAGGTTGCCGAGTTCCCCGACCTCGTCGTGGTTCAGACCGCCCGCCGGTTCATCGAGCAGCAGCAAAAGCGGCTGCGCGGCGAGCGCGCGCGCCAGCTCCACGCGCTTGCGGTCGACCAGCGTGAGGCTCGCCGCCGGCCGGCCGGCGAGGTGCTCGAGCCCGACGAAGGCGAGCTTCGCCCGCGCAGTGTGGTCAAGCTCCTGTTCCTCGCGCCGTGCCGACGGTAGAGTCAGCGCATCGGTCAGTGGGCTGTTGCGGCCGCGCGCATGGGCGCCGACCTTGATGTTGTCGAGCACCGACATCGAGGCGAACAAAGCGGGCGCCTGGAAGGTGCGGCCGACGCCGAGCGCGGCGATGTCCGCCGGCGCGCAACGCCGCAGCGACTGGCCGTTCAGGCGGATATCCCCGCGCGCCGGCCGATAAAGCCTGCTCAGGCAGTTGAACAGCGTGGTCTTGCCGGCGCCGTTCGGGCCGATCAATCCCATGATCCGACCCTTGGCGACCGAGAACGTAACCGCATCGAGCGCAACAATGCCGCCGAAGCGCATCGCCACGTCCTCGATCTCCAGCAATGATGGAGAAGGGCCCCCTTGCGGGCCCGCCGCTACCCTCGGCGGGGATTCGGTCATGCGGGTGGAACCGCCATCTTGGACCCATCCTCCCGAATCGGCGCGTTTCTTGAACGCCTTCACGCCTGTCGGCGTGGCACCTCAGTCGCCTCCGGCGGCGGGCCATGGCCCAACCAAAAAGGTGGCGAGGGAACATGACATGTGGAATGTTCACGCGTCAACGACGGGCGCGACATATTTTGCCGCAGCACATGATCGCATTTTTTGTTGCGCCGAAAGGGTGTTCCATTTCGGCGCAGGCGCCTAGTGGGACATGAATACCGGGACCGTCATCGACTGCAGAATGCTGCGCGTGACACCGCCGAGCACGAATTGGCGCAAGCGCGAATGGCCGTAGCCGCCCATCACGATGATGTCGGCGGCGATATCGGCGGCATGGGACAGGAGCACATCAGCGACGTCGATGTCGCCCATCGCCACGCGTTTGACCTCGACATTGAGGGCGTGGCGGGCGAGGTGCTGACCCACGTCAGCGCCGGCGATCTCGTCTTCCTTGCCGTTTTCGTCGGCAACGATGACCACCTCGACGCGGTTGGCTCGCTCCAGGAGTGGCATGGCGTCGGCCATGGCGCGCGCCGCCTGCCGCCCGCCGTCCCAGCAAACCATGACGCGCTCGAGCTTGAGCGGCGCCTTCTGGATGTAAGGCACGAGGAGGATCGGCCGCCCGGAATCGAATAGGGCAGCTTCGGCGATCACTTCCTCGATGCCGTTGCTGTCAGGCTCCGCCTGGCCGACCACCGAGAGATCGAAACGCCGCGCCAAGCGACTGAACTGCTCGCCGGCCCCCGATACGCTGCTGCTGAGCGTCAACGGCTCTGCCGATACGCCGGCGCGCGTTGCGGCACGGGTAAAGTGGTCCGCGGCGGCCTTGGTAGCAATGGCATTGTCATGCTCCTGGGTGTCGATCACGTCGGCGGGGATATAGCCCGCGCCGGAGAGCGGAATGACCGGATCGTACAGGAAGGCAATGCCGGCGACGTGCGCCTCGAAGGCCGCAGCGATCGAGACAGCGTATTCGCCGGCGAAGCCCCCGCGCTCACCCAGGCTGAGATTGACGAGGATGTCTTTGATCATGAGTCGCTCCTCGGTGCGGGACCGCACAGGACGAACGCTGATGTTGAGAGGGCGCCGCCGGCATCTGAAAGGAATCAAATGCCGGCGGGGCGCAGTACGCTACTTCTTGACGTTGCCCTCAGCATCAAACTGCTTGACGTAGGCCCACAGGTCCTTGGTCTCCTGCTCGTTCTTGATGCCGGGAAAGATCATTTTGGTGTTCGGGACCTTTACCCTGGGATCCTTGATGTAATCCTCGAAGCTCTGCTCGTTCCAGGTGATGCCGGAATTCTTGTTGGCGTCGGAGTAGCTGAAATCAGGGACGCTGCCGGCCTTGCGGCCGTCGAGAGCGTTGAGAACGGGGCCGACCTTGTTCTGCGCGCCAGGACCGATGGAATGGCAGGGCAGGCACTTCTTGAACGAATTGGCGCCTTTGTCGACGTCCTGCGCCATTGCCACCCCAGCCGACGCGGCGATCAGAGCGGCAGTCACCATCAACGTCCTCGTCCTCATCGACACACCTCCCGTTCGGCGTTGCTGCGGCACACCCTTGGGCCGCATCGGCGGCGTCATTGCATCCGCACGGCAACCGTTTCAACCGGCCTCGGCACCGCCTGTCAACGGCCTTGCAGCGTGTGTGCACCGAGGCGACGCTCGCGCCGAGCGGCTGCGGCCGCCGTTTTCGGCTATATTGATCGGCGAAGAGAATGAAGGCGGAAACTGCGGAGAGACTGCAATGCCGGTTGCCATGCCGCTCGCGGATGCGGAGGTGCTCGCCCGCCGCACCGAAATCGTGGCGGCTCTCAAGCGCATGGTGCTGGGCGAGGGCGTGATCGCCTCAGAGAATGCGATGCGGCCCTACGAGAGCGATGGCCTCACGGCCTACCGCCAGCTTCCCATGGTGGTGGTGCTGCCGGAAACGACTGAACAAGTCGCGGCCGTGCTCGGCTTCTGTCACGCGCAAGGCATCAAGGTCGTGCCGCGCGGGGCGGGCACCTCGCTGTCGGGGGGCGCGCTGCCGCTCGGCGACGGGGTCCTCCTCGGCATGGCCAAGTTCAAACGCATCCGCGCGCTCGATTTCGACAATCGGGTCGCCGTCGTCGAACCGGGCGTCACCAATCTCGCCATCAGCCAGGCGGTGGAGCAGGCCGGTTTCTATTACGCGCCCGATCCATCATCGCAGATCGCCTGCACCATCGGCGGCAACGTGGCGGAGAATTCCGGCGGCGTGCACTGTCTCAAATACGGCGTGACCACCAACAACGTGCTCGGCTGCGAGCTGGTGCTGATGACCGGCGAGATTCTGCGGCTCGGCGGCCGGCATCTCGATTCCGGCGGCTACGATCTCCTGGGCGTCGTCACCGGTTCGGAGGGTCTGCTCGGCGTCGTCACCGAGGTGACGGTGCGCATCCTGAAGAAGCCGGAATGCGCGCGCGCCGCGCTCGTTGGCTTTGCCGCGGCCGAGGATGGCGGCGAATGCGTCGCCCGCATCATCGGCGCCGGCATCATTCCCGCTGGCATGGAGATGATGGACCGGCCCGCCATCAAGGCCGCCGAGGAATTCATCCATGCCGGCTATCCGCTTGACGTCGAGGCGCTGCTGATCGTCGAGCTCGACGGGCCGCGCTCCGAGGTCGACCACCTGCTCGAAGCCGTACAGGAGATCGCCCGGCAGTGCCGCGCTGTCACCTGCCGCGTTTCCAATTCGGAGGAGGAGCGGCTGTTGTTCTGGGCCGGCCGCAAGGCCGCGTTCCCGGCGGTCGGCCGCATCTCGCCCGACTATTACTGCATGGACGGCACCATTCCGCGCGCGAAACTGCCGCTCGTCTTGCGCCGCATGCAGGAACTATCGACGAAATACGGTCTGCGCGTCGCCAACGTCTTCCACGCCGGGGACGGCAACCTGCATCCGCTCATTCTCTACGACGCGAACAAGCCGGGCGAGCTTGAGCGCGCGGAAGAATTCGGCGCCGACATTCTGCGCCTGTGCGTCGAGGTCGGCGGCGTGCTGACCGGCGAGCACGGTGTCGGCGTCGAAAAGCGCGACCTGATGCCGGCGATGTTCTCCGAAATCGACCTCAACCAGCAGCAGCGCCTCAAGTGTGCGTTCGACGCCAAGGGCTTGCTCAACCCCGGCAAGGTCTTTCCCACGTTGCACCGCTGCGCCGAGCTCGGCCGCATGCACGTGCACGCAGGCAAGGTGGCATTTCCGGATATTCCGCGCTTTTGACCGAGCCTCTCGCGGCGGAAGGCGATCCAGCAGCGAAGGATCAAATCCTCTGCGCGGGCGAACCCTGGCTCTTCGTCGCCTCGCAGCCTATGGCTACCGGTACGTTCGCGGAAGCGAAGGAGGGAAAGTGGAGCGGCGACACGGCCTGTCTGACGCATGAGCGACGACAATCTCAAACCGCGGGATGCCGCCGAGGTCGAGGCGGCGATCGGCTGGGCTCTGGCCGGAGGCAAGACGCTTGAACTTATCGGACGGGGCACGAAGCGCGCGATCGGCCGTGCGGCGCAATGGGACGCGACGCTCGACCTTTCCGGCCTGACCGGCATCACGCTTTACGAGCCGCAGGAGCTGGTGCTGTCGGCCAAGGCGGGCACGCCGCTCGCGGAGGTGGAAGCGCTCGTCGCGGCGAGCGGACAGGAGCTCGCCTTTGAGCCGATGGACTATGGGCCCTTGCTGGGCCGTGCGGCCGGCGCCGGCACGATCGGCGGGACACTTGCCGCGAATCTCTCCGGGCCGCGGCGGATTAAGGCTGGTGCCGCGCGCGATCATTTTCTCGGCGTCAGTGCCGTTTCCGGCCGCGGCGAGACCTTCAAATCCGGCGGCCGCGTGGTGAAGAACGTCACCGGATATGACCTCTGCAAGCTGCTCGCTGGCTCCTGGGGCACCCTGGCGGCGATGACCGAGGTCACGATCAAGACCCTGCCGCGGGCCGAGACCGAGGAGACGGTTCTCGTCCTCAAGCTCGACGATGCGGCCGCCGGCAGGGTCATGGCTGCGGTCATGGGCTCCTTCGCCGATGCGTCTGCGGCGGCGCATTTGCCGGCTGCCGTCGCCGCGCGCATCGCCGAGACCGCCCCGGCGCATGCCGCCGTGACCGCCTTCCGCCTTGAAGGCGTCGCCCCGTCGATCGCGCATCGCAAGAAGGTGCTGGAGGCGCTCGCGGCGCCGTTCGGCGTCCTCGATACCCTGAGCGAAACGGCCTCGCGCGCGTTCTGGCGCGCGGTGCGCGACGTCGCGCCATTCGCGGAGGCGGGTGGGCTACACCCAACCGCTGCCGCTGCTCAGCGCGAGGAACGATGCATCTGGCGCATCTCGACAGCCCCGACCCGCGGCGCCGAGGTCGGCTGCGCGCTTGTCGAAAAAGCCGGCGCCGAGGTGATGTACGACTGGGCCGGCGGCCTTGTCTGGGCATCGCTCCCCATTTCCGATGACGCCGACGCTCCGCTCGTGCGCGCCAGGGTCGCCGCAGCCGGCGGCCATGCGACGCTCATTCGCGCGCCAGCGGCGCTTCGGGCCAAGGTCGACGTCTTCCAGCCGGAGCCCGCGGGGCTTGCGGCATTGACGGCGCGCGTGCGGGAGGGTTTCGATCCGCGGGGCGTGCTCAATCCCGGACGCATGTGGGCGGGCGTATAGCGATGCAGACCTCCTTCACCTTGGCGCAACTGGCCGACCCTCATGTCTCAGAATCGGAAAAGATCCTCCGCGCCTGCGTACACTGCGGCTTCTGCACCGCCACCTGCCCGACCTATGTGCTCGACGGCAACGAGCTCGATTCGCCGCGCGGGCGCATCTACCTGATCAAGGAAATGCTGGAAAACGACCGGCCGGCGACCGAGGAGGTCACGCGGCATGTCGACCGTTGCCTCTCCTGCCTCGCCTGCATGACGACCTGCCCGTCGGGCGTCCACTACATGCACCTGGTCGATCACGCTCGCGTACACATCGAGAGCACGTACCGCCGGCCGTTGGCCGAGCGCCTTCTGCGTGCTGTGCTCGCCAAGGTGATGCCGTTTCCGCAGCGCTTCTGGCTCGCGCTCCATGGCGCGCTGATCGCCAAACCGCTGGCGCCGCTCGCCGAAGCGGTCGGGCTCCGGAGGATCGCTGCCATGCTGCGCCTGTCGCCGTGGCGGCGACCGCACCGACCGCTCGCGCCGCAAATCTTTCCCGCCGCGGCCGGAGCAGAGAAGGGGGGCCGCGTGGCGTTGCTGACCGGCTGCGTCAACGACATCTTGGCGCCGGAAATCAACGCCGCGGCAATCCGCGTGCTCACCCGGCATGGCGTCGAAGTCGTGCTGGCGCGGGGCGCGGGCTGCTGCGGCTCGCTCGTTCACCACATGGGCCGAGAAGGCGAGGCACTCGCCCAGGCGCGCGCCAATATCGACGCCTGGAGTGCCGCCGGCCGCCTCGATGCGATCGTGATTACCGCCTCGGGCTGCGGCACCACCGTGAAGGACTACGGCTTCATGTTGCGCACTGATTCGGCCTACGCCGAACGCGCCGCCCGGATATCGAAACTTGCCCAGGATATCAGCGAATATCTCGCCTCGCTGTCGCTTGCTGGAAAACCGCAAGAGCGTGCATTGGTCGTCGCCTATCACGCAGCCTGCTCGCTGCAGCACGGGCAACGAATTACGCGGCAGCCAAAGGATGTGCTCGCCAAGCTGGGCTTCGCAGTCAAGGATGTGCCGGACGGCCATCTGTGCTGCGGCTCGGCCGGGACCTACAATATTCTGCAGCCGGACATCGCAAGGAGGTTGCGCGAGCGCAAAGTCGGGACTATCGAGAGATTGCGACCTGATGTGATTGCAGCAGGCAATCTTGGCTGCATCACACAGATCGCTGCGGGCACGGACATCCCTGCCGTCCACACGGTCGAACTGATCGATTGGGCCACCGGGGGACCGTGTCCGTCCGCGCTTCGGGAGCATTGGCCGGCGGCGGCGATGCGCCCGTCCACGGCAGCGAGGTGAGCAGGGGGGCTCGCTCGGCACGTGGCGCAATGCCGGTCCCCCTGTGAGGGGCGACGGGTTCCAAATTGGCAGCTTCGATCGGGAGGACGATCATGGCGAAGAAGGCAAAGGCGAAGAAGCGGACCGCGGCGAAGAAGAAGGCCGCTCCGGCACGCAAGAAGAAAAGGGCGGTAAAGGCGACAGCGAAGAAGTCGGCGAAGTCGGCCAAGAAGACGGTGAAGAAGACGACGAAGAGGTCAGCGCCGAAGCGCAAAGCGCCTGTCCGCACGGTAGCCCCGGCGCCGGTCGAAACAGCTCCGTCCTGGCCTCCGTCCGCCGGTTCGAATTTGGGCGGCGGCGACAACAACTAGCCCGACCTGCCTTGTCAGCCCGGAGCGCGGCCGTGCGGACCGGCCGCGCCCAGGCGTTCTGAGTAAAGCGTCCCGACGAACCCGTCCCAAATCTCCGTTCCGCCATGCCCCGCGCCGCGTGCTTACGCTGGCAGCTGCGGGATCCCTTGACTCGCATTGCATCGGCTCGGCGGGGCCACTAGCATCACCGGCAGGCGAAAACGAACGGCGCATGGACGCCGAAGCCGCCCGGCCGAGATAGGCCTGGGCCATGTGGGGAGGGGCGTGATGCCGGCGACTTGCAAGCTTCTGATCATGGGCGCGTCCTATGGCTCGCTGCTCGCGTCCAAGCTCCTGTTCGGCGGGCACAGCATCAGGCTCGTCTGCCTTCCTGCGGAAGCCGATTTGATCAATGCCGAAGGCTTTCGCGTGCGCCTGCCGGTGCGCGGCCGCAAGGACCCGGTCGAGCTCGATTCGCGCAAGCTGCCCGGCAAGGTGAGCGCCGGGGGCACGACCGGCGTCGATCCCAAGGACTACGATCTCGTCGGTCTCGCCATGCAGGAGCCGCAATATCGCTTGCCCGGCGTGCGCGAACTCCTCGATGCGGTCGCGCGTGCCAACGTTCCCTGCATGTCGATCATGAACATGCCGCCGCTCGCCTATCTGCGGCGCATCCCGGGTCTCGACACCGAGGCCCTCAAGGCCGCCTACACTGACGCCAGCGTCTGGAACAACTTCGATCCGGCCTTCATCACGTTATGCAGCCCCGACCCGCAGGCGATCCGGCCGCCGGAGGAGAAGATCAATGTCCTCCAGGTGACGCTGCCGACCAACTTCAAGGTCGCGCGTTTCCCTGACGAGAATCACACGGCGATCCTGCGGCAGCTCCAGGACGAGATCGAGGCGATCCGCTATCCGACGCCGGACGGCGAGACCGAACTGCCGGTGAAGCTCAAGGTCTACGATTCGGTCTTCGTTCCGCTCGCCAAATGGGCGATGCTGCTCGCCGGCAATTATCGCTGCGTGACCAAGGACGGCATGCGCACGGCGCAGGAGGCGGTGCACAGCGACATCGAGACGTCGCGCTCAGTCTACAACTTCGTCATCGACCTTTGCGTGAAGCTCGGCGCCAATCCCGCCGATCTGGTGCCGTTCGAGAAATATGCGGCCGCGGCGCAGTCGCTGATCCGGCCGGCTTCGGCCGCGCGCGCCTTGCAGAATGGCGCGTCCTACATCGAGCGCGCCGACAAGCTCGTTCAGTTGATCGCCACGCAGAAGGGCCTGCGCCACCCCGTGATCGACGCAAATGTCGCTCTGGTGGACGCCCGGCTCGAAGCCAACCGCAAGAAGGCGGCAGCGTAAGGGCGCTTCAGGTAGGACCAGTTAACGCGGTCGGAAGCGTCCTGCCGGCGCGGCTCCGCGCTTGGCTATTTCACCTCGACGTCTTCCCAGAAGCCGAAGCGGTTTGCGACCTGCGCCATCTCCGGACGCGGCGCCTCGTATAACCAGGCCGCGCGCTTGTGGCGTTTGCCGTCGACCACGACGTCGTAGAACTGCACGCCGTGCGGACACTCAAGATCGCGCGCTGTCTTCTCGGTCTTTTCGAGCCAATCGGTGCGCACTGCCGCGCGGGGAAAATATTGATAGCCGCGGCACGCGATGATGTCGTCGCTTTCGGCGACCACGCGCCCGTCAACACTGGCCTTCATCACGCGTCTCCCTTGAAACGTGTCGGCGATCCCAGCTACATGGGAGGCGGCTCGAGGCCGAGCAAGGCTGGTCTCAGCGACACATCATTCGGCCGCGGAGACGAGCGTTACCTCTTGCGCCTGGTGGAACTCGTCGTGCGCCGTGAGCGCGATGCGGCGGCCGTGGAAGGCGCCCAGCGTCGAGCGATGGCCGATGGAGATGATCGTCTTGCCTTTGAGGCGCTCCTGCAGCAGCCGATAAAGCGCCGCCTCGGCGGCTTCATCGAGCGAGGCCGTCGCCTCGTCGAGGAGGAGATAATCCGGCGGGTGCAGCAGCACGCGGGCAATGCCAAGCCGCTGCTGCTCGCCGAGCGACAGCATGCGATTCCAGTGCGCCTCCTCGTCGAGGCGTCCGGCCAGGTCCGGGAGCCCGACGGCGACGAGCGCCTCGGCGATACGGGCGTTGTCCAGCGTGTTGGATTTTGTCGGATAGCTCACGGCGGCGGCGAGCGTGCCCACCGGGAAATAGGGCCGCTGTGGCAGCAGCATCACTTTGGCGTCTTTCGGCACCGTCACGCGACCCGAGCCAAACGGCCAGATGCCGGCGAGCGCGCGAAACAGCGTCGACTTGCCGGCCCCTGAAGGTCCGGTGAACAGCACGCGCTCTCCAGCGTGAAAGGCGAGATTGTCGGCGGCGACGACCGGTTTGCCCCCGGGCAGGCGGACATGGAGGTCGTCTATCGCGAGCGCGGTTTCTCCCTCCCGCGGAACGACCTCGATCACCGGCGGCGTCGTTGCCGCCGCCCGGCCGGCGGCGAGCGCCTCCTGGAAGCCGGTCAGGCGCTGAACCACCGCGCGCCATTCGGCGATCGAGCGATATGAGGTGATGAAGTAGGAGAGGGCGTTCTGGACGCTGTTGAACGCCGACGCCGTCTGCATCAGCCCGCCGAGCTGTACTGCGCCTGAGAAATAGGCCGGACTGACCACGATGTAGGGAAAGATCACGGAAGCCTGCGAATAGCTCTGGGTGAAGAACGTGAGCAGCTTCGTCCGCTGCATCAGGGCGAACCAATTGCCGACCACGCTGCCGAAGCGGTTGAGGTGTCCCTCGCGTTCGGCCGCCTCGCCGCCGAGTGCGGCAATCTGCTCGGAATTCTCGCGCGTGCGCACGAGATTGAAACGGAAATCAGCCTCGAAGCGCTGCTGTTGGAAATTGAGGGGAATGAGCTTGCGGCCGATCAGATGCGTAAGCGTCGTGCCGATCGCCGCGTAGATCAGTGCCGCCCACACCAGATAACCGGGAATGTCGAAGCTTGCGCCGAAGACATGCAGCGGCGCGCGCGCCGACAACGTCCACAGGATGACGATGAACGAGCCGAGGGTGACGATCGAGTTGAGGATACCGATGCTGATCGACAGCGTGAATTGCACGAACAGCTGCAGATCCTCGGCGATGCGCTGGTCGGGGTTGTCGGCGGCGTCGCCAAGCATCTGCATGCGGTAGTGATTGGCGGCGTTGAGCCAATGGCGCAGATAGGTCTGCGTCATCCAGCGTCGCCAGCGGATCTGCAGCCATTGATTGAGGTAGACCTGGTACACCGCAACCACGGTGTAGATGGCCACAAGCACGCAGAAGAAGAGGATGGCGCTGACGAATGCGCTCCAGTCGCGGTCCTGAAGCGTGTTGTAGAAACGGTTGTACCACTGGTTCAAAATGACGTGAACGGCGACGATCGACAGCTCGAGCGTGACCACCGCAGCGAGCAGAATGCGTGCCGGCCAGCGGTCTTCGGAGCGGAAATAAGGCAGCGACAGCCGCCAGATCGTAGCGATTGTCGAGGCGAGATTTTTCACTGACGACCTCCGGAGCGGAACGAATATGCCGGCGAAAGCGTGCGATCGGCGCCGCCGGCCAAGCTCATCAATGGCGCGGTGTGCGGCCGGATGACAAAGCTTCAATAGGCGGGTGCACTACGATGATGTCCTCTCTCAGGCAGGGCACCTGATCGCTTCATAGCGGTTGCCGCGGCAATCGCCTAGTCGCGCCCGCGGTGACAAAAAGGCCCCGCGACCATGGTCCGAAGCATGGGGCGTTCTTCCTTTATGCCTCCTTTCCCGCGGTCCCGCTGCAGCGCGGAACCTCGACTGGATGAGTTCGAGAATGTGTCGCGCGAGAGGGCTGCGTACGCGAACCGGCGGTGCAGCGCACAGCGAAATGGACTTGACGGCGAGTGCGTCGGCGCGGATTAAATGTGCGCGCGGCCGTCCGGCCGTTGCTCCTGCCTGCGCAAAGCACTTCCGGGACATGATTAATGGCCAAGCTTCGCCAGCGTCTCGCCTGCCTCCTTTGCGCTGTAACCGCAGCCTTGGCGGGGCCGGCCTTCGCCAGTGAGCAAGGCTTCCCGTTTGCCCGTGAGCTTATGCTCGACGTGGCGCCGATGCGCGGCTCCAAGCGCGTGCCGATCATCGAGATCGCCGAGAATGGCGCGGCCGTGATCCAGCTCTGGTGCGCAAGCACGCGCGGCCAGGCGAGCATCGACCAGGATTCGATCACCATCGTTGCCGACCAGGTCCCGCCGACGCAATGCGACCCGGAGCGGCAAACCCGCGACGACGGTTTGCTCGCGGCGCTCACGCAGGTAACGAACTGGCGGCGTCAGGGTGAAGTCGTCGAGTTCCAGGGCGCGACGAAGCTGCGCTTCCGCTTGATGACGAATTGATCCTTCGCGAAGGCGGGATTGGGCGCCGCGCGATGCGGACTGCGTTGGCGTTGCCGATCGATGCCGGATTTCTGCAGCTACCCGGACTACCGCGCCTTGACGGCGCGCGCCATGATGAAGTGCAGATGCAGCGCGTTGTCGTCGAACACCTCGCTGATCATCTCCTCGTATTCTCTGCGCAATCTTGCAAGCTTGTCCGGATCGGTGCGCAACGCGGCGACGAGCTTGGCGAGAGGGCCTATAGCCTTCTCCTGCGCAATGCGGGTGTGCTGTGGGCTCAGGCTCGCGACGACCATGATGTCGCGCTCGAAAAACAGGTTGGTGACGGTGCCGCCGAGCCGCTGGCGGATGATGTTGGGGTCGCCCCACGACGCCGGCGACGCCGGTTGCTCGGCACCCGCCGTGGGCGGCGGGGCATAGCGGGCCATGAATTCGAATTGGCGCCCGCCGAAGTGCTCCGGTGGCCAGGCCGAGAACACCAGGCGGCCACCGAGCTTCAGCACGCGCAGCATCTCCCGCACCGCCAGTTCGGGACGCGGGGCGAAGATATGGCCGAACTGGCTGAGCACGATGTTGAAGCTGGCATCGGGATAGGGAAGCGCCTCGGCATCGCCCTCGAGAAAGTCGATATCGACCCCGGCGGTGACCGCGTTCTCGCGCGCCCGCTGAAGCAGATCGGGGGAGAGGTCGAGCCCCGAAACCTTGGCGCCGCGGCGCGCCGCGGTCACCGCCACCACGCCGGTTCCGCAGGCGACGTCGAGCACGCGCTGGCCCGGCGACACCTGTGCAAACTTGACCAGCTTGGCCGCCGGCTCGGTGCTGAAAATTGCCGCCCCCGCGAACGACGCCCAGTGTTCGCGCTCGCTCGCCTTGAGCCTTGCGAACGGATCGGCAAGCGCAGTCGTCATGGGTGGCTCCGGCCCGACGCCAAGGAGCAGCCGGCGTCGGCAAAACACTGCAACACAAAGGTTTTCAACACAACGCGGTTCACGAATCTGCTCCTGCCGGTGGCTGGCGCCCAAGGGGAGACCGCCCGCCCATGCCCACCACTCAAATTCGGCATGGTTGGGACGCGCGGATGTGGAAATGCACAGCTCATGTTGTCGCGCGCTCGCATTTCACAATAACATGGCCTGGGGAAGGAAAGGATCGTCGCGATACGACGCGGGGCGCGGCACGGTCTACCGACACATTGTCGACCCGATCTGACGGTCCGAGCTTCCTTTCTTCGGTGCGCAACCGGTAATGATTGCACGCGCCGGGTGTGAGTGTGGAGAAGCCGCAGCAAGCCGCTCGAGAGCGGCGACGGCAGCAGGGGGAGGGAAGCTCATGTGGAACCAGGTCTACGATCCGTTCAACAGTCCCGCCCTCTCGACTATTGCGGCCGCCCTGCCGGTCGTGTCGCTGCTCGTCCTGATCGCCTCCGGCAAGGTGAAGGCGCACCTTGCCGCGGTGATCGCGCTCATCGTCGCGCTTCTGGTCGCGATCTTCCTGTTCACGATGCCGGCCGGAATGGCGCTGCGTGCGGCGGTGCTGGGGGCCGTTAGCGGCTTCTTCCCCATCGGCTGGATCGTCCTCAACGTCATCTACCTCTATCGGCTGACCGTGGTAACCGGCGCTTTCGACACATTGTCCCAGGCGATCGGCGGCGTCACTCGTGACCGGCGGCTGCAGCTTCTGCTCATTGCGTTTGCCTTTGGCGCCTTTTTCGAGGGCGCGTCCGGTTTCGGCACGCCGGTCGCGGTGACGGGCGCGGTTCTCATTGGGCTTGGTTTCTCGCCGCTGGCGGCTTCCGGGCTGTCGTTGATCGCCAACACCGCGCCGGTCGCCTACGGCGCACTTGGTACGCCGATCGCCGGACTCGCGAGCGTCACCGGCCTCGACCCCTATCTGCTCGGCGCCATGGTCGGACGGCAACTGCCGTTCTTCTCGCTCATCGTGCCGTTCTGGCTGATCTGGGCCTTTGCCGGCTTTCGCGGCATGCTGCAGATCTGGCCGGCGGTCCTGGTCTGCGGCGTATCGTTCGCCCTCCCGCAATTCCTGATCTCGAACTACATTAATCCCTGGATTGTCGATATCGGCGCCTCGCTCATTTCGATGGCTTGTCTGATCGGCTTTTTGAAAGTCTGGCAACCCAGGGAGCTCTGGCTGTCGCCGGCGTTGCGCGGCCGTGACGATTCCGCTGCGACTATGTCGGCGCCGCCGCCGCCGAAGAGCGCGGAGCCGACGACCGCGGAAGTCTGGCGGTCGCTGCTGCCGTGGATCATCGTCTGTGTCATCCTGCTGGTTTGGGGCACCGGCTGGTTCAAGGGCCAGGTCAACCCGATCTTCAGCTGGAGCTACGAAGTTCCCGGGCTCGACCGCATGATCAACAAGGTCGCCCCTGTCGTCGCCAAGCCGACGCCTGAACGTGGCCAGTTTCTGTTCACCTACCTCTCCTACACTGGAACAGGAATGCTGATCGCGGCGATCATTTCCGGCTTCGTCATGGGCTTCTCGCCGGTGAAGCTGGTCGCCGAATACGGCCGCACCATCAGGATCTGCGCCTACCCGCTGATCACCATCTCGGCGATGCTGGCGATCGGCACCTTGACGCGGCTCTCCGGCATCGATGTGACACTCGGTCTCGCCTTCGCCGCCACCGGGGTGCTCTATCCCTTCTTCGGCGCGCTGCTCGGCTGGCTGGGCGTGGCGCTGACCGGCTCCGATACCGCGTCCAACATCCTGTTCGGCAACCTGCAAAAGATCACGTCCGAGCAGCTCAACCTCTCACCGATCCTCATGAGCGCGGCGAACTCCTCGGGCGGAGTCATGGGCAAGATGATCGATGCGCAATCGATTGTCGTCGCCTCGACGGCGACCAACTGGTTCGGTCACGAAGGGACGATTCTTCGCTTTGTGTTCTTCCACTCGATCGCGCTCGCCTGTCTGGTCGGCGTCCTGATCATGCTGCAGGCCTACGTGTTCACCGGCATGATCGTGCACTGACGACAGCGCGGCCGAAGCGCAACAAAAAGGGCGCGGCCTTGGCCGCGCCCTTCGCCATTGTTGGATCAGCGAGACCGATCAGTAGTCCATTCCGCCCATGCCGCCGCCGGGCATCGGCGGCATTGCCGGCTTGTCCTTCGGCACCTCCGCGACCATCGCTTCGGTCGTGACCAGGAGACTCGCCACCGAGGCGGCGTCCTGGAGCGCGGCGCGCACCACCTTGGCCGGATCGACGATGCCCTTCTCGATCATGTCGACATAGTCCTCATTCTGCGCGTCGAAGCCGAACGTCTCCGACTTGTTCTCGAGGATCTTGTTGACCACGATCGAGCCCTCGACGCCGGAGTTTTCGGCGATCTGACGCAGCGGGCTCTCCAGCGCCTTGAGAACGATGTTGATGCCGGCCTGTACGTCGTCATTGTCGTTGGTGAGCTTGCCGATCGCCTTGCGCGCGCGCACCAGCGCCACGCCGCCGCCGGGAACGATGCCTTCCTCGACCGCGGCGCGGGTCGCATTGAGCGCGTCCTCGACGCGGTCCTTCTTCTCCTTGACCTCGACCTCGGTGGCGCCGCCGACGCGGATCACCGCGACGCCGCCGGCGAGCTTGGCCAACCGCTCCTGCAGCTTCTCGCGGTCGTAGTCGGAGGTGGTCTCCTCGATTTGCTGCTTGATCTGGCTGACGCGCGCCTCGATGTCCTTCTTCTTGCCGGCGCCGTCGACGATCGTGGTCTTCTCCTTCTCGATCACCACCTTCTTGGCGCGGCCGAGCATCGCCACGTTGACGTTCTCGAGCTTGATGCCAAGGTCCTCGGCGATGAGCTGGCCACCGGTGAGCACGGCGATGTCCTCGAGCATGGCCTTGCGCCGATCGCCAAAGCCCGGGGCCTTGACCGCCGCAACCTTGAGCCCGCCGCGCAGCTTGTTGACCACGAGGGTCGCCAGCGCCTCGCCCTCGACATCCTCGGCGACGATGAGCAGCGGCCGGCCCGATTGCACCACCGCCTCGAGCACCGGCAGCAGCGCCTGCAGGCCGGAGAGTTTCTTCTCGTGCAGCAGCACGTAGGCGTCCTCGAGCTCGGCGAGCATCTTCTCGGCGTTGGTGATGAAGTACGGCGAGAGATAGCCGCGGTCGAACTGCATGCCTTCGACGATCTCGACGTCGGTCTCGAGCGCCTTTGCCTCCTCGACCGTGATCACGCCCTCGTTGCCGACCTTCTGCATCGCCGAGGCGATCATCTTGCCGATGGTCGTGTCGCCGTTCGAGGAGATGGTGCCGACCTGTGCCACTTCCGACGAGGAGCCGACCTTCTTCGCGCGCTTCTTGATGTCGGCGACCACCGCAGTGACGGCGAGGTCGATGCCGCGCTTGAGGTCCATCGGGTTCATGCCCGCGGCGACCGCCTTGGCGCCTTCCTTGACGATCGAGTAGGCGAGCACCGTCGCGGTCGTGGTGCCGTCGCCGGCCTGGTCGTTGGTCTTCTGCGCGACCTCGCGCACCATCTGGGCGCCCATATTCTCGAACTTGTCGTCGAGCTCGATCTCCTTGGCGACGGTGACGCCGTCCTTGGTGATGCGCGGGGCGCCGAAGCTCTTGTCGATCACGACGTTGCGGCCCTTGGGGCCGAGCGTCACCTTGACCGCGTTGGCGAGCGTCTCCACGCCGCGCAGCATGCGGTCACGGGCATCGCCGGAAAATCGTACGTCTTTCGCTGCCATTTCTGTCTGCTCCTGGTGTTGGTTAGGGCGGCAGACCGTCCGCTTTCGTCATCGTGCTGCGAGCGGTTGCCTGCGCTGTCTTCGATTGCCTCAGGCGATGACGCCCATGATGTCGGACTCCTTCATGATCAGGAGTTCATCGCCATCGAGCTTGACCTCGGTGCCCGACCATTTGCCGAAGAGCACGCGGTCGCCCGCCTTGA
>Ga0207644_10000758_pt1 | contig 20469 bp, 14 predicted proteins | sample KBSS73metaG_FD_184326 | JGI IMG/M metagenome (GOLD analysis project Ga0207644, IMG submission 184326) | Switchgrass rhizosphere microbial communities from Kellogg Biological Station, Michigan, USA - KBS S7-3 metaG (SPAdes) (version 2) | ecosystem: Host-associated > Plants > Roots > Rhizosphere... | reverse complement strand
AGCAGTGGCCAGCACAGCACGACAAGGCGCATGGCTGCCGCCTTCCAATCGTGCGTGGCGATCACGCTGCGCCAGCGCGACGGGCGCCACCAACCCTTGGGCAGGTTGTCCAGCTCGCGCCCGAATGCATTGGCACCCACCAGCACGGCCAGCAGCAACCCGCCGATCGCGTGGCACAACATGGCCAGCGGCTGGGCCACCACGAGCAGCCCGGCGCGATCGCGGGGGCGCCGTTCCAACGCCATCGCCGCCGCAAAGGCGCAGAGCGACAAGCCGGTGCCCAGGATATAATTGAGAAACCCGGTCAGCAGCGGAAAGCTGAACACCCACATCAGCGCCCACGGCGCGCCATGGCCGCCGCGCCGGTTTGCCACGCGCACGGTGGCAAGGCAGCCGGCGGCAAACAGGGCGGTGGCGATCACCGTGCTCCACCATCCGGCGGCAAGGACGCCCAGCGGCGCGCCCAGCACTTTCATCAGCACGTCCCCGCCGATGTTGAGCGTGAACACCCATTTGAAGCCCAGGTACTTGCCCAGCGGGCTATCCGGCCCGGCGGCCTCGATCGCTGCCGCGCCGATATGGCCCGGCACGTCGATCAGCGGGGGCACGTCCACCAGGAAGAACGGAAAGCAGATCAGCAGCGTGCCCAGAACGATCGCGGGCACAGACAGCCAGGGCAGGCCATCGATGCGCCAATCGAGATCGAACCAGGGCCGCTTGGGGGGAACTTGCATCAGGTCTCTTCGACTTGCAGAAACAGGACCGGGCCATGCCCTTATCACGCCGGTCCGGCAATGGGGAGCCGTGCACCTGTTCATAAGGCGCGCACGCAGGTTTGAGAATATGCGCTGCCTGGGCTAGCCACTGGGCGATGTCCGCCAATTCTGCTCCCACCCCGATGATGGCGCAATATCTCGCGCTCAAGGACCAGGCGCCCGATTGCCTGCTGTTCTACCGCATGGGCGATTTCTTCGAGCTGTTCTTCGACGATGCGCGCCAGGCCGCGCAGATCCTGGATATCGCGCTCACCAGCCGGGGCGAGCACGGCGGCGCGCCGATCCCGATGTGCGGCGTGCCGGTCCATTCGGCCGAAAGCTATCTCGCCCGCCTGATCCGCGCCGGCTGCCGCGTGGCCATTGCCGAACAGGTGGAAAGCCCGGAGGAAGCCAAGAAGCGCGGCGGTTCCAAGACGCTGGTGGCGCGCGACATCGTGCGCTTCGTCACCGCCGGCACCCTGACCGAGGAAGCGCTGCTCAATCCGCGCGAATCCAACGTGCTGGCCGCGCTCTGCCCGCTGCGCGACAGCATGGGCCTGGCCTCGTGCGACATTTCCACCGGACGGATGGAACTGGAGGAATGCCCGCCCGACCGGCTCGGCGCGGCCTTGGCCCGGCTGGGCGCGCGCGAGATCGTGGCGCCGGAGGACTGGGCCGAGGCGCCGCTCGATGCCGTGCCGCGCCATGGCCGCACGTTCGACAGCGCCGCGGGCGAAGCACGGCTCAAGGAACTGCACGGGGTGGCCACGCTCGATGGCTTTGGCATGTTCAGCCGCGCCATGCTGGCCGCTGCGGGCGGCTTGATCGCCTATCTCGACCATGTCGGGCGCGGGCGCCTGCCGCTGCTGCTGCCCCCCGTGGCGCGCGGAGCGGACGCGCACATGGCGATGGACGAGGCAACCCGCGCCAGCCTGGAAGTGCTGGTGTCCTCGTCGGGCACGCGCAAGGGGAGTCTCGCCGAAGCGGTGGACCGCTGCGTGACCGGCGCGGGCGCGCGCCTGCTGGCAGAGGATCTTGCCGCCCCGCTGCTCGATCTGGCGCCAATCCGCGCGCGCCTGGAAGCGGTGCAGTGGCTGTGCGAAGATCCGATTTTACGCGCCGACGTGCGCGGCGCCCTGCGCACCGTGCCCGACCTTGGCCGCGCGCTGGGCCGGGTCGTGGCCGGTCGGGGCTCTCCGCGCGATCTGGGCCAGCTTCGCGATGGCCTGGACGAGGCGCGGCGCCTGCACGACGCGCTGTCCCCGCGCGCCGATTGCCCGGCGCTGGTCCGCACGCTCCTGCCTCATCTTGCCGGCCACGGTGCGCTCGTCGACCTCTTTGCCCGCGCCCTCGTACCCACGCCCCCCACCGAGCGCAGCCAGGGCGGCTTCATTGCCGAAGGCTATGACGCGGGCCTGGACGAATTGCGCATGGCGGCCGGCAACTCGCGCCGCGCGATTGCCGCGCTGGAAGCGAAATACCGTGACGAGACCGGCGTTGCCGCGCTGAAAATCCGTCATAATGGTGTGCTGGGCTATTTCATCGAAGTGCCCGCCCGCCATGCCGACCGGCTGATGGCGCCGGATTCCGGCTTTACCCATCGCCAGACCATGGCCGGTGCGGTGCGTTTCAACGCGCTGGCCCTGCACGAGGAAGCCAGCCGCATTGCCGAGGCGGGCGGCCATGCCCTGGCCGCCGAGGAAGCGCATTTCGAAGACCTGATCGCCCACGCCGTTGCCGCGCGCGAGGGCATTGCCGCAACCGCCGCCGCGCTTGCCCGGATCGACGTGGCCGCCAGCCACGCCGAGCGCGCCGGCGAAGGCGGCTGGTGCCTGCCCCATGTGGTGGAAGAGCCGGTCCTGGCCATCGAGGGTGGCCGCCATCCGGTCGTGGAAGCGGCATTGGCCAAGGCCGGCGAGCGGTTCGTGGCCAACGATTGCCAGCTTGGCGAAACCGACCGGCTGTGGCTGGTGGGCGGCCCCAACATGGGTGGCAAGTCCACCTTCCTGCGGCAGAACGCGCTGATCGTGCTGCTGGCCCAGGCAGGCAGCTATGTGCCGGCGCAGCATGCCACGGTGGGCCTGGTCGACCGCCTGTTCAGCCGCGTAGGAGCCAGCGACAATCTGGCACGCGGCCGCTCCACCTTCATGGTCGAAATGGTCGAAACCGCCGCGATCCTGCAACAGGCCGGGCCGCGCAGCTTCGTGATCCTCGATGAAGTGGGGCGCGGCACATCGACTTATGATGGCCTGGCGCTGGCCTGGGCCGTTGCCGAAGCGGTGCACGAAACCAACCGCAGCCGCTGCCTGTTCGCCACCCATTACCACGAGATGCAGCGCCTGGCTGAAACCTGCCCCGCGCTGTCGCTGCACCATGTGCGCGCGCGCGAATGGAAAGGCGATCTCGTGCTGCTGCACGAGTTGGCGCAAGGGCCGGCCGACAAGTCCTATGGCCTTGCCGTCGCGCGCCTTGCCGGCGTGCCCGACGCGGTGGTGAAGCGCGCGCGCGGCGTGCTCGACAAGCTGGAAAAAGGCCGCGCCGCCACGGGCGGCCTCGCCGCCGGGCTGGACGACCTGCCCCTGTTCGCCGCCGCCATCGAAGCGGCCGAGGACAAGGTCGATGCCCTGCGCGAAAAATTGAACGCGCTGGATATCGACGCACTATCCCCGCGCGCGGCGCTGGACCTGCTTTACGAACTCAAGCGCGAGGCGAACGCCTAGAACGTGATGACGTTTGTCGAAACGGCTTCACGTCCCAGGCTTTTGTAGTCTCTGCTCGGTGCCGAAGGCGAGGCAAGGCACTTAGTTAGCCCCGCAGGCTGGCACCCTGCTTGGCTGCGGCGGCGATGATCTTGTCGGAAATCGCCTTGAGGGCGGCTTCATCAAAGCTCTTGTCGCCGGGCTGGAGCGTCACCTCGATCGCCAGGCTCTTGTGCCCTTCCGGCACGCCGGCGCCACGGAAATCGTCGAACACGCGGGCCGCCACGATGCTCGCCTTGTCCGCGCCCTTGACGCTGCGCAGCAAATCGCCGGCCGGCACCCTGGCATCGACCAGGAACGCGAAATCGCGGGTCACGGCCTGGAGCGCGGGCGGGGCGAAGTGCGGGCGGGCAAAGCCGCTGGCCGCCTTTTTCGCCGGCACGCGATCGAGGAACAGTTCGACCACGGCGACCGGACCATCAAGGCCGAATGCCTTGGCCGTAGCGGGGTGCACCATGCCCAGCCGCGCCAGTACCTGCTTGGGCCCAAGCCGCAGCGTGGCCGACTGGCCGGGATGGAACTGCGCGCCGGCTTCGCCCATGACCTGGAGGTTTTCCACCGGCGCACCGGCTTCCCCGAGCAACGCGAGTGCTTCCGCCTTGGCATCGAACGCATCGAAGGACTGCGCCTTGCCACTGGCCCAGCCACGCGGGGTGCGCTCGCCGGCCAGCACGACGGCCAGGCTCAGGCGTTCGTCGCTACTGCCATCGTCCGCGCGCAAATAGCGCCGGCCGATCTCGAACAGGCGCACGCTGGTGGCACCGCGATCGAGATTGCGGCGCACGGCGGCCAGCAGGCCGGGCAGCAGCGATGGCCGCATGGCCTTGAGGTCTTCCGAAATCGGATTGGCCAGGGTCCACACGAACTGGCCATCGGCAAAGTGATCGGCTTGCGCAGGCGGCAGGAACGACCAGGTCACCGCCTCGTGCAGCCCGCGCGCGGCGGCAGCACGGCGCAGGCGGCGTTCGAGCAGTTGCACCGGCGTGGCGGTGGGGCGGGCCACGCCATCGGCACGGGGCAACGGGGTGGACGGCACGGCATCGAGGCCGTGGACGCGGATCACTTCCTCCACCAGATCGGCGGGGCCGGCAATGTCCGGACGCCAGGTGGGCACCGTGACGCGCCAATCGTCTTCCACGCCAAAGCCGAGTGCGGCCAGGATACGCTTCTGCTCGCTTTGCGCCACGGCAATGCCGCCAAGCTGGCCAGCCAGCGCGGGATCATAGGCCAGGCTGCGCTGCGCGACGGGCGGCGTGCCGACGCGGACCACTTCGCTCGCCGTGCCCCCGCAGATCTCCAGGATCAGCTGGGTCAGCAGGTCCATCCCGGTGTCGAGGAACGCGGGATCGACGCCGCGTTCGAACCGGCCCCGCGCGTCGCTGGCGAGCGCCAGGGCCTGCCCGGTGCGGGCAATATGCGCCGGATCGAAATAGGCGACTTCGAGCAGCACGTCGGTGGTCGCATCGCTGCACCCCGAATGCTCGCCGCCCATGATCCCGCCAATGTCGTGCACGCCGGCATCGTCGGCAATCACGGTCATGAAGGGCGCGAGCGCATATTCCTTGCCGTTGAGCGCCACCACGGTTTCGCCTTCGCGCGCCTTTCGCGCGGTGATGGCGCCGGTCAGCTTGGCCAGGTCATAGGCATGGGCCGGGCGGCCGTAGCCGAGCATGACGTAGTTCGTGATGTCGACCAGCGCCGAAATCGGGCGCTGGCCCGCGGCCTGGAGCCGGTCTTGCAGCCATTGCGGCGACGGGCCGTTGGTCACGCCCTTGATCACGCGGCCATAGAATGCCGGGCAGCCTTGCGCATCCTCGATGCGGATGTCTACCGGGCAAGCGCCCTCGCCCGCCACGGGTGCCACGTCGATGGAGCGAAGCGTACCGATGCCGGCTGCCGCCAGATCGCGGGCAATGCCATGAACGCCCATGCAATCGGGGCGGTTGGGCGTGATCGCCACGTCGAACACCGGATCGGAGCCGATATAGTCGGCAAACGACTGGCCCAGCGCCACGTTTTCGGGCAGCTCGATGATGCCGTCGAGTTCCTCGCCCAGGCCCAGTTCGCGGGTGGAGCACATCATACCATTGGATTCGACGCCACGGATCGCGCTCTTGCGCAGTTCCATGCCATTGGCCGGAACCACCGCGCCGGGCAGGCCGAGCACGCCGACCAGGCCCGCACGCGCGTTGGGCGCGCCGCAGACCACCTGAAGCGGCTGCCCATTTCCCAGATCGACGCTGAGCACCTGGAGCTTGTCTGCCTGCGGATGCTTTTCCGCCGTCAGCACGCGGGCCACGCGGAATTGCTTGAGCGCGACCGAGGCATCGGTCACGCTTTCGATTTCCAGGCCCAGGCTGGTGAGCTTCTCGGCAATCTCGGTGGCGCTCGCTTGCGTGTCGAGCAGGGCCTTGAGCCACGATAGGGAAAACTTCACGGCTTCACTCCCACGCCGCCCGAAAGGGTGGGCACGTCGAGCGCCCCGAATCCATAGTGGCTGAGCCAGCGGGCATCGCCATCGAAGAAGGCGCGCAAGTCATCCAGGCCATACTTGAGCATGGCCAGGCGATCGACGCCGGTGCCAAAGGCAAAGCCCTGCCATTCGTCGGGATCGAGCCCGCCGAATTCGATGACCTTGCGGTTGACCATGCCCGAACCCAGGACTTCCATCCAGCCGCCGCCCGGCGCATCGCCGCTGCCGCCAACGACGCGCTTGCCGTTCACCAGGGTATAGCCCACGTCCACTTCCACCGAGGGTTCGGTGAAGGGGAAATAGCTGGGGCGCAGGCGCAGGACGATGTCGTCACGCTCGAAGAAGGCCTTGAGGAAGGTTTCCAGCGTCCACTTGAGGTGGCCCAGGTGAATGCCCTTGTCGATCACCAGGCCTTCGATCTGGTGGAACATCGGCGTGTGCGTGGCATCACTGTCAGACCGGTAGACGCGGCCCGGCGCGATGATGCGCAAGGGTGCGCCTTGCTTGAGCATGGCACGGATCTGCACCGGCGAGGTATGCGTGCGCAGCAGCATGTCGCGCCCCTGCGCATCCTTGTCCGGGAAATAGAACGTGTCGTGCATGGCGCGCGCGGGATGCGTTTCGGGCATGTTGAGCGCGGTGAAATTGTGCCAGTCGTCTTCGATTTCCGGGCCGCTGGCCACGGCAAAGCCCATGTCGGCAAAGATTTCGGCCAGCTCGTCCATCACCTGGCTGACCGGGTGGACGGAGCCGCGCGGCGTTTCCGGCGCGGGCAGCGAGAGGTCCACCGCCTCGGCCGCCAGGCGCGCTTCGAGGGCGGCGCTTTCCAGCGCAGCCTTGCGCTCTGCCAGCGCGGCCGTGATCGCCTCGCGCAGGGCGTGAATCTGCGGGCCACGGGCCTGGCGTTCTTCCGGGCTCATCTGGCCCATCGTCTTGAGCAGGGCAGATACCCAGCCCTGCTTGCCCAGGGCCGACACGCGGATCGCCTCCACCGCGTCGAGCGTGGTGGCCGCCGCAATGGCGCCGAGCGTTTCGGCCTGCTGTTGGTCTAGCTGTTCCATCGCGCCTGCCGCTAGCGGTTTGCGGGGCGGAAGGGAAGATGGGTTGCTTGGGGAACATGCCCTCCGCGCCAACATCCCCTCCCCCCGACCCCCTCCCGCACGCGGGAGGGGGAGAGCGACCAGACTCCCCTCCCGCCTGCGGGACGGGTTGGGGGAGGGCATGTTATTAGCGCACCAACAGAAAAGGCGCTCGCCCCTGAGGGAGCGAGCGCCTTTCAAACTGGTCGCTTCAGACGATCAGGCGGCCGGAAGGGCAGCCTTGGCCTGGGCGATCACGGCCGCGAACACGCCGCCTTCGTTCATGGCGAGGTCCGCCATGGCCTTGCGATCGAGTTCGATGCCAGCAAGCTTGGTGCCGTGGATGAACTGCGAATAGGTCAGGCCTTCCGCGCGGACAGCCGCGTTGATGCGCTGGATCCACAGGGCACGGAACGTGCGCTTCTTGACCTTGCGGTCGCGGTACGCATACTGGCCAGCCTTTTCAACGGCTTGGCGAGCAACGCGGATCGTATTCTTGCGACGGCCGCGGTAACCCTTGGCCTGGTCGAGAATGCGCTTGTGCTTGGCACGCGTAGTCGTGCCGCGCTTGATACGGGACATGGATCAGCCTCCTCAGTTCAGCCCGTAGGGCGCCCACTTCTTGATCACCTTCGCGTCAGCGTCGGAGATCACGTCGGTGCCGCGGTTCTGGCGGATGTACTTGGCGTTGTGGCTGATCAGGCGGTGGCGCTTGCCGGCCACGCCGTGCTTCACCTTGCCCGTAGCGGTAAGCTTGAAGCGCTTCTTCACACCGCTCTTGGTCTTGAGCTTGGGCATTTTCGTCTCCTTGTTCGACGCGGTGTGCCTGCCGTGGCAGCCCTATGTGGCCAGGCAGGAACGCAGATCCGCGTGGATTGAAGCGGCGGCCCTTAACGAGAGCGGGCCGGTTTGGCAACTTGATTCGGGGTGGAGGAGCCTTCCCCCCTGCGCGAGGGAGGATCTGACAGTCAGGCGATGTCCTTCAAGTCGAACGGGGTCGTCTGGTAGACTTCGTTGATCCAGTTGCCGAACAGCTGGTGGCCATGGGTGCGCCAGGTGTTGCGCGGCAGTTGGGCCGGATCGTCATTCGGGTAATAGTGCCGGGGCATGATGCGCTCGCCATCGCGGCGATATTCGGTATCGAGGGTGAGCGTATCGTATTCCAGGTGGTTGAACATGTGCAGCGCGCGGCGGGCCGGATCGTCGATCAGGCAGGGACCGACCTCGTCGCTGTCGAGCAGCACTGTCAGCCCAGCCGGCAGGTCTGCGCCGCGCACTTCGCTCCAGCGCGAGACAGGCACGGGCACGAGGTCTGACATGCCGCGCAGCCAGGGGCTGGCCGGCGCGCGGTTAGCGTGGGCGAACACACCGTGCGCCTTGGCGCCCAGCGGATGCTTGGGCACGCCGTGGAAATGCGCGAGCGCGGCCATCGCGCCCCAGCAGATGGTGAGCAGGCGATGGCAGTGGGTCTGGCTCCAGTCGAAAATCTCGCGCAGCTCGTCCCAATAGGTCACTTCGCCAAAGTCCATGGTTTCGACCGGCGCGCCGGTCACGATCAGGCCGTCGAAGCGTTCGGTGCGCACATCGCGGAACGGGCGGTAGAATTCGGCGATATGCCCGGCAGACGTGGTCTTGCTGACATGGCCCGAGAGACGCACCAGCTGCAGGTCGATCTGCAGCGGGGTGGCGCCGAGCAGGCGCGCGACCTGGGTTTCGGTGGTGATCTTGTCGGGCATCAGGTTGAGCAGCGCGATGCGCAAGGGGCGGATGTCCTGCCGCGCGGCCTCGGTCTCGCCCATCACGATCACGCCTTCTGCTTCCAGAGTGCGGCGGGCGGGGAGGTTGTCGGCAATCCTGATCGGCACGGGCGTATTCCTTCACATCTGCATAGCGCGAGAGAGGGAAAGGACGCCTGGGGCTTGCTCCGCTTGGTTGCCGGATCGGCCACATCCTCCCTATGGGAGCGCCACCTTACCCGGAAACCGGCAGGTTGGCGTTGGGGCGTCGCCCCCAACTCTCGATGCTGGCGCCCATGTAGCGGCGCGGCGTGCCGTTTGCAAGGCAGCCCGCATTGATGCCGACGATGCCATTACCGCACGTTTACCGCTTGCTCATGAGAATGAATCGCAGTACATTGCGAATCGTTCTCATGAGCGAAAGCCGATAGACGCCATGTACATCTGCATCTGCAATGCGATCCGCGAAAAGGACTTGCGCCAGGCCGCCCGTTGCCATGCCAGCGGCAATGCCGAGGCGCTGTATGGCACGATGGGCTACCAGCCGCAGTGCCGCCAATGCCTGGACGATGCCAACGACGTGGTCGCCGAGGAACGCGCCTGCACAATGGCTTGATGCGCCATGATGGCAGCCTGACCCGCAAACGGGCGGTTGCCGATGGGCTGCCACTCGCCTAACCTGCCTGCCTGTTCAACGGCATAGGAAGGTTCGGCCATGAAGGGCGATGCCAAGGTCATCGAGTTCCTGAACAAGGCTTTGTTCAACGAACTGACCGCGATCAACCAGTATTGGCTGCACTATCGCCTGCTCGCCCACTGGGGCGTGAGCAAGCTGGCCGCGTTCGAGCGGCACGAATCCATCGACGAGATGAAGCATGCCGACTTGCTCGCCGACCGCATCCTGTTCCTGGATGGGCTGCCCAATTTCCAGGCGATGGGCCGGCTGAAAGTGGGCGAATCGGTCGAGGAGGTGATCAAGGCCGATCTCGCGCTGGAATATGAAGCCGTGCCGCTGCTCAAGGACGCGATCGCCCACGCCGAGACCGTGCGCGATTACGTGAGCCGCGACTTGTTCGAGAAGATCCTGGAGAGCGAGGAAGAGCACATCGACACGCTCGAAAAGCAGCTCGACCTGATCAAGCAGATGGGCATCCAGAACTATATCCAGATGAACAGCCAGCCGCCCGAGGAGTGATCGTGGCTGGGGATGTGGCAACATGCCCTCCCCCAGCCCCTTCCCGCAAGCGGGAGGGGAGTTTGAAGGAAAGCCCCTTCCGCAGGCGGGAGAGGGACTTAACGGAAAGCCGATCCCACAAACTTCAAGTCCCCCTCCCGCGTGCGGGAGGGGCTGGGGGAGGGCTTGTTACCACCCCTTACTGGGCCGGCTTCACCACCTCGCCGCCCTTCATCACGAACGCCACATGCTCCAGTGTGCGCACGTCGGCGAGCGGATCGCCATCCACTGCAATCAGGTCGCCATAGCGCCCCGTGGCGATCGCGCCGACATCGGCGGTTCGGTCCAGTGCCTGGGCGGCGCTGGTGGTGGCGGCCTGGATCGCCTCGATCGGGGTCATGCCCCATTCCACCATCTTGGCGAACTGGCGCGCGTTGTAGCCGTTGGGATAGACGCCGCCGTCGGTGCCGAACAAGAGCTTGACGCCGGCGGCATGGGCGGCGCGGAAGGTTTCGCGCTGCTGGCGGCCGATCATCTTTTCCTTGGCCAGGCTTTCGGCAAAGACGCCGTTCTTCTCGCCTTCGGCCAGGATATAGTCGTCGTTGTAGATATCCATGTCGAGCCAGGCGCCCTTGGCCTTGGCCAGCTTGAAGCTTTCGGCATCGGCCAGGCTCGCGTGCTCGATCGTGTCGATCCCGGCGCGCAGCGCATCGTTGATGCCGGCCGTACCATGGGCGTGGGCCGCCACGCGCATGCCGAGCATGTGGGCTTCATCGGCCACGGCCTTGAGTTCTTCGAAGCTCATCTGCTGGGCACCGACCGAATCGGTCTTGGAAAAGACACCGCCCGTGGCGCAGATCTTGATCACTTCGGCGCCATACTTGCGCACCTTGCGGACCAGGGCGCGGAACTCATCGGGCGTGTTGGCGATCTGCGGCGCAGGCACGGTGATCGAGGGCGGGAATTCGGTGGAATCGCAATGGCCGCCGGTGGCGCCAAGGGCATAGGTCGCCGGCACGATGCGCGGCCCGGGAACATAGCCCATCTCGATGCCCTGCTTGATCGCAACATCGTCATAATTGGCCGAGCCAACATTGCGCACGGTGGTGAAGCCGGCTTCGACCGTCTTCTTCGCATTGGCCACGCCGACCACCGTGCCGAAATTGTCGGTGAATTCCAGCCCGCGATAGCCGCCGAGCGTGGGATCGCTGGTAAGATGCACGTGCATGTCGATCAGGCCGGGCAGCAGCGTGCGCGGCCCCAGGTCGATCACCTCGGCACCCGCCGGCACGGCATCGCCTGCCTTGCCCACGGCGGTGATGCGGCCATCGGTAACGATCACCTGGGCATTGTCCACACGCTTGCCGGCAAGCACGTCGATCATGTGGGCGGCCCGCACGACCGTGGTCCGCCCCTCGACATTGCCAGCGGCCAATGCGACCAGCCCGACCGCTCCCAGCGCCAGGCTTTTCATTGTCTTCATGCCCCATCCTCTTGTTCGGGGGATGGCAGCAAGGTTGCATGTGAAACGGTATTGAACAAGTGTTCAATGACAGCCGCTCATGCACGATGTCAGTGGTTGCAGCCCAGTGCCTCGATCACGTCTTCCAGTCGTGCCGGATCCCCCAGGGCAAGCACATGCCCGTCAGAGCCGATGTGCAGCGGATCGCCGTTCCAGTCCGCCATCGTGCCGCCCGCCCCTTCGACCACCGGCACCAACGCAGCCCAGTCGTAAAGCTTGAGGCCGGCCTCGCACACGATGTCGAGCTGGCCGGTGGCGAGCATGGCGTAGTTGTAGCAATCCCCGCCCATCACCATGCGGCGATAGTCGGTCTGGCCGGCCAGGGCCATGAAGTGATCGCCTTCGTGCTGGCTGAAATAGTGTGGTCCGGTCGTGGCGATCGTCGCTTCGGCCAGTTCGCGGCAGGCGCGGGTCTTGACCGGCTGCCCGTTGAGCGTGGTGGTGCGGCCCGAAGCGCCGATCCAGCGCTCGCCGGCGATTGGCTGGTCGATCACGCCCATCACCGGAAAGCCATCGACCATCAGGCCGATCAGCGTGCCGAACAGCGCGCGGCCGGCAAGGAAACCGGCGGTGCCATCTATCGGATCGAGCACCCAGCTGCGCCCCGAGGTGCCTTCCCGCGTGCCGAATTCCTCGCCGATCACGGTGTCGTCAGGCCGCTCGGCATCGAGAATCGCCCGCATCGCTTCCTCGGCCGCGCGATCGGCCAGCGTGACCGGTGTCGCATCCCCCTTGCGTTCCGCGGTCACACTGCGGAAATAAGGGCGAATCGCGGCGCCGGCGGCGTCGGCCAAGCGTTGGGCCAGGGCAATATCGTCATCGAGCTTCATGGCACCGTGCTTTGCCGATACCGCCGATGCGGTCAAGAACAGGCTCCCATTTGTCAGCAAGGCGAGCTAGGCCCATAGCCAAGGGGCCAAATGAGGGTGAGGGGGTTGCGAAAGGCCGGGGCGCGGGCTTGAGGGTATATCAGGGGGCAGGCAACGATGAGTCGCAACATCAGGCCAGCGGTGGACCGCGCGATTGCGCCGGCCGCCGGGGTGACGCGGCAGGGACAGCCCCTGTCCTATAACCGTGCGCCAGCCGCCGATCTCGCGCCGTGGGTCGGGCGCTTCTATGTCACAGTGGTCGACGCCCCAGCCGATTACACCCTGCAATGCGGGCTGCTGGCCGATACGGTCTTCATCCGCGCGCAGTTGCGCGGGGCATGGACGGCGCAGACGCGCGATGGACTATGCGCTCTGGGGCGCGCCGCGTTGCTGTTCGGCCCCAACACCAGGCGCATGGCCGTGGGCGTCACCGGTAGCTTTACCAGCGTGGGCGCGATCCTGCGGCCCGGCGCCGCCCACGTTCTTGCCCGCCTTGCCGAAGCAGACCTGGTGGACCGGTTTTCCACGATCGAGCGCATCGGGCTCGATTGCGAGCAATGGCTGGCCATGTTCGATCCCAACGGTTCGCCCGAGGACTGGTGCCTGGCCATGGAGGACGCCCTGCGCGCCGTGATCGCCTGGCGCGGCACGGCGGAACCCGATGCCATCACCGCCCGGTTCGAGGCGACGGCGCTTGCCAACCCGGCGATCGGCGTGGCGGAGTTCGCCCAGCAATGCGGGATCGAGCAGCGCCGGCTGGAACGGATCGTCAAGCGCGATTTCGGGCTGACGCCCAAGCAGGTGCTGCGCCGTGCCCGCGCGCTCGACATGGCCAGCCATCTGCGCGGCGTTGCCGACGATGCGGAGGCCGAGACGCTGGCGCTGCGCTATTACGACCAGAGCCACCTAATTCGCGAATTTACCGCGATGTTCGGCATGTCGCCCAAGCAGTTCGTGGACATGCCCCAGCCGTTGATGACGCTGGCGCTGGAAACGCGGCAGGCACGGCGGCTGGAATTGACCGAACGGATCGCGCCCGGCGGCATTCGCCCCTGGCAATGAGCGCGCCATGCCCGGCACGCGCATTCGCGTACCGGGCGGCGTTGATCAGTCAAACAGGCTGGAAACCGAGCTTTCGTCGGCAATGCGGCGGATCGCCTCGCCGATCAGCGGCGCGATCGTGAGGATGCGGATGCGGTCGCATTCCTTGGTCGCTTGCGTAGGCAGGATGGTGTCGGTGATCACCAGTTCCTTGAGCGCCGAATTGCCCACGCGGGCCACGGCCGCGCCCGACAGCACGCCGTGGGTGATATAGGCGGCAACGCCCGCCGCACCGGCATCCATCAGCGCCTGCGCGGCATTGCACAGCGTACCGCCCGAATCGATGATATCGTCGATCAGGATGCACATGCGGCCCTTCACGTCGCCGATGATGTTCATCACTTCGGACTGGCCGGGGCGGTCGCGGCGCTTGTCGACGATGGCAAGCGGCGCATTATCCAGCCGCTTGGCCAGCGCGCGGGCGCGCACCACACCGCCCACGTCGGGCGAGACGACCATCAGTTCCTGCCCGCCATAGCGGGTCTGGATATCGGCCGCCATGACCGGGGCGGCAAACAGGTTGTCGGTGGGAATGTCGAAGAAGCCCTGGATCTGCCCGGCGTGGAGATCGACCGCGAGAACGCGATCGGCGCCGGCCGTGGTGATCAGGTTCGCGACCAGCTTGGCCGAGATCGGCGTACGCGGCCCCGGCTTGCGGTCCTGGCGGGCATAGCCGAAATAGGGCACGACGGCGGTGATGCGCTTGGCCGAGGCGCGGCGCAGCGCATCGATGCAGATCAGAAGTTCGAGCAGGTTGTCGTTGGCCGGGTAGCTGGTGGACTGCACCAGGAAGACGTCCTCGCCGCGCACGTTCTCGTGGATTTCCACGAAGACTTCCTCATCGGCGAAGCGGCGGACCGAAGCGTCGGTCAGCGGCAATTCCAGATAGGCCGCAATGGCGCGGGCCAGCGGCAGGTTGCCGTTGCCGGACATGATCTTCATGGCGTTTCCCTCGAGTCCTTGTGTCGTCCTGATCCTTGCGGCCGCCCTTAGCCAATGATGACAGTTTTGCAACGCCCGTGCGCCGCAATCCGGCCGCATTTGCGCCCGATGTGCCACCCAGGTCGGCACAGTCCCCCTTGCCCCTGCCCGCCCAAGCCGCCTAGGGTTTGGCCATGGCCGACAAACTGATCATCACGCTTGCACAACTCAACCAACGGGTTGGCGATCTTGCCGCCAACGCCGCCGCGATGCTGGAGGCACGGGCAAAGGCGTCGGGCAGCGACCTGATCGTCTTTCCCGAAATGCAGCTGATCGGCTACCCGCCGGAAGACCTGATCCTCAAGCCGGCGCTGATCGCACGTGCCACGGTGGAGCTGGAAAAGCTGGCCCGCGCCACTGCCGATGGCGGCCCGGCGATGCTGGTCGGCTCGGTCTTCGTGCGCGACGGGGCGCTGCACAACGGGGTGGCCCTGCTGGACGAGGGCAAGATCGTGGCCACGCGCTTCAAGTACGAGCTGCCCAACTATGGCACCTTCGATGAAAAGCGCCTGTTCCTGGCCGGCCCCTTGCCCGAACCGGTGTCGTTTCGCGGGGTCGTGCTGGGCCTGCCGATCTGCGAGGATATCTGGCACCCCGACGTGTGCCGCCATCTGGCGCAGCTGGGCGCGGAAATCTTCCTCTGTGTCAATGGCAGCCCTTACGAGATCGACAAGGACGTGCTGCGCATCGATGGCGTGGCCAAGCGCCGGGCGATCGATACCGGCATCCCTCTGGCCTATGTCAACCGCGTGGGCGGGCAGGACGAAGTGGTGTTCGATGGCGCCAGCTTCGTCGTCGGCCCGGAAGGCGCGCTATGGGCGCAGCTGCCGGAATGGGAAGAAGCCGTGGTCGACACGGTGTGGAACAAGGTGCCCTTCGGCAATGGCCATCGCTGGCGCTGCGCGGCGGGCGAAGTGGCCGAGCCGACCGATCATCCCGAAGACATCTATTGCGCGATGGTCATGGCGCTGCGCGACTATGTGAACAAGAACCGGTTTCCCGGCGTTCTGCTCGGGCTGTCGGGTGGCATCGATTCCGCACTTTGCGCCGCGATCGCGGTCGATGCGCTGGGCGCGGACCGGGTGTGGTGCGTGATGCTGCCCAGCCGCTATACCAGCCAGGAAAGCCTGGACGATGCGGCGGGCTGCGCGCAGATGCTGGGCGTGCGGCTCGATACCGTGCCGATCAGCCCGGCGGTGGACGGGTTCACCCAGATGCTCGCGCCATCGTTCGCCGGACGCGAGCCGGACCTGACGGAAGAGAACCTGCAATCGCGCATTCGCGGCACCACCTTGATGGCCCTGTCCAACAAGTTCGGGCCGATGCTGGTGACCACTGGCAACAAGAGCGAGATGAGCGTGGGCTATGCCACGATCTATGGCGACATGAACGGCGGCTACAACCCGCTCAAGGACGCCTACAAGACCACGGTCTTTACCCTGTCGCGCTGGCGCAACGAAAACCGCCCGCGCATCGGGCTGGGGCCGGAAGGGCCCGTGATGCCCGAGCGGATCATCACCAAGCCGCCCAGCGCGGAACTCCGCCCCGACCAGAAGGACGAGGATTCGCTGCCGCCCTACCATGTGCTCGATGCCATCCTGCTCGGACTGGTGGAGCATGAAAAGAGCGTGGCGCAGATCACCGCCGAAGGGCACGATCGGGCGACGGTGGAACGGATCGAGCGGCTGCTGCATCTGGCCGAATACAAGCGGCGCCAGGCACCGCCCGGCGTCAAGCTGGGAACGCGCAATTTCGGCCGTGACCGCCGCTATCCGATCACGCAGGGCTTCCGCACGGCCTGATCGCTCCACAGGCTTCGTCTTGGCAGAACGCCGGTCACCCAGGTGGCCGGCGTATCTCGTTGCGCCAATGCGCCATATTTTTGCGAATGATTCGCATTGACGAAATCTGGCTTGCGCCATACGCTGCGAATCGTTCTCAACAATGGAGTGCAGCTCGTGACCACTTCGACCACGGCATCGGCCACTGCCGCGATTGCCGCCCTTGCCCGCCCGCAGGACGTGCGCGCACTTTCGCTCACGGCGCTGCACGCGGTCATGGCCATGCGCCTTTCCGCCCTGTTCGAGCGGGCCGGCCGCGATCCCGTTCCCGATCTGGCCCAACGCTATCGCAGCATCGAGACGGCCGCTGCTGTCCATGCCTTGGTTCGCCGGGTGATCCGCACCTGGCCCGAACGCTTCCTCGTCAATCGGCCCTGCCAGCTGACCATGACGCCCGATGAAGCAACGCTGGCAGCCATGGTGCGCCACGCCCTGGTGGCCGACCGCCAGGGTTTTGCCAGCCTGCTCGACGGCTTCGTTCGCGCCGATCGGCAGGACGGGCTCTACCATTCCACCCAACACGCAGCCGCACTGCTGTCAGGACGCAGCGCGTAACTGCGTGCCCCGTTCCGGGCCGGCTCCTCCCGCCGGTGTTTGTGGTGCCCCGCTCCTGCCCCAGCAGCACCGACGACCGGCCCGGAACGGGCGTAGTTTTTGAAGATTGCCAGATCATGGCATTGCACCACGATCACAGTCTGCCTCGCCCTAACCCAATGCGCTCCTCACCCCGGACTTGATCCGGAGTGAGGATGGAGAGTGATGCGGGTTCGGCCCGGCATCCCAGCAAGCAACGAAAAACCCCGCCGGTTGCCCGACGGGGTTTTTCGTTGTTTGGCGTTGACCGCAGGCGGCGAGGATCAGTCCTCGTCGCCCTTGATCAGGTAATCGGCCGCATCGGCATCGGTGCCGTGGGTTTCACCTTCCACAGACGCCAGCGGATCGTTGCCGATCGCTGCTTCGGGGCCCTGCGCCAGTTCGGCGGCATGCTCTTCGGCGGCGGAACGCGGCGCGATCAGGGCTTCCTGAAGGCGGCGGTTGGCAGCGCGAAGCGCGGCGTCGCGGCTGTTGGCCGCCACGCGCATGCGGTTCATGCCCGCGCCGGTGCCGGCGGGGATGAGACGGCCGACGATGACGTTTTCCTTGAGGCCGATCAGGCTGTCGCGCTTTCCTTCGACCGCCGCCTGCGTGAGCACGCGGGTGGTTTCCTGGAACGACGCGGCAGAGATGAACGAACGCGTCTGCAGCGAAGCCTTGGTGATGCCCAGCAGCACCGGCTTGCCTTCCGCGAGGCGCGAGCCCCCCGGCATCTTGGCGTTGGTTTCGTTCATTTCCTCAAGGTCTACCTGCTCGCCCGGCAGCAGGGTGGTGTCACCGCCATCGGTGATTTCCACCTTCTGCAGCATCTGGCGAACGATCACCTCGATGTGCTTGTCGTTGATCTTCACGCCCTGCAAGCGGTAGACTTCCTGGATTTCCGCCACGAGGTATTCCGCCAGGGCCTCGACGCCGAGAACCTCGAGAATGTCGTGCGGATCGGGCGAGCCCGAAATCAGGTTGTCGCCCTTCTTGACGTAGTCGCCTTCCTGGACGTCGATCACCTTGGACTTGGGGATCAGGTACTCGACCGGTTCACCCTCTTCCGGAATGATCGCGATCTTCCGCTTCGCCTTGTAGTCGCGGATGAACTCGATCCGGCCCGAGATCTTGGCGATGATCGCGTTGTCCTTGGGCTTGCGCGCTTCGAACAGCTCGGCCACGCGCGGCAGACCGCCCGTGATGTCGCGGGTCTTGGCAGCTTCACGGCTGGCGCGGGCCAGCACGTCACCGGCCTGGACTTCCTGGCCGTCTTCCACCGACAGGGTGGTGCCAGGCGCCATCATGTAGCGGCCGGTTTCACCCGAGGCGTCGTCGAGCAAGGTCAGGCGCGGACGCAGGTCTTCCTTCTTGGCGCGGCCACCGGCGCGGTTTTCGGTCACGACGCGCTGGGCGATGCCCGTTGCTTCGTCGACCTGTTCCGTCAGAGTGCGGCCGTCGATCAGATCCTGGTAGCGCACGATACCCGGCTTTTCCGTGATCACCGGCAGGGTGAACGGGTCCCATTCGGCCAGGCGCTGGCCCTGGGCAACCGTTGCACCGTTTTCGTGCAGCAGGTGGGTACCGTAAGGCACGCGGTGCATGGCGCGTTCACGACCGTCGGTATCCATGATCACGATTTCGCCGTTGCGGGCAAGCGACAGGCGGCGATTGCGGCTGTCGGTGATCGTCGGGATATCGCGATAGTGCACGGTACCATCGCAGATCGATTCGAGGTGCGACTGTTCGTTGACCTGCGCGGCGCCACCGATGTGGAACGTACGCATGGTCAACTGCGTGCCGGGTTCACCGATCGACTGGGCGGCGATGACGCCGACCGCTTCACCGATGTTCACCGGCGTGCCGCGCGCCAGGTCGCGACCATAGCAGGTGCCGCACACGCCCTGGGGCGCTTCGCAGATCAGCGGCGAGCGGATGCGCGCCGACTGGACGCCAGCCGCTTCGATCCGGGCGATCGCGGCTTCGTCGAGCAGCGTGCCCTTTTCGCAGATCACGTTGCCGGTCTTGGCCTCGATCATGTCCTCGGCCAGGGTACGGCCCAGGATACGCTCGCCCAGCGAAGCGATGGTTGCGCCGCCCTGGACGATCGCGCGCATTTCCAGCGCCCGCTCGGTCCCGCAGTCGTTCACCGTCACCACGCAGTCCTGCGACACGTCGACCAGACGGCGGGTGAGGTAACCCGAGTTTGCCGTCTTGAGCGCGGTGTCGGCCAGGCCCTTGCGGGCGCCGTGAGTCGAGTTGAAGTATTCAAGGACGGTCAGGCCTTCCTTGAAGTTCGAGATGATCGGGGTTTCGATGATCTCGCCCGAAGGCTTGGCCATCAGCCCGCGCATACCCGCCAGCTGCTTCATCTGGGTTGGCGAACCACGCGCGCCCGAGTGGCTCATCATGTAGATCGAGTTGATCGGCTTTTCACGGCCGTGCTCGTCGCTCGGCGTGGCGCGAATCTCGTCCATCATGGCGTTGGCCACCTGGTCGCCGCAACGGCTCCAGGCGTCGATCACCTTGTTGTACTTTTCCTGCTGGGTGATCAGGCCGTCCTGGTACTGCTGTTCATAGTCCGCGACCAGTTCCTTGGTCTCGGCCACGAAGGCATCCTTGGTGGCGGGGATGATCATGTCGTCCTTGCCGAACGAGATGCCCGCCTTGAACGCGTTGCGGAAGCCCAGGCTCATGATCGCGTCGGCGAAAAGGACGGTCTCCTTCTGGCCGGTGTGGCGATAGACCTGGTCGATGACGTCGGCGATTTCCTTCTTGGTGAGCAGGCGGTTGACCAGCTCGAAGGGCACCGTGTGGCTCTTGGGCAGGCACTCGCCGATCAGCATGCGGCCCGGCGTGGTTTCATACCGCTTGAGATAGGTCTTCCCGTTCTCGTCGGTCTGCGGCACGCGTGCCACGATCTTGCTGTGCATGGTGACGGCCCCGGCAAACAGCGCCTGGTGCACTTCGGCCATGTCGGCCAGCAGCATGCCTTCGCCCGGCTCGCCCTTGCGGTCCATCGACAGATAGTAAAGCCCCAGCACCATGTCCTGCGAAGGCACGATGATCGGCTTGCCGTTGGCGGGCGAGAGGATGTTGTTGGTGGACATCATCAGCACGCGCGCTTCGAGCTGGGCTTCCAGCGAAAGCGGCACGTGGACGGCCATCTGGTCCCCGTCGAAGTCGGCGTTGAAGGCCGAGCAGACAAGCGGGTGCAGCTGGATCGCCTTGCCTTCGATCAGCACGGGTTCGAAGGCCTGGATGCCCAGGCGGTGCAGCGTGGGCGCGCGGTTGAGCATGACCGGGTGCTCGCGGATCACTTCGTCCAGGATGTCCCAGACTTCCTTGCGTTCCTTTTCCACCCACTTCTTGGCCTGCTTCAGAGTCATCGACAGACCCTTGGCGTCAAGGCGCGCGTAGATGAACGGCTTGAACAGCTCGAGCGCCATCTTCTTGGGCAACCCGCACTGGTGCAGCTTGAGTTCGGGCCCGGTCACGATGACCGAACGGCCCGAATAGTCGACGCGCTTGCCGAGCAGGTTCTGGCGGAAGCGGCCCTGCTTGCCCTTGAGCATGTCGGACAGCGACTTGAGCGGACGCTTGTTG
>Ga0207644_10000757_pt1 | contig 20473 bp, 22 predicted proteins | sample KBSS73metaG_FD_184326 | JGI IMG/M metagenome (GOLD analysis project Ga0207644, IMG submission 184326) | Switchgrass rhizosphere microbial communities from Kellogg Biological Station, Michigan, USA - KBS S7-3 metaG (SPAdes) (version 2) | ecosystem: Host-associated > Plants > Roots > Rhizosphere... | reverse complement strand
CTTCAGCACTCCGCCGTCGCCGCGCACACCCTCGGTGACGAGGATGCCCTTCACGCTGGGCGGCCACACCATGCCCGTCGGGTGGAACTGGACGAACTCCATGTTGATCAGCGTCGCGCCTGCGCGCAGCGCAAGCGCGTGCCCGTCGCCGGTGTACTCCCACGAGTTCGATGTCACCTTGTAGGACTTGCCGATTCCGCCGGTGGCCATCACCACGGCAGGCGTCTCGAACAGGATGAAGCGTCCGCTTTCGCGCCAGTAGCCGAACGCGCCCGCGATCCGGTCACCATCCTTGATCAGGTCAGTGATGGTGCACTCGTGGAACACCTTGATGCGGGCCTCGTAGTCGCCGAACTCGGCCTTGTCCTCCTGCTGCAGCGAGACGATCTTCTGCTGCAGGGTGCGGATGATCTCCAGCCCGGTGCGGTCGCCGACGTGAGCCAGGCGCGGGTAGGTGTGCCCACCGAAGTTGCGCTGGCTGATGCGGCCATCCTTGGTGCGGTCGAACAGCGCCCCGTAGGTTTCCAGCTCCCAGACGCGGTCGGGTGCCTCCTTGGCGTGCAGTTCGGCCATCCGCCAGTTGTTCAGGAACTTCCCGCCGCGCATGGTGTCTTTGAAGTGGACCTGCCAGTTGTCCTTCGGGTTGGCATTGCCCATCGCCGCCGCGCAGCCGCCCTCGGCCATCACGGTGTGTGCCTTGCCGAACAACGACTTACAGACCACGGCGACCTTCAGGCCGCGTTCACGTGCCTCGATGACAGCACGTAAACCCGCGCCGCCGGCACCGATCACGACCACGTCGTACTCGTGCCGTTCGATGTCAGCCATAAATAAACCTCACTACTGTTTCTGTCGGAAAAGTCTGTCAGCCAATGAATCTGAGATCAGAAATGGTGCCGCTGGCCACCAGAGCGACGTAGAGATCGGTGAGTATCAGCGTCCCCAGGGTGATCCATGCGTATGTCTTGTGCCTGGTGTTCAACGCGCTCACCTGGGTCCAGAACCAGTAGCGCACAGGGTGTTTGGAGAAATTCTTGAGGCGCCCGCCGACGACGTGGCGGCAGGAGTGGCACGACAGCGTGTACGTCCACAACAGGACCACGTTGATGACGAGGATGACGTTGCCCAGGCCGAAGCCAAAGCCCGACGGCGATTGGAAGGCGATGATCGCGTCGTAGGTATTGATCACCGAGATGATCGCCGCGATGTAGAAGAAATAGCGATGTGTGTTCTGCAGGATCAATGGAAACCGTGTCTCGCCAGTGTATTTCGCGTGAGGCTCGGCCACCGCGCATGCGGTCGGGGCCTGCCACACCGAGCGGTAGTAGGCGCCGCGGTAGTAGTAGCAGGTCAAGCGGAACAACAGTAGGAACGGCAGTGTCATCGCCGCGTAGGGCAACCACCACACGTCGGGCAAGATCTGCGGCCAGAAGTGACTGGCCTCAGGGACGCAACCCTTGCTGATGCACGGCGAGTAGAACGGTGTCAGGTAGTGGTACTGGGGGACGTAGTAGTTGTTCTGCAGGAACGCCCGCACCGTCGCGTAGATCAAGAAGACCGCGAAGCCCAGGTCGACGATCAGCGGTGACTGCCACCATCGGTCGGTGCGCAGGGTGCGCTCTGGAATCTGGGCACGGCTCGGTGAAAAGACGCCGGTCGCTTTGCGGTCGGCGGTGGGTGCGCTCACGTTTCCCTTTCGGTGTGGTTATGTCCCGCTGAGGTGGCCGCGGCGCTAGCCGGCGACTCCTCTGTCGTCCTCATCGCCCCAGAAGGCGGTGTCGTAGGGGGTGTCGGGGATGGTGATCTTCTCGGCGCCGTGGTGATGGCGCGTCACGCCCCGGGTGAGCTCCAGCTCCTCGGCGTCGATGTCGAGTCGGTCGATGTCGTTGAGGATGCGTTCGGCGTCATTGACAATGCGGCGCGTTGCGGGGCTGTCCCCGTATTTCGACGCCAACGATGTCACGCACCGCCGCAGGCTTCCGATTAGCTCGTGCAGCTCGGTAAGTTCGGTAGTGCTCGACATTTGACCTCCTTGGGCTGAAGGGTGTCTCGGATCACAGTACGACACCCGATGTTAGTTACATCAGGGGGTTTGGAGTGAGACAGGTCACGTCAGCGAACCGGAGGTAGGTCTATGTCCAGCCAGGTCCTCAAGCAGCATGCAGAGACATTGCTGGCCTTGCACCAGCCCGGCAATCCAGTGGTTTTGCCGACGGTGTGGGACGCGTGGTCGGCCCGGCTGGCGGTCGACGCCGGCTTTGTCGCGCTGACTGTTGGCAGCCACCCGATGGCCGATTCGGTTGGCAAGGCCGACCAGGAGGGCATGTCGTTCGATGACGTGGTGACCCGCGTCAAGCAGATCACCTCCGCCGTGGACGTGCCGGTGTCCGTCGACCTGGAATCGGGCTACGCCGAACCGGCCACCCGCCTGATCACCGGTCTGCTGGAGGCGGGCGCAGTCGGCCTCAACATCGAGGACACCGTGCACAGCGAAGGCGGGCGGCTGCGGTCGTCAAGCGAGCACGCCGAACTCGTCGGCGCACTGCGCAAGGCGGCCGATGCCGCCGGTGTGCACGTGGTGGTCAACGCCCGCACGGATCTGTTCATCCGTCAGGACGGTGACGAGTCCGATCGGGTGGATCGTGCTATCGCGCGCATGAAAGAGGCTGCGGCCGCCGGCGCGGATTCGCTGTATCCGGTCGGCCGTCACGACTCGGATACGTTGCGGCGCTTGGCAACTGAGCTCCCACTGCCGATCAACGCGATCGCACTGCCCGAACAGGACGATCCTGCGTCCTTCGGGCCGCTTGGCGTCGGCCGGATCAGTTTCGGCCCGTTTTGGCAGCGGGCGCTTTCCGCGTACTCAAAGGAGATGCTGGCCCGCTGGGCTTAGCATTCCGGCGTGAGCCCTGACGACGACGGCAGCTGGCACGACCAGCAACCCGTGATAGTCGCCGCCGGGGTGGCGGCCGTCGTGCTGCTGGCGATCCTGGTGTGGGCGGTGATCCGCACCGCCGACAACTCGTCGCGGCCGCCTGAGCCCACCGATCTGCCGCCGTCGTCTGACACCGCGTCGACGTACACGACGAGCTCGTCGTCGAGCACCAGCTACACGCCGCCGAGTGTGCAAACCAGCCAGGACAATCCGACCGTGAGCGGGCCGCCGGCGTCGACGCCCTCCGATGACGGCCCCGACGACGAGACGACGACGTCGAGCACGATCACAAATCCGTATCTGACGACCACGCCGACCAACGCAGGCCACATCTAGGGCGGCTGCGTTCCCGTTGAACCTGTAGTTACCGAGGCTTCCACTCGCACAACGCTCGATAACTACAGGCTCACGTCCCCTTGCCTCGCAATCTGGTGACTGAACGCCAAATCCGGTGAAACCCGTTGGATCCCACCGGATTTGGTGTCGCGAGTTACTTGCTCTCGATTGCGATGCGCTGCGCCTCGGCGCCCTTGTGCGCTCCCGCAATGCGTACGGTCAACACACCGGCGTCGTATGACGCCGAGATCGCGTCGGCGCTGAGGTGCGTCGGCAGTCGGAACGACCTGCGGAACGAGCCGTAACGAACCTCGCTGAGCGTCCGCCCGTCCTTCTCTTCGGAGTGCTCGTCGCGGCGCTCACCGCGGATGACGAGCTGTCCCCTCTCGACCTCGACGTCGACGTCCTTCGCCACATCGACACCCGGCAGCTCCAGGCGGACGACGGCGTCGTCACCGTCCTTGACGACCTCGGCGGCCGGGCTGAAGCCGGTGAATACGCCGGGCTTGACCCAGTGGTCGATGTCCCACGTGGGCCGGGCCCACAACGTCACTTGGCTCACTGTTGCTCTCCTATCGCGTCGTAAACCGGCGCCTCACCGGTCTGCTACCAATAGAACTTGAGTCGATACCGCTCAAGTTCCAACGGCGCGTTCGCCGTCGGTGAACGGCTCACATGGGTCTGGCGACGACGGTGAGCAGTCCGTGATGGCGGGTTCACATCAGGCGACATTTCGGCAATATCCGCTGCTTAACCTCGGCGGCATGCGGTCTTCATCAAACGTTGTGGTCGTCGGCCACGGCATGGTCGGTCACCGGTTCGTCGAGGCGCTGCGGTCGCGCGATGCCGAGGGAACCTGGCAGGTGACCGTGCTCGCAGAAGAAGCCGACGCCGCATACGACCGAGTCGGGCTCACCAGCTACACCGAGCACTGGGACCGCGCTCAGCTGGCGCTGCCCGGCAACGACTACGCCGGGGATGACAGGGTCGACCTGCGACTCAGCAGCCGCGTCGCGGAGATCGACCGCATCGCGAGGACGGTGATCACGGCCGACGGAACCCGCATCACCTACGACGCGCTGGTGCTCGCCACCGGTTCGTACGCCTTCGTGCCGCCGGTCCCCGGCCACGACCTGCCGGGCTGCCACGTGTACCGGACGCTCGACGACCTCGACGCGATCCGCGCCGGCGCGCAGCGCGCTCTCAAATCTGGGCAGGCTGCGGCCGGTGTCGTGATCGGCGGTGGCCTGCTGGGTCTGGAGGCCGCCAACGCGCTGCGGGCCTTCGGCTTGACCCCGCACGTTGTCGAGATGGCGCCGCGGTTGATGGCACAACAGCTCGATGAAGCCGGCGGGGCGCTGCTCGGCCGGATGATCAGCGACCTCGGTATCACCGTGCACACCGGGGTCGGCACGTCGTCGATCGAGCCCATGCAACGCAACCGGCCGGTCCGGCGGTCCGCCGATGACGACTCGCTGAGGGTCACGCTTTCTGATGGCACGGTGATCGACGCAGGCCTCGTCGTTTTCGCGGCTGGCGTCCGGCCCCGCGACGAACTAGCCAGAGACGCCGGTCTCGAGCTCGCCGACCGCGGCGGCGTTCTCACCGACTTATCCTGTGCGACAAGGGATCCAAACGTCTATGCGATCGGCGAGGTGGCAGCCATCGAGGGGCGCTGCTACGGCCTTGTCGGCCCCGGCTACACCAGCGCGGAGGTCGTCGCGGATCGGTTGCTCGGCGGTGCCGCAGAATTCCCCGAAGCCGATATGTCGACCAAGCTCAAACTGCTCGGTGTCGACGTGGCCAGCTTCGGCGACGCGATGGGCACCACGCCGAACTGCCTCGAGGTCGTCGTCAACGACGCCGTCAACCAGACCTACGCCAAGCTGGTGCTGTCGGACGATGCCAAGACGCTGCTCGGCGGAATCCTCGTCGGCGACGCGTCCGCGTACGGTGTGCTGCGGCCGATGGTCGGCGAGGAGCTGCCCGGCGACCCCATGGCGTTGATCGCGCCGGCCGGATCAGAAGGCGGCGCAACGGGTCTCGGTGTCGGTTCGCTGCCGGCGGCCGCGCAGATCTGCTCGTGCAACGCTGTCACCAAGGGCGAGCTGTCTGACGCGATCGCCGGCGGCTGCAGCGACGTGCCTTCGCTGAAGAGCTGCACGAAGGCGGGTACCTCCTGTGGTTCGTGCGTGCCGCTGCTGAAGCAACTGCTCGAAGCCGAGGGCGTCGAGCAGTCCAAGGCATTGTGTGAACACTTCAGCCAGTCACGCGCCGAGCTGTTCTCGATCGTCGCCGCGACGTCGATCCGCACATTCACGGGACTGATCGAACGGTTCGGCACCGGAAAGGGTTGCGACATATGCAAACCCGTGGTGGCGTCGATCCTCGCGTCGACCAGTTCGGAGCACATCCTCGACGGCGAGCAGGCCTCGCTGCAGGACTCCAACGACCACTTCCTCGCCAACATCCAGAAGAACGGCAGCTACTCCGTGGTGCCGCGGTCGCCTGGCGGTGAAATCACCCCTGAGCAGTTGATCCTGATCGGCGAGATCGCCCGCGATTTCGGGCTTTACACCAAGATCACCGGCGGGCAGCGCATCGACATGTTCGGCGCGCGGGTGGACCAGCTGCCGGAGATCTGGCGCCGCCTGGTCGACGGCGGCATGGAGTCCGGCCACGCGTACGGCAAGGCGCTGCGGACCGTGAAGAGCTGCGTCGGCAGCACGTGGTGCCGGTACGGCCAGCAGGACTCCGTCGACATGGCGGTCAGCATCGAAAACCGGTACCGCGGGCTGCGCGCACCGCACAAGATCAAGATGGCTGTGTCGGGGTGTGCGCGTGAATGCGCGGAAGCGCAGAGCAAGGACGTCGGCGTCATCGCCACCGAAAAGGGTTGGAACCTCTACGTGTGCGGCAACGGCGGCATGTCACCGCGGCATGCGCAACTGCTGGCGAGCGACCTCGACGACGAAACGCTGGTGCGCTACATCGACCGGTTCCTGATGTTCTACATCCGCACTGCCGACCGGTTGCAGCGCACGGCGCCGTGGCTCGAGGCGATGGATGGCGGCATGGATCATCTGCGCGAGGTCGTCTGCAACGACTCGCTCGGGCTGGCAGCGGAATTCGAGGAGGCGATGGAACGCCACGTCGCGGGCTACGCCTGCGAGTGGAAAGGCGTCCTCGAGGACCCCGACAAGCTGTCGCGGTTCGTCTCGTTCGTCAACGCGCCAGAGGTCGCCGATCCGACCATCGAGTTCACCGAGCAGTCCGGACGCATCGTTCCCATCGGCATGCCAACGGTACGGGGGTAACACAGGAGATGACTCTTCTCAACGACGTTCAGGTGTGGACCACTGCCTGCCGTTACGACTTCCTGATCCCGAACCGCGGCGTGGGCGTGCTGCTACCGGACGGTGTGCAGGCGGCGCTGTTCCGCCTCGACGACGGTTCGCTGTACGCAATCGGCAACATCGACCCGTTTTCGGGCGCGGCGGTGATGTCGCGCGGCATCGTCGGCGACCGCGGTGGGCGCGCCACGGTGCAGACGCCGATCAAGAAGCAGGCCTTCGCGCTTGACGACGGCAGTTGCCTGGATGACCCGGAGGTCACGCTGCCGGTGTACGCCACCCGCATCGTGGACGGCCAGGTCGAGGTCGGCATCTAACTCGCCCACCACCCGCGAGCAGACAGAGAAGGGTGTTACCGCGGCGAGTTTTACACCCTTCTGCGTCTGCTCGGCACTAAAGATTGAGGACTTTCGGCCCGAGATTTCTCCTACGGCCGTTCCATACCGTCGAATGCATGACCTATGTGATCGGTAGTGCATGCGTCGATGTCATGGACAAGTCCTGCGTCCAGGACTGCCCGGTCGACTGCATTTACGAAGGCGACCGCATGCTCTACATCAACCCCGATGAGTGTGTGGATTGCGGTGCGTGCGCATTCATTTGCCGGGTGGACGCGATCTACTACGAGACCGACGTGCCCGAGGATCAGCGGCAGTTCCTTGCCGACAACGCAGCATTCTTCACAGAGGTACTGCCGGGCCACGATGCGCCGCTGGGCTCACCGTGCGGCGCTGCCTCTCTGGGCAGAGTTGGGGTGGACACGCCGTACGTGGCCGGGCTACCGCCGAACGAAGCGCGTCACTAGCCGGGCGGAGCCGGCACGGTGATCGGCGGGATCGACGGCGGCTGGATGACCGTAATAGTGCTGGTACTCGTGCTCATGCTGGGGGTCGTGGTGACCGATGTCGACGACGGCGTCGTCTCGCTGACGGTGGCGGGCGGAACGGCACTCGTGGTCACTCCGGTGGTGACCGTCGACGTCGAGACTGAGGTCGAAACGGATGTGCCGGTGGCGCTCGCGGGGCTGAGCACGCCGCACGCCAGTCGCTGGTCGGACCCTGAGCCGCCCGTATCGGCGCTTTGATGAAGCACGATCGAGGAGCCTTCGGGCCCTTTCAGCTGGTCGGCGGTGAAGCTGTCGCTAGTCGCCACCAGCTTGCCGGAGCCGTCCGAGCGCACCAGGAGCGGCGGCAGATCCCCACTGGCCGGCGACCCGCTATGCCCTGACGCCTGGAAGTGGTCGCCTGCTGAGCTGAAGTCGCCCTCGCACTTGCCGACGGCATGGATATGCAGGCCGTGGAAGCCAGGCGAGAGGATGCCTGCTTGGGCAGTCTCGACCGTCACCGTGGCGTAACCGCTGGTGAAGTCGATCGTGGCAGTCGCGACGTGTTTGCCGTCGGAAGTATTGAGCTGCGTTGTCAGTTGCTGGGCGTTAGCCGCGGACGCGGATGTAGTCGTCGATGACGGGTTGTTGGCCGATTGGTTGGCGCACCCGCTTGCAATGGCAACTGGTGCGGCGAGCAAAGCGATGGCAGCGGCGACATGCTTGGTCATGAGCGCGGCGTACCCCAGCCCGGCGGGCAACAAACTGCGAGTTTGCGAAGAATCAGGCGGCCACGCAATAGCGGGCGCGGCTGAACCGGTTAGCGATCAGCCGCACCAGCCTGGGATGTGTGCCGAGCGGCTCGGTCACCACGTCTGCGTCGCTGTCGCGCAGGCGATCCTGGAACAGGCCTTCCGACAACAGGTATGACGCGACGACCACCCTGCGCGCACCCCGCCGCCGTAGCGATTCGACGGCGTCGTGCACCCGAGGTGTCCCCGTCGCGGCGAACGCCAACTCCACCCGCGAACTCGTGACTGCCGACAGCCAGGTCGCCATCATGTGCAGATCCCGTTGGGCGCCGGGGTCAGAAGTGCCAGCTGCCGCCAGCACCACCGAATCGTCTTGGCGCCAACCGGATTCGATCAACCGGTCAGCGAGCACGCGGACCAGTGCCGGGCCCGGCCCGAGGGCCTCCGTCACCGTGACGTCGGGGTGTCCGCTGGCGGCGACGTGCGCGGGGATATCGCTGGTGACGTGATACCCCCGCGATAGGAACGCAGGCACGACTATCGCAGGTCCATTCATCTGCGCCAGCACCTCCGACGGCGTCGGGCCAAGCACGTCGACGAACGACACGTGCACCGGCCGCCCGAGCGTGGCGGACACCTGCTCGGCCAGATCTCCGATCATCGCGACGCCCTGCTGTTTGCGGGTGCCGTGCGCAACCAACATCAGGCTCATCGCGCGTGCGCCAACTCGTCGTCGATCGCCAGCCGGTAACCGCGTTTGACCACCGTCGACACAATGTTCTTGTCGCCCAACGCTGTTCGGAGTCGCAGTACCGCAGTCTCGACGGCGTGGGTGTCGGTGCCGCTGCCTGGAAGTGCGCCGAGCAGATCGAACCGCGAGACGACCGCGCCGGGGTGGTGCGCCAGCGCGCGAATCGTCGCCATCCCAGCCGGCGACACCGCCTTCACCTCGCCGTCGACCATCACGCAGGTGCCACGGATCTCCAGCACATGACCGGCCACCCGCAGGGTGCGCGACTGCAACAGCGGAAGTTCGTCGGTGATGTGACGGGCCAACGCGCCCAACCGCATCCGCTCAGGCGCCGACGTCGGCACGCCGAGCCGGACCAATGGCCGGGCTGTCACCGGCCCCACACACATCGCATGCACGTCAGTTCGCAACGCGGACAACACCTTCTCTTCGATGTCCAGTTCCATCGCGCGCATCAGAACCGACGCGACAGCGGGCGCCGACGTGAAGCTGACCGCGTCGAACTTCCCGTCGGCGATACCCGCGACCAGCTGATCGAAATCGCCGTTTCGGGGTGCAGGATGCCAGCGATAGACCCTGATCGGCACCACTTCTGCACCGGCAGTGCGCAATTCGTCGAGAAACTCGGGGAACGGATCCCAGTCGTCGGTGGCGCCGTGCAACTGCACCGCGATGCGCTTGCCAGCGATGCCGCCTTCGACCAGATAGTGCAATACCTCCCGCGACGATTCGGATTCGGGCGACCACTCCTCGGGCAGGCCCGCGGCGCGCAGCGCGCCGGTCGACTTCGGTCCACGGGAGACGATGCGCGCCTTGCCAAGCGCCGCGAGCAGTTCGCCCGACAGCCCCCAGCCGTCGGCGGCGTCGACCCAGCCGCGGAATCCGATTCCGGTGGTGGCGACCACGATGTCGGGGGGTTGCGCGATCAATCCTTCGGTGTGTGCCCGCAACTGTTCGTCGTCGGGCAGTGGCACCATCGCGATGGCAGCCGCGGAGGTGACAGTGGCGCCACGCCGTTCCAGCAGCTTGGCCAGTTCGTCGGCCCGACGGGCGGAGGTCACCGCCACTCGAAAACCGGTGAGCGGTGCCCAGTCGGGATCACTCATGTGCCATGTGTACGTAGCGCATGTTTCCAACCCATTACTTCGCCATTGCTTACCCGTGTCGAGCGGTGTGAGCTGGGCAACGTCGTTGTTGCCCAGCAGCCCTGGCCCACCCCAAAGGAGGTCAGGTCCGGGCCAGGTCCGTTGCAGGCTCTGCACTGGTGACGGGAGCCGAGACCGGCCGTCGCACGTACATCGCCCAGGTGACGGCACACGCCACCACGTAGAAGGTCAGGAAGATCCAGAAGGCCGTCGTCGCGGAGTGGCTGCTCAGGTATGACTGCCGCAGCGCCATGTTGATGCCGACGCCGCCCAGTGCGCCGATGGCACCGGCGAAGCCGATCAACGCACCGGCCATCGCACGCGACCACGCCACCCGATCGGCCTCCGGCACCTCCAGCGAGCGGCTGCGGGCCTCGAAGATCGACGGGATCATCTTGTAGACCGACCCGTTGCCGATGCCCGACAGTAGGAACAGGGCGATGAAGCCGACCACGTAGCCGGCCATCATGGCAGCGGTCGCCGCGCCCTTGGTGTGGTCGTCGAGCGTGCTGACTCCGACGAGAATGCTTGCGCCAAGGATCATTCCGGCGAACACCCACAGCGTGACCTTGCCGCCGCCGATGCGGTCGGCGAGCTTGCCGCCGTACACCCGCGACAGCGAGCCGAGCAGCGGGCCGATGAAGGCGATCTGTGCGGCGTGCAGCGAGGCCTGCGCTGCGCTCTGACCGCCTGCGGCGAAGTTGATTTGCAGCACCTGACCGAACGCGAACGCAAAGCCGATGAACGAGCCGAACGTGCCGATGTAGAGCAGCGAGATGACCCAGGTGTCTCGCACCTTCAGGATCGCGCCCATGGCCGTCAGGTCGATCTTGTGCTGCTCGAGGTTGTCCATGTAGAGCGCGGCGCCGATGCCTGCGATGGCCAATGCGACCAGGTACACCGCGCATACCCAGTAGGGCTGACGGTTGCCGAGGGTGGCGATGACGAGCAGGCCGACGAGCTGGACCATCGGCACGCCGATGTTGCCGCCACCGGCGTTGATGCCCAGCGCCCAGCCCTTGAGTCGCTGCGGGTAGAACGCGTTGATGTTGGTCATCGACGATGCGAAGTTGCCGCCGCCGAAGCCGGCCAGCGCTGCACACACCAGATACGGCCACAGAGGCAGACCCGGGTGGGCCAGCAGCCACATGGTGCCGACGGTCGGGATCAGCAACACGAACGCCGAGAACACCGTCCAGTTGCGACCGCCGAAGGTCGCTGTGGCCAGGGTGTACGGAATTCGAAGGCAGGCGCCGACCAGTGTCGCGGTGGCGCCGAGCAGGAACTTGTCACCCGCGGAGAAGTGGTAGACCGCCTCCGGCATGAACAGCACCATCACCGACCAGATGGACCACACCGAGAAGCCGATATGCTCCGCGACCACCGACCAGATCAGGTTGCGGCGCGCGATGTTCTTGTTACCGGCCTCCCAGGCGACGACGTCCTCGGGATCCCAGTCCGTGATGCGTTTCGACATGCGGACAACGCTAGGAACGCTTTATTGCGCGAAATCGCAGCGCGATCACCCCGCCGTGAACTTCCCCTCACCTTGCTGAAAGCCGGGGTGTGAGTTTCAGTCGACGCGGTGTGCGTGAACCACGGTGAACGGCAGGTGCACCCGGTTGTCCTCGAGCAGGTCCCTGATCTTGGCGAACCGCTCGGTCACCTGGCGCATCTGCTCGAGCGCCTCGGGTGGCATCTGGTCGGCCAGGTGCTGCGGCATTCCTTCGGCGTCGGTGCCGAATCCGATGGCGTTACCCAAATATGTGGTGGGGCCGAGGAAGTCGATGCGCCACCCATTGGCAGTCAAGGTATCGCGGATGTTGCTCTCGGGCACGGCGCCGATGGGTGCGATCACGCCGTTGACGTTGCCGTCGGAGAAACAGGACAGATGTAGACGCGCGCCTGGCCGCGTTGCACGGTACAGCGCGGCGATATAGGCCTGCCTGCCGTCGTCGTCCAGACAGTGATAAAGCGCGCTGTCGACGACCGTGTCGAAGCGGCCGTCGTAGCCCTTGAGGTCGGTGGCATCGGCGACATCGAATGTCACGCTGACGCCGGCGGCTTCCGCGCGTCGACGTGCCTCGGAGATCGCGGCGGGTGAGCCGTCCAGCCCGGTGACCGAGTGTCCCCGCGACGCCAGATAGATCGAGTTGTCACCGAGACCGCAGCCGATGTCGAGCACTTCACCCGAAAACCCGCCCAGCGCTTCAAGTTCCATCAATCGGGGCTGGGCTTGCTGCACATCCCACGGCACACCGGGTGGCACCGGCCCGCCCTCGACGACGGGCTCGCCGCGGTACAGCTTGTCGAAGCTCTCCGGGTCGGGACGAAACGCTGGAGTGGTCATTCCTCCAAAGTTACGCGCCCTACCAGACGTCGCCCTCGCGCCAATCGCAGGTGATTTCGGCGGCGGTGTCGAGCTCCAGATTGTTGGGCAAGTCCACCGGCAACACGAACAGCCCGTTGTCGTCGTCGGGGGTTCGCGTCACGCCCGCCGGTGCCAGCACGGACGTCGGTCCTTGCCACGGCAGCCAACCGCGCGCGGTGTACAGATGCCTCCCCGCCTCCGACGAGCTGAGCGCACCGAGCTGGTAGGCGCCGCGCAGCACCTGTTCCGCCGAATCCATCAGGGCATGAGCCAGGCCTTGGCCACGCCAGTCTTCACGCACGGCGACCCCTTCGACGTAGCCGCAGCGCAGCGCGGTGTCGCGGTACAGCAGTCGACGCTGCACGACGGCGGCGTGCGCGATCAGTGCGCCGTGGTGACAGATCAGCGCGTGCATGCCGCCGAGAGCGTGCTCCCAGTCGGCGTCGGAGAACTCACCGGCGAAGGCCTCGGAGACCATCCGGCGGGCATCTTCGCGCGTCTCGTTGTCGAGGTCGGAGGTATGGATCAGGCGCGCTGTGTAGATCCCGCGCGCCTGGGGAGCCGGGGCATCGTGCGTGTGCACACTGACTGTCTACCAGTAGCGTGCCCCTATGAAAATCGCTCCTTGCTCGGCGGTACTCGGCGCCTTGGTTGTTGGTGTGGTCGGGTGTTCCCCAACCGTCGACGGGTTCGCGATGCCAGACCTCGTCGGCGAGTACTGGACGGACGCAGAGCCACAATTGCGTGGACTCGGCTGGAACGGCATGCTCATCCTCGGTGAATACGTAGAAGTGGGGCCAGCCGATCGGAATCGGATCATGTCTCAAGATCCCGCGGCCGGGACCGAGCACGAGAAAGACATCGAGATCACGCTGCGGTTCGGACGCTGAGTTCTACGCGCTAGGCGCGATTTTGCACGCAGGGTCGTTGGCTTCGCGAAATCACGACCCTGGTTGCAATGTCGGCGATGGAAACGGCGGCTTACTCCTCGAACGGTTTACGCGGATGCGACCAATGCAGCCGCACCGTCTGTCCGGGGCGGCTCTGCGCCACCTTGTCGATGTCCTCGTCGGTCACCACACCGATCACCGGATAGCCACCCGTCACAGGATGATCGGGCCCGAGGATCACCGGAAAACCGTTCGGCGGCACCTGAATTGCGCCGCGGGCCGCACCCTCGCTGGGCAGCTGCCGGTCGGGCCAGCGGTACTCCAACGGCATGCCGATCAGTCGCATGCCGACCCGGTCGGTGCGGTTGGTGACCTGCCAGTTGGTGCGGATCAGGATGTCGGGGTCGACGAACCAGTCGTCGCGCGGACCGGGCACCACTCGCAGTTCCAACACGTCGTCCTCGATTGCGGCCACCGGCGCCTGGTCGAGTTCGGGGAGTTCGCCGCTGTGCTCGCCGACCGGCAGCACGTCGCCCGGTTGTAGCGGCAGCGGACCGATGGAGGACATCACGTCATACGAACGCGAGCCCAGCACGGGAGAGACGTCGATGCCGCCGCGCACCGCCAGGTAGCTGCGCAGGCCGGTGTGCGGGGCGCCGAGCGAGATCACCTCGCCGTCGTGTGCGTAGTGAATGCTGTTGCTGCCGAACGGTTTTCCGTTCACTGCCGGGTCGGTGTCGGCGCCTGTGACGGCGATCGCGACGTCGCCGCCGCGCACCCGCGCCGAGAACCCGCCGAACGTCACCTCGATGGTGGCGTGATCGCCGGGGTTGGCGACCAGCCGGTTGGCCAGCTGATGCGAGCGTCGGTCGGCCGCTCCTGACCGGGAGACGCCCATATGCGCGAGGCCGGGCCTGCCGAGGTCCTCGATGAGGGCGAGCGGTCCGGTGCGCAGCACCTCGAGTGTGACGGTCACGAGCGCACCTCCCTGAACTGAACCCACATGCCGGGTCTCAGCAGGGCAGGCGGGTCGCGATCGATGTCCCACAACTCCACCGAGTCGTCGGCCATCTGGCCGATCAGTTGCCAACCACCGGGGGATTCCCGCGGATAGATGGCGCTGAACTCCCCGGCCAGTGCCACCGATCCGGCAGGCACCCTGGTCCGCGGCTCGGACTGCCGCGGCACGTTCAGTCGCTCGTCCCCACCGATCAGATACGCGAAACCCGGTGCGAAGCCACCGAATCCGACCCGCCACGGTGTCCCGGTGTGAGCGGCGATCACCTGGTCGGTGGTCAGCCCCGTCAGCCGCGACACCTCCTCGAGGTCGGCGCCGTCGTATCTCACACCTATCTCGATGTCGGCCTTGACGTCGGCCGGCGTGCTCGCCGCCGACAGCGCCTCGGCCGTCACCCGCAGCTTGCCCAGCCGCTGCCGGGTCGGCGCCTGATAGCGCGGTCCGGCGAGCTTGAGCAGCACCGTGCGCGACGCCGGAACGATGTCCAGCACGCCGAGTAGCTCGGCCTCGCGCAGCACATCGGCCCACGCCAATACTTCGGCGGTGCTGTCGAACTCGAGCAGCAGCGCCTGATCGCCATAATCACGAACCGTGCCAAGAGCCTGCACGTCCATCAGATCCGCAGTCACGCTCATGTTCAGGAACTTACCCGCGGGTAGCTAAGAAATAACGGGCTCTGTGAGCCTTGCCAGAGAAGGCTTAGCGATAGCTCATATTGCCGCGCCGTATGTCGGCTCGTGGCGCTTGACGTAAGCGATCACGCGGTAGGTCACCGGCAGCATGACCACTTCGACGGCCGTTTTGTAGAACCAGCCCAACGCCGTGTAGACGACGAAATCGCGGAATGTGCTGATGCCGATCGCGTTGGCCGCGATGCTGCAGAACACCAGCGTGTCGCCAAGCTGTCCCGCGAAAGTCGAGCCGACCAGGCGCGCCCACAGGTGTTTCTCCTTGGTCTTCTCTTTGATCCACACCACGACCCAGGCATTGATGGTCTGCCCGACGATGAAGCCGGCCAGACCCGCAATGATCAGCTGTGTGTACGCGTGGACGATGTTCTCGAAGTGCTCTTGATTGGTGTAGAAATCGGCGGCTGGAAGGTAGATGGTCACCCAGAACGTGAGGGCGGCCAGCCCGTTCATAGCAAACCCGAGGAATATCGCCCGCCTCGCGGCCTTGAATCCGTAGACCTCGGACAGCACATCGCCGATCACGTAGGTGAGCGGAAAGACGATGAATCCACCGTCGGTGATGATCGGCCCGAACGCGACGCCCTTCGTGGCGGTGACGTTGGAGATGATCACCAGCGCTGTGAAGACGGCGACGAAAGTCGGATAGTACTTCGACCCCACCTGCGCGAATGCGGCGTGCTGCTCTTTGACGGTGGTCTGGTCGCTTGTCACCCGGTAATTAGATCAGGCGAGCGCCTTGGTCAGCAGCGGTGGCAATTGGTCGGCCACGACCGGGTAGGACAGCGGCGACGCGAACGCGATCGCGCCGGACAGATCCTTGCCGGTGAACACGCTGCGGTTCAGCGTGGTCGCCCGCAGCTTTGCGACGACGGGGTCGGCAAGCAGCGCGGCCTGTTCGTCGTCGCTCTCGGTGGTCCAGATCAGCACGTCGGCGTCATCGAGAACGGACGCCATCTTGTCGCGCGGAATCAACCACCCGCCGGTGTCGGGGATGGTGAAGCCCATGGTGGTGAGGAAGTCGGTGCGCCAACCGGCCTCGGTCACGCGAACGCTGTCCTGATAGAAGGTCCCGGCGAGCAGCAGCGCCTTCTTGCCTGCGAACTGAGGATTGTTCTTGCCGACGGCGGCGAACTTCTCGTCGACGCCGGTGATCAATCCGGCCATCTCGTCGGCCTTGAACACGGCCTGCGCGATCGCGGTGGCCTGATCCTTCCACGGCTCGAAGAATGCCTCCTGACCGGACTGCGCGATTGTCGGCGCGATGGCCGACAGCTTTTTGTACGTGTCCTCATCGAGTCCGGCGTTGACGGCGACGATCAGGTCCGGCTTGAGCGACGCGATCTGATCGACCTGGATGCCGTCGTTGAGGTTGAGCACCACAGGCTGCGCGCTGCCCAATTTGGGCTGGGCCCATGGCCATACGCCGAACGGCTCGGCGCCGAACCAGTCGGTGACCGCGACCGGCACGACCCCGACGGCCAGCAGGTCATCTTGCTCGGTGAAGCCTGCGCTGACGACCCGCTTGGGCGGCGCGGGGATCTTGGTTTCGCCGAAGATGTGTTTGACGGTGACCGAGCCGTCCTTGGCGACCTCGCCCGGCTTCTGCGAACTGCAGGCTGCAACCAGCGCGGCGCCGGCGGTCAATGTCAGGAAACCTCGGCGGGACAACGAAGCTCGCACTCGGCGAGCCTAACTCGGTTTTCGGCGAAATAAGGTTCCGGTACGGCAAACGGGCAGAATGCGTGTCACAAGTCGGATCTCGTCGACGAACGGACTAGATCGGCGGCGCCTCGCCATACGACGAAGACCCTGCGGTGAGCACAGAGCCGCGGTTCAACTGGCTCTTTTCCAGACCCCTGAACAGCACGCCGATGTTGTCACCGGCCTGCGCTTCGTCGATCGACTTTCGGAAGACCTCGATGCCGTCGACCCGCGCCTGGAGCGTGCCGTCGACCAGTACGGTGTCGCCGACCCGCAGCGCGCCGCTCTCCACGCGCCCGGTCGCGACGACGCCGCGATTCTTGATGACGAACACGTCCTCGACCGTCAATCGGAACATGTCAGCAGTCTGCCACCCGATTTGCCCTAGCCGCCGATGAAGCCCTTGTTGCGCATCAGGAAGTCCGCAAGGAATCCCTCGTGCGGGATGTGGGGCGCGCTGTGGTGGGTGGCGTGGCGGCCACGGTAAACGTTGGTGATGGTCGGCTCGCACAGCAGCTCGTCGACCAACTCGTCGTCGGTCGTGAGAGCATTGAGCACCAGCGAGTTGCGCAGCGGCACAACCCCGTCGTTGCGTGACCACGGTGAGACCCACACGCACGGGAACGGCAGTTCGACATTGAGCTTGGCCGGGTCGGGCTCGGTGAGCCGGTGAACGGCCGGGCGCAGCGCGGCGAACCCATGGCCGAGGTCGGCGACCACCTGATCGGCACCCAGCACCGCAACCGCTCCGGTGGCTCTGGCCGCGAGGTGAACGGCGACGGCCCGTGCCGACTCGATGGAAGTCGTTGGTAGAACTGCTCGTTCGTCGGTGTTCGGCAGCGGTTCGATAGTCGACAACCGCTCGGCGACGGCGCGCGCCAGTGGTGCGGCGTCGCCTTCGTAGAGGACTGCGGTCGCGTTGACGCACGCCATGCCGCCCAGATTGGCTATCGAGTCGACTATCACGTCCAGGTACTCGCGCCAGTCGCACTCGGCGGTGATCAAGATCTTGGAGCGGCCGGGTCCGTTGGTCAGCACCGTCGGGACATTTGCGTATTTGTCGACGACATCCTGGCCGCCGTAGACCATTGCCAGGTCCGCCGCCGAAACCACGTCACCGGCGACCGTGTGATCGGTCGGCAGATACAGCGCATCGCCGTCGCGAAAGCCGCTGTGCCGCAACGCCTGGATGGCGCGGTGCGCGGTGAACGGTTCGCGCCGCGATGGGCGGACCGCCACCCGGTATCCCAGCGCCAGCGCCTGTGGCCACAACCCGTGTACGCCCGGCGCATTGCCGGGAGCCTGGACGGCGAGCACCTCGCCACGTCGCACCCAGACGGCGCCGCCACGCGGTCCCAGTTCGCGCCAATCGACCCCCGCGCCCGTTGGCCGGGACGGTCGCACGGCATCGCATGCGGTGGTGAGGGATTCGGCGACGGTGTTGGCGCCTGCCCGCCCTGCGGTCATCGGCAGGCCGGTCACCCGGCACGTCAGTTCGACGTAGCTGTCGAAGTCGAGCCCGGCGATCGTCGACGACACGAAGGCGTCCGCGGCCTTCGTCAGCGCTGCTTCCCGCTCTGCGGCAGGCAGCGGCCGTAACTTGCGTTGGGCAGCGATCGACCGTGTCACGAATAGCCTTGGCACAACAGCCGATTCCGCGACAGGCACGCCGGCACAGTCCCCGATGATCGCCCGGTTCCGGGTCCGGTACTCGCCGTCGGGCCCGAGCGCAGGAAGGTCTACCAGGTCGCCGGTCATCGGTCAGTACACGCCCTCGATCACCGGTTCGCCGCCGAACACTGCGACGGGTGCGACCTCGCTGATCGAATCGCCGACCTGCCCATCGGGTCCCGGCAACCGGATCGCGGTGTCGCGTTCCAAGTTGTTCGGGATGAACATGCCCTTGCTGATGTGGTTCATCACCACCTGGCCGCGTTCTCCGTACGGCACCTCGGCACCGGTACCCGGGTCGACGACCCGGAAGAAGACGTACGGCGAGCGCGGGTCGAACACAATCGACTCGCCGTCGATGCGCGTGGCCGCCTGCGACAGCACCATCGTGCTGCCGAAGGCCATGGCGATGGCGGTCTCCGGAAAGATCTGGCGGAGCAGATCGAGGGTGTCCATGTCCACGTGCGCGCCGCTGAGCAGCAGGTAGCGGATCTTGCTGTTCACCAGTTCAAGCAGGCCGTCGTCGCGGGCGATGGCCTCGACCAACGGGGGTGTCGCATGCAAGTTCACGACGTCCTGCGTCTCCAGCACATGCCGCGCCTGTTCCAGCACGTGATCGACGTAGGCGGCGATCTCTGCTGTCGCGTTGCGCGCGGCAAGCTTCTTGACCCAGCGCGGATCGAGGTCGATCGGGTGAAACGCCGAGCCAAGACGTTCGGCGACGACACGGTCGAAGTGCCCGACCCCGTGTGGCCCGCTCGGCATCAGGCACAGCAGCCCACGGCCGGGCACGAAGCCGCCCGCGGTGAAGTCCTCGACCTGCCAACGGGTCACCTGCTCGATCCAATCTGGAAGCTGCGCAGTGCGTTTCGGCGCACCCGTGGTGCCGCCCGATTCGAAGATGCGGGGGATCGGCGCCGGTGACCCGTAGCCGCGGGGGATGAGGTCTTCGACGGCGACGTTGCGGAGTTCGTCGACCAGGTTGGGAAACCGGCGGAGGTCGGCGACGGTCGCAACGTCGGTCAGCGGATCGAAATCGAGGGTCCCGGCGATGCGAAGCCAGAACGGTGAGCCTGTTTCGGTGCCGAAGTGCCAGGCGATCGCGGCGCGCAGGTAGGCCTCCGGGTCCGGCGGCGGCGCATCGCGCGGCACGTCCAGCAGGGAGTAATCAATGTCCGCCACCCGGCCATCGTGTCGCAGGAGGTTGTCCGGCAGGTGAACTCAGGAGTGTGAGAGCCGTTTGTTGATCAGCCGGGTCAGCCAAGACGGTGAGAACCGGGAGCCCGCCACCATCGCCTTGGTCTGCGAACCGACAGGGAAGTGGACCTGATGGACGGTGCGTCGCAGCCACGATGGGTCGACGGCCTTGGCGATCGCGTCGGCGACGTCCTGGGCGGTCAGCCGGATGCCGAGCGACTCGGTGGTGCCCGTCTTGATGTGGTCGGTCATCGCGGTCTGCACGTAGAGCGGCCACATCGCGATGACCCGGATGCCGTAGCGCTGCCATTCGATGTCGAGCGCTTCGGTGATGCCGCGAACGAAGAACTTGGTGGCGCTGTAGTTCGCGAGCTCGGCCTGCCCGTAGATCGCCGACGCGGACGACAGGTTGACGACCACCGAGTCGGCGGTGTCGCGCAGGTACGGAAACGCGGCATGCAACCCGTTGACGACGCCCTTGGTGTTGATGTCGATTTCGCGCAGATGCCGTGCGACGTCGATCTCCTCGAAGCGTCCCGCCAGCAGGATGCCGGCGTTGTTGATCATCACGTCGAGCCTGCCGGCCGCTTCGGCGAATTCGCTTACCCGCTGCGCCATTTCGTCGCTGTCGGTGACGTCGAGGTGCCCGACTATCGCGGTCCCGCCCAGCCGCTCGATGTCGTCGGCCAATGATTTGAGGCCCACCTCGTCGATGTCGTAGCCGCCTACGGTGTAGCCCTTCTTCGCGAAGGTCAGCGCGGTCGCGTAACCGATCCCCGCGGCGGCTCCGGTGATGAAGACTGCTCTATTGCCCATAGACCATGATTGCCCACCGGCC
>Ga0207644_10000753_pt1 | contig 20555 bp, 18 predicted proteins | sample KBSS73metaG_FD_184326 | JGI IMG/M metagenome (GOLD analysis project Ga0207644, IMG submission 184326) | Switchgrass rhizosphere microbial communities from Kellogg Biological Station, Michigan, USA - KBS S7-3 metaG (SPAdes) (version 2) | ecosystem: Host-associated > Plants > Roots > Rhizosphere... | reverse complement strand
CGAACTTCAGGCTCATGTCGGCGTAGGCCGGCTTCTCCATCGCCAGCGCCACGCAGATCTCGAGCATGTTCTGGCAGAACAGGGCCATCCATGCAGTGCCGTCCGCCTGCTCCAGGTGGCCGCCGGTGGGCAGCGGCGAGCTGCGATCGAACACCCCGATGTTGTCGAGCCCGAGGAATCCGCCCTCGAAGACGTTGCTGCCCGAACGGTCCTTCCGGTTCACCCACCAGGTGAAGTTGAGCAGCAGTTTGTGAAAACAGCGCTCGAGCCACTCGATGTCACCCACGCCGCGCCGGGCCTGTTCGAGCCGATAGGTGAAGATCGTCGCCCACGCGTGCACCGGAGGATTGACGTCGCCGAAGTTCCACTCGTAGGCCGGCATCTGGCCGCTGGGGTGGATGTAGCGCTCGCGCAGCATCAGATCGAGCTGCCGCTTGCCGAAGTCCTCGTCGACCAGCGTCAGCGGCAGCACGTGAAACGCCAGGTCCCACGCGGCGTACCACGGATACTCCCACTTGTCCGGCATCGAGATGATGTCGGCGTTGTGCATGTGATGCCAGCGATCGTTGCGCGGTCCCGCCATCGCCTTGCGGCGGAAGCGGTCGACCCCGTGTTCCACCAGCCAGCGATCGACGTCGTAGTTGTAGTACTGCTTCGACCACAGCATGCCGGCCAGCGCCTGCCGCATCACGTTGCGGGCGTCGGCGGACACCGACGACGGGATCACTGAGGCGTAGAACTCGTCCGCCTCGCGCCGGCGGGCGGCCATCACCCCGGCGAAGCCGGCGCCGAGCAGATCGCGCGGCGACACGCCCGGTTCCATCGACCGGATGGCGTCGGTGATCCGCAGGCGGATCGTCTGCGAGGCGCCGCCGGCGATGGTGAGCTGATGGTGCGCCGCGACCTTGGTACCGACTTTCGCCGGGTTCACCGCGTCGACGCGCCCGTGCACGACGTAGTTGTTGATGCCGTCCTTGACGTAGGGGCGTGGATTGGGCGAACCGTTCACACGCTCGAAGTTGGTGTCGTTCTCGGTGAAGAGCCAGGTGGCGCCCTCGGTTACGATGCCCCGTTCCCCCAGCTGCGCGTGCGACGCCACGACCGCGGCACCGCCGTCGATCTCGCGCAGCGAGGGGCGAAGCGCGGCCTCGTCCCACGACCACACGTTGCGGAACCAGACGGTCGGCAGCACATGCAGGGTCGCCGCGTCGGGACCGCGGTTCCAGACCGTGATCTCCACCAGGATGTCGTCGGGTGAGGCTTTGGCGTATTCGACGAAGACGTCGAAGTAGCGGTTGGAGTCGAAGACACCGGTGTCGAGCAGTTCGAATTCGTAATCCTGCCGCCCGCGCTGGGCATTGATTGCGACCAGCTCGTCGTAGGGAAAGGCGCCTTGCGGATACTTGTACAGATACTTCATGTACGAGTGCGTGGGCGTGGAATCAAGGTAGAAGTAGTACTCCTTCACGTCCTCGCCGTGATCGCCCTCGCTGTTGGTCAGCCCGAACAGCCGTTCCTTGAGGATCGGGTCACGCCCGTTCCACAGCGCCAGCGCGAAGCAGAGGCGCTGCTGGTCGTCCGAGATGCCGGCGAGCCCGTCCTCGCCCCAGCGGTACGCGCGCGATCGAGCCTGGTCGTGGGTGAAGTAGTTCCACGCGTCCCCGCCGTCGCTGTAGTCCTCGCGCACCGTGCCCCACTGCCGTTCGCTCAGATAAGGCCCCCACTTGCGCCACCCGCTTCGGTCGTCGCGCGCGGCCGCCAGCCGGCGGGCCTCCGCACCCTCGGTTTGCTTCGTCTGTGACGCCACGGTTCTCCTCCCAGCCACGCGCACCTACGTCCGCTGTGTTCAGTTGGTCATGGTCCAGGACGGATCCGGGTCGTAACGCTTCAGCGCGCGCGCCAACACGAACGTCTGGTCTCCGAGGGACTTCTGGTAGACGGTGCCATCCTGGGCCACGACGAACGTCATGATCCCGGTGACCCCGAACTCCGCCGGCCACGCGACGAGCGCGAAGCCGCCGGTCATCTCGCCGCCGGCGACGTAGTCGCGCCCCCCGCCGGGAGCGTTGTCGCCTTGCGCCGTCAGAATGGCGAAGTGGTAGCCGTGGAACGGCAAGGGGCCCGGACGGCTGGGGTCCGGCTCGTGCTGCGCGGCCTCGGCCACGAGCGCACCGAGCGGACTGGCCTTGTCTCCTGGCGGTGCCGGCCAGTAGAGACCGTTGTGCCTGCCGGGATCGCTGCGCAGCACGGTCGCGTAGCGGCCCGCGGGCCGGCCGTCGTGCCCGCTGGCGGCATACAGCTGCTGCGCCGCCACGTACTTGCGACAGAGCTCGATCACGGCCAGCTCGTTCCGTCCGATTCGCCGCGCAAGAACTTCGTCGGCGCCGGCGGCAATGTCGAACTTCCATCGGCCGCCGTCCTGCACCAGCGGGATCGGGAACGGCCACTTCTCGTTGCCCACCACGAGCACCTTGCGTCCGGCCTCGTCCTCCAGATGCCAGCCTTCCGCCATCGCGACGACGAACACCTCGCGGTTCTGACGCGCCTCCACCGGTGACGACGACTGCACCAGCGCGTTGACATCCGGGCCGAACAGCTTCAGCAGCTCGTCGATGGTCTCCTGCTGTGCCGCCTTGCTCAGCGCCGCCACCGCCTCTTCGGGCGATGCGAACGACTGGGGGCGGGCGGCACGTGCGCACGATACGGTCGCGACCAGCGCCGCGCAGGTGAGCACCAGCCCGAGCCGCGTGGAGACGATCATCATCGGCGTCGCCCCCCGCCCCCACCTGACCGCTGGCGCGAGGCGCTGCCGCGCGCGCTGGCCGCCCGCTCGGACTTGCCGCTCGAGTAGCCCGAGAAGGCGTCCGATCGAGTGCCGCTGCGATCGACAGAGGTTGCCTGCCTCGTGCCCCCGCTGTTGGTCCTCGTTGTGTTCGAGGCCGTCGCGGGGCGGGTCTCTTGCCGGGTCTGCTGCCGCTCGGTGCGCTGCGCCTGCGACGCGGTGCCGCTCTCCCGGCGGGCCTCAGTCCGTTCGGTGCGCTGCTCCGCCGTATCGCTCCTGCGCTCGGTGCGCTCCTCCGCGTAGTCGCGTCTCTGCTCGCCGCGCTCCTCGTAGAGGTCTTCGCGGTGGTCCATCCAGTCTTCGCGCGCGTCCTCGCGATGGTCGTACCAGTCGTCCCACGCGTCGTTGTACATGCGGAACCCGCCGTGCATGCCGTAGGGGCCGTAGTAATAGTTGTTGTCCATCGCGGCGCCGATCGCGATGCCGGCGGTGAAGCCGATCAGGCCGGCCACGGCGGCATCGGCGCTGTTGTCTTCCTGCACGTAGACGACCTGCGGGTTGTACTGCGGCACGTAGACGATCTGCGGGTTGGCGGGCTCGATCACGATCACGGTCTCCCCCGCATCGGTCTTGACGGTTTCCACGTCCTGCTGCGGCGTGTCCTTGAGCGCACCGGAGTTCTGCGCCTGCGCCCGCAGCCGTTGGATGCTGGCGAACACACCTTTGCGATCGGCGGCGAACGCCTGCCCGAGCTTGGTGGTCCAATCCAGCTTGCCCGCCATGCTGGTCACGACCTGCGGGAAGAGCGCCAGCGCCACGAAGCTCGGCTCGAACCCTGCCACCGTGGCCGCATCCTGAAGTTCGGTGCCCTTCAGCGACGTGTTCTTGGCCAGCCAGGCCGAGAGCTCCGTCACTTTGGCCGGCATGCCCGAACACATCAGGATTTGCGAGAGCAGTGAATCGGGATAGAGCGCCACGGGGCCGAGCAGGCGATCGAGCTCGCTCTGCGAGACCGGGGCCTTCTTGGCCGAGCTCTGGGCCGCGGATGCCTGGCGGCACGAGGCGGTCGCGGTCAGCAACAGCAGCAGGACCGACACCGGGACGACGAGCCTCCTCATAGTGATGCAGCCCCCCTCACCGCCATGTCCTGACACGGTGACGCACGACACCGCCACCGGCCTATGCCGATTCGGCACGGACGCGCGCGAGCGCGGTCTCCAACGTGACGAAACCCGCGACGAGCCGACGTCGCAGCCGGGCTCTGTCGATCCAGCGATGCCGGAAATGCATGGTGAGCCGCGCACGCACGGGCTAGCGTGCGCCGGGTGATCGACCGCCAGGCTTCCGATCTGACCTCGCCGCAACCGCGCGACGGCCACGAGGCGCTCGCCTGGCTGGCCGAGGGCAACGATCGCTTCGCCAGCGCACGCGACGACGGCTCGAGCGGCGACGAGATGCGGGAGTTTGCCGGAGCCTTCGGTATCGGCGCGGTACTGAGCCGGCCGCCGGAGCCGCGTCCATTCGGGATCGTACTGGGATGTTCCGATGCCCAGGCGCCCGTCGAGCTCGTCTTCGGGCGCGCGTCCAACGACCTGTTCGTCGTTCGCGTCGCCGGCAACACACTCGGCGCCGAGACGATCGGAAGCATCGACTACGCGATCGACTGCTTCGGCACGCTTCGTACGGTGGTCGTCCTGGGACACACGCTCTGTGGAACTGTCGCCTCCGCGGTCGAGGCCTTTCTCAAGCCGAGCCGGTATCTGGAACTCGCCACGTCCCTGCCCCAGCGCTCGCTGGTCGACCGGGTCGAGGTCAGCGCGCGCGTGGCGGCGATGGCGCTGCAGCGGGAGCACGGCGGCGACGTCACCCGGACGCCCGCCTACGGCTGGGCGCTGCTCGATCTCGCGGTCTACCTGAACGCCGCCTACGCCGCCTTCAGCATTCGCGCCGGGCTGTCGGAGGCTGCTCGATCGCAGCTGACGGTCGAGTACGGGGTCTACGACGCCGCCACGCGCCGGGTGTCGGCCGGCACCGGCGCGGCCGCGGCGTTTGCGGCGCCACCGCACGGCGCCGATGGATTTCGTGCGCTGGCGCGCCGGTTGGCAAGCGCTCCCCACATCGCCGAATGGCTGCACGGCCGCCCGTGGCCGGCGGGAGTCGAGGCGAGACGCGGCGCGCGCTACGAATCGCAGCGCTGAGCCACGAGGCGCGCCGCCACGGCCGCCGCGCCGAGCGTCAGCGGCACGGCAATCGCGATCATCACGACCGCGCGGGGATCGGGCTCGATGGCCGAGAGCGGCGCCAGCGCCGCGCCGATGTTGCGCGTGGACATGCCCACCGTGAGCACGTTCCGCTGCGGCGCGCCCAGGGCGGCGCCCGCCAGGTCCGCGATCAGCGTCACCGCGGCCACGAAGATCAGCTGGGCCAGAATCGCGTGGCTGCCGACGGCATTCCAGACGCCGCGGCCGTAGACGACCGTGACCAGCACCAGCATGACCATGGTGACGGCGCGTGCAATGCGCACCACGATCGGTTCGACGCGCGCGGCGATGCCGGGCCACAGTCCGCGGATGACGCTCCCGGCCACCATCGGCGCCACGACGAGGAGGATGAGCGGCCGCGCGATATCCCACGGGTTCGCGCTCGCTCCCGGCATCAGCAGTGGGACGCCGAGCGGCAGGAGGATGGCGGTTACCCCCGCAGTCACCGCCATGAACGCCGCCACGTACGCGGAATCGCCGCCGGCGAGTCGCATCATTGCCGGCGCGAACGGCGCGCCTGGAGCCAGGGCCAGCAGCAAGAGCGCGGTCGCATACGGTCCGTCGATCGGGATCACCCGCAGGAGCAGCAGCGCGACGGCGGGGCCCACCAGCCAGCCGCTGGCCAGCAGCAGCAGCACGAAGCGGCCGTTCGTCAGCGGCGCCAGCACGTCGCGCGGCGCCACCCCGAGGCCGACGCCGCCGAGACTGGCCACCATGAACACGAACAGCGAGGCCTGCATCGCGAGTGCAATCACGTCCACCGTTCACCCGTGAACAGTGTTCGCGCGATTCGCCCGGACTGGGTATGCCGAAGCGGGGGGCGCTCGACTCAGGGACCCGGAGGCCGGGTGTTGCGCGGTGCCCCGATCAAAGTGGGCACGTGGCTCACCAGGACCGCCACTCCGATCCCGAGCGCGGTCTCGACCAGGCGATCGATCCCGTACAGCCATGGTTCGCCGCGATGGTCGAGCAGGACGGTGCCACAGGTATAGCCCGCGAGCTTTTCGGCATTCGGCCAGCGCAGGAGATGGGTGAGACCCATGGCGACGAAGATGCCGGCGCCGATGGCCAGCGGCCCCGGGAGCAGGGCCGGGGTCAGGGCGGCGCCGATCGCCAGCGCCGCCGACAGCGCGGCGCGAACTGCCAGCCGCGCGCCGTCGAGATGACTGGATCGGCTCGGCGTCGCGCGGCGGGGGCGGTGTGCTCGACGACGATCATCGAGCCGCCACCCGCTTGGCGGCATACCCGCTGCGCGTGCGCACCCGCAGCTCCGGATGCGTTTCCGCGCGCACGGCGATGCGCCGGAACCCGTCGACCAAGGTGGGTTGCGGGGCGTACGCCAGCAGGTACTGCTGACTGAGCTCGCTGGCGATCTCCCGGTAGATCCGGCCCAGATCCGCCATCGTCGCCGGGGCGAACGCCCGCCCGCCGGTTTCCTCGGCCAGCGTTCGCATCTCGAACAGCGCGTTCGGTTTCGCCCGTGAAGGGTCGATCAGCTCCGGATCCGGAAACGGCCCCGGCAGGATCGTGAAGATCGTCGCCGTCATGCGCTTCGCCTCGTCGAGCAGGTCCCCGAACTCGACATGGCTCCGGTTGTCTTCGCCGTCGGAGAGCACGACGACGGCCTGCCGGCGCTGTTCGCCCCCCATCCCACGCGAGCGGGCCAGATCCCGCAGCGTGACGTAGAGCGCCTCGTACACGGCGGTCGCTCCATATGGCACCGCGCTTCGGATCGCCGTCTCGAGGCGGGGGAAATCACCGCTCAGCGGATGCGCGATCCGGATCGTGTGGCTGAACAGCACGACGGCCGCCCGATCCCCGGGCTTCAGCGTGCGAACCAGATCGATGGCCGCATCCTGCGCCAGCGCCATCCGCCCGTACATGCTGCTGCTGGTGTCGATGAGCAGCACGAGATCGAGCGGCGCCGCGGACGCTGCGAAGAACGTCACCGTCTGGCGAACGCCGTCTTCGTAGACGCCGAAATCGTCGCGGGCCAATCCAGGCACGAACTGCCCTCGCTGATCGACCACGCTCACCTGCAGGACGACCAGCTCCGTCTGACTTCGGAACAGATCGTGCCCCAGCGGGGCGGACGGTACCACCGGGATGGACGTTTGCGCCCGCACACCCCCAGCACCCAGCAACAGCGCCAACACGAGTACGGCGCGGCGCGCGAGGCGGCGGGGCTCACGGCAGGTTGAAGCGGACCGCATACTGGACCCGGTGTGCCGAGCCGCCGTCGCCGGTGTCGGCAAAGACTTCGCGATGGCCGTAGAGGTATTCGACCCCCATCCACCCCCGGTCGCCGAGGAACCACCACAGGAGGTTGACGGCGCCGTAGGTCAGCTCCTTGTTGACCGCCGAGGTGTAGAACGGCTCGTCGGAGGCGTTGCCAATGCTGTAGACGGCGTTGGTGGACCAGCGCTCCTTCCAGAAGTGCTCGTAGCCGCCCATGAACGCCGTGCCGCCGACAGCATGCAGTTCCCCGAACTCGTCGGGAACGGCGGTCGTCCCGCCGCGGTAGCGGCCGATGCCGTCACCGTAGGTGACGACACCGTAAATGGAGTCCTTCCCCCACGTCTTGAAGTTCGCCGACAGCATCGTGCCCCACAGCGTGACTGAATCCTTGTCGCCCTCGCTGGGACGGAACCTGGCCTGGCCGAGGAACGCCGAGGTGGACACGTGCCCGCTGCCGACATCGAAGCGGAACTTCGTCACCAGGTCCGGGCTTGGATACTCGGCCTTGCCCGGAATGCCGGACGGAACGACGATCGCCGACTTGTTGTCTTCGATCGCGGCGTACCACGTCACCACCTTCGTGAGCTTCTGCGTATACCGCAGCTGCGCCTGGCGGATCTGCGCGAAGGCGGTCGGCGATTCGAAGTCGATCGTGCGCGGCAGGTTGTCCTCGTCCATGAACGTGGACCACGTCTGGCCGGCCAGCAGGCGGCCCCAGCGGCCGTAGGCCATGCGCAGACGAAACGCGCTGCTGGTGCCGTAGAAGTCGCCCTCGAAGTACATCTGCAGCTCTTTGCCCTCGGCCTCGCCCCGGATGTCAAGGCTCAGCCGGCTCTCCTTGGCGATCAGGTTCGAGTTGGTCCCCTCGCTGCCGTCCACCGGAATCGTCCGCGTGTCGAACGAGTCCTCGTTGCCGATCGGTTTGAAATCTCGGATCACGTCGAGCTTGATGCGGCCGCCCGGTTTGAACGTGAACCCGCCGACGCGGAATCCGTTCACCGTGGCGGCATCGGGCTGCGCGGCTTGCGCGGCCGGCGCCGCCGGTGGCGTGGCCGGGCCCGGCGTGGCCTCGCCGGGCCCGGCGGCCGGCCCGTCTGGAGGCGTGGCCTCCTGCGCGGCACTCGGCCACGCAGCGGCAGATAAGAGGACGGTGGCGATCGCGAGTCGAAGCGCGAGAGTGTTTGGTGTGCTCATGTCATTCACTCTGATGCAGGAACGGGACGCCACCGCGTCGTCGCGGTGGCCACGTTTCACGTTACGAGCGGGGGTGAATGACGCCTATGCGGATTCGGCGCTGCCGCGGCGATCCGTCCACCGCCGGATTCGCATAGGCGCGTTTCGGGGGCGTCCCTAAGCTCCGATGAGGCGCCGCAACGGTGGGCGGCCGCCGTGGAGGAGTTCATGATCACAGAGACGACGGTTCCCGCAACACCGGCCGCGCCGGCCACCAAACGCTCGCGTCCAGACTTCTTCTCCGCGGCCGAAGCCCGCGTCGATCAGTGGCGGCAGTTCTGTGCGGTGGTCCGGTCCTGGCAGGCCGCCGCCGCCCGCGGCGCGTCCGAGGATGCTCCCTTCGCGCAGGCGATCGCCGTGTTCGGCGAGCTGGCGCCGCTCGAAGCGTTTTTCGCCTTTCCGGGCACGCGCCTGCTGGCCGCGGTCGAACAGGCGCTGGCCGAACGCAACGTCGGCGTCTGCGTCCGCCTGGCGCAGCATCTGTCCACGGCGCTCCTGACCGGCACGTATCGCTACGATCTCTCGGCCTGGGATCCGCTGCAGGAAGAAGGGACCAGCCCCGCCGAACTGCTGCCGCCGGACATGCAGGGCAGCGCCGGCCACAAACCGTATTTCGAGACGCTGGTCGTGACGCCGGTGGACCCGTCGCAGTGGGAACGCGCGCGGCACGATCTGCGGCGGCTCCGCCGCGCCGAGGACGTCTTCACGTACGAGGCCGTGCAGGTCGGCACCTTCGAGGACGCGGTGATTGCCGCGATCTGCAACCACAACGTGCAGGCCGTCGTCATCCGCGACGGGTTCGAATACCGCTCACGCCACGACGTGCCGCTGCTGCGGGAGTTCTTGAGCCGACACCTCGGCACTGACGAAGCGAGCACCGCGCCCGGCGCGCTGGCCACCGCCCTGGCCCGCGGCATCAAGCGCTACCGTCCAGAGCTGGACATCTACCTCTTGACCGACCGCGCCGTCGAAGCGCTGGCGGGCAGCGACGAAGCGGCGCCGCTGCGGCGCGTCTTCCACGACGTCGAAGAGCTGATGGAGCTCCATCTGGCCATCCTCGACGGCGTCAACGATCGATACGAGACGCCGTTCTTCAACAACCTCAAGAAGTACGCCCAGCGGCCGATCGGCACGTTCCACGCCCTGCCGATCGCGCGCGGCAAGTCGGTGTTCCGCTCGAACTGGATCCGGGACATGGGGCACTTCTACGGCACCAACCTGTTCCTGGCCGAGTCGTCGGCCACGACCGGCGGGCTCGACAGCCTGCTCGAGCCGACCGGCAACATCAAGAAGGCGCAGGACATGATGGCGCGCGCCTTCGGCGCCAAGCGTGCCTTCTTCGGCACCAACGGCACCTCGACCTCGAACAAGATCGTCGTGAACGCGCTCTGCCAGCCGGGCGACATCGTCATCGTCGATCGCAACTGCCACAAGTCGCACCACTACGGCCTGGTGCTGGCCGGCGCGCAGCCCTACTACGTGGAAGCCTATCCGCTGACGCAGTACTCGATGTACGGCGCCGTGCCGCTCAAGACCATCAAGCAGGCGCTCTTCGACTGCAAGGCGCAGGGCATCCTCGACCGCGTCCGGATGGTGGACCTCACCAACTGCACGTTCGACGGGCATATGTACAACCCCACCCGGGTCATGGAGGAGTGCCTGGCGATCAAGCCGGATCTGGTCTTCCTCTGGGACGAGGCATGGTTCGGCTTCGCCCGCTTCAATGCGTTCCACCGCCGCCGCACGGCGATGGCCGCGGCGGCCACCCTGTCCGCCCGTTACCGTGACCCGGCCTATCGCTCCCAGTACGCGGCGTTCGCGGCGAAGGCCGGCAAGCTCGAGGCCGCCAACCGCACGCTGCTCGACACGCACCTGCTGCCGGATCCCGACAAGGTCCGCATCCGCGTCTACCAGACCTGCTCGACCCACAAGTCGATGTCCGCGCTGCGGCAGGGATCCCAGATCCTGGTCTGGGACGACGACTTCCACATCGTCGAGGGCAATTTCCAGGAGGCCTTCCTGGCCCACACCTCGACGTCGCCGAACCAGCAGATCATCGCGTCGCTCGACCTCGCGCGCCGCCAGATGGAGCTCGAAGGCTACGAGCTGACGATGCGTGCGGTCGAGATCGCGCTGCGAATCCGCCGCGAGATCAATACGCACCCGCTGATCTCGAAGTACTTCCACATCGCGACGCCCGCCGAGATGGTGCCCGCGGCCTACCGGGCGTCGGGTATCGAGGACTACGGCCAGCCGCACTCCACCTGGAGGGAGCTGCTGGACGCCTGGGACCACGACGAGTTCGCGCTCGATCCCACCCGGCTGACGTTGCTCTGCGGCGCCTCCGGACTCGACGGGACCCAGTTCAAGGGGCTCCTCGCCGAGCGGTTCGACATCCAGATTAACAAGACGTCGCGCAACAGCGTGCTGCTGCAGACCAACATCAACAACACCCGCAGCGACGCGGCGCTGCTGATCAAGGCGCTGGCCGATCTGGCCCGCGAGATCGACCAGCGGCTGGCGCACGGCGGCGCCACGGAGCGCGCGGCATTCGACGCGCGCGTGCGATCGCTGGTCACCGACGTTCCCGACCTGCCCAATTTCAGCCGCTTCCACGACGCGTTCCGCGACGACGCCAGCGGCGCCAGCAACGAGGGGCACATGCGGGAGGCGTTCTTCATGTCCTACAACGCCGCCAGCAGCGAGTACATCAAGTTGAACAGCCCGGACATCGACAAGCGGCTGAAGAACGGTGCGCCGCTGGTCTCGGCGAACTTCGTCATCCCCTACCCGCCGGGCTTCCCGATCATGGTCCCCGGGCAGGTCATCACCGCCGACACGATCACCTTCATGCGAAAGCTCGACGTGAAGGAGATCCACGGCTACCAGGCGGCGCACGGGCTGAAGCTACTCAAGCCGTCGCAGCTCGAATCGAAGGGCAAGACCCAAGTCGCCCGCTGAGTGGTTGTGAGGACAATCCAGCTCGACCTCCTGTTCACCATCCTCGCGGCACTCGTCGTGTACTTCACCGGGCGCGCGCTTACCGCGCGCTCGGCCTTTCTGAAGCGCTTCAGCATCCCCGCTCCCGTGGTCGGCGGCGTCCTCGTCGCGATCCTGCTGGCGCTGGCGGACGGCCTGGGCGGCGTGCGCATCTCGTTTGATATGAGCCTTCGCGACAATCTGCTGCTCATGTTCTTCACCACCGTCGGGCTCTCGGCCGACGCCAGGATGCTGCTCAGAGGCGGTCCCAAGCTGGCGACGTTTCTCGTGGTCAGCATCGCCTTCATCGCCGTCCAGAACCTGGTCGGCCTCGGCGCCGCGTTCGCCATGGATCTCCACCCCGTCGTCGGCCTGCTCGGCGGCTCGGTGACGCTCACCGGCGGCCACGGCACCGGCGCCGCGTACGGCGCCCGGTTCGGCGACACGATGAACATCGCCGGGGCGATGGAGCTGACGATGGCGTGCGCCACGTCGGGCCTCGTGCTTGGCAGCGTGCTCGGCGGCCCCCTCGCGCAGTACCTCGTCAAACGCTATCGCCTGTCGCCGGCGCCTGCGGCGGTGCAAGCGACGGAAGCCGAGGCAGGAGAGGCGCCGGACGAGATCACCGTGCAGTCGGTCATGACCACGCTCGTCCTCATCCTGGCGTGCCTCGCCGGAGGCAAGACGATTGCCCGCGCGGTGTCGGGGACGGGACTCATCCTGCCCGACTTCCTGTTCTGCCTCCTGTTCGGCGTGGCCATCCGCAACGGCTCCACGCTGCTCAAGACGTCGCCGGTGAGCGCGGCCACGGTCGATCTGATCGGCAGCGTCGCGCTCTCGATGTTCCTGGTCATGGCGCTGATGGGCATGCGGCTGATCGATCTGGCCAGCCTGGCGGGTCCGCTGCTCGTCATCCTGGTGCTGCAGACCGTGGCCATGGCTCTCTACGCCATCTTCGTGACCTTCCGCGTCATGGGGCGCGACTACGACGCCGCCGTCCTGACGGCCGGTCACGTCGGCTTCGCGTTGTCGTCCACCGCGGCCGCGCTCGCCATCATGAAGACGATCACCGAGCGGGGCGGACCGTCTCCGCTCGCATTCCTCATCGTGCCGATGGTGGGGGCGTTCTTCATCGACATCGCCAACGCGCTGCTGATTCAGGGCTATCTAGCGCTGCCGCTGTTCGGGTTCCCATCATGACCGCGCGCGCCCGCCGCCTGGCCTCGGCCGCCCTCGCACTCGTGCTGATGGCGACGGCCGCCTGCGCCCGCGGTGCCGATGCCGAGCGCGTGAAGGCCGACCTCCAGCAGCGGCTCAACCGCGACGTCAAGCCCGACCTGTTCCGAGTCGTCGGCATCAAGCGGGAAGGCAGCGCACCGGCACCGGCTGGAGAGTCCGGGGCGTCGCGCGTCGTCGTCTATTTCAATGCGACGTTGGAACTGGCGCAGCCCTACAGCTTCGGCTCCTGGGACGAGCTCGGGTCCTCGAGCGTGGCCTATGCGCTGGGCGCCACCGAAAAGGGGCTGTTCGGACTGCAGCCGCAGAACAAGGCGGGTGACCGGATACGCGCCTACGGCAGCGCCATCTACGAGCAGTCGGCCAGCGGCGGCTGGATGCCGGTCGAGAGCGCCACTCAGCAGACCGCCGGCACCACCGAGACGCCGGACATCGAGGGCAGCGCGCCGCCCTCGCGATCCAAGCAGCTGATCAACCGGCTCGCGGCGCTCGTGGAATTGCCGCCGCCGGGACGGCCGGTGCAGGAGGACGCGATCATCGCCGAGGAGCTGGCCCGCGCGTCAGACAACATCGAACGACGGGTCCATCGGCGTGAGGCCGGCTTCATGCTGGCCACCGGTCCCGAGAACGGGATGTACGCGCGGTTCGGCGGCTCGATTATCGCCGCCATCAAAGAGCTGGCACCGGCGATCCAGATTCAGGAGCGTCACACGGAAGGCAGCGTCGACAACGCCTTCCTGCTGGCTCGCGGCGAAGCCCACTATGCGATTATCCAGGGCGACGTCGCCGCGGCGGCGGTCACCGGCGAGGACGTGTTCTCCAGCGGACAGCCGCTCTCCACGCTGCGCGCGGTGGGCGGGCTCTTCCCCGAGGCGATTCACGTCGTCGTCCGCCCGGACTCGCCGATCAAGGACGTGGCCGACCTGCGCGGGCGCCGCGTGGACATCGGCACGCCGACCTCGGGCACGCGGTTCGACGCGATGGCCGTGCTGGCCGCGTACGGGCTGAAGCTTGACGACCTCGGCGAGGCACGGCAAGACGGCCCGAGCGCGGCGATTGAGCGCCTGCGCCGCAGTCAGATCGACGCGCTGTTTGCCACCGCGGCGGCGCCGGAACGGACGCTGCAGGCGTTTGCCGCCCAGCCTGGCCTGCGGCTGCTGCCGATCACGGACGCGGCGCTCGAACGGCTCGGAAAGGCGCGTCCCGGTCTGGTCCGGCTGACCCTGCCCGTCAACACGTATCCCCGTCAGCAGACTGCCGTCGTCACCGCCGCCTCGTCCGCGCTTCTGGTCACCACCACCGATGCCCCGGTCGCAGAAGTCGAACGGGTGGTCGATCTCGTGTTCACGCGCATGACGCAGAAGGGCGTCGGCGGCGCCGACGTCGTCAAGGTCTCGGCCGAGAACCAGCTGCGCGGCGTCACGATCCCCCTCCACGAAGGTGCGGCCCGCGCCACGCCTATCGGGGAGCGTTGATCCGATTCCGAATGGAGGACTCCATGGTGAAGAAGACTGCCGTCATTGCGATCGCCGCGGCGTTGCAGCTGCTCCCGTCGTACGCCAGCGCGCAGGCCAAGGTCATTCCCGGCGAGCGCCAGACGATCAAAGCCACGGTGGAGGCGGTGGACATGTCGCGCCGTTCCGTCGTCGTTCGGACGGAAGCCGGGGTGATGCGCACGGTGTACGCCAGCTCGAACGTGACCCGCCTCGCGGAAATCAAACCCGGCGACACCGTCACCGCCACGTACTACGACAACATCATCATCAGGAAGAAGGCGGCGAGCGAGCCTGAAGTCGACACGCTCCATCTGGCCGATACGCCGGGAGAAGGCGGGGCCCCGTCCGGAACCTCCGGCGTCCAGCAGACCATCACCGCGACGATCGACGCGATCGACCCGGCCGTTCCGTCGATTTCTCTCAAGGGACCCCGAGGCTGGGCCTACGCCACCCGGGTGCAGGACCGCAAGGCGCTGGAGCAGGTGGCGGTTGGCGACCGCGTCGACATCACCTGGACCGAAGCCATCCTGGTGTCGGTGGCGCCGGCCAAGAAGTAGCGAAGGGCGCGGGCACGCCCCTTGCCTGATGCAGATGACCGCCCAGTTCGAGCTGCCGATCGGATTCGAGCTGGCGGCCGTTTTCCTGTTCGGCATCACGGGGGCGTTGCTCGCGATCGAGCAGCGCTATGACGTCGTCGGCGTCTTCGTGCTCGCGCTCATCTCGGCAGTCGGGGGCGGCCTGGTGCGCGACGGCTTCTTCCTCCCCCAGGGGCCCCCACTCGTCCTCCAGGACGAGCGATATCTCTACGCCGTGTCGCTCGCCGTCCTCTTCTGCCTGATCTTCGGCGACCATCTGAATCGCTTTCGGGTGGTGTTCGGTCTCGCCGACGCGCTCGGGCTCGGCATCTACGGCGTCGTCGGCGCGCAGCGCGCGCTCGGCTTTGGATTGCAGCCGCTGCCCGCGGCGTGCGTCGGGCTGGCCAGCGCCGTCGGCGGCGGCGTGTTGCGCGACGTGCTGACGCGAAAGGAAACGCTGCTCTTCAAGCCGGGAGAGTTCTACGTGCTCGCGGCCGCGATCGGGATGGCGGTCTTCTTCGCGATGATCCAGTTGCGTCAGCTGCCGCCAGCGCGTGCCGCGCTGTGGTCGATCGCCGCCACGGTGCTCCTCCGGCTGGCGGCGCTCTGGTTTCGCTGGAAGACTACGGCGGCTACGCCGCTCCTGGGGCGGGAGGGCAGACGGGAGCGGCGCCGTCAGGCGCTCGGGGATGCAGACGCTCGTGTCAGGGCTGAACGATGATGGTCGAGCTCAGCGCAAACTGGAGCCGCGTCTCCGCCGGAAGCTTCAAATGTTCCTCGCCCGAAGCGGCCACGGCGGTTCCCGCAATGCCGCCCACCGCCGCGCCGATGAGCGCCCCCGAGCCGCCGCCGGCGATCCCACCGACGATCGCGCCGAGACCGGCTCCGCCGCCCACCTTCCGCGCCGTCTTTTTGCTCTCGCCCTTGCCCTCTACCGTCGCGTATTCGGTGGCGACCTGATAGGAGCGCCCACCGACCGACACGCTGTTCATCTTGAGCGAGATCGAATCCTTGCCCTTGAACTCGCCGGACTGCGCGACCTTGACCGCCTGCAGCACCGCGCTCGCTTCGCGCGGAATGGCGATGCGGCCGTTGACGATGACCGGATCGTCGACGCGCGCCCTGACGATCATCCCCGCCTGCGCGACGTCGACGTCGATGCCCTGGGTGAGCCGGACGTTGATCGTGGTGCCGGCCGGCACTTTCACCGGCGGCGGCGCGGCGGGATCCGCCTGCGGTGCCGCATAGGCCGTCGCGCCCGCGCCCGTCACAATGGCCAGGAGAATCCGCTGCATGATTTTCGTTGTTCTCGTCATTGAATCACCGGCAGTGAGGCAGCGACCTGAAGGTCGATGATCAGTTGAATCTGGTTCTCGATCTGGAGCGCCTTGGCGGCGGTCACCGGCGATACGGCCGCGGCAAGCTTCGTGTAGTAGGTCTTCTTCAGCGCGGCGCGGCGCGCTTCGAGGTCCAGGCTCTTGAGGGCCAGCTCGTTCGCGGTCGCCGGCGTCAGCTGGTTGTAGACCTTGGCGTAGGTCTCGATGCCGGCGATCCGCTCGTCGTTCAGCCGGCTCTGTTCGTGCTCGTACTCACGGTAGATCGGCCAGAACACCTTGTCCTGGGCCTCGGTCAGCTGCATCAGCTCGGTGAGGACGGCCACCTTCTCGGTGCGCAGATCGCTGCGCAGCAGCTCGACGTAGGCGCTGAGATTCCGCTCGCTTGCCTCTTCGCGCGGCAGCGTCGCGGCCGGGGCCGGCTGCTGCGCCACGCCCGGCGCGGTGACCACGAGAGCGAACACCGCCGCCCACAGCACTGAATGCCGGCCTGTCGTCACATGCGCCTCCCTCGATCCCCTGTTGACGCGAGTCTTTCGCCCGGCGCCGCCCGGAACTATGCAGAACCGGACGCGGGCGCCGGCATACCGGCCATGGGCCTGGGCAGTTGGCGGCTGCGGCTGGAGGCCGCCAGCTGCATCACGACGATCAGCCAGGCCGCGACCAGCGCCACCTGGATGGCAGCAAACGCCGGCACCGACAACGACAGCCATTCGCCGGCGAACACCACGCCGGCCGAGACGACGTCGCCGGCGCGCACCATGAAGCTGTCGATGGCCTGCTTCGCCTTGTACTTGGCTTCGCGGCTGGTGGGCAGCCACAACGCCTGCCGCGTCGTGTTGCCGAGCGAGTAGTCGAGGCTGTTGTCGGCGGTCTTGAGCACCTCCATGAGCTGCAGCGACGGTGCCCGCAGGATCAGCAAGTACCCCGTCGCCGCCACCAGCGGGTGGATGAAGAGCGAGCGCTCGAGGCCCAGGTACTTGAAGACGCGCGAGACGACGAAGAGCTGCAGCAGGAAGCCGATCAGGTTCACGTTGCCGAACAGACGGCTGTAGGTCTCGCCGATGAAACGGGCGCGCTCGGCGTCGGCGGCCGCCCCGATGCCCGGCACGAGCGAGTGCGCCTGCTCGACGACGTAACGGCCGAAGAGATACTCGCCCGACGTGTTGACGACGTTCAGCAGCAGCGCGAGCGCCGCCATGAGGATGAGATAACGGTCGCTGCGGATCAGCGACCAGCCGCCTTCCCGTCCGAGCGGTTCGTCCGGCGGCTTGCTGTCCCGCGCCCCCTTCACCGTAATGCGGTTGATGAGCGGGACCATGGCGGCGCAGATCACGAGCACGACGGCGGCCGTGAGGAGCAGGCTCGAGGGGGTCCTGCTCCCGATCAGCGCCCCGGCGCGGACGGCGCCTATCCAGGCGCCCAGGCTGGCGCCGACGCCGATCATAGGAAAGAGGCGCTTCCCCTGCTCTGACGTGTAGAGGTCGTTGGCGAACGCCCAGAACTGGGCCACGACCATCAGGCTGAAGATGCCGACCCAGATGAAGTAGAGGATCCCGACGTGCATCCCGGCGCCGATGGCCAGCGTGAAGAGCACCAGGTTGGACGCGAAGAACAGCGTCACGCCGGTGACCAGCGGCACGCGGCTGACCCGCGAGGCAAAGGCGCCGTACGCCGGCACGAGGAACAGCAGGAGCATCGCCTGGAACGCGGACGAATAGCTCTTCACCGCCGCGCCGCCCTCGGTGAGGATCAGTACTTCGCGCGCCGTCTTCAAGAGGTAGTAGGCGGCGAGCAGCAGGAAGACGAGCAACGTCATCAGGAGCGCGCTCGCCGCCTCGTTCTGGCGGACATCGGCGACTGGCGACAGCAGACGCTCGAGAGGACGTTTCACGTTAGAAAGCCGCGCCGCCCGAGAAGACGATGTTGACGCCCTCGCTGCCGCGCGCCACGTCGATCCGCAGCGGCGTCGCGCTCGGGGTGTGCAGACGGAAACCCACTCCCCAGTCGTGCTTGAGGTCCTTGAAGTTCAGGTCCTCCCGGCGCCCCGCCACCTTGCCGGCGTCGTAGAAGATCGCCATGTCGATCAGCAGGCGGCTGGGAATCCAGCGCCACTCTCCCGACATCAGCAGGCTGTGCCGATCCCGGAAGCGCCAGCTCTGATAGGCGCGCAGCGTGCTGCCGCTGCCGAGGGACGGCATCAGGAAATACGGGACGGCATCGGCGTCGTCCAGGGTCGTGCGGGCGACGCCGTGGAGCGAGATGACCCAGTTCTCACGGAGGATCGGCACATGCTGCACCGCTTCCGCCTCGAGGGTGTCGAACGAGTAGGTGTCGTCGGAATCGAGATAGCTCTCGTAGGAGAGCGCGTAGAGCCCGCCGCGGCGCGCATACCCCGGCGACGGACGCGAATCGATTCCGCCGGTGACGGTCGTGTGCAGAAAGGCCGGACTCTCGCCAAGGCCCGGCGCGGTCGCACTCGTGTAGATCGCTCCGATCGTCGGCGAGGCGCCGGTGCCCTCTTTGAGCGTGAAGTCCTCGTAGGATCCGCTCACGTCGACGAACAACGCACCGGGGGCGCGAGCGGTGAGCGCCCCGCCGATGAAGGACTGCTGCATCCGGTAGTTCGACTCCCCGTCGGTCGTCGTGTCGCCGCCCACGCCGAAGTACGACACCTGCGTCGCGTCGCGGAACCCGCCGTTGGCGCGCAGGTTGACGCGTCCGTGGGCCAGGCCCAGCGACTGGGTCACGACCTCGATGAGCTTGTAGGACTTCACCGAGTACAGTCCACGCACGTCAAAGAAGGAGCGGTCGCCGTAGAACGTGCGGTGGCCGGCGCCGAGCGTGAAGCCGCCGCCGCCGTAGACGCTGTCGAAATACGGATAGAACCCGCTCGGCGTATCGACGAACTGACGCTTCATCGCGGCCGCGATGCGCTCCGCCGCGCCGGGCTCATAGGGCGCAAGCTTGGAAGCCTTCTCCGCCTGCGCCCGGGCAATCGTCTCGGCACGCGTTTCCTGCGCCGCGGCCGGCAGTGACGCGCCGGCGGACATGGCGAGCGCGAGCGCAACCAGCACCGGACGGATCACGGGATCACCCGGCTCACCGAGGTCAGCTTGATGGTCTCGGTGGCGTAGTCCTCGATGATGACGCCGCCGGCACCATCGGGCTTGACGCGCGCCGCGGCCGCCATGGTGCCCGACCCCAGGCCGATTTCATCGACGGTCAGCCGCACCACCGCCAGCTCGAATCCCTCGCGCGACTTCGGCTTCGCCGCGCCCCCTCCGACGAAGTACACCGGCTCGTCGGTGACGAGCGAAATATCACGGCCTTGCGGCGTCTTCATCTCCCGCGCCCACCGCACGGCGACCTTGACGTCTTCGATCTGGACATACCCGACGGCCGGAGCCTTCCGCAGCGCCTCGAGAAACGCGGCGTAGCCGCCGTGCGCGATGGCCTCGGTCATCGCCTTGCGATCGGCCTCGGGCGTATAGCGATCGATCTGAAGGCGGATGGTCGCCGCAAGGGCGCCCGCCGCGGTGCGGGACTGCAGTTGAGCGCGGAACGCCTCGGGTGCCGTCTGCGTGCGGTAGCTTTGCGCATCGATCACGGTCGTGGCGCCCACCGCGGTGGCGAGCACCACGACGGCTACCGACAGCGACGCGTTCTGCCTGGTCATGGCGGGCCTAATCCTTCGGCGTGACACCGCTCAGCCAGACCACCGTGGCGCCGTAGTCATCGATCAACAGCGCGCCGTTCGGATCGACGCCGACCTTGGCGGCCGGCACCAGCTCGCCCGACAGCCTCCCGCCCGTCAGATCCAGCATCGCCACGGCCACTTCGAAGCCGTCGCGCTGCGGCGCGTCGGGGAGGCCGGCGCCGAGAAACACGATCGGCTCGGCGGTGACGATCGTCAGCAGCCGCCCGGAAGGCATGGGGCGCTGCCCGACGAACTTGATGGCGGTGCGGCGCTCGCCGAGTTGGATGTGGCCGGCGTCTTTCGCCGAATCGAGCGCGCGATGCAGAGCCGCCGACCCGCCGGCGCGCACCGCGGCCATCACCGCGTCGCGCTCGGAATCCGAGGAATAGCGCGTGATGGTCACCGAGACAGGCGCCGAGGCGCTCACCCCGCCGCGCTTGATCGTGGCCGTCGCCGCGAACGTTTCCGGCGTCGCCTGCGCGAGCGTCGCCGCCGACCAGAGCATCAGCGAGGCGAGCAGCGCCGCGAGCACCGCGGACACGTCGCGGCCGAGCGGTCTCATTCCCCCACCTTCGGTGGGTAGTTGCGGAAGATCTTCTCGACCGCCTTGTTGATGTTGGCCTCACGCTTGTCCGGCTTGGCGTTCGTGTCGATCTCCTTGGTGCCCAGCCCACGCCAGGCCATCTGCTTGGTCTTCGCGTCGACCATGTCGATCGCGAGG
>Ga0207644_10000751_pt1 | contig 20562 bp, 28 predicted proteins | sample KBSS73metaG_FD_184326 | JGI IMG/M metagenome (GOLD analysis project Ga0207644, IMG submission 184326) | Switchgrass rhizosphere microbial communities from Kellogg Biological Station, Michigan, USA - KBS S7-3 metaG (SPAdes) (version 2) | ecosystem: Host-associated > Plants > Roots > Rhizosphere... | reverse complement strand
CCTCCCGCACCGCCGCCCCCGGAGGCGCCGCCCCCTCCGCCGGAGAATCCGCCGCCGCCTCCGCCGCCCCAGCCGCCGCCACCCCCTCCACCCCATCCTCCCCCGCCGCCGCCGAATCCGCCGCCGCCGCCGAACCCGCCGCCGCCGAGGAACATCCACCAGGGGATGCGCCGCAGGGCGCGGCGTCCGGTGAGCGTCGCCGGCGTGCGCGCCGCGCTCTGCGCGATCCGCGAGACGATCGCGAAGATGATGAAGATGACGAGGATGATCAGCCCCGGCGGCACGCTGACGCGGTTCGCCTTGCGCGCTTTGGCGGGCAGGGCGTTCTCCTCGATGGTCGCCTCCATGGTCTTGATCGCGGCCGCGATCCCCTCGGCGTACTTCCCCGCGCGGAACGCAGGCCCGATCTGCTCGGTGCGGATGCGGTTGCTCATGGCGTCGGTGAGCTGGGACTCGACGCCGTAGCCCGTGGCGATGTGCATCTGGCGGTCCTGGACGTAGATCGCCAGCAGGACGCCGTTGTTCTTCTCCTTCGATCCGACTTTCCAAGTGTTGAACAGGCGCGTCGTCAGGTCGGCGCGCTCCTCCCCTTCGAGCGACGGGAAGATCGCCACGAAGATCTGATTCCCGGAGCGCGCCTCGTAGGACTGGAGCTCCCGATCGAGCGCGGTCCGGTCGGCATCGGAGAGAAGCTTCGCGTAGTCGCTGACCCAGCTCGTCGGCTTGGCAGGCCAGTCGGCGGCGCGCGCCGGAAGCGAACCGGCGAGGGCCCAGACGGCCACCAGGGCGACGAGACCGGCGAGGAAGGCCGCGCGTACGGCCGGACGAGCGTTGCCCACCGTCAGAACTTGACCTCGGGAGCCTTGTTCGAGCCTTCCTCGGCCGCGAAGTAGGCCTTCTCCTTGAAGCCGAACATCGACGCGACCAGGTTCTTCGGAAACCGCCGCAGCATCGTGTTGTAGTTCTGGGCGGCCAGATTGAAGTTGCGCCGCTCGGTGCTGATCCGGTTCTCCGTCCCTTCGAGCTGCGACTGCAGGTCGAGGAAGTTCTGGTTCGCCTTGAGCTCGGGATAGTTCTCGGACACGACGAGGAGCCGCGAGAGCGCGGACCCCAGCTCGCCCTGGGCCTGCTGGAACTTGGCGATCGCGTTGGGGTCGCTCAGCATGTCCGACGTGACCTTGATCTGGCCCACCTTGGCTCGCGCTTCGGTCACCGCCGTATACGTTTCCTTCTCGAAGTTCGCGACACCCTTCACGGTCGCCACGAGGTTCGGGATCAGGTCGGCGCGCCGCTGATAGACGTTCTCCACCTGGGACCACGCCGACTTCACGCTCTCGTCGCCGGTGACGAGGCTGTTGTAGCCTCCGGCCAGAACCATCGCGGCCACCACGACGACCGCCAGCGCGGCCGCACCGCAACCCAACAAACCGACCTTGTTCATTGCGTATCCTCCGTCCCGCGATGGTAGCACCCGGATCTCCTGCTCGCGCAGCCGCTCCCGGCGCCCCTCGCGCTCCTACGTGCTTATACGAAAACGGGCCGGACAAGTTGGAGGGATCGCGAGGACGGCCCGGGCCGTCGGCGACGCGCCGGCCCGATGGGCCGACAGATGCGCGCGTCGCTAGCGGGAGCGCGAGCCGCCGAGGATGCCGCCCAGAACGCCGCGCAGGATCTGCCGGCCGAGCTGGCTTCCCACCGAGCGCGCGGCCTGCTTCGCCATCGCCTCGACCATCCCCTGGCGGCGCTTCGTTCCCCAGAGGATCTCGCCGATCGCGGTGCCGACGGACGAACCGCCCGCGGGCGCGGATCCCGCGCCGGCGGGATCCGGGGCGCCGGCGGGGGCCGGATGCGCGGAACCCGCAGCCGACCTGCCGTCCGGCCGTGACGCAGGAGAACCCTCCGATCCCGACCTCTTGCTCAGCAGCTCGTACGCCGACTCGCGGTTGACGGCCGTGTCGTAGCGGGACCCTACCTGGCTCTTCGCCCGGACGGCGGCGCGCTCCTCGGGGGTGATCGAGCCCATGCGGCACCTCGGGGGACAGATGAGCGTGCGCTCGACCGGCATGGGGATACCCTGCTCCTGCAGCGTCGAAACGAGCGCCTCGCCCACGGCGAGCTGCGAGATGACGGTCGCGACGTCGAGCTTGGGGTTCCTGACGAACGTCTCCGCCGCGGTCCTGACGGCCTTCTGGTCGCGCGGCGTGTAGGCGCGCAGCGCGTGTTGGATGCGGTTGCCGAGCTGCCCCAGGATCTCCTGCGGGACGTCGTCCGGGAACTGCGAGCAGAAGTAGATGCCCACGCCCTTCGAGCGGATGATCCGCACGACCTGCTCGACGCGCTGGTGCAGCGCGGGCGACGCGTCGTCGAAGAGCAGGTGCGCTTCGTCGAAGAAGAAGACGAGCTTGGGCTTCTCGAGGTCCCCGACCTCGGGGAGGTTCTCGAACAGCTCCGACAGCAGCCACAGCAGGAAGGTCGAGTAGAGCCGCGGCTTGAGGACCAGCTGCTCCGCCGCGAGGACATTGACGATCCCGCGCCCCGCCGCGTCGGTGCGCATGAGGTCCGCCAGGTCGAGCGCGGGCTCGCCGAAGAACCCGCCGCCGCCTCCGCTCTCGATCTGGAGCAGCCCTCGCTGGATGGCGGAGATGGAGGCCGTGCTGACGAGCCCGTAGTGGGTCGAGATGTCCTGCCGGTTCTCGGCGACGAAGGCCAGGAGCGCGCGCAGATCCTCGAGGTCGAGGAGCAGCAGCCCCCGATCGTCGGCGAGCTTGAAGGCGATCTCGAGCACCCCCTCCTGCGTCTCGTTCAGCTCGAGGATCCGGGCGAGCAGCGTCGGGCCGATCTCGCTCACCGTCCCCCGGATGGGATGTCCCGACTTACCGTAGAGATCCCAGAAGACGACCGGGCTCGGCTCCTGCTTGTAGCCCTCGATGCCGATCTGGGCGACGCGCTGCGAGATCCTGTCGCTCGGGCTCCCCGCCATCGCGATCCCCGCCACGTCGCCCTTGACGTCGGCGATGAAGGAAGGGACGCCCAGCCGCGAGAATCCCTCCGCCAGCACGAGCAGCGAGATGGTCTTCCCCGTGCCCGTCGCCCCCGCGACGTTGCCGTGGCGGTTGCCGTACTTCGCGAGCAGGGAGACGGGCTTCTCGCCCTTTCCGATGAGGATCTCGTTCACCTGCGGCCTCCGATCGAGCGCACGTTCCCCGCGCACGGCGTGATGCTACGCCAATGCCGATCCGGGGTCGAGGAAAAGCGGCCGCCGCCGGGATCATCCATGCGCGGCGCTCGCCTCAGGGATCGTAACGGTAGTGCCCCGTGATCTCGTACGCGAAGAGGACGTCTTCGATCTGGGTGCCGGCCCCGACATTGTGGACGACCAGGGGGCGTCCGTCCTGGAAGCGGTCGGAGACGAGCCCGATGTGGGTCGCGCCCGTCCAGAGCCGCCACGTCACGATGTCCGCGGGGTCGTAGTCGGAGGCTCGCGACGAGGCCGGCAGCCTGGTCCCGTGGCGGGTGAAGAACGTCGCGAGATTGGGGACGCGGCGGTGATCGATGTTGGAATCGGGCTTCGTGAGCCCCCAGATCCGCGGATACGAGGCGAAGCTCTGCATCATGTCCTGATGCACGAGAGCCTGCAGATCGAGCCCGGCCCGCCGGTAGGCTCGCACGATCACGTCGCAGCAGACGCCCCGCTCCATCGGCACGTCGCCGCCGGGAAAGGGGATGACGGTGTAGCGCGGATCGTAGATCGTCGTCACGCCGACCTGCCTGTAGGCGCCGTCCAGGATGAGCCGTGTGCGCGGCCGGCGCGGCGCCGCGTGAGTGTCGGCGGACGGCGGGCCGTTCCCCGCCGGCGATTGCGCCGCCGCGAGCGCAAAGAACGCACACGCCGCGAGCGCGACGATCGGGGCGCATGCGGTGAACGGGAGGAGCGAGCCGAGCGCGCCTTGGAGCGAACGCGAGAGGAACGGGAAGGACGGGAAGGACGGGAAGGATGCGAATGACACGAAGGACACGAAGGACGCGAAGGGCCGCGGGCGGTTCACGTGCGCGCCTTCCCGGCGCACGCCTCGTACCAATCGAACGCCTCTTCCACGCGATCGTTCCCCCAGAAGACCTCGCCGTCGACGATCAGCGTGGGCGCGCCGAATACGCCGGACTCCCACGCGAGGTCCGTTTCGCGCCGGAGGCGCTCCTTGTTCTCGGGCAGTGCGGCCGCCGCGAGGATCTCCTCGGCGCGTCCCCGCTCGATCCCCGCCGACGCCAGTGCATCGGCCATGACGGCGGGCTCCGCGATGTTGCGGTCATCCGCGAAGTTCGCGCGGAAGGCGGCGCGCGTGAAGTCCCTCATCCACGCCTCGCCGGATGCCGCGCACGCGACGCGCGCCGCGAGGAGCGAGTTGCGCGGGAACGTGGACGGCTTGCGGAAGGGAATCCCGTGCTTCGCGCACTGCCGCTCGACATCGCGCCACATGTACCGGCCTCGCGCCGGGAACAGATTGAACGGGGAATCGTTCCATCCCTGCCGGTTGAAGAGCGCGCCGAGGAGGAACGGCTTCCAGGCGAGCGGGATGCCCCGGGCGGCCGCCAAGGGCTCGATCCGCATCACGGCGATGTAGGAGTAGGTGCTCGCGAACTCGAACCAGAGCTGGACCGGCCCCATGACCCCATCCTATCGCGGGGCCCGCGTTCCGGCCCGCGCCGCGGGCGCGGCTGCGGAAGGTCGCCCTCTCCCCCGATCAGTCCGCTCCGGGACCGCCCGCTTCGGACCTCTTCAGAACCCGCGCAGGACTCCCCGCGACCACCGCCCCCGGGGGCACGTCCTTGGTCACGACGGCTCCCGCGCCGACGAGCGCCCCCTCGCCGATGGTGATGCCGCAGAGGATCACCGCCCCGCTTCCGATGGAAGCGCGCCGGCCCACGTGCGTCCTCACGACCTTCCAGTCGGCCTCGGTCTTCGGGGATCCGTCGGCGTTCACGGCCTCCGGACGGCGGTCGTTGATGAAGACGACGCCGTGGCCGATGAAGCACTCGTCCTCGATCGTCACGCCCTCGCAGATGAACGTGTGGCTCGAGATCTTGCACCGCTTCCCGATCGATGCGTTCTTCTGGATCTCCACGAAGGTGCCGATCTTGGATCCGTCGCCGATCGTGCATCCATAGAGGTTCACGAACGCGAAGATCCTCACGTCCTCGCCGAGCTTCACGTCGGGTGCGATCCGGCAGAAGGGGAGCTCGTTCACGCCGCCGCCGCCGCTCATGCGTCGACCCGCTTGTTTTCGATGATTCCGGTTCTCAAGATGGTGGCCCTCGCGGGGCATTATATCAGCGGGGGCGTTGGGGGCAGGACGCGCGCGCGAGAGCTCAGGGAGCGGCGAGGAGCGCCAGGAGCTTGGTCATGGTCGAGAGGTTGCGCGCCGTACCGGTATCCTTCAGCACCTTGCTCGCGGCCGCCCAGATGCGGCCGTCGAGGATGCCGTTGGGGCACCAAAGGTAGGCGATCCGTCCGCTGAGCGCGAACTCTTCGGGCGACCAGCGCTCCTTCGCGAGGGGCGAGAGCCTCGCGGCGGTCTTCGGATCCTCGAGAACCATGAGGAGCATGCGCGACGGGTTGTCGGCGGTCGAGCGGAAGGGATTCCCCTCGATCGCCGCGGCCAGCTCCTTGCCGCCGATGATCGTGACCCTGGTGGCGATCCCCAGCCGGCCCGCGATCTCCTTCTCGATCCGCGGCCCCTCGCCGCCGGCGGCCTTCTTCTTCACGGTGAAGACGACGTTGCCGCTGTTCAAGAGGGTCCGGACGTCCTCGTAGCCCAGCCGCTCGAAGAGCTTGCGCAGGTCGGCCATCGCGATGCGCTTCGCGGTTCCGACGTTGATGCCGCGCAGCAGCGCGACGCGTCGATCGATCAAATGGGCCTCCTCGTTTCTCCGCGTGGCAGCCGATGCACTCGATGGGCTAGAGGATGAGCTGCCAGTATCCGACGTCGATCCATTTGCCGAACTTCATTCCGACCTGATCGAAGTGTGCGACCTTCCTGAAGCCGAACTTCTCGTGCAGCGCGACGCTGGCGTCGTTCGGAAGGGCGATCCCGCCCATCGCCGCGTGAAGGCGGCGATCCCTCAGCCCCGCGACGAGAGCCTCGAACAGCCCCGAGCCGATCCCGCGACGTCCCTGATCGGGGGCGAGGTAGACCGTGACCTCCACCGAGAAACGGTAGCCGAATCGCGGCCGCCACGTCGTCGCGTAGGCATACCCGACGACGTCCCCGTCCCGCGCGGCCACCAGCCACGGCAGCGAGGCGCCGTGGACCTCTTCGATGCGCCGCGACATTTCGGCGGCGGACACCGGCTCCTCCTCGAACGTCACGATGGTGTCTTTCACGTAGTGGTTGTAGATGGCCGTTGCCTGAGCGGCGTCCGCCGGCGTCGCGGACCGGATCGTCACGTCTTCCGCGCTCTTCATGGGGCAAGCCTACCCGATCCTGCGCGCGCCATCGAGCGCGATGGAGGCCGCGCGTTCTTCAGAGTCCGCGTCCCCACGGCAGCGTGCGCAAGGCGAACCCCGCGCGTCCCCGCAGCAGGTGATACACGAATGAGCCGAGGCACAGACGGCCGAACAGAAGCGCGGCCACGGCGAGAGCGAACACGATACCGAGGACGAGGGCCGCCACGCGCGCTCCGCCGAGAAGGCAGAGGCCGATGCTCGCGGCGAACGCGCCGGCCATTCCCTGGGCGAAGCGCCGCGGCGCCGCAGCGATCCCCAGGCGGGGCCGCGTCGTGCGGCCGAGGGGAGGGAGGTGGCGGTACACCAGCTCGAACGGATTCCATGCGGGCACGAGCGCGCTCCACCACAGCACGAGGGCCAGGGCGAGGAAGACGTAGCCGGACTGCAGCACCGCCCCCACCAGGATCCAGAGCCCGACCAGTCGAGGCTGAAAGAGCATCGCCCCGGTCAACACGGAACAATTGCCGGGTATATCGGTAATCGGCACCCCTTGCTGGACGACGAAGTTCTTGTCCGGATCTCGTGAGCCGCTCACTGGAAACCTCCCCGGATACCGAACCGCACGAGTGCCGAGAATCGGGATCCTCGTCGCCCGCGGCTATCTCAAGGTCAGATGGACTGCCGTGCGCCCGAGCCAGACAGCGCCGATCGCCAGGATCAGGTGACCCACGACGCTCGCACCGGCGAGCGTCCAATCACGATCGCGGACGAGGTTGATCGTCTCGTTCCCGAATGCCGAGAACGTCGTGAAGCCGCCCAGAACGCCGACGACCACGCACGCCCGAACCTCCGCGGAAAAGTAGGACCGGGTCTCGGCCAGCTCGGAAACGGCTCCGATGAGGAAGCATCCCAGCACGTTCACCAGAAGTGTTCCGAACGGGAAGGCTCCGGCGGTCCGCTCCTGGGCGTACCCGCTCAGCAGGTAGCGTGCGACGGAGCCGAGGCATCCTCCGATTCCCACGAGAAAGACCTTCACCACCGCGACATTCTAGTCCACTCGGACCGACGCCGAGGAAGCGGAACTTGCGCGCGGCCAACCCTACCCAAGGACGCGGGGGCATGCTACCTTGGAACATCGGGACCTCCGGCGAGAGGAAAACGTCATGACCAATTTACGCGAAAGACCCAACACGGCCCTGCTCGTCGTGGACATGCAGAACGACGTGGTGGCCAAGGCCCATCGGCGGGACGATGTGATCGCGAACATCAACGGCCTGATCGGCAGGGCGCGCGCCGAAGGCGTGCCGGTGATCTGGGTACAGCACTCGGACGAGAACCTCGCCGTCAACAGCGATGGGTGGCGGTACGTTCCGGAGCTGGAGCGCCGCGAGCCCGAGCCGCTGGTGCACAAGCGATACGGCGACTCCTTCGAGGACACGGCGCTCGAGCCGGAGCTCGCCCGGCTGGGTGTCGGCCGCCTGATCGTCACCGGGGCACAGACCGATGCCTGCATCCGAGCCACGATTCACGGCGCCTTTGCGCGCGGCTACGACACGGTGCTCGTGGCCGACGCCCACACGACCGAGGACCTGTCGGAGTACGGCATGCCGGCGCCGGACAAGGTGATCGCCCACACGAACATGTACTGGACCTGGCAGGCCGGGCCGGGACGCAAAGCCAGCGTGATCAAGACCGCGGACGTTCGCTTCGGCGACGGCTAGAGCGGCGACGCCCGCTCGAGATCGGCGTCCTGCTCGCAGCGGCAGGGCTCATCGTCCACCCTAACGGATGTCCGACGTGACCCAGCCGGGCAGGGCCGCCGCCTGCTTCACCCACTTCGTCATCCGCGCCTCGTCGAGATCGTCCTCGTGGACGTCGATCCATCGCGCGTCCTTGCCCTTGCCGCCGGGTGGCACCGGTCGCAGCGAGGTGCCTTGGAAGAAGGTCACCTTGACGTAGCTCGTGAAGACATGCAGACCGAGGAACCAGCCCTGGCCTTCGATGCCGTAGAAGGGCGAGTTCCACTTCACCGCCTTGCGGACGTTCGGCACATGGCGCCCGACGAGCGCATCGAGCCGGCGCCCGACGTCGCGCTTCCAGCCCGGCATGGCCGCGATGTAGGCCTGCACGGGCGCGTTGCCGTCGCCCTTGGCGATCCGAGGATTGCCGCCCGCAAGAAGAGCCGGCTTTTTCGAGGACGAAGATTTCCTTGCTTGCGGTGTTCGGCTCGACATCATGCGGTCCGTTGGATGCGCACGGCGCAAAATCGCGCGAGCAGCAGGAGTGTTGCGCCGACCATGATGGAAACGTCGGCTACGTTGAATACCCCGGTTCGGAGCGATCCGATGCCGACATTCAAGAAGTCTCTGACGACGCCGTACAAGAGGCGGTCGACCATGTTGCCCATCCCTCCCGCAACCAATAGTGAGAGCGCAACGACTTCGAGCCGACCGGGCAGATGGTGCCGTAACGCGACAACCAAGAGTCCTGAAAGCGCCATGGCCGGGAACAGCAGGAAGATCCAGAAGCGGGCCTGCCGCGGAAGACCCTCCCCCAGGCTGAGGAAGGCGCCGGCATTCTCGGCATAGGAGAGCCGGATGGTGTCGCACACGAGAGAGACAGACGGGCGACCTTCCAGAGCTGCAGTTGCGGCCCTCTTGGTGAGCTGGTCGCAGCTGACGCAGCAGAGGATGATCCCGGAAATCAAGGCGATGCGCCGCACCGATCTCATGGATGCGCTCTGCTGACGTCCGTCCCACGCCGGCGGAAGTGCATCCCGGCAAGCTGCGTGACCGGCCGGACCGTGAGGTTGTGCGCGTGATCACGTCGCATCAAAGGATCATCGACCTCGAGGCGGATGATCGCGTTGCCCACGTGCCAGAGACGGATCCGTCGTCCCTCACGAATGGGTCCACCGTGCGAGGTCGTATTGTTGAAGCCGGCCATGACCTGATAGTCGGAATACCTGAACTTCACCCCTTTGAGCGTGAATGACTCGTCCTGGTGGCCCGTAAAGGGCATGGGCTCGAATCCCTCGACCACTCCTTCGAGAACCTCATAAGTGCCCGCGTGGTAGGCATGGACGAGTCTGCGGTACTCACCGTAGGTGCCGATGAAGGAAACGCATGTCCAGAGGGTGGCGAAGCCGACGATGAAAACCGCAATGGCCTTCGTGTAGGTGGAGGGCCTGATTCCCAGCAGCCTGGGCACGAGCAGAATGCCCGACCCGATGCCGATGAAGATCAGACCGGAAAGGGGAAACCACCATGCACGGTAGCCCACACTCACAAGATCGAAAGCCACGCGATAGTCGGGTATGTCGGTCATGCTCGTGGCCCGGCCGGAACCTCCGGGTTGCTTTTGATCTTGGAGCTCATCAATCGGCCAGCTCCTGCCGGTCGCGCACCGTCATCATGGTCCCGTTCAGCAGCGCGATCAATTCGCCGTCGTCCGCAACCTCGCTCGTCGTCCCGCGAGCCGGCTCCTGCGCATATGCCCGAAACTCGCCCGTCACGACGGTCAGGGTGCGGCCCGCCCGGATCACCCGGCCGAGCGCTCGGAACCACTTGCCTCCGGCGGGCGCCAGAAGCTGCACCTTGAACTCGACGCTCAGGACGGCGGTGCGCGGCTCCATCAGGCTGAGGGCGGCGTACCCGCACGCGCTGTCAACGACGGCGGTGATGACGCCTGCATGGAGAAACCCGTGCTGTTGCGTCAGGTCTGCGCGGAACGGCAGCGCCAGGTCGACCGCGCCGGGTGCCACGCGCTCCAGCGTGACGCCGAACGTCCGCATCGCCTCCTGCCGGGCGAAACTGGAGCGCACGCGGCTCTCGAATACAGGGTCTCTGGGTTGTCGGAGCAACGGAGCGTGTCCCGCCTTGCGCGGCATTTCAATGAGCCTGATCGAGGATGCGGCTTCCATGGAAACTGACACACTGCCATTTCCCGCCCCGCCTGACATAGACGGTGGTCCGGCGATAGCGGACAACCTCTTCCTCGCCTTGATCTGAAATGCGGGCGGTGTTGATCGCGGTAAGAACGGCCGCGTCCCCGTAGGGACGTACGCGGACATCGGACAGGCTTTCGCTGACAATGACGTACGCGCCCTGTGGGGAGCCTGCAGCAGGAGCCTTCGCTTCCTCGATCTCGCGGGACTTGTCGCTGACAACACCGCGTCCGTCGATTCCGACAAAATCGTCGGCGAGAATCCTGGAGATGGCCGCAGTGTCGTGATTGAGAAACGCGGTGGACCAGGCTCGTTCAAGAGCCTCGATCTCCGAGGCGACCTTTTGGCGGCTCTGCGAGGACCACGCTGGGGAGTTCAAGCTCACGAAGGCCAGGATCAGGGCAGTTGCCGCTCGAGTATTCATGAGGCCCCCGTCAACTGTTTTTCGGGTTCCTGGCACACCACTTCGATGTTGTGCCCGTCCGGACCGATGACGAAAGCTGCATAGTAGTTCGGGTTGTACTGCGGGCGCGGACCGGGAGGACCATTGTCCTTGCCACCCGCCTCCAGAGCCGCGCGATAAAAGGCCACGACCTGCTGCCGAGTCTGGGCCGTGAACGCCAAGTGAAGAGGCGCCGGCTTCTCCTCGGTTTGGTACAGGCACAAGGAAGCGTTGCTCTGCGAGCAGAGCTCGACACCGTACGTCGGCGGCCCCTCCGCGACAACCTTGACACCGAGCGGTTCGAGCGCCTTGAGGAAGAACTCTTTGCTCGCTGCGAAGTCGCTGACTCCGAATTTCACATGGTCGAACATGAAGCCCTCCCGATACCGGCGAGTGGGAAGCGACCGTCGAGCGCTCGGTGCTCAGCGGTAGTCATTCTCCTTGAGAACGATCACCCAGGCGCGGCGCTCGGCGATCTTGCCATCATGCATGACGAACACTTCGGCCATGGACATCCGCATCTCTCCTCCCGCGGTGCGCTTCGCCGTGCCTGTAAGCTCCGCCATGACCACATCGCCCTGTTCGACCATGCGAACGACCTCGAGCTCGGGAGGATCGATGAACTCCGGCGCGCCGTCGATGGCCTTGTCGTAGGCTTCTTTACCTGTCAACTGGAAGGCGCCGAAGACGGTCCACTTGATGCCTTCAGCCAGACAGGACAGGATCTGCTCGTGATCATTCCTGCGAAATCCGTCCAGGTAGGCATTAACGGTGTCGATGTTCCGTGACATGTCGCTCGTCCCCCTCGGGTCGCAATCCCCTTACCGAGCTCCCCCACCGAACACAGGTCGATGTCCGGAAACGGACCGGTGCCCTATGATCCAGGCCGAATGGATCTGTTGGACTTCACTCTCATCAGATGTCATCTGCTACTCCGCCGCCTGTACGGCGCCCTTGCGCGGACGTGCGAGTTCCGAAGGTCGCTTGAGAACGTGTTAGATGTCGCGGCCACTCGTGTCTTCACCGAAAGTAAGAACCAGGCCATTGCAATCTCTCACCACAAGTTCGCGCTGCTGGTAAACGCGGTCCACGGGACCCTCGAGAACGTCGGCCCTACGCCTCAAGAACTCCGCAGCCAAGGCGTCAATGCCAGCGACGTTGAAGTATGCGTCATTGGCTCCCGCGGCCCGCTGTCTTCGCTGGGGAGCCTGATCCGCGCGGCTGAAAAACACCTGAACGTCATCTCGATGGACGATGGCGAAAACGGGCGGGGGAGAGGTACTGAGACTCGCGTGCTGACCATCCCAATAGCCGGCAATCTGAAAACCGAGAACATCGCGGTAGTACTCGGCGGTCTGGACGACGTCCGGCACAGTGAATTGAGGGACGGCCGCCTTGAAGCGCGTTGTCGCGGTGGCTTCAGCCTTCATGTGAACTCCCAGTCGCTCCGAGCCGCTCAAAGCCCGTAACCTGCCAGTGCGCCGGCCACAAATGGATGAGGAAGTCTACCCCAAACACCGTGCGCCATGCGGGTACAGATAGGGCTGAGCCGGGCAGTGGAATGGCCCCCTGGACTCCCGACGCTCGCCTGCGATCACCGGCCCTGGCTTGCGGGAACGTCCACGCGTTCCTTGTGCTTCCATGCGTGCAGATCGAGGTGATAGCCAACCAGGTAGACGGCGTAGAACACCCCAAGAATCGTGACTGCTCCCGCCAAGCCGAGGAGTCCAGGCCGCCGGCTACGCCTCCATGGCAGCAGGAGTGCCGCGCCAACGGCGGTAAGTATGGCCACGAGCCAGGCAGCCCCGAAGGAATAGGCTGCGGCGTAACCGTGCGGCGCCGACAAGGCGGCGAATCCGAGCCATGAACCGAGCAGTACCGGAACCAAGAGCACGGGAATGCGGGCCCACCTGTACCGGCGGCACAACCAGCCGAGAACCCAGATCACACACGCCATGAGAAGGGTCAGTGCGACAGCCCATGGGCCGAAAGTCAGGGGGCCTAGATGCCAAGCACCGGTTTGCGCCATCGTTGACTCTTGTAGAGTCTGTTTGACAGTCAGCATTCGCAGCGGCGCGAAGCGCCGTTACTTCATGGGGTCGTTGAGCGGTCGGCCTGCCGGCAGATTGTTCTGGACCGGCGCCCCGGAGGCGCTCCGAGCGGTCCAGGCACGAGGCTGGCCAGCCGCCACGTAACCTTATCAACGCCCGCCCTCACTTCGTCGGCCTCCGGCGCGGCCGCTTCTTCGCAGCAGCCGACTTGATGATGAGGCTGCCTTTCCCTTTGGATGGCAACGGAATCCTGGCTTGATCGATCGTAGCGGTGATCAGCGCGTCCACATCTGGATGTGCCAACCGACTGGCCGCTTCCACCTGGACGAAGCGTGTCTGCTTTCCCGAGCCCTGCAAAAGCCGCTTCGGGTCGGGCAACTGAGGTCCCTGGCTGAAGTACAGAGATACACCGGTGGGACGTGCGGCGATCGCCACAATGGAATCGATCCCTCGGTCCGTCGGCGAATACCCTATGACGAAGAAGCGGTTGTAGTCGTACGCCAGCTCGTTGGCGGTCGGGAAACGCTTACGTACAGCAGCCCGGACCGATCGAACGAGCTTCTGATTTTTCGGATCAAGCCTATCGACGTAGGACCGGAGCCGAGCCTCGGGCGAAGGCTCCTTTCCATCGCGTGTCGCTGTCATCGCATCCTCCAGGTCGTGCCCAGCAGTTCCTCAGATCCGCACCATGCCGGCGTCATCGCGCCTCTTGCGCTGGAGCGGTATCCCAAACACGCGGAGACTGATAGCGCCAGCATCACACACATGCTTGTCACCCGAGGGGGCATATCTCACCTTTCTCGTGCGCCCAACGCTCCTGTTCAGCGGCGGACTCGGCAGCGGACCGTCCGCTGCAACCGATTGTCAGACCGCCCTCACTGACGCACGTAGCGCAAGTGTGTGGCATCTGGACCATCAAGAACCTTGTCAATGCGAAGCTGCGGCCCGGGCTCGCGAATGTACTCGAAGAGGCGCCGCCCGCCGCCGAACAACACGGGTGCCAGGGCGATTTCCAGCTCGTCTATGACACCCAGGTTCAGGTACTGCTGGATCACATCAGCGCCACCCGCGATACGAATATCACGACTGCCTGCGGATTCCCGAGCCCGCTCTAGAGCACGCTCCGGCCCGTCATTGATGAAGTAAAAGGTCGTTCCGCCGGGGCGCGCCCAGGGTTGGCGCGTCTCGTGGGTAAGAACGTATACCGGTGTGTGAAACGGAGCCTCTTCTGGCCAGGCACGCTCGCCTTGGTCGAACATTCGCTTGCCCATGATGTTGGCACCGATGCGCTCCGCGGTGCTACGAAGCAGGTCATTGACCGGACCGGTCTCTCCCCCTGGTCCGAGCTCGAGGTTCTCGCGGAGGTACTGTTGATTGAGGGCCCAGGCCATCAGCGCCCCCCACTTAGCGCCCCAGTTCTTGTATTCAGGAGTGTCCCAATGCTCCATGGTCATTCCTTCGGGCGCCATGTAGCCATCGAGGCTGAGCCCGATGTTGACGAATACGTTGCTCATGATCTTCCTCTCGCAGGTTCGGAGTCGGCCTAACGGCGCAGATGTGTCCGGCTAAGGGCGCGCGCCTTGCGCGCTCCGGTTCGAGTCTCGGGTGGGAATGAGACAAGAAAGGCGCGTGACCCGCCGTACCTTCAGGTTGACGCGCAGGTCAGTTGGCTTGCACGGGCGTAACCGCATTGTGTCGTACCAAGCGCGAGCCCACGAAGCCCGCGAGCAAGGATAACAGCGGAAAGACGCAGAGCCCAAGCACAGCGTAGAGCACTCTAGGGCCGGTGACACCCATTCTCACGGAGACGAACGCAACCATGACGCCGTCAAGTGCTGGTCCCCATGCCTCGGCGATAGCCAGGTACCAACGGCGTCGAAGTAACCAGCCGATGGCAACCCCGCCTACGAGATACGCCAGAACTGTGAATAGGCCACGTCGAAAGTCGGATTCACCAGGGGAAAGATCCGAAAACAATGACGAGAGGCCGAACATTCCAACGACCACGGCAAGAATGAGTGCGGCGGTCCATCTCAGGAGGCTTAGAAGCGAGTGTCGTGAAGGCATTTGTCTCTCCCGCTCTGCCGTGATCGCTCCAAGCCAGCTAGCGCCCTTTCCGGACGTCGATCTTGCGTATGATCTGCTTGCCGGGAAGAAGGTGCCCCGTCCCTGTCATGTGTACGCCGTCAACCACGAGGCACCAGACGCTGTGGAGTCGCGGCGAACTGAACTCTGCCTTCCAGCACGCTTCGCCTGCGTCATAGGCGAGATCCATCTCCCCCATCGTCGCACGCTGACCGTCAACGAGCTTGTCGGCCTTCCAGTGGACCGTTCCGGCTTGTGCTCCTGTCGTGAATTCGTAAACGACCGCTTCGTCGTGGCACGCAGGAGCCGCCACGCGGTCGGTACACGTTGAGGTGCCTCGCCACACGCCGAGTGGGGTCGCGCCCGGGCTGACAGCTTCGGGCGCAGAGAGGCTGAATTGTGGAAGGGTGCAGGCGATAAGCACTGCGACTGTAACGCCCCCCCTTGCGATTCTCCGTCGCATTATCAGTTCCTTGCGCTCGCGGCGCGCCCAGGCTGCCGACGCTGCGCGTAACGTGCGGGACGAGACAGGCGTGCGCCTTGCGCGCTCCCGTTCGAGCCCGGGCGGGAATCGGACAAGCCAAGGCGCATGAGCGGCCGTACCGTCAGGCTGACGCGCTGGTTATGCGGCATGCATGATTCCAGGCTGTCTGCCAATCATAACAAGCAAGGCCGTGCGGAACTGCCTGTTGGCCTCTCTAGCAGAATAATTCGCAGACAGAAGGAGCACGGTAATGCACAGAATCGCCAGAAGCCGTAGTTCTGGCCGAGGAGCGGTAATTACTGCCAGTAAGAGCATGGCGATGGCTAGAGCGGCCGTGAGGAACAGCAAGGTGAAGCGAAGCGTGAAGTCAAGCGCAAGTGAATTGTCGTGTCGTCTAAGTAAGACCGATCCTGAGTCGACTAGGTAGACACAGCGCAATCGGGGAAAGCGCCAATAGGAGAGGAGCATGCCGCCCTTGAAGGAAATCGTATCAGCCGCCGGTCGAAGAGGTCGAAACCCCATGTCCTGAAGGATGTTGGCCATGACGACGGGCAGGTGTTCGTCGGGAGTGCTCCCGGGTTCGGATTCGCAGAGAATCGTGCCCACAAGTGTCAGAGGGTGCATCGTACCGCCCTCACGAGGTCCGCTGGGAAGAAAGCCAAGCAGGGCGCGTAAGCGGCCGGACCTTCAGGCTCACCGCGTTTAGGCGGCACAGGGTGTGCTCGGCAATCTGATCGCTCGTTCACCTGCGGACTCGTTGGAGTCATCGATCGCCTTTTAACAGCTCGGCGGCTCTCGCGGCAACAGCATCATCCAACAACGCAGTGACGGCAGCGATAAGGTCAGCTTCCTCTGACCGCAGCATCATCTCTTGGAGCATTGAATTCAGGAGGGAGTGTCGTTGAAAGGAAGGAAGACTCAGTATCGCCAACAAACTACGGGACAGTTGGCGATCATTGCGTGCTGCAGCCAGGAGGGTCACGAACGCTTGATTGTCTCCCACAGTCGGCTGGAATCTGCGTCGTCTCAGCATCGTCGTCTCCGTGCCGCCTAACGCCCGGCGTAACCTGCGGGCCGGGCGGCGAGCCCCCTGCGCGCCGCCTTGCGGAGAGATCGTGGGCAGAGCCGAGATTGCAAGGGGCGTGACGCCCGTACCGCCAGGTTCAACGAGTTGTTGGGCGGCGGCGCCGATTTGCTGGCAGATGCGAGACGACACATGTCGACCCCCGTACGCTATTTCCGGTCGTAGACTACAACGCTACTATGAACGGCTCTCGTCGTAGGTTCGACCGACACGATCGTGAGAGACCGACCATCGTCCGACCGGACAGATCGGTAGCCAAAGACGGGCCTACCCTTGTAGCTGAAGGTCGCATCAGCGATGAAGTCGTCCGATTTCAGGAGGGTCACCTCATCCACGTCTGGGATTCCAGTTGCGGGATGTCGCTTGCCATCGTACGGCGCGGTGAACGTTCCAACGAGCTTTCGTCCGTCGGCTCTGACGCTCTCGATCGTGCACTTTAGCAGGGCTCCATCGAGCTGGCAGATGAACATCTCTTGCCTCCGCCGTTCAGCCCCGCCGCCGTAGTGACTCCTGTCAAGATTCAGCGCCCACCTGCCGACCAAAGGATCAGCAGACGCCGCCGTGATCGACAGCACGATCAGACACAGGATTGCCGCACGTGGCCGCATCTCACCTCTCCGATCCAAGTCCGCCCAACGCCGCGCATGACCTGCGGGACGAGGCGGGCACGGCCTTGCGCGCGGCCGTACGAGTCCCGTTTTGGAAGGAGACCAGCAAGGCGCGTGACCGGCCGTACCGTCAGGTTCATCGCGTTGTGGGACGGCGCCGTCACGCTGCCTTGCGTCCCTTCCACAGATCGATTTGCCGCAACCCTTCGTCCCCCTCCTCCTTGGTAACGGCAAGGACAATCGTGATTATCGGGCCGAGGAACCAGGATGCCAGAAAGTACTTGAGAGGGCTGCGACCATCTATATTTGCGAGAGCTGCGTTGATGAGCGCGAGACTTCCCCAACCCAACACATACCCTGTCATGTGTTACCTCCTGCTCGGTCGGAAGTTGCACAAGATGCTGACCTCCGGAACGACTCTGTATCGTAAATACGCACCGCCTTGCTGAAGTTCGTCCAACGCCGCGCATAAGCTGCGGGACGAGCCGGGCGCGCGCCTTGCGCGCTCCCATTCGAGTCCCGGTGGAGAGTGAGGTAAGCAAGGCGCGTGACCGGCCGTACCGTCAGGTTGATGCCGTTGTTTTGCGCCATTGGATCGGAATAGTCTCTCAGTGGATAGCATTCACACGGGGTTAGGCCGAGAACGCCTTAAGAAGGAGACTAACGCCTGTTGCGGCAAAGCATACACCGACGAAAGCCCAGAAATTGCGAATTATGGGTCTATCACGATCGGTCGGTGACTGTGAGGTCGGATCCCACGATGCGGGATACCAAGAACGCATTCGATTCAGAGCGTTTAGGAAGTGAGTTGCATCAACTAGAAAGCGCGTTCCCGCTGTGCTGCTCGCAATAGTTGATCGGAAGAGCAGAACCGCTAACCCAAGCAAATCATCGTCGCGCCTATGGGCCACACCTGACGATGGCGAGGCACGACGATGAACGCTCCTGCGCACAAGAGTACAACGAAAGGATACCCGGTTGTTAATAGGCGTGCCGACCAAGGAAGCGTCTTCAATGGATGTCTCAGAAAGCCTTGGTCCGGTGGGTTACGATCGCGTCGGAAATGTGCGCATAACGTCCGCGATAATCTGCGGGACGAGACTGGCGCGCGCCTTGCGCGTGCCCGTGCGAGTCCCGGACGGGCAGGAGGCCAGCAAGGCGCGTGACCGGCCGGACCGTCAGGTTCATCGCGTTGTTCTACGGCGTGATGGCACTCTGCAGTTGAACATGTTCATTCCTCAGGCTTTCCATGTCACGTCGCCCGAATGCGTTCTTGAACGTCCTCAGGAATCGAGTACCAGCCCCAGACACCGGAGAGGCATCGACGGAAGCGCCTGTCAGTCCGCGCCTGTGCCTCGACTCTGTCGACAACTTGGTATGGATGACAAGCGAGTAGGTCTTCAAGGGGCCCTGCGGCGATTTGGCCGAGTACCTCATCAGGGGCAAGTTCAACGAGCCTGAGAATGATCGGCCATGCCTCCTCAGGATTATGGTGGACAGAATACGCCACAGTCTCGTAAGCCCACCAACCATTGGCATCAGCTTCGGCCCCGACTTCAGGATCGCCATCACCCAAACGCTTTGAGTCTTGAGCCTTCAGCCAAAGATGATACTCGATCCACGTCCGCACTACTGAGTCGTCGAATTGGGGTTCTTCTTTCATGACGGCATTGACAAGTCCGTAGAACGCCCGCGATAACCTGCGGGCTGGACGGGCACGCACCTTGCCCGGTGCCTTTCGTGCCGTTGTTGTCCCGATGAGCCAGCAAGGTGCGTGACCGGCCGGACCGTCAGGTTCATCGCGTTGTTCGGCGGCTGGTCCGCGAGGCTCAGTGGCGGCACTTGCAATCGTAATCCTCAATTCTTGCATGCACGCAGTCGGCGTCAACGAGCCATTCCTCTGTCCAATTCTCGCCTGTTGGAATTAAGTGAAGAATGTATCGCCTCATGCCAACATAGACTCCTTCATCTGGTGCTAGAACCATGGACGTTGGATAGAGCCCGCCGAGCTGTAGGTCGTGCACCTTTCTGGGGTGGCCACCAGCCATGGCTTGCCATAGCCCGGTTCCGGTGAGAATCAGAATCTTGCCATGATCCACGACCCAGGCGTCTGGACTGCCGTCGAGAGTGTTGAAGGGTTCTAGAGCCCATGCGCTATTGTTTTGCCGCAGACGAAATACACGTCCCGATCTGCCACTCATGTGGTCAAGACCCATGAAGACGAAGAGGTTATCCTCTAGTTTCAAGAAACCACGGACGTTCTCTGCGTGGAAGATGTCCTCAGGATTGATGGGAGCATCTGCAGGCGGCTTAAGACGAACTGATTGCTTCCCTTCCGCGCTGAACCACCATAGCCCGCCTCCAAATTCCCCGGCATCAAAGCCAACGAGCCAACCACCTGTGACCTGAACGACGTGGCGATCGCCTACCTGGTCTGGCTGGCGCTTGTAGTTGAACGGTAGCGAGTCGAACGTTTGTCGTGGAGCAGGCCGCACCCGGAGCTTCCCATCAGCAATGGATACAGCCCATTCCTTCTTGCTGTAGTTGGCGCATCTAAACTCAGTCTCAGAGGGTGGACTGGAGAGTGGGACAAACGACTCAGCAACGATACCCACGGCTGCAAACAGTAGAATGTTCAGCATGAGCATCTTCCGTGGCTACGCGAATTGTCCGCCGAACGCCGCAGATAACCTGCGGGACGAGACGGGCGCGCGCCTTGCGCGCTCCCGTGCGAGTTCCGTAGGAGAAGGGAATCAGCAAGGCGCGTGACCGGCCGGCCCGTCAGGTTCATCTGCTTGTTATGCGGCGTCGAGACCATATGGGTTGGTTGGCCTAGCTGAACGCGTACAGGATGGCAGCGCCGAAGATAGCCGAATAAGCCAAGCAAACTAAAGGGATTCTGATCCAATTACGCCAAGCGGATAACCTCCGATACAAGAATCCGAGAATGAGGAATAGCAACACGTTGGCGAAAACTGTTCCCAGAAGAGCTAGATAGCCCGCTATCTCACTTCGGCCCAACGCAAGACCTATTAGGCAGAGGCTCGGGTACAGCGCGACAAAGGGCCACATGAGCGGCTGAGCCTCGCTCGAACTATTGGGTGCGAGGAACACCACTCCCCAAACGACACATGGTCCAAGAGGCCGAGTAGAGCCCACGGCGTTGAACGCACCAGTATCTGGCGGAGCCTAGAGGGCAATTCGGTCACTCTTGCCAAGCCGCATAACGCCGGGCATAACCTGCGGACCGGACGGGCGCGCGCCTTGCGCGCTCCCGTTCGCGTCCGCCGTGAGAAGGAAGCCCAGCAAGGCGCGTGACCGTTCGGGCCGTCAGGTTCATGCCCTTGTTATCTGCCGCCCGTCGCATTAGGGCGTTACGCCTAACATATCGGCGACTCGTGAGAGCGTCTTGTCCAGTGA
>Ga0207644_10000748_pt1 | contig 20624 bp, 17 predicted proteins | sample KBSS73metaG_FD_184326 | JGI IMG/M metagenome (GOLD analysis project Ga0207644, IMG submission 184326) | Switchgrass rhizosphere microbial communities from Kellogg Biological Station, Michigan, USA - KBS S7-3 metaG (SPAdes) (version 2) | ecosystem: Host-associated > Plants > Roots > Rhizosphere... | reverse complement strand
ACAAGGAAGCGAAGATCGAAGCCTCGGTGCTCAGCCAGGCGCTGGAGCTTCTGCGCGCTTCGAAGCCGGCGCGACTGGTCCAGCCCAAGGATCATGAGGAAGAGAAGGCGTTGCAGCGAGCGCAGCTGCTGACTGCGAAGCCGGTGCTTTACGTCTGCAATGTCGATGAGGCGGATGCGGCGGAGGGCAACGCGCTGTCATCGAAAGTCTTTGAGAAGGCCAAAGCAGAGAATGCCAAGGCCGTGGTCGTATCGGCGGCCATCGAGTCCGAGATCGCGACCCTGCCGTCAGACGAGCGCGAGGCGTTTCTGGCTGATCTTGGCCTGCACGAGACAGGCCTCGCCCGGGTCATTCGTGCCGGTTACGAGCTCCTGGGGCTGATCACCTTCTTCACCGCCGGCCCGAAGGAGGCCCGCGCCTGGACCACGCACAGGGGCGCCAAGGCTCCAGAAGCCGCGGGCGAGATCCACACCGACTTCGAGCGTGGCTTCATCCGCGCCGAGACCATCGCCTACGACGATTATATTAGATTCGGCGGTGAGACGGGCGCCAAGGATGCCGGCAAGATGCGCTCCGAGGGCAAGGACTATGTCGTCCAGGACGGAGACGTGATGCTGTTTCGCTTCAACGTCTAAGGCGTCACGGGCCGCGCGTGCCCCTTGCCTCCCGGCAGAGCATCCAACTCATGACTGCTCCCACCACGACGCCCACATAGCTGCACCACATCGGAATCGTGTGCGAACCGATGATGACCTGAAATTGGGTGAAGAGGCGGTAGAGATGAACCAGCGCCCCAACGGCGAAAAATGCCGACGCGATCCAGGTAAACGGTCTCGACATTCGATCCTCCCGTTTGCAGACGGTTCCTTATAGCCGTTCCTGACGCATTTCGGAATCGGAACGAAACAGCCGCTCTGCCGGTCGCAGGGTAAGCAGCAACCAGAGCAGGCCGAACGCCCAGCCTCCGATTACGTCGCTCGGCCAATGAACACCGAGCATCACGCGGCTCGTCCCTACCAGCAGGGCAAGCACCACCGCTGCCGCTGCGGCGGCGAAGCGATGGCGGTGGCTGGCGAGAAGCAGCGCCAGGGCAAGATAAAAGATCATCGAGCTGGTCGCGTGGCCGCTGGGAAAACTGTTGGTCTTCACGACGACCAGATGCGGCTCAAGATCGGGCCGTACCCGCGCGATCCAGTATTTTTGGGCTTCGCCCAACAGACGGCCCGTCAAGGTGACGACGATAAGCACGAGCCCGGCGCGGCCGCCACCTCTGTGCCATAGCCATAGCGCCGCAATACAAGAGGCGCCGATGAGCAGTGTCGGGTCGCCGAAGAAAGTTAGAGTGCGGGCCACGGCGAGCAGCTCCGGCCGGTGGCCGGCATATAAGGCCTCATAGATTGCTCGGTCGACGGGACCGGCGCCGCCTAGCAGCATCGCGAGCCAGATGGCGGCGAGCGCAAGGACTGCAACGATCAGGCGCCAATGCGCGCGCCGCAGGTGACCTTCAGTCATGCAGGCTCAACCACCAAAGAGGCGGAGCGTTCAGCCTAGAACTTGGCTCCGACACGCAGGCCGATGGTGCGAGGCCGCCCGGGCAGAATGTATGTGCGCTCGCAAGAGCTACAGGCCACGAACCGCGCCTGTTCATTGCGCTCGTCGAACACGTTGGTCCCGAACAGCTCGACACTGAACTGCTTCCAGTCGAAGCCGGCGAAGAGATTGACGACCGTCGAAGCCCGGACGCGGCCAAGGTAATCGTTAGGGTTCACACCCAATAGCAAGTTGACCTGCCGAAGATCTGCGGCCGCCGAGCCTTGGTAAACTATGTTGCCTTGGACGTGAGCATTGCCGCCGCCGACTGGCCAGTTGTAGCGAGCAGTCCCAGCCGCCTTGAACTTGGGTGTGACGGGTAGCCGCGTGCCTGAGGGCGTCACAATTAGGCTGGCCGAACAATTCTCATCGTCTGACGCAACCGCGCAGATGTTCCCTTTGGTCTTCGCATCCGTGTAGGCTGCCGACCCGCTTAACGTGAGGCCGCCTGCCACGTAATTCAGGTCGGTCTCGACGCCGTTGATTTTGGCATCGCGGCCATTCTGAACGATCGTCAGGCTGTTCGGCCCGAGAAAGCTGAATTGGAACGACTTCCAGATCTGGTGATAGACGGCGCCGTTCCACGTCACGCGCCCGAACCTGGTCTTCCAACCGGCTTCGTAGTTGGTCAGAAAATCCGACTTGTACGGGGCCGTGCCCGGAGCGCGATTCAGGCCGCCGGGGCGGAACCCGCGAGACCAGGTCGCGTAAAACATCGTCTGATCGTTCGGCTTGAAACGGGCACTCAGACGATGGGTAAAGCCGTCACCCTTAGTGTGCTTGGGTACTGCTACGCCGCCTTCGACAGCGCCGACGTTGGTGCAAGGCGTGTCGGCAAGGCCTCCTGACGCCAACGCTGCGCCGATGTCCTCAATCGCTTGCAGCCCATTGACGGTGAGGCATCGCCGAACGCCGCCGCTAGCGCCCGCCCCGTTGGGCGGTGGGTTATCATCCGCACCTTCGACGAAGGCAGGGTTCTTGCCGAAGCCTGCGAAGCCGAAGAGGCTGTTGTCGAACCGATATAGGCGGCCGCCTGCGATCAGGGTCAATTTTGGGGTTACGTCGAACTCGGCTTCGCCAAACAACGCCCAGTCGCGATCAACGCGATCTTCGAGGGTCAGCCAGATCGTCCCCGGATGGCCATTGACCGACAGTGCCGGGTCGAGCCCGGGAACGAGGTAGTCCTGGAAGATCCGGTTTGACTGATGCTGGTAAAATGCGCCGACCAGCGCCCGAAGCGGTTTCTCCTTAGGCGTCGCAATTCGCACTTCCTGGCTAAGCTTCTTGAAGTGCTCGCTGCCGTTGATGAATTGCGTTGGGACAATCGGATTGCCCGCAGAATCCTGATAATAGAGATAGTTGGCGATGCCGCCCTTGCTTTCGTAAAGGTTGTCGTAGGCCTCGATATAGTCGGTGTAGTCCGCGAATGAGCGGGTCGGTCGGTCCATGTAGGCACCGGCATAGGTAAGGTCGAAATTCCAGATCTTGCCTTCCAGCGTCAGTGCCGCCTGCGTGAACTGGTCCTTGCGATATTCCTTGTCGCTGAAGCGGTTGGACTGGAGGTCGCCTAGCGAGATGTCTGCTCCGGGAAAGCCCTCATATCTGGCGAACTGATGCATCACCGTTGGAGTGACGGTCCAATTGTCGTTGAGGTCAATCTTTAGGGCCGCACGTCCGCCGTAAAGTTCCGAGCTGTTTATGTCGCGCTTCACAGCAGCGTTGTTGTTAACGGTGAAGCCGTTGTGGACGCAGCCAATGGTTTCGTCCGTCTCGGGGTCGACGACCTTGTCGCCACAATAGGTGCGCGATCCAGGGACGCTGTCGATGAAGCCCGGGTCTCGCTGATAGAAACCCACGGCGCGGAACGCGATCCGCGGCGCGAGCGCAACGTTGATCATCCCTTCCAACTTGCCGCCCGGCTCATGACCGTGAGCGGTATAATTAAGCTCGCCGTCCATCCGGCCGTAGGTCGCATTGAGGTCGGGCTTGTTGGTGATGATCCGGATAGTACCCGCTTCGCTGAGAGCGCCGTAGAGCGTGCCCTGCGGACCGGCGAGGCTCTCGATCCGGGCGATATCGTAGATGTGGACATCTAGCGCGCCGCCAATCGTCGTGACGGGCTGCTCGTCGAGATAGACGCCTACCGAGGGTGGGGAACCGGAGTGATTACCGTCACCGCCGCTCGCGACGCCCCGCATGTACACGACTGCGCCGCCCGACTGGGAAACGTTATAGGCAACTGAGGGGAGTTGCTTCGTATATTGTTCGAAGTTCGAGATGTTGAGCTGGTCAAGCTTACGGGTGCCGAGTACCTGCACGCTCTGCGGAACGTTCTGCAGCCGCTCCTCGCGCTTGGTCGCCGTGATGACGATCTCGGTCTGGTCGGGGACCTGGCCGTCCTGCGCCTTCTGCACCTTCGGCGGCGGCGAGGTGACATCGGTAGCGTTCGTGTTCGGCGCCGGCGACTGGCCAGGCTGAGCAAGTGCGGGAGTTGCAAGCGCCGTCGAAGCGAGAAGCCCGAGGCTCAGCGCGCGAGTATTGGCCATTCGAATGCCCCCATCAGCCGTATGTCGGTATTGCGACAGAGGCACTACCGAAAGTCAACAGCAGCAAAACGCCGGTGACACGATTGTTACGATGGCGTTGCTTTCAGGCCGCTGGTGCTTCGGGGTACGATCCTAGCACCGGGCCAAGCGCCTCCTTCAAGGGCCCAAGATGCGTCTCATACGCGCGCCACTCTTCGGTCGCTTCGCGGTAGATCGGTTGCCTGACCTGCTCCGAGCTCGGCGTCCGCACTGCCCGGTCGGTGTTGTAGAATTCGAGACAGGCGGGCTCGAACTGCAGCCCGCAATAATCCAGCAGGCGCCGGATCTCGCCCTCCGTGTCGTCGACCATGCGCTCGTAAATCACGCGGTACACCCGCCCCGGAAGCACCGCGTCGATATGGGCCATCAGCCGGACATAGTCCGCATAGTAGCTGCCGACGTGCTCCAGATCGTACGTAAAGTCCTGACCCCGCGCGAAATGCTGGCGGTAATTTGAGAAGCAACAGCCGAGCGGATGCCGCCGGGCATCGATGATCCTGGCATTTGGCAGAACGAGATGGATGAACGGCACGTGCAGCCAGTTGTTTGGCAGCTTGTCGATGAAGAACGGCCGTTCGGTTCGCCGCTGGACGCTGGCGCGTTTCAGATACTCTTCGCCCAGCTGCGCGCGCTCATCGGCCGAAGCGGCGAGGATCGCGTCCGGATAAGAGCCTGGCTTGCGGGCGAGCGCCGGAATATCGGGCAACTCGGTCGTTCCTTCGACGAGGCTGTGAGAGGAGAGAATCTGCTCGATGAGGGTGGAACCGGCACGCGGCATTCCGACGATGAAGATCGGATCGCGCGCCTCCGAACCGCCCGGCCTCTCCGCGAATGCCTGACTCGTGAAACCGGCGATGCAGCGGTCGACGATTCCACCGATCCGCGCCGGATCATAGGGCGCAGTCTTGAGCCGCAGTGCGTTGGCTTTTGAGAAGTGGGCGAAGGCCTCGTCCGGCTGGCCAACGTCGTGCAGCGCTTTGCCAAGAGCGAAATCGAGGTGGAAGCGATCCTCGTCAGTCAGACCCGACGAATTCAGGGCCTGCCGCATCGCCGCGAGGTCGGACTCCGAGAACCTGACGGTCTTCAGGTTGGCGAGGCTCCACCACGCCTCACCTAGTGTCGGCTGCAACTCGATTGCGCGGCGGTAAGCGGCAATTCCGTCTGCCTGGCGGCCGATGGTCTTCAGCATGTGGCCGTAACTGACCCAGACGCGCGGTTGTTTCGGAGCGCGCTGGAGCACCCCCTCGTAAAGCGGGATCGCCCCTTCGAAGTCGCCGAGACGGCCCAGCGTCGCGGCCTTCAAGTTCCGGTGACCGAGGGAATCAGGCTCCTCGGCCATGACAGCGTCGAGCAGGTCCATCGCTTCCGCGGGGCGGCCCGTCCGTCCGAGCAGCAGCGCGAGGTTAGCCTTCGCCGCCACCCAACCGGGCGCCAGTTCCACCGCGCGCCGCAGCAGGCTCTCGGCATCGCGAAGGCGGCCGATCCGAGCTGCCAGCTCGCCGAGCATCCGGATCGCCTTCACGTCGAAGGGATCCTCCTTGAGGTGCGGCTTCAGGATGCGTTCCGCGACGTCGAGCCGGTTCTCGTTCAGCGCAATTGCCGCCTCCACCAGGCGGGGATGCCAGCCGGCATGGACTGAAGGCTGCGTTGTCACGGCAGCAAGCGTAGCGCCAAGCGCACCGCGCGGCTATGCGCCGCCTCCATGATCTATTTCGAAGACCTGGTCATTGGTGCGGAGCGCGAGTTCGGCACGTACGAGGTGACGCGCGAGGAAGTGCTGGAGTTCGCTCGCAAGTACGATCCACAACCATTCCATCTGTCGGACGAAGCCGCGGCCAAGACCCACTTCGGACGCCTCGCGGCGAGCGGCTGGCATACGGCGGCGATGACCATGGCGGTAATCGCGCGGCGCGTCGTCAATGAAGAACAGGCTGGGCTTGGCTCACCCGGGATCGACGAGCTCCGCTGGAAGAAGCCCGTCTACCCCGGCGACACGCTGCACGTGTCGGGCAAGATCCTCGAGAAGACGCCGTCGCGGAGCCGCCCGGACATGGGCTCGTTCCGCACCCAGACGACGGTCACCAACCAGGACGGCGACGTGGTGATGACGTTCATCTCCATCGTACTGATCCGCCGCCGGCCAACGGCCGGCGACGTACAGGCTTAGTCGTCGCGGTCTCCACGGCGGTGGCCCCGACCACCGCGGTCGCGGGTCTCAGTGCTGGTCGTCGATGTCGAGGCGCCCGACTGCGTCCCTGAACGGGTCCAGTTGTGCGAACCGCGAGTCCAGGTACCTGTGCTGGTCGAGGTGGTACCGCGATCGCGCCAACGCGAGCGATCCCAGCCGCTCCAATTCTCGCCGGTCGAGGTCGTCGTCGAGGTCCCAGAGCGGTTCTGCCGCCTCTGGCGACGGTCGGTCCAATAGCGCTGCTGGTCCCCGCTCCAGACGTGGCGGGTCCGGTTGACGTCGTAGACGTAGATGCCGCTGCCCGGATAATAATAGTTCCCGTACCAGCCGAACGGATCATAGTCGTATCCGCCGTACGGCGAGCCGTAGCCGTAGCCACCGTAATAGCCGCCGTACGGATAACCGCCGTATCCATAGCCTCCGTAGCCGCCGCCATAACCGATGCCGATCGAGACGCTGCTGCGGGGGCCGTAGCCGTACGGGCTGTAGCCGTAAGGGCTGTACCCATAGCCGTAGCCATAATCGTTGCCGTACATGTCGTAGGCGCAGCCGCTGAGTGCGAGACCGCTGGTCAACGCCACCGCGGCAAGGCGAATGAATGAAGCGCGCATGTCGAGTCTCCAATACAGCGGAGGAACCGGACGTGCGTACGCGCCCACCCGCGTGAACGGTGGATTAATTACAGCTGCTTGGCGGCGTCACTTCGGTTCGGGATAATCGTACTTGAACGGATCGGTCGGAAGCGGCTGCGTCCGCAACGGCTGGCGCGGCAATTCCTTGTCGCTGTTGGCCGCCTGTAGAAGCACTCCAGCCATCACCACCGCGGCCTGGCGCAGGTCCTCCGCCTTCATATGGTCGAGAGTGTCGATGTTCGAATGGTGCACGCGTGACCCGTAATCGAGCGGGTCCTGTATGAACTGATAGGCTGGCAAGCCCACCGTCTGGAAGAACTGGTGATCCGTGCCATCGGTCGGCGCGGCGACGATCGCGTCCGCACCCATGCTGTCGAACGGGGCGAGCCATTCCTTGAGCAGCGACGAGGCCCCTGTGTTGCCCTCGGCGTAGATCCCGCGAACCTTGCCGGAGCCGTTGTCGAGATTGAAATAGGCCTTGAGGTCTCCGTAACCCGCCAGAGGTGTGATGGGATATGACTTCGCCCAGTCGTCGTAGTTCTTCGTGCCGTCCTGTGTGAGCCGATACGGCCGAACGGCGACGTGCTTCTCGATGTAGGAGAGCGAGCCGAACAGCCCTTGCTCCTCGCCCGCCCAGAGGACGAACCGAATGGTGCGCTTCGGGCGCACGCCAAGCTGTCGAAGGATGCGCGCCGCTTCGACGACCACGACGCTGCCGGCGCCATTGTCCGACGCTCCGTCCCCAGCCGCCCAACTGTCCAGGTGAGCGCCGGCCATTACGTATCCTGCCTTCGGGTCAGTACCAGGCAGGTCGGCGATGACATTGTAGCCCTGCCGGTCGTCATCGACGTAGCGAACGTTGCTGTTGATCTCGAGTTCGGGGTTCCCGCCTGTCTTCGCGAGGCGCGCGAGGCGGCGATAGTCTTCCGCCGCAATCTCCACCGCTGGCAGTTTGGGGCTTTGGCCGACCATGTTCTGATAGCCCTCGCCCGAAACCAGTTTGCCGTCGCGATATGACTTGCGCACCCAGGCGACCGCACCTTCGCTCGCCAGGAAAAGGTCAACGTCCCGCCAGAACTTGATCCGCTTGGTGAAGCTATCGACGAAATCGGGATCGAACGTCGGCTGCTCGAATTTGTCGAGCTTGCCGACCTCTCCGGAATCAAGCCGCTGGAAAGCCGCCTTGGCCGGTTCGTCACCGGTGCCGGGGAGATCGATAAGGACGATCTTGCCCCGAAGCTTGCCGCGATAGGCCGCGAACTGCTCCTTGCGGTTCATCGGTGCGACGATGATGGGGGCTTTCAGAACGCCATCGGTTGGTGGCGACCAGGCGATCGGGATAGCGGTCAGCTTGATCCGCCGAGGTGCAGTCATGACGACGCTGGAATCCACGATCTCCCACCCACGGCCGAAGTCGAACCCTTCGCGATGGACGTTCGTCAGACCGTAGGACTGGAACTTGCCAATTGCCCACTGCTCGGCTCGGCGCATGTTGGGCGAATTGGTCATGCGCGGGCCGACGCCATCCATCAGCTCCGACGCGGTCAGCATCACCTGGCTGCGGTTCATTCCCTCATCGATGATGCGGGCCGTATCGCCGGTCGCAGCCGAAGCGTGAGTGGCCGAAATCATCGTTGACGCCAGAAGCGCCAGAACCAGTTTGCGCATGTGCTATTCCCCCCAAACAGAACCGCCGGCGTGCAACGAAGCAACGCCGGCGGCTAAGCTCAATCAGACATGTTTTCGATCAACCGGCGACGCCCTGTTTCGCCTTGGCGCGCTTGGACTTCGCCTGGTTCTCCGGATCGAGCGGGCCGGTGATGCGGACCTCACGCTTCGCGTCATGCCAGATCTGCTGATAGGCAAGGTAGCCGAGGATGCTGGCGATCAGCAGGAACACCGTTACCGCGATGCCGGCCGCATGGCGGTTCTCGAGGTTCGGTTCCGCAGTCCAGACGAGGAACGCCGCGACGTCCTTGGCCATCTGATCGACCGTCGGCTTCGGGTTGCCCGGCGCGTAGGTCACCTGCCCTTCCGCCGTCAGCGGCGGCGGCATCGCGATGTTGAGGTTCGCGAAGTATGGGTTGAAATGGAGCGTCCCTGTTGGCTTCGCCTCCGGCGGAAGCGGCTTCCCAGCTTCGTTCTTGTAGGTGTTCGGGTCGCGGTAGCCGGTGAGCAGGGAGTAGACGTAGGACGCGCCCCCCTCGCGCGCCTTGGTCATCAGCGACAAATCCGGCGGCAGCGCATTGTTGTTGGCTGCGCGCGCCGCAATCTCATTCGCGAATGGCGATGGGAAGGCGTCCGAAGGCAGAGCCTTACGGGTCGAGGCTTCGCCGGTGTCCGGGTTGATCGACGGCACCTGCGTCTTCCAGTCGGACGCAATCTTCTTGATCTCGGCGTCGTTGTAGCCAAGGCCCTTGAGCTCGCGGAACGAGACCAATTTCATGCTGTGGCAAGCCGAGCAGACTTCCGAGTAGATCTGGAAGCCGCGCTGCAGCTGCGCCTTGTCGAACTTGCCGAAGGGGCCGTCGCTCTTGAGGTGCAGCGCCCTCGGCTCGAGGTGGAACTCCTCAGCGGCCAGTGGAGCCGGCCTGTTGCCGAAATAGGTCGAGAGATTGCCGATCATCGAGATCAGCAGGATCCCGGCAAAGACCGAACCAATGAAACCCAGGATGAAACGCATGTGCCTGCTGCCCCCTTAGCCGGCGGTTGCCACGGAGCCGCGGCGCGGCTTGGTTTGTCCCGCCGGAGTGGCCTCGGCCGCCTCGCCGTGAAGCACGCTCTCGCTGATCGAGGTCGGCAGCGGGTCGGTGGTCTCGAACGCGGAAACCAGCGGCAGGATGACGAGAAAATGGGCGAAGTAATAAGCCGATGCGAGCTGGCCGAGCGCGGTCCGCCACCAGTTCAGCGGCGCGCCACCGACATAGCCGAGGATCACGACGTCGATGACCAACAGCCAGAAGAAGCGCTTGAATACCGGGCGATAAGCGCCCGAGCGGACCGGCGAGTTATCGAGCCACGGAAGGAAGAACAGCAGCAGGATCGAGCCGAACATCGCCAGCACGCCCCACAGCTTGGCAGGCAGGATGAAGTCGATCGTGAATGAGCGCAGGATCGCGTAGAAAGGCCAGAAGTACCACTCAGGGACGATGTGGGCCGGCGTCGCCAGCGGGTTGGCCGGGATATAGTTGTCCGGGTGCCCCAGATAGTTCGGCGCGTAGAAGGTCACGACCGCAAAGACGAGCAACACGAAAGCGGCGAACCAGCCGTCCTTGGCTGTGTAGAACGGGTGGAACGGCAGCGTGTCCTTCTCGGTCTTCACATCGACCCCGGTCGGGTTGCCTGATCCCGGGATGTGCAGCGCCCAGATGTGGAGGATCACCACACCGGCGATCACGAACGGCAGCAGGTAGTGAAGTGAGAAGAAGCGGGTCAGCGCGGCCTGGTCGGGCGCATAGCCGCCGAGGAGCCAAACGCGGAGCGGCTCGCCGATCAGCGGGAAGGCCGAGAAGAAGCCGGTGATTACCTGCGCTCCCCAATAGCTCATCTGGCCCCACGGAAGCACGTAGCCCATGAAGGCCGTCGCCATCATCAGCAGGTAGATGACGAGCCCGAGCATCCACACCAGCTCGCGCGGAGCTTTGTACGAGCCGTAATAGAGGCCGCGGAAGATGTGGATGTAGGTGACGATGAAGAAGAAGCTCGCGCCGTTCATGTGCGAATAGCGCAGCAGCCAGCCGGCATTCACGTCACGCATGATGAGCCCGTTGACCGAATTGAACGAGCCGTCCGTCGTCGCGTAATAATGCATCGCGAGAACGATGCCGGTCACGATCTGGATCGTCAGGAAGATCCCGGCGAGCACGCCGAAGTTCCAGAAATAGTTGAGGTTTCGCGGCACGGGATAGCCGCCGCCGATGGCCCCATACACGAGGCGCGGAAGCGGCAACCGCTCGTCCAACCAGCGCATCACCGGGTGCTTGGGTTCGTAGGGCCTGGCCCAGGAAAAACTCATCTCTTAGCCCCTCAGCCGATCTGCACGGTGGTCGGCGACAAGAATTTGTAGTCCGGAACCATCAGGTTCTTCGGCGCCGGCCCCTGACGAATGCGTGCGGCGGTGTCGTACATCGACCCGTGGCACGGGCAGAAATAGCCGCCGTACGGTCCCTTGTTCTCGCCATCGCCGATGCCGAGCGGAACGCAGCCCAGGTGCGTGCACACGCCGAGCGTGATCAGCCAGTTCTTGTGGCCAGGCTTGGTGCGCTGCGCGAGCGTCTCCGGATCGCGCAGCTCTCCCAGGGAAACTGCGTCGGCTTCCGCGATTTCCTTCGGTGTCAGGTTGCGGACGAACACGGGCTGCTTGCGCCACTGCGTCTTGATGCCCTGCCCCGGCTGAACCTTGGAAATGTCGATCTCGGTCGTCGCCAGCGCGAGAACGTCGGCGGACGGTGCCATCTGGACCAGAAGCGGCGCAAGCGCGGCGACGGTGCCGACGCCGGCAAAGCTGACCGCTGCGACGTTGAGGAAGTCGCGGCGGCGAACGCCCTCACCTTCCCCGTCGTGACCTGCGGTTGTGGAACCCTCAGCGGATTGGGTGGCCATCATTACCCTTTATGACGCGATATGCTGTCCGTGCCCGGGAAGGACGCGGTAGCGGGACGCCGCGCCGGCTGCTCACCGCCGCGATTGGGGGGCCTGATAGCGAGGGGTTTTCGGGATGTGAAGGGGCGGAAGGCCGTTGTTGTGGATCGCACTGAAAATGGCAGGATTCGGGTCTGCCAATGCGCTTGGACTAGGGGATGGGGATGGGGTTGCTGAAGGTAAGAGCGTCTCGCGATTCCATCTTCGGCAGCTTGCAAGGTTCGTGCAGCGCCGTGCCTCCTGCAGTCTTGAGGACTCCGGATATCTCGCACGCGCCGTAGGAAACGGCCGTAATTGCGCCGTTGAGGATGGTGAGGTTTACCGCCTCGAACACGGCCTCGATCGTGTACATGAACCTCAGCGGCGGCGTTCGGAACGGACCGATTCTAACAAACACCTCGGGATGCGCATCGAGCGTAACCGTGTTCGAGCCGACGTTGTATTTCTCAGGATCGTCGCGAGGGTGCCGTTTGTAGTCCTGTAGCTCCCGCAGCTTTCCCCAGGCGGTCGCGAACGCCTCGAACGGATCGGTGGGCAGGCAGCCCCGGATTTTCTTGAGCACCTCGTCGCCCGCGCCGTCCCAGGCAATCCGGCCAGCAAAGCCGCCCGATTGCTTCCAATGGTCACGGACCTCGTCAGCGAGATTGTCGATCTTTTCGGGAAGCAGGTTGCTGACACTGATGGGCGATTCACTCATTTGTCCCGCTCCTTGTCTGGCGGAAGTTTCGCGGTCGAGGTGATGGCGGGCATCGCGATCTCGATTTCCGGTGCGATGGGGTCACCCCACACGACCGTCGCTGTAGGATCTAGCGGAAGCCGCACGCCCATCCTCGGGCGCTTGGGAATGGCCAGCCACGCGAGGGCTGCTACAGCCACCGCCGAGGCCAACCCGACGAGGACGAGGAGCCAGGTCGGCCAGCGCACCTCGCTCATCATGTACGCGACCTCTGACCCCTGCGGCATCTCCTCGCCGGGACCTGGCAGCGTATAGGCTACCCTGCCCTTTCCATAGGGCGACTTCTCGCAGCAAAGGCGGGTCACAGTGAAGCCTGCCTGCTTCAACTCCTGGGTCGCCTGCTCCTCCGGTTCGCCGGAGACGTCAGGCACCGCGACCTTCGGCGGCGGTTGCGCTTCGCATTTGCCGGTGGCGGGATTGAAAGCTCCGACCTCGCACTGACGGTCCGTTCCAGTTGCCTGGCAGGTCCCATCGGCCGCCTTGGATGTGCCTTCGGGGCATCCCTTTGGCTGGGTGTTCTCATCAGCAGCGGGCGGGCACGTCCCACCCGCAGGTTGCACCGTCCCGTCGGCGCACTTTACCGGTGGTGGCGGCTGCTGATCATCCGGCGGGGGTGGCGGCTTCTGACACTGTTCCGTGGCAGGATCGATCTTCCCGCCAGGGCACGGATTGTCCGGTTTGGGGCCAGGACAAGTCGCCGTGCTGTCGATGGTCGAGCCGTCCGGACAGAGTTGGGTCGTGTGCTCTGGCTGTTGAGGCTTTTGACACTTCGTACCGATCGGAGCGACGGTCCCATCGGGGCACTTCTGCGGCTGAGGCGGTGGCGGTGGTTCCTGTTGTGGCGGAGGCGGCGTAGGCGGCGGCTGAAGATTTCCGGCCGATACGCAGAGCAACAGGAAGTGGTTTACGATCGGCACGCCGGGCTGCGGCCACTGGCTGACGATCGTTCCTGCGGGCTCGGATCCGTTGACGCCTACTCGTCGGACTTCGTTGTGGCCTATTGCCGACTGGGTCTTGGGGCTCGAAGTGCTACGCCCGATCAGGTTCGGCGCAGGTGCTCCGTTGACCCCTTCGAAAATCGGCGCCTGATCGCAGAAGGAACGGTCGCGAAGAGCCTGGGCGTGGGCCGGCGTCCCCAGCGATGAGGCAATGCACAGCAGGAGCAACGTGTAGCGTCGCATGGCCCGGCCCCCTGGCAGGCGATCGAACTTCTACGCTTACCCCCGAGCCAGAAGCAGCACCCGCCTACTTCGGGGCCCCGTTAGCTATCGGCTGCTCTGGGGCGTCCGGAGTCGGACGATTACTGCTGCTAACACGATTTCAGAGCGACGTCGCGGCTCCGCATTCATCAGAAGTGATGGGTGCAGAGCGCAAGCAAAAGGATGATGGGGATCGGAATACCGATCAGCCACAAGAGGATGGAACGCATGACAACCAACTCCGTCCGATCCCCCGCCCCGCAAAAAACTGATTCGAGGCTGAAACGGTTCCGACCCTGAGAACGCACACGCAGCGGTGAAATATTCGCTGCCCTCCTGACTCCGGCACTCACCTCGGGAATCTGGGCTCCCAAGCTCGAATCACATTCGTCGCTGCCGGCCTAAAGCCGGCCAACGGCGTTGCTCGGTCGGGCGCCACGAAACACATTTGCGCGAGGGCAACAGCCATGTCGAACAACCCGGGCACCATTCTGTCGCGGATCAAGGACGAGGAGATCGACTGGGTCGACCTCCGATTTACCGACCCCAAAGGCAAATGGCAGCATTTGACCATGGCCTCGGGCGTGATCGACGAGGACATGCTGACCGACGGCTTCATGTTCGATGGCAGCTCCATCGCCGGCTGGAAAGCCATCAACGAGTCCGACATGATCCTGAAGGCGGACCTCGACGCGGCATATGTCGATCCGTTCAGCGCGACGCCGATGCTCGTCCTCTTCTGCAACGTCGTCGAGCCTTCGACCGGCGAACTTTACGGGCGCGATCCTCGCTCGACCGCGACGCGCGCCGAGGCCTACCTCAAGCAGACGGGCGTGGGGGACACGGTGTTCGTCGGCCCTGAAGCCGAGTTCTTCATGTTCGACGACGTCCGCTTCGAGGACGGCTACAACGCGAGCGGCTTCAAGATCGACGACATCGAGCTGCCGACGAACACGATGCGCGAATATGAGGGCGGGAACCTCGCTCACCGTCCGCGCGCCAAGGGCGGTTACTTCCCGGTCGCTCCGGTCGATAGCGCGATGGACATCCGTGGCGAGATGGTCGCGACGATGATCGAGATGGGCCTGCCGATGGACAAGCACCATCACGAGGTCGCCGCCTCGCAGCATGAGCTGGGCCTGACCTACGGCAGTCTCGTGGAGACCGCCGACCGGATGCAGATCTACAAGTATGTCGTGCACATGGTCGCGCATGCCTACGGCAAGACGGCGACCTTCATGCCGAAGCCGATTGCCAAGGATAACGGCAGCGGCATGCACACCCACATGTCGATCTGGAAGGGCAAGAAGCCCCTGTTCGCCGGCAACGGCTATGCAGGGCTCAGCGAGACGGCGCTATATTTCATCGGCGGCGTCATCAAGCACGCCCGCGCGCTGAACGCCTTCACCAATCCGACGACCAATAGCTACAAGCGCCTGGTCCCGGGCTTCGAGGCGCCGGTGCTGCTTGCCTACTCGAGCCGCAACCGCTCGGCGTCATGCCGAATTCCGTACGGCGCCGGCGAGAAGGCAAAGCGAGTCGAGTTCCGCTTCCCGGACGCCCTGGCCAACCCTTACCTCGCCTATTCGGCGTTGCTGATGGCGGGGCTCGACGGCATCCAGAACCGAATCCATCCGGGCGATCCGATGGACAAGAACCTCTACGACCTGCCGCCGCAGGAGCTGGTGAATGTCCCGACGGTCTGCGGCTCGCTCCGCGAAGCGCTGGTCAGCCTTTCGAACGATCGAGCCTTCCTCACTCGCGGCGACGTTTTCAGCGACGATCAGATCGACAGTTACATAGAACTGAAATGGGAAGAGGTTATGCGTTGGGAGACGACGCCGAGCCCCGTTGAATTCGACATGTATTATTCTTCGTAAAAAGGCGCTAAACTGCGCCTTTCGGGACGCCGATGGGGGGAACCCTCCCACCTTCCCTTTCCTCCCATCGGCATCACGAACCCCCCATTTCCTCCGCGATGCACGAATCCGTAACCAAAACAGTCGCATAAGCCTCCGCACGTTCGTGTTCGGAGTAGCGTGCATGAGTATCAGGACCAGGATTTTCGGGCCCGGAGCCGACGATCCGCTGCTGCCGGCAAAGCGACCAAAGGGCGCGCAGCCCGACACGCTCAACAGCATTGCGATTGCCCGCACCGAGTCGCGGCGCGGAAATGCCCGCTCAGGCGATCGACATCGTTTGAAGGCGGAATTGGCTACCCTGCGTCATGAGGGAATCGACCACCAGGTCGAAGTCGTGAACGTGTCGGGTGGTGGGGCGATGGTCCGGTCTGAGCTCGAGCTGCATCTTTGGGATCATGTCGGGCTGGTGCTTGGGGGAGAAAGCGAGGTCGACTGCGCAGTCCGGTGGATCAAGGGCAATGACATCGGCCTTGAGTTCGCCCACGAAACGCGCATCGAGTGCGACAAGGAGGCCCGGGACGAGCTCCTTCGTGCCGTTATCCGAAAGAGCTTCCCTGACATTGCGGAAATTTCCTTCGAATACCCGAGGCGCCGGGCCGATGACGATCCCGACACAGACCCCGACAGCGTCAAGCGGCGAAAGGCGGATCGCCATCCGCTCGTTTGGACCGGAGTGATCTATTACGCCGACAGACACGACTACGAAGCGGAGCCTGTGCGGCTGCGCAATATCTCTGTCACCGGAGCCCTCGTCCAATCCGGTAACCCACTGCCAGAAGGTGAGACGATCTATCTCGATCTCAGGGGCGCCGGTCGCTTTGCGGCAACCGTCAAATGGACCAGCGGCGACCAGTCCGGCCTGGAGTTTCACGAACTGTTCGACATTCATCGCCTGTCGGAGAGCCGACCGGATGTTACTTCTCCGGCTCCCGGCAGCGAGCAGCAGCCATGGGCGCCCAATTGGCGGCGCTCCACCGTCGAGCAGATCGCGCAGTCGCTGGGCGGCTAATCCCGGGCGTAGATGACGCCGACCTTGTCCTGTGTGACGAGGCGCCAGCCGGCCGTGTGCTGGATCACCGGAATGAGCTTGCTGTCCTTGGGAAGCATCGCCCAGCGAATGTTCCAGCGCTGCACCGCTTCGTTGAAGAGCTTCGCGTCCCCATGGGCGATTCTCGAATAGGCGACGACATGCTGGTCTCCGTACATGTCGCCGCGCCCGTCAACGTAAGGACGAATGCCTGAAAGGATCAGCGGGCCGCCCATGGAATAGCCGTTGAGCACCGGTTGTGAGCGAAGCTCCAGCGGCACCATCGCAATCAGCTTCCACGGATTCGCGTCGTTCTCCGGCGGGTGCAGCGGCAGGATCGCCCGCGCTACGACTAGCAGCGCCGCGCCCGCGAGCATGATTCGATTCGATAGCCGGTCGCTCGAAGACTCGATCGCGCTTCCTCGAGCGAAACCTTGCGGCAGGATCATCGCAGCGACGATCGCCAGCATGGCCTGGTGCCGAACCTGGAGCAGCGCGAGCCCTAGCATCGAAGCGAGCAGCAGCCAGCGAGCCCAAGGCAGCCGCGGCCGCTTCCAAATCATGAGCGCCAGTACGATGGCGAGCACCGCGAAGAACCACGGCGTAACAGACGGCGTCGATGGCTTCCACTCGTCGATCAGCGGAAGCATCTGCAGCTGGGTGAATCGCAGCGGGTGGAGCACGCCTTCGAGGCCGTTGCCGTTGACCAGGCAGGCTAATGCGCTGGCAATTCCGAAGACCAGCCATTGGCGAAGGGCTCGCATCCTGTCTGCCGAGTCGACGAAAGCTTCGAGCCCGAATGCCGCGGCAATGACCAAGCCAAAGACGAAGCTGCCGTGGAGATTCGCCCAGACCGTCATGGCCGCGGCTGCGATGAGCGGCGGCGCGCGATCCTGCTCACGAGCCCTCAGCATCAGCCAAGTCCAGAAGGCGATCAGCGGCCAGGTGAGGACGTGCGGGCGGGCGAGCAGCATCGGCAGCAGCACGAAGTCCATCGCAATGATGGGAAGCAACGAGCCGCGGATCCACCGGCTCGCATTGAGGTAGACCGTCCCGTGCAGCGCCATCAGCGCCGCGGTCACCAGCGCAGCAACGGCACCATAGCCAGCCAAACGGTATGCGGCGGCGTAGAGCACCTCGGCGAGCCACTCGATCGGCACCCACGGCTTGCCGAACCAGGTGAAGGAGAATGGGTCAGTGTGCGGGATCGCGCGGTGGTCGAGGATCCACTGGCCCGTCGCGATGTGCCAGCTGACGTCGCCGTCATTGAAGATCGTCTGCGAGCTGCCGAGGACCGCCGGGATCAGCAGCACCGCGACGAGCATGGGTAGGTTGATGCGGCCTTTCTCCCCGGCCGCAGCGGCGCTCGCCATCAACGCGTCATCCCGCCCGCGCCCGCTCCGCGGCCCGGCTGCCGTAGATGGCGTAGAGGACGAGCCCGATCACCTGCGCGCTCAGAAAGAACAGCTGCGTGCGGCTCGGTAGGCTGATGAAGAGATAGATGCAGCCCAAAATCCCAAAGATGCCAATCACCCACGGCAGCGGCGCACGGAACTTGCGCTCGGCCTCGGGTTCGCGGCGCCGAAGCACGAGCATCGCGGCGCAAACCGCGACGAAGGCGGCCAGAGTTCCGGCATTAGCGAGCGCGGCAATGCTCGTCAGCGGGATCAGGCCGGCGAAGACCGATGTCACGACGGCGGTGAAGATCGTGATGCGGACAGGGGTTCCCCGCTTCGACACACGTGCGAGGCTCGGCGGCAGCAGGCCGTCGCGGGCGACGGTGAAGAAGATCCGGCTTTGGCCGTAGAAGAAGGCCAAGATGACGGTCGGCAATGCAATCACCGCCGAGGCGCCGAGCACCCTCGCGGCCCACGGCTGACCGATGTCACGGAGGATCAGGGCCAACGGCTCGGCGCTGCCGGCAAAGCCGGTGGTTGCAACCGCCCCGATCGCTGCTGCCGCAACCACCATGTAGATGAAGACGCAGACCGCCATCGAGCCGACGATTCCGATTGCAAGGTCGCGGCTCGGGTTCTTCGCCTCCTCCGCCGCCGTCGCGATGGCGTCGAAGCCGTAGAAAGCAAAGAAGATGATCGCCGCCGCGGCCATCACGCCGACCTCGTGCCCCGGTGGGCCCGAGCGCGGGAAGCCGTAGGGCATGAACGGGTGGAAATGCTCCGGATTGAACACCGGCAGCGCGACGGCGACGAACAACGCCAGCGCCAGCATCTTGATGACGACCAGGATGGCGTTGAGCGTCGCGCTTTCACGCGTTCCGGCGATCAGCAGGAAGGCGACGACCCAGATGATGAAGATTGCCGGGAGGTTGAGGATACCCCCGAGCTCCGGCCCTTGCACCAATGCGTCAGGCAACCCGAGGTGGATCGACTTGAGGAACCCCGCGGCATAGCCGGACCAGCCGACCGCGACCGCGCTCACCACCAACGTATATTCGAGGATCAGGGCGACGCCGATCATCCAGGCGATAAGCTCGCCGAACACGACGTAAGAATAAGTGTAGGCCGATCCCGAAGCCGGGATCATGGTCGCGACCTCCGCATAAGCAAGCGCCGCGCAGGCGCAGATCGCTCCAGCGATGGCGAAGGAGAGAATTACGGCCGGACCAGCCTTGCCGGCGCCAACGCCGATCAGCGTCAGGATGCCGGTGCCGACGATTGCGCCGACGCCGAGGGCGACGAGGTGCGGCCAGGACAAGGACTGCTTGAGCCGATGCTCCTCCTTCATGTCCTCGCGGGCGACGACGGTCTTACGGACGTTCCAGTTTTTCATGGGCGTTGCGCTTCCCCCTGTCCCCTCGGGATGCAGCCTAGCCTCCTCCACGGTGAACAGGCAATGCGTGGGAGCGCGAGCGAGAATCTAGACCGGGTCGGCCCCAGCCATTTGCCGCTGAATCACTTCTGAGAGCCGCCTGACGCCGTTCACCACGTCATCGACAGCCGCGCGGCCTTCGGAGTCCAAACTGTCAGACTGGTTCGCGATGGCCGTTGCGATCGCGCCAAGCGCGGCGACCTGCTGCGGCAGGATGTCGAAATCGCGCATGCCGACGTTGGAATTGCGGGCCCAGGTGATCGCCTGCGCCACATTGTCGGTGATCATCGCAATCGCGTTGAGCTCGTCCCTAGTCGGGCCGCTCAGCGAGCGATTGTAGACCGCGAACGTGCCCATGACCTCGCCATCGGCATTGCGGATCGGCGTCGACCAGCAGGACCGGAGGCCGTGCGGTAGCGCGTAATCCCGATATGCGGCCCAGAGCGGGTCGGTGGCGATGTCGGTCACGTAAACCGGCTTTCCGAAGTAAGCAGCCGTGCCGCATGAGCCGGCTTCGGGGCCGATCTCCGACCCGTTGATCGCGTCGCGATATTCCTTCGGGAGGCTCGGCGCCGCGCCGTGAGTAAGGTGCTTGCCGTCCGAGCTCAGGAGCAACACCGAAGTCAGTATCTCGCGGTCGGACATCTTCTCGACGACGAGCAGGTGCCGATCGAGGACGTTTTCCAGCGTATCGCCCTGCCTCAGCTCGGCATCGACATCCCTCTGGCGGAGGTCCAGCGCCTGGCGCAGTCCGGCTGCAAAAGACATTCGGCCCTCCCTGTCGTGGGTGCCCGTCGTTGCACTGCCGTTTAGACGAAACCAGCCGCGGCTAGTAGTCCTTTGAGACGCGGACGCTCGCGCTCGAGCGGCCGATGGTCGAGACGGTCGACAGCAGGGATAGCCAGCGGGTCATCTGATATTCCACCTGCGTCGCCGAATAACCCTGCCCGTCGGTCACGACCTCCACGAACAATTTGCGGGTGATGTACTTGCCGGCGCCGATCGCGGTCTTCTGGCCGGTCGCGACGTCGGCTGGGACGATGCGCAGGCGATCGAGGCCGATCGCGCGACGAAGCGCGTTGATCGGGTCGAGGCTGCCCTTGCCTGATTGGAGCGCGGCGACGGCCGACGCGAGCTGGAGCGCTTCGGGTGCAGACAGGTTGGTGATCGAGGTGCCAAACAGGATGCGAGACAACAGCTCGTCCTGCGGCATCGGCGGCGAGCTGGCGAAGGTGATCTCGGGCTTGAGGCCGGTTCCTGCAACGGTGACCGTGG
>Ga0207644_10000747_pt1 | contig 20633 bp, 27 predicted proteins | sample KBSS73metaG_FD_184326 | JGI IMG/M metagenome (GOLD analysis project Ga0207644, IMG submission 184326) | Switchgrass rhizosphere microbial communities from Kellogg Biological Station, Michigan, USA - KBS S7-3 metaG (SPAdes) (version 2) | ecosystem: Host-associated > Plants > Roots > Rhizosphere... | reverse complement strand
GATCGCCTGGGCGGCGCTCACCGCCTTGCCGAGCCCGTTCGCGCAGTCCCTCGGGGACGTCGTGCTTCTGGTCGAGGAGTTCGCGGACGACGAGACCCTCGACAAGCTTGGGATCGAAGATCCGTTCGAGCTCAGCGGTATCTATGAAGGCGTGCCGCTGATCGAACGAAGCGTCGAGCAGAGCGGTATGCTCCCCGAGCGCATTCGCCTGTTCCGCCGCTCAATCCTCGACGAGTGGGCAGGCCGCGACGAGACGCTCGAGCGGCTCGTCGCGCACGTACTGATCCATGAGGTCGGCCATCATTTCGGCCTGTCGGACGCGGACATGCACGCGCTGGAAGACAGCGCAGCGTGACCCTGCTCACGTTCGACAAAGTCGCCTTGAGGCGCGGTGGACGGCTGCTGTTCGAGGATCTCGACCTTGCGCTCGGTGCTGGCGAGGCGCTGCAGGTTGCCGGACCCAACGGCAGCGGCAAGTCGAGCCTGATCCGGCTCGCTGCAGGGCTGCTTCGGGAAGAACGCGGGCGCGTGGAGCGTCCAGCGCTCGCACTTGCCGACGATGCGATCGCCCTCGATCGCGAGCTGTCGCTGAAGCGGGCCTTGAGTTTCTGGAGCAAAGCCCCGGCTTCTGCCTTGGACGCCCTTGGCATTTCGCACCTCGCCAAGGTTCCGGTCCGGCTGCTGTCATCCGGCCAGCTCAAGCGTGCAACGCTGGCGCGGGTTGCCGCGTCGAGGGCGCCGCTGTGGCTCCTTGATGAGCCGCTGAACGCACTTGACGCCGACGGCGCGCGCCGGCTCGCGAAGCTCATCGACGAGCATCGCTCGGGCGGCGGCGCGATTCTTGCCGCTTCCCACCAGCCGCTCCCCGGCGACTGGCGAGTGCTGGAGCTGCAGCAATGATCGCCGCGCTCGTCGCACGCGACGTTCGGAGGGGAGCAACGGGCGCCGCCTGGCTGCCGATCGCATTCTTCCTGCTCGTTGTAGCACTGATGCCTTTCGCAGTCGGGCCGGACGCAAGGCTCCTCAGCCGGATCGGAACTGGCCTGCTCTGGATTGCTACGCTGACATCAGCGCTGCTGCCGGTCGAGCGGCTCATCGAGCCGGATCGTGCCGACGGCGTGCTCGACCAGCTGGCGCTCCAGGGTTTAGCAGACGAAACCATCGCTCTTGCCAAGATCGCCGCGCACTGGCTGACCTTTGGCCCACTGTTACTGATCGCCGCCATTCCGGCCTCGGCTTTATTGGCACTGGACGGCGCTTCGCTTCTCAAGGCCGAGATCGCACTCGCAATCGGGACACCCGGCCTCGCAGCGTTAGCCGTCGCGATTGCAGCCGTTACCGCCGGCCTTCCGCGCGCCGGATCGCTCGCCGGCCTGCTGCTTCTCCCTCTCGCGGTGCCACTTCTGATCTTCGGAGCCGCGAACGCGCTCCTTCTCGAGGCTGCCGTCTCACTGCTGCTTACCGCGGGCGCTCCGTTCGTGGCGGGCGCGGCGATCAGAGCTTCTAGGACCTAGACCAGCGCGCAAAGATTGCCGTCGGGAGAAGCAAGCCTCTGGCTTCTTCCTTGACTGCCATCTCGCCCATCTCGACGGTGCCGCCGAGGTCTCCCAAGACCTGCTTCACCAGTTCGCCTATCGCGATTGCCGACATCCGGACGGCGTAAACCGTGAGCACCAGGAAGCGGCTGTCCTCGTCGAGCAGGCGTCGGCAGTCCGCGAGGAGCGACGCGAGATTCTCCTCCAGCCGCCACACTTCGCCGGTCGGGCCGCGACCGAATTTGGGCGGGTCCAGAAGGATGCCGTCATAACGTCGCGCGCGGCGCACCTCGCGCGCCGTGAACTTGCTCGCATCATCGACCATCCAGCGGATCGGGTGATCGTGTAAGCCCGAGAGCTTTGCGTTCTCCTTTCCCTGCTCGACCGACTTCTTCGAGGCGTCGACATGAACAAGGCGCGCACCCGCTTCGCTCAGGAGCAAGCTTCCGACGCCGGTATAGCCGAACAGGTTGAGGATTTCCGCGTCCGCTGCCCGCGCTCGCATCCAGTCCCATTGCGGCGCCATGTCCGGGAAGAAGCCCAGGTGGCGAAAGGGTGTCAGCGAGGCGTTGAACCGCACACCGTCTCGACCAAGCTCGAAGGAGCGCGGCACGGGCCGGTGCTGGACCCAGCGGCCGCCTCCCTCCTCGTCGGAGCCGGGAACGAAGGTCGCATCAGGGTCCCAATCCTCGCGGTGAGGCGCCCACATCGCCTGAGGCTCGGGGCGAACCACCTGGACCTTGCCGTAACGCTCCAGCTTCCGCCCGTTGCCGCAATCGATGAGGCCCCAGTCGTCCCAGGGCTCTGCAATGATCGTGCTGAGATCGTTCACGCCGCGAGGGCGAGCTTCGCGCCGACAGACGACAGCGCCCGCGGTCCGCCAAGCATGCGAGCGCCTGAGTCACGAACTTCATCGAGCGTGACCTTGTCGAGGCGCTCGACGATTTCGTGCGGTTCCACCAGGCGTCCGTCCCGCAGCAGCCGCGTCGCGAGATAGCTCGCCTGCCCCCAGCAACTTTCGAGGCTCATCATCATTCCTGCCTTGGCGAGCGCTCGCGCGCGCTCGACGTCGCGCTGCTGGATATTCAAGGCAGCTTCGGCAAGGACCCGCTCGATCTCGTGATGCACGCGCTCGGCATTGCCGCGATGGGCCGCGACATAAGCCCACAGCATGCCGCAGTCCGAGAAATTCTGGGCGCCGGCCGATACCGAGTAGGCAAGCCCCTGTTCTTCGCGCAGCTGCTGGAACAGGCGCGACGACGAACCGCCACCCACCGAATCCGCGAACAGCTGCGAAGCGTGAGCATCGTCCGCTCCCCATGCCGGTGCCGGCATGGCAACCGCGATATGCGCCTGATCACCCTTCCGCCGCTCGAAGCGCTGACCGCCGATAAATCGTGCGGGCTCGGCGGGCACGGCATTGCCGCCCGCCATGTCACCGAACGCTTCCTCGGCAAGATCCACTAGTGACTCGTGCTCGAGCTTTCCCGCGGCAACGAGGACCAGGCCTTCGGGCGCATATTGCGTCCGCAGCCAGTCGTGCAGGTCCTCGACCGTGACCGCAGCGATCGTCGCCTCGCTCCCGAGCACTGGCGAGCCCAATGGCTGGCCCGGGAAGGCAGCTTCCTGGAGATTGTCGAACACGATGTCGGAAGCAGTGTCGCGGGCTTCGGCGAGCTCCTGCAGGACCACGTTCTTCTCGAGCTCGAGATGCTGCGGCTCGAAATGCGGCCGGCGGACCAAATCGGAAAGCAACCGCACACCGAGCGCCAGGTCCGGGGCCAGAAGGCTCGCATAGAAAGCGGTGAGCTCGCGGTCGGTGGACGCATTGAGGTCCCCGCCCACATCCTCGATGAGCTCGCTGATCTGGCGCGCGGAACGGCCGCCAGCGCCCTTGAACACCATGTGTTCGAAGAGGTGCGCGATACCGTTGATGCGTCCTTCCTCGTGGCGTGAACCCGTCGGCGCATAGAGCCCGACCGCTACCGTCTCGACGCTTGTCATCGGCCGGCTCGCGACCCTGAGGCCATTGGCGAGGGTGGTCATCTGCATCATCGTCTGTCTGCTGGCCCCGTCTTCAGCCGAGCGGCGACGGCTAGTCCATAGATGACGAGCGCAATTGCCGCGAACGCAAACCATTGCAGCGCATAGGACCGGTGATTGTTGGGGATCGTCGCAAGTGACGGCGGAGCGCTCGGCTCGAGACCGGGCGGCGGGCCTGCGGCGACGAGCCGCATCCTCGTTCGACTGTCCGGTCCAATCACGCCGCTGACCGGCCCGCCCGTCCAATTGACCTTGGCATTGGGGTCTTTCGACCAGCCGACCTCGACGCTCATCCCCGGCCCTTCGGCGCCTGTCGCGCAGTCGACAATATGCGCATAGCCAGGCTCGCCCCCGCGATTTTCGCCCGCAACGGCTCGCTGCCCAACGATACGAAGGCAGACGCCGGTCGCGTTTCGAAAGAGCGGCAGCTGGTTGTCACGCAACGGTTCGGTCGGGAAGGTGATCGGCGGCAGGCGCTCCGCCTCGGCGTAGCGATGGATGAGGCCTTCCTTCCAGCGCGCGCGCTGAAGCTGCCAGATGCCAAGGCCGATCATGACTGCGACTGCGGCAAGGACGACGATGGTCGGGATGATCGGCAGCCGGCGGATCATTCAGCCACCCGTCCTTCGCGCGCGCGATGCCGATATTCCTGCGCGAGCAGCCAGCCTTTCGAGACCCTCAAGCCACCGATCGTCAGCGCCGCGGTGACAGGGATCCAAATGAGGTGAACCCACCACGGCGGCGAAAAAGCGCCATCGACGACGAGCGCGCCGACGACGACCACCGTGCCGACAATGAAGATGAGGAAGGCGGCAGGCCCGTCACCGACATTGAAACTGTCGTAGTTCAACCCGCAGGGCCCGCACCGGTCTGCGAAGCGCACCCAGCCTTTAAAGAGCGTGTGCGCCCCGCACCTCGGGCAGTTGCCGGCGAGCGCCGCCTGGAGCGACGTCGGTTCACCCGCCGGTCCGGCAGGTCTCACCCCGCGTGCGGCGCGCCCCAGCCGCCCCAGACATAGATCGACGTGAACAGGAACAGCCATACGACGTCGACGAAGTGCCAGTACCAGGCGGCAGCCTCGAAGCCGAAGTGCTGACGGGGAGTGAAGTCACCGCGGTTGGCGCGGATCAGGCAGACGATCAGGAAAATCGTCCCGACGATGACGTGGAAACCGTGGAAGCCGGTCGCCATGAAGAAGGTCGAGCCATAGATGCTGCCCTTAAAGGCGAACGGCGCATGCGCATATTCGTACGCCTGGACACCAGTGAAGGTCAGGCCGAGCAGGATCGTCAGGAGGAGACCAAGCTTCAGCCCGTGACGGTCGCCGTGGATCAGCGAGTGGTGCGCCCAGGTGACCGTCGTGCCCGAGCAGAGGAGGATCATCGTGTTGAGGAGCGGGAAACCCCAGGGGTTGAGCACCTCGACGCCCTTCGGCGGCCAGACGCCCCCGACGGCATCGACCGCGGACGGGAAAATCGCACTGTCGAAGAATGCCCAGAACCAGGCGAGGAAGAACATGACCTCCGACGCGATGAACAGGATCATGCCATAACGAAGGTGGAGCTGGACGACCGGCGTGTGATAGCCGGTGTGCGCCTCGCGGATCGTGTTCGCCCACCAATTGTACATGGTGACCAGCACGCCGATGATGCCAAGAGCGAACACGAACTTGCCGTAGGGGTTCGCGTGCCACCACATGACGAGGCCGCTGAACAGGATACCGCCGCAGATCGCACCGATCAGTGGCCAGGGATCGGGTTCGACCAGATGATAGTCATGGTTCTTCGTGGCGGCCATTCGTACAGCTTCCCTCTTTGACTTTGGCTTGGGCTCTAGCGGCCCGCGGTGCCGGTTTCCACCGGATAAAATGTATAGCTCAGCGTGATCTCGTCGATGTCTCTCGTATCGGGATCCTGCTTGATCTTGGGATCGACGAAAAAGACAACCGGCATGTCGACGACCTCGCCGGCTTTGAGCGTCTGCTCGTTGAAGCAGAAGCACTGGATCTTCTTGAAATATTTGCCGGCCTGGTCGGGCGAGACATTGAACACGGCCTGCCCGGTCCACGCCCGCGCACTGAGGTTCTGCGCCTTGTAGAAGATCTTGGTCTGCGCGCCGGGCTTCACCGCGACCCTCGTTTGCTCGGGCTCGAACCGCCAGGGAAGGCCAGGATGCGTATTGGCGTCAAAGCGCACGCTCACCTCGCCCGCGACAGCGCCAGGAGCCCTGTCGGCGCGGAGCGGAGTGCCGCCAAAGCCGGTCGCCTCGCAAAAGGCGCGATAGAGCGGCGCGGACGCGAACGCGAGGCCGACCATTGCAGCAACGATCACGGCCATCAGGAGCGCTGTTCGTCCGTTGCTCCTCTTCACAGCAGCCGAGCTCACCAGTTCATTCCCGTCTTTGCGATGGTGATGAAGAAAAGGAGGATCACAAAAGCGCCGAGTAAGAGCGCCATCACCCGCGCGCGCTCACGCTGCCGCTTGCGGATGATCTCGTCCTCCACCTTCACCATCCGAGCCACCGGTCGGCGACCAGGACCGCGAACAGCGCGAAGAGATAGAAGACCGAATAAGCGAACAGATGCTTTTCCGCTTCCATGTCCTTGGGCTGCGTAGCGCGGTTTGCAGCAACGCGGCCGGCAAGAACGAGGAATACGAAGCTGAACACGGCAGCGCTGACGCCGTAGACGGGACCGGTGAGACCGAGCAGCCACGGCGCAACCGCGCTCGCAGCCATGGGAAGAGTGTAGAGGAAGATCTGCCGCCTAGTGCTCTCGAAGCCCGCAACGACAGGGAGCATGGGGATCCCGGCGGCCGCATAATCAGAACGCACGAACAGCGACAGCGCCCAGAAATGCGGCGGAGTCCACAGGAAGATGATCGCGAAAAGTAATATCGGAAGCGTCGCCACGTGGCCGGTCGCGGCGACCCAGCCGATCAACGGCGGGAAGGCGCCGGCCGCCCCGCCGATGACGATATTCTGGGCCGTCCTCGGCTTTAGCCAAACCGTGTAGATCAGCACGTAGAAGAGGATCGAGACGAGGAGCATCAGCGCCGCCAGCCAGTTCGTCGCAAGGCCCATCAGCAGGACCGAAAAAACGCCCAGCCCGACGCCGAAATGCAGCGCCGACTGGCGGCTCATCCGTCCCGCCGGCAGCGGCCGCTTGGCGGTGCGGCGCATCTTCGCGTCGACGTCCACCTCGTACCATTGGTTGAGCGCGCCGCACGCGCCGGCGCCAAGCGCGATGCACAGGATCGCGGTGAAGCCGAGGACCAGCGGCAACTGCACCGGAGCAGCGAGCAAACCGCATAGGCCCGTGAAGACGACAAGGCTCATGACGCGCGGCTTCGTCAGCGCGACAAAGTCACGCCAGTCGGCGGGCAGCACGGCTGGATTCGTCATCTCCATGGCGGGCATTGGCCGCGCCTATAAGGGCTTGGCCCGAAGAGGAAAAGCCTGTGTGGCGATGTTCACCAAGCCTTTGCTATGCGGCTTTGCATGAAGCACCGAATCTTCGCCGCCGCGATCCTCGCGACGCTCGCCGGCCCAGTCCTGGCGCAAACGGTCGTTCCCTCGATCCTGGCGCCAGCGCCCAAGGAAGACCTCGTCCCCGTGGCGATCGATACGAGCCTTGGCCGGATCGTCGTCGCGCTCGATCGCGGCCGCGCGCCGGTCACGGCCGCCAACTTCCTCCACTATGTCGACACCCATCGCCTCGATGGCCAGAACTTCTATCGCGCGATGCACGTCGGCGACGGGGGCCTCATCCAGGGCGGGATCACGACCGATGCGCGCAAGCTGTTTGCTCCCATCGCTCATGAATCGACGGCGCAGACGGGCCTCCACAATGTCTCGGGCGCGATATCCATGGCGAATGCGGGCGCGGGCACGGCGCGTGCCGACTTCTTCATTCTCCTTTCCGATATGCCCGGCCTCGACGCCAACGGGCCCGGCGGAGATGCCACCGGCTTTGCTGCCTTCGGTCACGTCATCGAAGGCATGGACGTCGTGAAGAAGATCTTCGAATCGCCTGTTTCACCGACCAAGGGCGAAGGCGCGATGAAGGGCCAGATGCTCGATCCTCAGATCAAGATCCTAAAGGCGGCACGACTCCAGCCTGGCAGGTGAGCCCTTGCGGCGGCGGATGACCATCCCGATCGCACCGAACCCGATCAGCATCATCATCCAGCTTCCAGGCTCCGGCACGGCGGTCAGGAACCCCCTGATCTCCCCGCTCCCGAAGTTCGTTGTGTGGATGTTGAGATAGGCCCTGCCCTGCGCAAGGGCGGCGAGCAGCGCCGCCTCAGCGGTCGCGGGCGTGCCGCCATTGGCCGTGACGAACGCCGGGTTGTAGCTGCCCGCGGTCAGGAGATCGAAGGTGTTGTCATAGGTGCCGGATGTGACGCCGAGCGGGAAGTTTGTGAACGTCGGCAGGGTGGTCGCAACTCCCGCCGTTCCGGTCAATGGCGTCGTCGTGGCCGCGTGAATGTGCGAGGCAGTCGTCCCCGAAGTGAGGCCGGAAAAGTTTGCCTGCACTCGCATCGTGTTGGCCGTCGTGTCGATCGTTACGGTCGCCGATCCCGTCCCCGGCGAAGCGTTCGGCGGCGATTCATTGGGGCCGCTGAGCGTAGCGGTATAGACGATGACCGCCGCCTGGGCGGCTGTTGCCAAGCCGAGCGCTGCCGTTACGCAAAGAGCGCGGAAGCAATTTTTCGTCAATGTGGCTGCCACGGCACCGCTCCTGTTCGCTAGTGCTGTTAACCGATCGCAAATGCACGGGAGGGCAATTCGTTCCATTGAAGGAACGAGGTCAAGCAAATTAAAATTTAACGCTGAAGTCAGCCGACCGCCGACCGGTCGTCGATTTCAAGCCTTTCCTTGGCTCGCGACAGCATCGCGTCGAAGCGAGGATCTTCACGCAGCGGATCGAGGTCCGGGTCCGTGACGGCAACCCTGATAAGCGTCTCGCCGGCAATCGCGAAGGTCGTCTGGAGCATCTTCAGCGCGCCTTCCGTATCGCCGAGGTAGCCGGCGAGGATGCAGGCGAAATTGTAGCGCATCGTGAGATTGTCAGGATCGACAAGCAGCGCCCGCTCGATCCATTCCCTTGTCCTTTCCGCTTCCCCAAGCAACGCGTAGCCGCCGGCAAGAATGCCGAGCGCCGCCCCGTTGCTTGGATCCTGCTTGACCGCCGACTGGGCTTCCGAAACCATCATCTTCGCGGCTTGTCTCAGCTTCGCGGTTTCGCCGAGCGCCCGGTAACAGGTCGCGAGCATGGCCCAGGCGTGAAAGTCGGTCTCCATCAATTCGGTGGCATGCTCGTAATAGCGAGCGGCTGTGGGCACATCCCGAGCCGAAAGGTAATAGCGTCCCGCTGCCTTGTTCACTTCCCAGCTGTCGGGACCGAGACGGATTGCAGCTTCCATTTCCGCGGCCGCCGCATCGAACTGGCGCCGCGATTGGAAGCGATTGACCATCGGCAAATGGGCCTGCGCGATCGACGGGTCGATCGCCAATGCCGTGTGGGCAGCGACATATCCATCGTCGACTTCTTCGCCGAAGCCATAGTGCAGGCTTGACTGGGCAATGGCGAGAAGAGCCCAGGCTTCAGCATAATAAGGATCGAGCTCCACCGCGCGGCCGCAAATGCGCATGACGCGCTGCTCGCGGCGCATGTCGCCGTGGTTGCCGGTCACCCAATATTGCCGCGCGAGCAGGAAGAGGTTGTAGGCCTCGGCATTGCTGGTCCCGCGCTTCTCGATCGCCTCTTTTTCTTCCGGCAGAAGTTTGAGCTTGAGCGCACGAACGATCGCCTTGGTAATCTCGTCCTGGATCTCGAAGATGTCGGTGAGCTCGCGGTCGTAGCGCTCGGCCCAGACATGCCCGCCGGTCTTGCCGTCGATGAGCTGGGCATTGATCCGGACTCGGTCGCCGACCTTGCGAACGCTTCCCTCGAGCACGTGGGTGACCCCGAGCTTTCTTGCAACGTCGCAGACGTTCACCGACTGGCCCTTGAAGGTGAATGCGGTGTTGCGGGCGATCACCTCGAGCGCGGAGACTTTCGACAAGTCGGTCGTGATGTCCTCGCTGATCCCGTCGCCGAAATATTCCTGCTCGATGTCGCCGCTCATGTTCTGGAATGGCAGCACGCAAACCGACACGTCGCGCGTGAGGGTCCGCCCGCTGTCCTCGGCATTTGGTGCCGAGGCACCCGCGAGCTCGGTGACGCTCGCGTGAAGCTTGCGCCATCCAGGTGCGGTCCGCTGCCCGTCCCATCCTTTCAGGTCGGCATACTGGATCTGGTTGAAGGGCATCGGCGGGACTGTTCCGTCGAGGCTGACCTGGACCAGCGTCAGCGCATTGCGCGCGCTATCGGCCTCGGCACGCACCCACTGCGATTTCACGGCCTCGGCGGACCACAGGACGACAACCGCCGTCGCACCGTTAATCCTCTCCTCGATGACCTCGGCATAGGGCCGATGCGCCGGGATTTCATCGTCGCGCCAGACTTCGAACCCCCCGCCGCGAAGCTCGTCCGCGATAAGGCTCGCGAGCGGCTCGTCGGGCCGGGCGTAGGAGATGAAGACGTGCGACATGTGCCCCGAGCCGCGCCCGGCCGCTATTCGGCGGTCGTCGGGTCGATCGTCGTCCGGACCTGCGAGATCTTGTTGGCGGGAAAGCCGCCGCGCTGCGCGTGTTCCCGGATCATGTCCTCGCTCGGCGCACGGTACACGCAGTAGATCTTGTTGTCGGTCACATAGCTGTGAACCCACTGGATCTGCGGACCAAGGTCACGCAGCACCGAGCAGGACGTCTGCGAAGCAAGCTTCAGGTCTTCGGGGCCGAGCGAACCCGCCCCCGGCATTTCCCTCTCAATCACGAACTGGGGCATGACATCTCCCACCGTTAACTTCCTGGGGACGGCACGCTCCATAACACGCCTTTCAGAACGACCATAAGAAAAAGGCCCCGGTTCCCCGGGGCCTCCATCATGTCGTTTTCCGCTCTGGCTAGTCGATCTGCGGCAGCGTCGAATATTGGTGGAACGGCGGCGGGCTGGAGAGCGTCCATTCCAGCGTCGTCGCACCTTCGCCCCACGGGTTGGCGGGCGCCTTCTTGCCGGCCACAAGAGACCAGATCAGGTTGACGAAGAAGATGGCGACGCCGGCAATCGTGATCATGTAGCCGATCGTCGCGACGCGGTTCCACTCGGTGAAGGCCGGCGTATAGTCCGGAATACGGCGCGGCATGCCGTCGAGCCCGAGGAAGTGCATCGGGAAGAAGATCACATTCACGCCGATAAACATCGTGAAGAAGTGCAGCTTGCCGAGGAACTCGTTGTACATGCGGCCGCTCATCTTCGGGAACCAGTAATAGAAGCCGCCGAAGATCGCGAACACGGCGCCGAGGCTCAAAACGTAGTGGAAGTGCGCCACGACGTAATAGGTATCGTGCATGTAGTTATCGACGCCGCCGTTCGCGAGGACGACGCCGGTGACGCCGCCAACGGTGAACAGGAAGATGAAGCCGATCGCCCACAGCATCGGCGTCTCGAACGTCAGCGAACCGCCCCACATGGTGGCGATCCAGCTGAAGATCTTCACGCCCGTCGGCACGGCGATGATCATCGTCGCCGCAGTGAAGTACATCTTCTCGTCGACGCTCATGCCGGTCGTGAACATGTGGTGCGCCCAGACGACGAAGCCAATCACGCCGATCGCGACCATCGCATAGGCCATGCCGAGATAGCCAAAAACCGGCTTGCGGCTGAAGGTCGCGACGATCTGGCTGACCATGCCGAAGCCCGGCAGGATCATGATGTACACTTCGGGGTGGCCGAAGAACCAGAAGAGGTGCTGGTAGAGGACGACGTTGCCGCCGCCCGACGCGTCAAAGAACGCCGTGCCGAAGTTGCGGTCGGTCAAAAGCATGGTGATGGCTCCGGCGAGGACCGGAAGAGCCAGCAGCAGCAGGAACGCGGTGACCAGCACCGACCACACGAACAGCGGCATCTTGTGCAGGGTCATGCCGGGCGCGCGCATGTTGAAGATGGTAGTGATGAAGTTGATCGCGCCGAGGATCGAGCTTGCACCCGCAAGGTGGAGCGAGAAGATCGCCATGTCGACCGCCGGGCCCGCCGACCCCGAGGTCGAGAGCGGCGCATAGACCGTCCACCCGGTGCCGGCGCCAAGCCCGGTGCCGCCGCTGACGAAGGTCGAGCCGAGGAGCAGGGTGAAAGCAGGGATCAGCAGCCAGAAGCTGATGTTGTTCATGCGCGGGAACGCCATGTCCGGAGCGCCGATCATCAGCGGCACGAACCAGTTGCCGAAGCCGCCGATCATCGCCGGCATGACCATGAAGAAGACCATGATGAGGCCGTGCGCAGTGATGAGCACGTTCCAGTGATGCGCCCATTCGTCGAAATTGGCGGTGCCGGCGCCGATCGGCCAGGCCTTGTTGAGGACCTGGATGCCCGGCTCCATCAGCTCCCAGCGCATGATGCCCGAAATGCCGCCGCCGATGATCCCCGCGATGATCGCGAAGATGAGGTAGAGCGTGCCGATGTCCTTGTGGTTCGTCGACATGAACCAGCGGGTGAAGAAGCCCGGCTTGTGATCCGCGTCATGATGCGCGTCGTGCGCTTCATGCGGCTGGAGGTGCAGCGAGTCGGCGGTGGTGCTCATCTACGAAACTCTCTTCGCTTAATTCTGCGCGGTCGCGGCCTGGTTGGTCGCGGGCTCTTGGGTGGCAGGAGATTGTGCGGCGTTCGGCGCTGCAGCGGCTGGCGCAGCGGCCGCGGCAGGCTTGGCGCCCGGCATGTGTCCACCGTTCTGGCCGACCCACTGCGCGAACTGCCCCTCGGGAACGACCTCGATAGCGATCGGCATGAAGCCGTGGCGGGCGCCGCAAAGTTCGGAACACTGCCCGAAATAGACGCCCGGACGATCGACCTTGGCCCAGGTCTCGTGAAGCTGGCCGGGGTTCGCGTCCTGCTTGATCCAGAACGCCGGCATCGCGAAGCTGTGAATGACGTCGTCGGCGGTCACGATGAACTTCACGACCTTGCCCTGCGGGATGACGAGGCGGTTGTCGACCGCGAGAAGCGGCGGGCCGTCATTGTCGGTGCGGGCGCGCTGGTTGGCCTGGCGCGTCGGGTCGCTGGCTTCCTTCAGCATGTAGCTGTCGAAGCTCACGCCATAATCGGGAAGCTCGTACGACCAGTACCACTGGTGGCCGGTGACCTTCACCGTCACGTCCGCGGGCGGCGGCGTGTACTGGTGCCGAAGCAGCCGGATGGACGGGATCGCGATGGCGACGAGGATCAGCACGGGAACCAGCGTCCAGACGACCTCGATCACCGTGTTGTGCGAGTTGCGCGAGGGCGTCGGGTTCGCGCCGCGGCGGAAGCGGACGATCGCGACGAGAAGGAGGATCAGAACGAATACCGAGATGATCGCGCACAGCACGAGCAGCCAGTTGTTGTGGAATGCCGCGGCTTCCTCGCCGATCGGCGTAACCTGCATCTGGATGCCCTTGCGGCCGTCCGGCTCGCCGACGCCCCGCGTTGGAATGGCGTGGCCGACGCTGCCGTAGACGATGGCCGGCTGCGCCGCATCGGGCTTGGTCGCATCCTGCGCCGTACCGGCGGGAGGCTCGGTGGCTGCCGGCGTCGCGACGGCCGCGTTCTGGGTGGGCGTTGGCGCCTGCGCCCCGGCGGCTGCAGGTGTAAGCCCGGCCGCGGCCAAGGCGATCGCCCATCCAATCAGTCTCATCTGTACCCCTGACATGCTTGGAACCTGGGAACGCGGATGCGCACCCGATTTGCGAGGCTCTATAGGCGCGGCTTTTGTGAGCCTCAAGCGGCTCTGCGCGATGTAATCCGGGCAAATGTTGCTGGGGCCCCGTTCGCGGCCTAAACGCCCTAACCGCTTATGCTGACCGACGATGAAATCCTTGCGGAATTCCGCGCCGCCGGTGCCCTGCTCGAAGGGCATTTCATTCTCTCCTCGGGCTTGAGAAGCCCGCGCTATCTGCAGTGCGCGCGCGTGTTGATGGATCCCGCCCGCGCCGAGCGCCTGGCGCGGGCAACCGCTGCGAAGATCCCGGCCGACGTGGCCGAGCAGATCGAAGCCGTCGTCTCGCCGGCCATGGGCGGCGTGATCATCGGCCATGAAATGGGCCGCGCGCTCGGGAAGCCCGCGATGTTCGTCGAGCGCCCCCAGGGCACGTTCGAGCTTCGCCGGGGCTTTCATCTCGAACCCGGAACCAGGGTCCTGATGGTCGAGGACGTCGTGACGACGGGTCTTTCGTCCCTCGAAGCAATCGATGCCGTCCGTAACGCCGGCGGCGACGTCATCGCCGAAGCGGCGCTCGTCGATCGCTCGTCGGGCAAGGTGGATCTTGGCATTCCCTTCTTCCCGCTGATTCGCATCGACGTTCCGACCTACGAAGCCGCTGCGGTGCCGCCGGAGCTTGCTGCGATTCCCGCAATCAAGCCGGGGAGCCGCGCCGCCCTGTGACGGGGAAGCTGCGCCTCGGCGTTAACATCGATCACGTCGCGACCATTAGGAACGCGCGCGGCGGCGATCATCCCGACCCGATCCGAGCTGCACACATTGCGGCCGATGCCGGAGCCGATGGCATTACTGCCCACCTTCGGGAAGACCGGCGGCACATCACCGACGAGGACATCGACCGGCTCATGGCCGAGATCGCGCTGCCGCTGAACCTCGAGATGGCCGCGACGGAGGAGATGCTGGAGATCGCGCTGAGGCACAAGCCGCACGCCGCCTGCATCGTCCCCGAGCGGCGCGAGGAGCGAACGACCGAGGGCGGTCTCGATGCCGCTGGGCAGCACAACCATCTCGCCTATTTCGTCGACAAGCTTGGCGGCGCGGGTATCCGGGTCAGCCTCTTCATCGAGCCTTCCGAGCGCCAGGTCGAAGCGGCGTTGCGCCTCGGCGCTCCGGTCGTCGAGTTCCACACGGGAGCCTACGCCCACGCGCGAGGCGAGGAGCGCACGGCCGAGTTGAAACGAATCAGCGATAGCGCCGCGCTCGCGAGGAAAAACGGCATCGAGCCGCACGCGGGCCACGGCCTCACGTTCGACAATGTCATTCCCGTCGCGGCGATCCCGCAGATTGCCGAACTCAACATCGGGCACTTCCTCGTCGGGGAAGCGATTTTCACCGGCCTCGATGCGAGCGTTCGCAGGATGCGAGAACTGATGGATCACGCGCGATGATGCGCTCGCAGCGGAGCGGCAATCGCTATCTTGCCGGCCTCGCCATGGCATTTGCGGTCGCCTTCTTCCTCGTCGGCACGTTGGGCCCGGCACGGCATTCGCCCTTTTACCCGGCCATCGTCCCGGCTCCTGCGCTTCTTGCTCTTTTCCTCGGCTGGCGGGCGTGGTCGAACGAAGAAAGGTCGGTGGCTTATTCGGCCGGCGCGCTCGCTCTTCTTCTCGTCGTCCTTCTGTTCTCGCACCTTCTCCCAAGGTCGATCGCATGATCGTCGGGATCGGCTCGGACCTCTGCAACATCGAGCGCATCCAGAATTCGCTGGACCGTTTCGGGGATCGCTTCCTCAACCGTGTCTTCACCGACGTCGAGCGAAGGAAGGCCGCGTCGCGCCCCCACACGATCGCGGGCACTCTTGCCAAGCGCTTTGCCGCCAAGGAAGCCTTCTCCAAGGCCGTCGGCACAGGCTTCAAGCGCGGCGTTTTCATGAAGGACATCGGCGTCGTGAACGCGCCATCCGGCGCGCCGACGATCGTTGCGACGGGCGGGGCGAAGGCCCGGCTTGACGCCCTTGCGCCGGAAGGCCACGCCATCGACATACATCTGACGATGACCGATGATCACCCCTGGGCACAGGCCTTCGTAATCCTGACTGTCCGCAAGCTGGAGCTCTAATTGTTGACCGAAATCGTTCCCGAGCCGACCGCCGACCAGCCGGCTCCCGTCGAAGAGAAGGAAAGCAAGGGCTTGGCCCTGTGGCGCGAAATCAAGGGCTTGCTTTGGGTGCTGCTGGCGGTCCTCGCCTTCCATAGCCTCATCGCCAAGCCCTTCTACATTCCCTCGGAATCGATGATGCCTGGCCTGCTTACCGGCGACCGGCTCGTGGTCAGCAAATATCCCTACGGCTGGTCGTGGGTGTCCCCGAGCTTCCACGTCCTTCCGCCGCTGTCCGGTCGGCTGCTGGGCAATATGCCGGAACGTGGCGACATCGTTATCGTCACGCCGCCTGGTCAACGGAGCGATTACATCAAGCGGGTCATCGGTCTTCCCGGCGACACGCTGCGCATGGTCGACGGCCAGCTGTTCATCAACGGCCAGCCGGTGAAGCGGCAGGCCCTCGAGCCGGACATGGTCCCCATCGATATCAACTCGCCGTGCGGATCGAACACGGATCCGGCACTCTATGATTTCCGCGTCCAGGGAGCAGACGGAAAGGCCTATTGCCGGGTGCCCGTCGTCCGCGAGACGCTGCCGAACGGCCGCACTTACGAAACGGTGGAGCTCGGCCGGTCGAGCGAGGACAGCTTCGGTCCGGTCACCGTCCCCGCCGGTCACGTCTGGCTGATGGGCGACAACCGCGACGATTCCGCCGACAGCCGCGTTCCCGAATGGCAGGGCGGCCTCGGCGGGCCGGTGCCGTGGGAGAATATCGGCGGTCGCGCCGAGTTCATCACCTTCTCGCTCAATGGGGACACCGTGTGGTGGAACCCGCTGACCTGGATCGAGGCGCTGCGCCACGGTCGCGCCGGGCGCTCGTTGAGGAACAGCTAAAGCGTGTCGCGGATCCCGCCGACCGTTGAGCCGCATATCGAGCGGCCAGGTCCGGCGGAGTTCCGCGACCCCTTCGTTCGCCGTGAAATGGCGAAAGCAGCCGTTTGGCTCGGTATGGCGCTTGCAATCGCGGGCGTCATCGTCCTCGGCCAGCCGCTGCTGCTCATTCTCGGCGGCGCGATCTTCGCAGTCTTCCTCGACGGCGGCGCCAGGCTGCTCGGCCGCTTCCTACCGATCCCGCGCGGCTGGCGGTTGCTCCTCGTGCTGCTGCTCGGCTTCGGTTTCCTCGGATGGGTCATCTACTTCGCCGGAACCACCATCGGCGCGCAGTTCGAGGCGCTGAGGCAGGTGGTCACCGAGCAATTCAACCGCTTGATGGCATTCGCCGCATCACTCGGGCTCGTTCCCAAGCGTCCGCCCGAAAATATCGGGACGGAGCTCCTCGGATCGGTCGGCCGCCTGACGAGCGCGGTCGGAAGCGTCATCGGCGGGGTCGCGAGCGCGATCGCCATGCTGGTTATTGGCATCTTCCTTGCCGCCGAGCCGCGCATCTACGACCGCGGTATAGCCTGGATGCTTCCGCTCCGTGCGCGCGCCGGCTTTTACCGGATTGCCGAGCATGTCGGCTTCACGCTTCGCCGGCTCCTCTTCGGACGGATCGTCGGCATGGCGTTCGAAGGTGTCTTCACGTGGATCATGCTGACCATCGGCGGAGTCCCGATGGCGGCGTTGCTCGGTCTCGTAACCGGCGTCCTCGCCTTCATCCCCAACATCGGTGCGATCACCAGCGGCGTGCTGATGGTTGCGGTCGGCTTCAGTGCCGGTACGAACCAGGGGATTTACGCCGTTTTCGTCTACTTCTTCGTCCAGAACATCGACGGCTACCTGGTCGTGCCGTACATCGCCCGGCGAACCGTCGACCTACCGCCAGCCCTTGTCCTCGCGATGCAGCTCCTGATGGGCGCGCTGTTCGGGCTTCTCGGCGTGCTGTTCGCCGATCCGATCCTCGCGACGCTGAAGGTAGTGCTCGTCGACGTGAGCCGCCAACACGCCGACAAGGAAGCCGCCGCCCTCGTCGACGCCGAGGCGCTTAAGGCTGCGGCGCCTGCTGCGGCTGCCCCTGCTGCGCCTGCATCTGCTGCATCATGGCAGCGCCGCCCCGAACGACCTTCCGGACCCGAACCTCAAACGTAAGATTGCTGTTCTTCGGGAAATTGGGCGGCGGCGGGCTGGCGCCGAACGCGAGTTTCTGCGGCATGGTGAAGCGGTATTCCCCGCCTTCCTGCATGCGGGCCATGGCCTCGGCGAAACCGGGGAACACCTGGTCCATGGCGAACGGCTGGGCTCCGCCATGCTGCTCGCTGCTGTCGAGCACGGAGCCGTCGTCGGCGGTCAGGATATAGTCGAGAAGGGCCGCATCCGGCCGGCCGATGGGCTCACCCTTGCCGGCCTTGATCGTTCGAAATTGCAGGCCGCTCTCGGTTACGACCGGGCGCAGCGACCCTGCACCGATCCAGGCAAGGCCCACAGCGGCGGCGATAATGAGAAGAAAAGCGAGCCAGAGCGCGGCCGCCCGACCGCTGTTGGCGGGGCGGTGTGCGGCTTCGGCGACTGACACTGGTGCGCGCTAGACTTAGCGGGAGCCTTCGCGCTCGGCGCGCTTGCGCTCGAGCTTGCGGGCGCGGCGGATCGCGGCGGCACGCTCGCGGGCACGCTTCTCCGACGGCTTCTCGTAATGACGGCGCAGCTTCATCTCGCGGTAGACGCCTTCGCGCTGCAGCTTCTTTTTGAGCGCGCGCAGCGCCTGCTCGACATTATTGTCGCGAACGATGATTTGCATACGGTCCGGTCACACTCCTTGAATCTTTTTGATCCTGTCCTAAATCTCTGAAAGAACAGGGTTTTCGCAGCAACACGCTATCGGCCTCCGGAGGCATTCCTGCGGCGGCGCGTGCCCCATAGCAGCGGGCAGCAAGACGTTCAAGGCGTTCGAAAGATGCGACGTCACGACGAACCGTTCCTTGCACAGGATGGAAAGCGAAACCTGGGCCTATGGGTTATCGGCCATTAACCGATTGAATGTTAGACAGATCGTTCGAGCGGAGGGACTGAATGTCGTTGAACAGGCGGGAAATGTTGCGTCTTGGGGCATATGGGGCGGCGGGGGCTATTCTCTCCACTGCTGCGAGCTCGAGCGTCCTTCCCTCGCTGGTCAATCCGGCTCCGGCGACACCGTTGATGCCGCCGCCTCCACAGCCCCAGGCCCAGGCCCAGATCCTGGCCCCGTCGGCACCGACCGGCATCGACCCGCAGCTGTTCGCGAGGGCGAAGGCTGCGCTCGATAGCCATAAGGTCTGGCCCAGGGACACGATCGCAATCGCCGATTTCTCGAAGCCTTCGAGCGAGGAGCGCTTCTACGTCGTCGACCTCGTCAGCGGCCAGGTCGAGCCTCACCGCGTTGCGCACGGCCGCGGGTCCGACCCCGATCATTCGGGTTTCGTCGAGCGTTTCTCGAACGACTTCGGCAGTTACGCGACTTCGAACGGCGCCTATGTCACCGGCGACTATTATGACGGCAAGTACGGCCTTTCGATGAAGGTCCGCGGGCTCGACTGGAGCAATTACAACGCCGAGCCGCGAGCGATCGTCATTCACAACGCCTGGTACGCCGAGGACGACATGATCCCGATCCACGGCAAGCTCGGCCGCTCGGAAGGCTGTTTCGCCATGAGCCGCAGGAGCCAGTACGAGGTGATGCGCCGCATCGCCGGCGGACGAATGATCTACGCGGACAAGCTCGCCTAAGCCTACTTCCTGATCGGCGTGATCTTCGAGCCTTCGAGCCCGAGACCTGCCATCAGTCCTTTCTGGCCGAACGGGAAGGCGTAAACGTCCTTCGCCAGTGTCGTCGAAGTCGTGCTCATCGCCGCGCCCTTGTCGACAACCACGACACTGGGTCCTGAGCCGATCGCCCATCCATCGCTCTTGCGAAGATAGGTCAGCGCCTTGTCGTTCATCAGGAACAAGGCGTAGCTGAACGACTGTCCGCCCGCCTGGAACCCGAACGAGACGGCTCCGATCTTGTAATAGGCCGTCGGCGTGCCGCGAACGAAAAGGACACCCTCGCCGCCCTGACCTCCGATCATGAGGCCGGCCTTGACGATCTTCGGGAAGACCAGGATCGCTCGGGCGTCGCGCGCATATCTGCGTGCCCGGTCCGATTTGGAATAGAGTAGATTGAGCGCAGCCTGGCCGTTGGCATTAAGCTCTGCGGCGGTTGCGGCTCGTGCCGGCTCGGTAAAGGAACCGACGCTCGTAGCCAGGACGAAGCCCGCCGCCAAAAGCCCGTGTCGAACGCTCGCCATAGCCCTGCTCCTTACCGGCGTTTCGAGAACGACCTTGGCCAACGCCGCAAGGTCCATCCATCAGCAAATCAACTGAGCCGACGGGCCGCGCCGGCGGTTGTGCCGGTAACCACTCGGCAATGACTGGGGCGTACCCTCCTTCAACGAGACAAGAGGGGGTTGCGAAAAATGTCGGTTCAGGTGTTTGAGCGGGCCTCGGCGTCCTTTGCGGCAGGCCTCGCCAAGCGCGGCCACCACATCGTCTATCGCGCCAATTCGCAGAACCACTGCCCCGGCTGTGGCCGCTCGCAATGGTACATCGGGCGGGTCAGCGCCGAGTGCGGCTTCTGCGGCACAGCTGTCCCGCTTGCCGAGGCGGCGTGGCAGGAAGCGAGCCCGCGAAGCGCAGCTTCGGCATCGAGGAATGCCGCGCTGTCGGCCAACCAGCGCCGGTTCGAGCGAATGCCTGCAAACGGGCGCAAGCTCCAGCTACTGATCGACGGCTCGCCAACGAGTTTCGCGCTTCACAACATCTCCGAAGGCGGGGTGATGGGCGACAGCATTCCCGATCTGGTCCCGGGCGCGAAGGTTCATGTCCGCTTCGAAGGCGGTGTCCTGGTGCCGGCCATCGTCAAATGGAGTGAAGACGGCCTCGTCGGCCTCGCCTTCATCGACCCGATCATGCTCGACCGGGCGGAAAAGACCGCCAACTGACCGCCTAGCGCTGCGCGACCTGGTCCGTCGCCGGCGGCTTGGCCTTCGGCTTCGCGATTACGTCGCCCGGCGCGGGCTTCGGCGGAGCGAGGCTTGCTCCACCGTCCTTCATCTTCAGCGCGGCGAGGGCCTTGGCATCGCGGCCATAGAGGTCCTTGTAGTCGACGATCCGTCCGTCGTTGAGCGCCGCCGAGCTGAAATAGACG
>Ga0207644_10000745_pt1 | contig 20649 bp, 19 predicted proteins | sample KBSS73metaG_FD_184326 | JGI IMG/M metagenome (GOLD analysis project Ga0207644, IMG submission 184326) | Switchgrass rhizosphere microbial communities from Kellogg Biological Station, Michigan, USA - KBS S7-3 metaG (SPAdes) (version 2) | ecosystem: Host-associated > Plants > Roots > Rhizosphere... | reverse complement strand
GTGATCGGCATATTCCCGAATGACGCTGCCGTCGTTCGCCTCGTCGGAGCGCTCATGCTGGAGCAAAATGATGAGTGGGCCGTATCGCGCCGCTACATGACGCTGGAAACGCTCGGCTCGGTGAGCCTAACCCTATTGTCAGCTTGCCAGCACTGGCGGCCTGACCTGAACCCGATCCTGCCGTAGATCGACGGTTCCTACACCACCCCGCGGGACACGACCTCTGCCCAATCTTTTCATGCAAGTTACGTAGGTGCCGCCGATGATAAGCATAGCTCTTGCCATGGCGCTCGCGCCAACTACCGATGCAAAGGCAACATGCGGAAGCGAAATGGCCGCAGCGACGGCGTGGGTTAGCCTCCTAGACGCTGGGCGATGGAACGAAAGTTGGGCCTCCGCAGGAACTCTGTTTCAGTCTCGAATGGCAGAGCCGAGTTGGGCTCCAGCGATTCAGCCTGTTCGCGACCCACTAGGGGCGGTGTCCTCACGCTCTATGCTGAGCGTGGCTAGCACCACCTCACTTCCAGGTACACCTGATGGCCACTATCGAGTGGTGCAATTCAAGACCAGCTTCGCAAACAAGAAAGATGCGACTGAGACTGTGGTCCTGGCTTGCGAGCCCGCAGGCTGGAAGGTGGATGGCTACTTCATCCGTTAGTCGCTTGCCGTGGCCACTACCGAGAGCTTTTTGCCGTTCCCGACTTTCCCGTTGGGATCAATTTTGGGAATGAGCCTACCCGTTCACCGACCTATAGATATCAGCGCTGAATGGCACTGCCTGTCAGCGGTAATGGCGCGCTAGGTTGGCGCCACTGCGAAGCTCGATCCCGAAGGCGATCGCCGGCCTTGCTGCCTTATGCCTGGGCGTCACCAGCCTGTTCATCTGAGCACCTCAGCCCTGGCCAGAACTGCAAATCGCAAAGGTGGACGTTCCAATCCGGATTGCTTACATTGGCACTATGGCAACGATCATGACCATCGACGAACAACGCCGTGCTGGTGCCGCTGCACGCAAGGTCGGCGGGTACACGGAGCTCATCCGGTTAGAGACCGAAAGACGTGCTGCAAAAGGCAAGGGTCAGGTCGTTCGGGACGCCTCCAACGGCCGTTACTCGTTCGCTCCTGTCGATCCCAAACCGAAGAAGTAGGCCATGCCTCTTACGCTGGGTTTTCTCGCCAGCGTCCTCATCCTTCTACCTGGCCTGGTCGCCCTCGCGGCCTTCAACTTCCGAGTGGGCCGCGCCGGTACCCGTCGCCCCGAACAGCAACTCACCGCCATCAGCGCGATTGTCGCGGCCGTGATTATATCGGTGATCGCTCATTACCTCGGTTGGCTTGTATCCGTGGGCGCGATCGACGCTGCAGTCGCGATCCATGACGCCTTCCCGACGATCCAATGGGGGGAAGCCGCGACAAACCCGCTCCTCACAGTCTACAACGTCATCACGGGCGGTAAACCAGTCCCTGCGCGGGAGGCCGTTGCACCAGCTGCCCTGCTTGCGCTGGAAATATTCGCAATCCTTGGGTTTCTCGCTGGTGATAGTTTCGATCTTTTTTTGGAACGCTTGGACTGGAGCGGCCAAGGGTGGGTCTTCCAGCACATCACGCGACCCGCTGAGAACGGATATGCACCGATAGGCCATGTGTTCACCTCGACGATGAGTGGCTCATACGGTGTTGCATACAAAGGAGTCGTTATCGACACACGGCAAGGGGCGAACGGAGAAGTGCTATCTATCGCCCTCGCGCGTCCTGAGCGATTCCTTTACGAGATTGGCCACTCTGAAGGGCAGCCGGCGGGCGACGATCAGCCGAGCGGTGTCACAACTCACGCAAAGGATTACGTCGGCGGTGTGGTGCAACTGGATAGTCGAATCATCACGAACATAGTCGTACACAGCATTGCGCAAAGTCTGCTCGAAGAGATCGTTCCCGATGAGGAGCAAGAGGAGCCTATCTCGTGAACTGGGCCTTCTCAGGTATGGCCCTTTTTCAAACCGTAGGGTTGGTCTTGTCCGGGCTTGTGGTTCTGGTGGCATTTTGGCCGCTTCGAGGCATAGTAAAAGACATTTGGCAACTACCCTGCGTGATCTCATTGCAACCCCGGTCTCGCTCTTCGGCCGTACTCCTTCCGGGGCTTTTCCTATTTTTCGTCCTAACCCTCGTGCTCGGGCCGGATCACTTCTACGGGCGGGCCTTCTTAGTTGCTGTCCTGACACCAACACCTGCACTCCTGCTCATCCGCCACTTGGCGTGGCGCTCGGCTGACCCGGAGGAACGAACGGCGGCGGCCGAAATTCGCAACGAATTGGCAGGGCGTCTCCACGAGCCGCCTGTTACACCACTAAAGTCATGGCCTCAGTTCGTATTCGACCTCGAACGGGTACGGCGCCGGTCCGAGTACCAGCCACCCCCAATCTGACCCAGCCTTCTCGCTCTTACGGAGGACTTGCCGCTGGGTGGCTTCTGGCGGAGATAGCGGATCGTGTAAGGTGCGCCCTTATGAATTGCGGACCGGCAGGCGTAGTTCACAAACTGCGAGAAGGGCGCGCCGAGCTTCGATCAGGCTCGCCTTGCTAACCCCGCGACTGCTTATTGTAGCGTCCGCTCGATTGGTTGGCCGATAGTGAGCATCAGCATGATGCGGGTCGAACAGACTGCGCAGGCGAGCGTGGAGCCCACGTCGTGCGCGGAGGTGAGAAATCGGCGCAGCGTGGAGCCGTCTACCAGACCGAGCAACAGATGCTCATCGTCAGACAAGGTAAACGCATCACCGACCGTCATGGGCCGCCCGAGCGATGCTTCATAGAACAGGCAGAGACTGTCGAGGACCGGCGCGAGCATGATGCAATCATGCCGATCGAGTGTCTGGGCCAGGCAGGGCTGGACCGATCGCCCACTATCGCGCGCTTCCCGCCAGCACCGCGCGGCGTCGATCAAGATCGCCGTCACGGCGGTTGTCTCGGGCGTGGGCGGCGTAAAATGACGACTCATGCTCGACCTTTCCTGCGCTAGCCCCATCGCTATTGCGACCTATTCGCAATTATTAGCGCAGGATCGTGACAGCAGCAAGTCGGACCGACCGGCTTGTCGCGGGAGAAAGGCCCCTTAGCGAAAGCCTTGATCTCTTAGCAGGGCTCTGCTGCAAAGATTGACGGCGGTCACGGATAGGCTGGCGATCTGCGCTGATCAGGCGGCTGCGGCGAAATGCTGGTTGAGCATGTCCATTGCTTCGGTCAGGATCGAGGGCCAATGCCGAAAGCTCTCTCGATCAGGCACACCTCTCCCCTGATGCCGGGCTGCAGGCGCCAAGGGCGAGCCTGTCCTTTGCGCAAGGCCCGCATGACCTCGAAGCCCTTGATCGTGGCGTTGGCCGTGGGCATCGATTTGAAACCGCGCACCGGCTTGATCAGCATCTTGAGCTTCCCGTGATCGGCCTCGATCACGTTGTTGAGGCACTTCACCTGCCGATGGATCGTCTCCTTGGCCAGCTTCCCTTCGCGCTTCAATTCGGTGATCGCTGCGCTGTAGCTTGGGGCCTTGTCGGTGTTGAGCCTGGTCGGCCTTTCCCAGTCCTTGAGGCCACGAAGGGCTTTACCCAGGAAACGCTTGGCTGCCTTCGCGCTGCGGGTCGCAGAGAGGAAGAAGTCGATCGTGTCTCCGCGCTTGTCGACGGCCCGGTACAGGTAGGTCCACCTGCCCTGAACCTTGACGTACGTCTCGTCGAGGCGCCAGCTCGGATCGAACCCACGCCGCCAGAACCAACGTAGCCGCCTCTCCATCTCCGGGGCGTAGCGCTGAACCCAACGGTAGATCGTCGTATGGTCGACCGTGATGCCACGTTCCGCCAGCATTTCCTCAAGTCGCGGTAGCTGATCGGATAGCGACAATACCATCGCACCGCCCACGGGATCACATCTCCCTGAAAATGGCGCCACTTGAAATCGTTCACACCCGCCCCACGGCCTGCCCAAAGCCGCCACATCGGCATCCCCAAGATTTTTGCAACAGAGCCCTCCGGTTTAAGCCACCAGCAGGCGGAGCCCGGAAAACCGCGCGTATCAGCTACTGATCTTAAACCCCATGGCATCCGGAAAACACTGACGGAAAGGAGGGCTGTCCGACAACATGCTCAAAGGGGTTTTCCGACATTCTCATTGGCTACATGCGTGTATCTTCTACCGACGACCGGCAATCGGTTGATCTTCAACGCGTTGCGCTGATCGCAGCCGGCGTCGATAGCCGGCATCTTTTTTCCGGCAAGGCGTCCGGTGCTCGCGAGGATCGTGCCAATCTGCGAGATTGCCTCGAATATCTGAAGACCGGCGATACGCTGGTCGTCTGGAAGCTTGATCGGCTCGGCCGATCCTTGCCGCATTTGCTCTCGATCCTAACCGAACTGAGGCAGCGCGGCGTCTCATTCCGATCGCTTACCGAACAGATGGATACGAGAACACCGCACGGTGAACTCCTGTTCTCGCTTTTCGGCGCGCTTGCGCAATATGAGCGAGCGCTGACACGCGAGCGCATCATGGCAGGCCTCGCCGCCGCGAGACGGCGTGGCCGTTCCGGTGGCCGCCCGCCCACGATCGATACGGAGAAGCTTGAGCAGATTACAGCCGCCCTTGCGGGCGGCGCGAGCAAATCATCGATCAGCCGGACATTCAACGTGCCCCGATCAACCCTTGCGGACACCTTGGCTCGAGCAGGGTGGGTGGCGTCAAAGGCCGATGTGTGATGTCACTCGCCCATGCTGATCCTTATAGGGTGCACAAAAACTGTCGTGTGGGCGATTTAATGGGTGTACGAAATTTGTATGGAGATCGAGTTCGACCCGGCCAAAGACGACAGGAACATCGCCAAAAACGGCATATCCTTGCAGGCTGCGGAAGGGTCCGATTGGGACACGGCCTTTGAACGCGAGGATGACCGTTTCGATTATGGAGAGGTCCGTTTCGTTGCCATAGGGTTGATCGGTGATCGCCTGCATGTGCTGGCTTTCACCGACGGCTCTCACGACGATGCGGTTCGCGCCATCAGCTTGCGTCCGGCAGAGAAGCATGAAGCGAGGTTTTATTATGGCCAAGTTTGATCCTGAGATTCACGACGATAATCCGCCGATGGATGCGGCGTTCATGGCCGGAATAAAGCCGTCCCGGCGAGGTCGCCCGAAGCTCGAAGCCCCCAAGGTAGAAGTGAAAATCCGCCTGGATGCGAAGACGGTCGAGCATTTGCGTGGGAGCGGCCCAGGCTGGCAAACGCGCGTCAATGCCCTGCTGGGTAAGCTCGTAGCGTCAGGGCAAATCTAGCAACATCGCGGCAAGCAATCAGAGAGAGGCGCGACGCCATCTCACGGCGTGAGTTGCTCGCGCGCCAAGGAGAAGAAAATACAATATAATACTGATGGTTAGCCCGTCGCAATTCATGTGATTGTCGCCTCCTCTAGACTAATGCCAAGCAGATAAGTTGCGAGTCGTTCTTAACTTGCGCTAGGGCGGCGGCGATGCCAACAAATGCCGTTGCCTTGACCCGCCTGTTGCTCGCCGAGCGGCCGTCGCTGTTGCGGCTCGCGCAGCGCATCGTCGGCAATGCGCCGGCGGCCGAGGACGTGGCGCAAAGCCTGTGGTTTCGCGTCCAGCGCATCGAGGATGACCCGCCCATCCTCAACAAGCGCGCCTATCTTTTCCGACTCGCGACCAACCTCGCTACCGATCGGTGGCGGGCCGAGTCCCGCTATGGCGAACTGATCGAGACGACCGCCGAGCTTCCCGAGCATGTGCCGGCGAGCATGGTGGCCGCCGATCAGTCAATGGTCGATTGTGAAAATCTCGATCGCATAATGAGCGCGGTCGATGAGTTGGCCCCGCGCGTCCGCGAAATCTTCATCCTGCGAAAGATCGATGAATTGCCGATGGAAGAGGTTGCGCGCCGCATGGGCATGTCGCGCAGCATGGTGACGCGTTATTTGCAGCAGGCTCTCCGGCATTGCATGGCACGGCTTGTCGACGACGAATGAGCCTGTATTCCGGCGCGCATGTCTACACGCGCAAGTTTCAAACGTCATACGCTATGAGAGGCTCGTGCTGTCGCTCGCTCCCGAGCGACAGATGAGGGGGCACCGTGGCAACTGAACAGCGGATTCCAGACCATATCGAAGAGGAAGCGACGCGCCGGGTCGTGGAGCGCGACGCGGGGCTTACCGCCAATGAGGACCGAGCGCTGCAAGCTTGGCTCTCGGTCGATCCATTGCATGCGCTTGCTTTCGCCAAGGCGGAGAAGGTGTGGCGCGCGATGGGTAGCGCACCCGTCAAGGCCGAGGTCAACAAGCGGCGCGTGCGGGGGATCGCGCGCCGCCTCGGCTATCCCCCGCTGCGCCAGGAGCGACCGCGCCGGCGCTGGATCGCCCCGGCGCTGGCGGCGAGTCTGGCGCTGGTGGTCGTCGGCACGGCCCAGGACTGGCCGACGCGGCTGCGCGCCGACGCCATGACCGCGACGGGCGAGCGGCGCGACGTGACGCTAGATGACGGCTCAACGGTCCAGCTCAACACCGCCAGCGCCATTACCATCGATTATCGCGGGGATCAGCGCGTCATCCATCTTCTGAAAGGCGAGGCAGCGTTCACCGTCGCCGCCGATCGCGCGCGGCCGTTCACGGTCGAGGCCGGCGAGGGAACGACGACCGCGCTGGGAACCCGCTTCATCGTCCGTCGCGATAGCGCGGATACCGAGGTTGCCGTGACCGAGCATCGCGTGCGCGTGGCCTGGCCGATCGGTGCGGCCAGCAGTCGCGTCGATTTAGGCGAAGGGCAGGCGACACGCTACGGCCCTAGCGGCATCGTGCACCCGCAAGCGGTCGATGCCGGGGCGATTGCGTCATGGACGCGCGGTCGGCTCGTGTTCGTCGACCGGCCGCTGGGCGAGGTAGTTGCGGAGCTGAACCGCTATCACCCGGGTTATATCCGCGTCATGGGCGACGATCTCGCCCAGCGCCGGGTGAGCGGCGTATTCCGCACCGACGATCCGATGGCGGCGCTCGACACGCTGCAACGGCTGCTTGGGATCAGTTCGATGCGGCTCACCGACAGGCTGGTATTCCTCCACACCTGAAAAATTGCGGGTCTTGCGAGAAATTGCGCCGGTCATGTTCTCACTCCTGATTTCCAAACGTCCTACTTATTGAGGGGGATTCTCATTAGCAGAAAGCCGCCTCGCCATTTATGACGTGCGGGGGTTACAAACAGTGACGTTTTTCGAGGCCGAAACAGCCGTATTCCCAGGTTTTCGTAAAGCGATAGCATCGGCGCTGCTGGCGACGACGCTGGGGGCAGGCGTGATCATCGCGCCGGCGACAGCCTACGCCCAGGAGGCGCGCAGCTATGAAATTCCAGCAGGGCAGCTTGCGGTCGTGCTAAACCGCTTCGGTGAGGCGGCCGATGTTGAGCTGGTCTATGATTCAGCGCTCACCAACGGCCTGTCCAGCCCCGGCTTGAAGGGCAGCTTCGGCACCGCCGAGGCCCTTTCCCGGCTTCTTGCCGGAACCGGCATTACCTTCCGTCAGGATGGACCGCGCGCGTTCACCCTGGAGCGTGCACCGCGATCGGCGGATGGTGCGATCCAGCTTGGCCCGGTGCGGGTCGAGGGCCAAACTAAAGCTGCCACGGGTTCTGCTGAGGCGATGCTGGCTAGTGAAGGAACAGCTTCCTATGCCGCTAGTGCCGTAACGATCGGCCGTCAGATCCAGACGCTGAAGGAGATTCCGAACTCCGTCAGCGTGGTAACGCGGCAGCAGATCGAGGATCGCAACCTCAACACCGTAGCGGACGCATTGAAGCAGGTCGTGGGTGTCCAAGTTGTGCAGTATGGCTTGGGAAACTTCGGTTTCAAATCCCGGGGTCTGGACATAACGACCGTTCAAGTGGACGGACTGCAAACAGCCGACACGCAGGGCGCCTGGACGACTGACAGTTTCGATATGGCCATCTACGACAGGGTCGAACTGGTGCGCGGGCCCGCTAGTCTCTTCCAGGGCAGCAGTGAGCCCGGCGGCGCCATCAACCTTGTGCGCAAGCGCGCGCTTGCGGAAATGCAGATCAACGGTACCGTACAGGCAGGATCATGGGACCGCTATCGCGGCGAACTGGATCTGACCGGTGCGCTCGTTCCCGACGGTAGTCTGCGCGGACGCGTCGTTGCAGCCTATGACGATCGCGGCAGCTATATGGACCATGTGTTTGCCCGAAAGCTCGTGCTGTACGGCACGCTGGAATATGAGCTGACGCCCGACACCACGGTTTCGATCGGCGCGGTCCATCAGGGCGGCCCTTCGCGGCCTATTTTCGGTCTACCCAATTACGGCGACGGCGGCCTCTACATGGGGCGACGTGGTGCCTACCTTGGTTCATTGTGGGACCGGAAGCGGGACGATGCGGAACGCTATTTCGTCGATGTCGAACATCGCTTGGGCAATGGCGGCACGATCCGGCTGCGCGGCGATCGGACCGATCGTGACTATCGTTTCACATCCGGGGCTTTTACAGATAGCTACATCGATCGCGCCACGGGAAATATCGATATCCAGCAGATCGCCGGTAACGGCCATTCCCGTGATGAGGCGGTCGATCTGGGCCTGACTTTGCCGTCTTTATTCACCAATGTGGACAGTCTTGTCATCGGCATCAACCATAGCCGTAATTCGACCTATACGCTGTGGACGTACGGGCCGGTCATTACCCGCAATATCTTCAATCCCGATCCGACGACGCCCCAACCGATATTCGTCTATGATCCGCCGACGACGGCCAAGACGATCCAGACCGGGCTTTATGCCAATGCCCGCTTTAAACTGATCGATCATCTAACGCTGACGGCGGGAAGCAGGCTGAGCTGGTACAAGGGGTCCGCGAACTGGCAGACCGCCGATCAGAAAGTGTCGGCTAAGCTAGTCCCCTATGCTGCGCTCGGCTATGACGTGACACCGGAGCTGTCGGCCTATGCGAGCTATTCATCTACCTTCGTGCCGCAAGCGAGCGTCGATCGGGACGGGGATCTGCTGAAACCCCGCACCGGCAACCTCTTCGAAATTGGCGTTAAGGGGGACTTTCTCGACGGCGCGCTGACTGGCCATGCTGCCCTTTACCAGATCATCGATCGCAACCGCGCCGTATCCGACCCGGATTTTCCCGATGCGTCCGTGGCGCTCGGAAAGGTCCGCAGCCGAGGCTTCGAAGCGGAAATCGTGGGTGAGCCGGTGCCGGGCTGGAATGTCACCCTGGGTTATGCCTTTACCAAGACCCGCTATCTTACGGCTGACGAGGGGCTCGCAGGTCCCGTCTTCTCTCCCGGCACACCCGAACATGATGCCAAACTGTGGGTAGTGCGCGATTTTAGCAAGGCGACCGGGCGCGGCCTCATCCTCGGCGGCGGCCTCAATCTCAGCCGCGGCGTCTATGCCGGCTCAGGCGATCTCAAGTGGCAACAGGATACCTATGCGTTGTTCTCTGCCCAGATCGGCTACCAGTTCAGTGAGCGTTTCAGCTTGAGGCTGACGGGCGAGAATCTGAGCGACAAGAAATACTACACGCGCATCGAAGGCTGGTCGCGCCAGAGCTATTTCGGCGATCCGCGCAACGTGATGCTGACGGCCAAGTTCGGCCTCTAGGCCGGGTACGGCGACATGCGGGCCATCCTTGTCCATCTTCATCGCTATGTCGGCCTCGCTATGGCGGGTTTTCTCGTCATCGCGGGTCTGACCGGCAGCGTGCTGGCCTTTCAGTCGGAACTGGATGCGTGGCTTAATCCGCGCCTCTTCCACGTCGAAGGGCGCGGGCCGGCGTTGCCGCTAACCACGCTGGTGCGGCAAGTCGAAATGGCGACACCGGGTGTGCGCGTCACCTCGATCACGCCATCGGCATCGATGCACGACAGCGCACAGGTTTTCGTCGAGAATGCCGACGGCGCCTCTCCGGATGCCAACAACCTCTTCGTCGATCCAGCGACGGGTACGGTGCTGGGCCGCAGATTGTGGGGCGCGGCGCAAGTCGATGCACCGCATCTGATCCCCTTTCTCTACCGCCTGCACTATTCGCTGCATATGCCGGGGAACTGGGGCAATTGGCTGATGGGCGGGATCGGCCTCGCGTGGATGCTCGATTGCGTTATCGGCTTTTACCTGACGCTGCCGCGTGCAGGACCGTTTTGGCGAAAATGGCGGCCAATCTGGCGGATCAAACGTGACGCTGGACCCTACCGGTTAAATCTCGATCTGCACCGCGCTTTCGGCCTTTGGTTATGGCCGATCTTGTTTGTGCTGGCGCTCACCAGCGTTGCTTTCAATCTCAATACCGAGGTTTTCCGTCCGATCCTCACGACTTTCCTGCCAACCAGCCCGACAATTTGGGACCGGCCAGCCCCGGTCGACCCGGTCCCGGCGCGGATTGGCTGGGATGGCGCGGCGCGGATTGCAGGAAAAGAAGCCAGGAAGCGGGGCTGGTCGGCGCAATATGTCGAGCGAATAGTCTTCGCGCGAGCGCAGGGTTTTTATCAGGTTCGCCTGGGGCGAGCCCACGCGCCGTGCTTTGGCAACCCGTCCATCAATGTGGCCAGCGATAGCGGTCATGTCCTTTCCATTGATGAGCCCGGCAAGGGTCTCGCCGGCGATGTGGTGGACGGCCTTATCTATCCGGTCCATTCCGGTCAGGTGGCGGGGCTGTCGGGCCGCATCCTAATCTGCATCACCGGCCTCGTCGTCGCCATGCTGTCGATCACAGGCATCTATATATGGTGGAAGAAGCGCTGCGCGCGGCGGAGTTCAGGGCGCGTAGGAGCGCGCGAGGCACAATCATCCCGCCTTGCGACCGGGGGCATCCATGCTGCAGAATAGGGTCTGCCCCGATACAGACGAGGATGGAGCTCAGGCCATCGCCCCCATCCAGCGCAGCGTCTATGCGCCGCCGGCGAGCAGCCGATTCATTGGCCTCGCTGGCACGAGCGTTATCTTCGCGGCCGTTGTAGCGGGCTTCTTCCTCACGATTACGCGCTTCACCCCTGTGGAGGTAACTCCTGCTCTCACTGTAGTGAATCCGCTGCCGCCGGCCTCACCACCCGTGACGCCGCCGAAGGAGAATGAAGCGGCCAAGCCGGTCGAGAAGAAGGAGAAGCCGCCCGCGCCGAGTGAAGTGCCGCCGATCGAGGGCATCATCGTTCCGCTCGCGCCGGCATTGGTGTCAATGCCGGTTGCGACGCCCAAACCCACCGATCCCGGTCCCGTCGAGCCGGAAACGGCCGCACCCAGGACGCAACCCACGCCCGCCGCGCCGAAGGTATCGGGCAAGGCGGCCGAGACGTGGGAGGGCAAGGTGCTGGCGCGCCTCAACGAGCATCGCCGCTATCCGCGCTCCGCAATGGCGCGGCGGCAACAGGGTGTGCCCTATATACGCTTCGTGATGGACCGCGAGGGGCGCGTGCTGTCATCCCGCCTCGAGCGGTCGTCGGGCTTCCCTGATCTTGACCGTGAAGCCGTAGCATTGCCCAAGCGCGCCTCTCCGCTGCCGAAGCCACCCGAGGACAAAGCTGGTGACACGCTGGAACTAGTGGTGCCGGTGGAATTTTTTCAGCGATGAACTGATAGCGCTGCCTGAAAATGACGGAAAACAGGTGAAATCCGGTACGTCCGGCTCAGATGTAACCGGTCGTTCACGCGTTAGCGTCGGAACGGCCTGTGTTGGTCGCGTGCTGCCGGAAGCGGAATGCCGCATCGTGGGACTTTTTCGCCATTCCTGCCGCATCGGCTGAACGACAGCCTGCGACCGAAGCGGACATTCGGGCCGGTTACGGCCTGACCGATTCCAGATCGACTATTGGCAAAAGCAAGATCCTTTGGTGAGTTGCGATAGTAACCCTAATTGGCGGTAGTCTCCCGCATCTGCGACTGAACAAAGCGGCATCTCGCGGCTAAGCCACGGCCAGCGAGGAACGGAATGTGCGGATCGCGATTGTCGATGAAAGCTCCGCGCGCGTCGCGGTGATTGAAGTCCGCACACTCGATAGTACGCTGGCCATCAGGAGCGTGCCCTGCGCAGCAGGACCTATCGCATTGCGAGTCGCTCGCAATACAGGCTAAGGCGAACGCGTCATGCCGACCAACGCCGTTGCTCTATCTCGCCTGCTAGTCGCCGAGCGCCTGTCGCTCGTGCGACGACTCGCACGGATCGTCGGTAGCGAGTCGTTGGCGGAGGATGTGACACAGAGCCTCTATCTGCGCCTTCAACGCCTCAAGGATGATCCACCCATCCTCAACCAGCGGTCTTTCCTGTTCCGCCTCGCGTCCAACCTGGCGGTGGATTATGTTCGCGCCGAGCAGAGCCAGGCGCGGCGCAACGCCGAAGCGCACGCCCTATTATGGGCTGAGCCCGAGGCGCTCGACCCGGAACGAACGACTGCGTCATGCCTCGAGCTTGCACGGGTGCTGAAAGCCGCAAGTAGCTTGCCGGAGCCGACGCGCAGCATCTTCCGGCTCCACCGCTTCGAGGGACTGCGGCAAAGCGAGGTTGCAGCCCGCTACGGGGTGTCGGTGACTACCGTGGAGAAGCACGTCCGGCGCGCCCTTGCCGTCTTGCGCAAGGCACGCGACGAGGGATGACGACGGTTTATTGGCCGCAGGGGGTTAGGGCGAGACCATCGGCAAACGTCATAGGTAGCCGGATCGTCCGCCCTCCGCGCCATAAGAGGTTGAGATGACGCTCCCCCAGCAGATCGATCCTGTGGCCGATCAAGCCGGGCATTGGGTGGTGCGCCTCGCTTCCGGTGACATCGGAGCGGCCGAACTCGACGCGTTCAAGGTCTGGTTGGCCGATGCGCCGGAGCATCGTGCCGCTTTCGATCGCGAACGTACGCTGTGGCAAAGCCTGGAAGGTTCAAAAGCTGCCTTTGCCAGTGCCCTGCCTGTCCCACATCGCCGATTGCGAAAATGGGCAAGAACTGTAACGCCCCGACGCTCGCTTGCAGCGGCCGCCGCCGCTGTCATCGTAGCCTTTCTAGCTCCAGACGTAGCGGTCAGGCTTAGGGCAGATGCGCTGGCGGGAACCGGCGAGGTCCGCACCATAACGCTTCCGGATGGATCGACGGCGATGTTGGACAGCGGCGCGGCGATCGCGATCCGCTTCGGATCGGCCGAGCGGCGCATCGACTTGCTACGGGGCCAGGCATGGTTCGAGGTTCGACATCTCGACCCGCGTCCCTTCCGCGTGGCGGCGCTGAGTGGCGTGACGCAGGACGTCGGCACGGCTTTCGAGGTCAGCCGCGGCAGCGATGCCGTGACGATCGGCGTCACGCAGGGCGTTGTGCGCGTCACCACCCCGGAAGGGAGAAATGGCGTACGCCTGTCGGTACAGCAGCGTGCGCGATATGCCGAGGGCGGCATGGTCCATCGTCTTGCGCCGGGCATGGCGAACAGCATTGCGGCGTGGCGGCGAGGGCTGATCGTGATCGATGAACGACCGTTGAGTGATGCCATCGCGGAGGTCGCGCGGTACCGCGCCGGCCCGACGCTGACATTCGCGGATACGTCCGGCGGCGCCAAAATCAGCGGCGTGTTCCGGATCGCAGCCCCGGACGAAGCGCTGGAAGCGCTCGCCCAAATGGGCGGGTTGCGGATCACGAGCCTGCCGGGCGGGATCGGCATCCTGCGCCGTTGATCCTTCCCCGATAATTTTCGGATGGGGGTTAGGGCAATCCTGTCGGCAAACGTCTTAGCCGGCTTGTTGCTAATGCAAATCATTTCGACAGGTAGAACGGGGCATTGCACGGGGCGGTGCCTGGATCGAACGGGGATATCATGCCAGACGTGCCGCAAGGCCTTTTTATCGGAGCTGCGTTCCGCGCGCTCATCCTGGGAACCGCGGCGGCGACGCTGATCGCTTTGCCGTCACAATCCGCGCAGGCACAGTCCAGTGCCGGAGTGCGTACATTCGCTATTTCCGCGCAGCCGCTCCTGGCGGCGTTGCAGCAGTTCACCGAGCAGTCCGGCATCCAAGTCAGCTATCCTGCGGAGCTCGGACACGGTGCCCAGGCGGCGGCTGTGTCAGGCAACTTCTCTTCCGCCGAGGCATTGTCCCGCCTGCTCACCGGGACAGGTCTGACGTTCCGGCAGACGGGAACCAGCGCCTTCACGCTGGAGCGCGCATCGCAGACGGCTGACGGCGCTGTCCAGCTCGGGCCGGTTCGGGTCGAGGGCAACGAGGAGGCCGGGACGATTGGGGGCCGTCGCATGCCGGCGGCTGAGACGTCGAGTAGCTACGTCGCGAGCTACGCCCCACGCATTAGCGCAACCGCAACAAAGACGGACACGCCAATCGTCGAAACGCCGCAGTCGATCTCGATCATCACGCGCGAAGCACTCGACACGCAAGGCGCCACCAATCTCGCCGACGCGCTGCGTTACAGTGCGGGGATCGGCAACGCGGCCTATCTGAACGGCAACGGTGACAATTACGACATCTTCACGATCCGCGGATTCTCAAACAGCAACAGCGGCCTGCTACGCGACGGTATGAGACTGAATTACAACAGCTTTGATGCGCCCAGCGAGACCTATGGACTGGAGCGCGTCGAGGCTCTGAAAGGGCCTTCCGGCGTCATGTACGGCCAGTCGGGGCCGTCGGGTGTCATCAACCTTGTGTCAAAGCGCCCGACGCTTGATTCACTGCACGAGTTTGAGCTGCAAGGCGGGACGTTTGATCGCTATCAGATCGCGATCGATCACGGCGGGCGGATCGACCGGGATGGCGTCCTCTCCTACCGTTTGACGGCGCTGGCACGACAGAGCGGGAGCTGGACCGATTATGGTCAGAACGACAGGCTGTACATCGCGCCTGCCCTCAGCATCCGGCCCGACGAGCGCACGAATCTCACTATCCTCGGCTATTACCAGAACAGCAAATCCAGCTATTATTCCGGTGTCCCCTATGCCGGCAGCATCCTGCCCAATCCGAATGGCCGCATCCCGCGCGACCGGTATCTGGGCGATCCGAGCCTCAATTATTGGGATACTGACGCCTTTTACCTCGGCTACCTGTTCGATCGACAACTGAGCAGCGGACTCACATTCAAGAGCAGTCTGCGCTACAGTGAATCCAAGCTCGGTTATGGATACCTCTACCTTGACGCGCTCGGGGCAGACAATCGCACGCTCACCCGAGGCGCCATCCGTCGCCATGACGACTCCGATACGCTGACAGCGGACAACAACCTTCAGGCCAAGTGGAGCGGCCTCGGCGGAGAGCATGTCACAATGATCGGTATCGACTACGGCCGCAGTCATTACCAGCGCACCCGCTGGTTCGCCGACGCGCCCTCGATCGATATCTACAATCCGACCTACGGAAACATTGGTACGCTGACCTTCGCCGCTCCCAGGATCGACGATCCGATCCGCTACCAGCAAACCGGCATCTACCTCCAGCAGCAGAGCAAATTCGCAGACCATCTTGTCGTGACGCTTAACGGGCGCAAGGACTGGGCCGAGACGCAGGTCACGGCCCGCACGACGGGCACGAAGACAACGACCAAGGATGATGCCTTCACATTCCGGGGCGGCTTGACGTGGCTCGCGTCCAAGGGCTTTGCGCCCTATTTCAGCTACGCCGAATCGTTCGAACCATCGAGCGGCAGCTATTTCGACGGGCGGCCTTTCGTACCGACGACGGGCCGGCAGTATGAGGCGGGCATCAAGTTCCAGCCACAGGGCAGCGACACGCTGGTGACACTCGCCGCCTACCACCTCGCGCAGCGAAACGTGGCCACGCCGGACCCCGATCAGATCAATCGTCCAAACGCACAGGTGCAGACCGGCGAGATCCGTTCAAAAGGCATCGAGGCGGAGATTCAGTCCGATGTGACGCGCAACCTGAGGGTACGCGGTTCGCTGTCGCTGATCGATGCGGAAGTCACCAAGTCCAACATTGCCGCCCAGGTCGGTCTGAAACCCGTCGATACGCCTGCGACGATCGCGTCGCTCTGGGCGGATTACACGATCAGGGATGGCGTCGTGTCTGGCCTCAGCTTCGGTGCTGGCGGTCGCTACTCCAGCGGCAGCTACGATCTGACCAATAGCGTCAAGACAGATGGTCGCACCGTGTTCGATGCACTCGTAGCGTATCAAGCCGACCAATGGCGATTGGCTGTCAATGCGACCAACCTGTTCGACAAGACCTATCTGAATTCCTGCTATTCGGGGCTGTGCTGGTACGGGCGCCCGCGGACTGTGGATGTAAGCCTTCGGTTCAACTACTAACAGGACGACGCGAAGCATCGTGCGCACGTTCCTGGTTGGCATTCACCGATACGTCGGGCTCGGGATCGCCGGATTTCTGGCGATCACGGGCCTGACCGGCAGCATCCTCGCGTTCCGTGAACCACTGGATCGCTGGCTGAATCCCGATCTGCTCATGGTGCCGGCTTCACCTGTTCGGCCTCTCCCTGTGGGAGCACTGGTGGATCGTATTACCGCTCAGCTTCCCGATGCCGAGCCACGCTTCCTGCCGCTCAATGTCGCTCCGGGCAGAAGCCTGCTTGTTCCTGTGACGGCGAAGCCGGGGTCACCATCGGCCCTGCGGTACGATCAAGCTTTCTTCGACCCCTCCACGGGTGCTCTCCTCGGCACACGCTCCTCCGAACGAAGCCTGTGGGACAGACGATCAACGATCGGTTTCCTCTACCGGCTTCATCGGGAACTGGCCCTGCCGGCGCGCTGGGGTGTACTGATCCTCGCCATCGTGTCGGTGCTGTGGACGTTCGATAGCATTGTCGGCCTCCTTGTCACACTGCCAGCCCGCGCAATGGGGCCTGCTCGCAAGAGTTGGTGGCAGAGATGGGGGCACGCGTGGAGGATCAAGTCGCCCGCCTCCCGTATCCGTCGCGCATTCGATCTTCACCGCGCTGGTGGCATTTGGCTATGGCTCGCATTGATGGTGTTTGCCTGGTCGAGCGTGATGTTGAGTGCCGGCCCCGTCTACCGGGTCATCATGGAGAGGTTCGTCGCCTTCGACGATCCTCGATCACGGATCGCGCCAGCTAATGGCAACCGCATGGTGTTCGGCTGGACAGACGCAATCATGCGCGGTCGCGCCGTCATGCCGGTCGTGGCACACCGGTATGGTTTTTCGATCCAGCATGAGGGGGAGATAAGCCGCGATCGAAGGCGCAACACCTATACCTACTTCGTGCGAAGCCATCTCGATATCCGGGACGGGGGAACATCCACCGGCATCATCATGGATGCAGCGACTGGAAAGATACTTGGGGTGAACCTGCCAAATGAGCGCGGCGCGGCAGGGAACGCGATAACGCAATGGCTTTACGGCATCCACATGGCGCAGATTTTCGGCCTGCCCTACAGCATCTTCGTTTCGATCATGGGTCTGCTTGTGACCGGACTGTCCGCAACCGGCGTGCTCGTTTGGAATAACAAGCGGCGGGGCAAGCGAAAGCTGCGCGTTGCTGCATTACGGAAAATGTCGAGGTGGCCGTGATCGAAGCTTCGGGTTTCAAGTTGATTATCGAGCGTGCTGAAGACCTTCGGGCCGAGCGGTCGCCTAATTGTGGCTCGTACATTCCCACCCGCTACTCGGATCAACCTACAAACTTGCAATCGCGAATTCTGAGTTTCATCGCGACAACTATGATCCTGTCAGCGCTCGGCGTGGCGACCTTGCTGACATGGACGAATTATGAAGCGCCCACATCAGCGCCTGCGCTCGTCGTGTTCGACGTAGCGCCCCCTGCGGCACCACCCGAACCGGTGCGCGAGATAAAGCCAGGCCCTAAGAAGGAGCGCACGGACCGTCAGCAGCCGCAGATCGAGGCGCCAATGGTCAAACCGCCCGTCGTGCGGATGCCGACCGTCAGCACGGTTGCGAGCGCCATCATGAAACCGGTGGCCGATCCCAGCCCCCCGAAGAAGGAAACAACTGCGCCCGAGGCGAAGCCGGTGCCCCCAGCACCGCAATCTTCCAGTGCCACACCGACGTGGCAGGGACAGGTGCTCGCCGCCCTCAACAAGGTGCGCCGCTACCCGAGCGACGCGCGCGTTCGCCGCCAACAAGGCGTGCCGTACGTTCGCTTTGTGATGGATCGGAACGGACAAGTCCTCTCCTCGCGGTTGGAGCGCTCGTCCGGCTTTCGCTTTCTCGACACCGAGGCGACAAGCTTGCCAAAGCGCGCCCAGCCTCTGCCAAAGCCCCCCGAGGAGGTGAAGGGCGATACGATCGAGCTGGTCGTGCCGATCGAATTCTTCATGCGGTGAGTTCGATCGTATTCGCGAGAGACGCCGTGCTCTGATGGTCTTCCCGGTTACACGCGACAGGAGCTTCTTATGAGATGGTAAAGTCGTGAAATTCGCTTGGCCCCGGCCACACTGGCAGTCATTTGGCGAGGCGCTCGGACAGGAAGTCGACGAATGCTCGCACGCGCGCCGGGGGTTTGGCTCCCACCGTTGAATACGCGTGGCTGAGTTCGATGTCACCGGGATTGAAGTCCTCCAGAATTGGCACCAACCGCCCTGCCGGGATATCATCGGCGACGCTGAACGCGCCCACGGTAGGAGCATGCCTCACGAGCGTGCTGGAAGAAGCAGCCCGCTACTATGCCACATATCTCGTCGCGAACGGCTGCCTAATGCTGTATGGCACCCGCTCGAGCGACGAGCAGGCGCGCGAGGCGGCGCGACCTTTCCACCGCACCGCTGAAGGCGTGGTCCGCGCCTGCATTGCCACTTGTCATCCGGAAGACGCCCAGCGCCTGACGGATTTCGTCAGCACAACGATGTCCGGGCCCTCCGCCAAAGCTCGCAACGGACACGGATTGGACCAACTGCTCGCCACGGCCCGCCTTGCCGCTTTGCTCTAGCGAAGGCTCTCCCCAGTTAAGCCTAATAGCCACGTTGCTTTGGTGAGAAGACCCGGTTGCCGAAATACAGGGGTCTCATCGCGCTCCTCAGCTCCGGCCACCCACTCATCCGAGGCGATTGGCGCTAGGGCGACCGCGGACTCTGGCGCGAACGCCGTTATCTGGGACACCGCGTAATTGATTTAGCCACCCTCCTGGATGGTACGAAGTCGCATTGGCGCTTCAATGCAGGAGGGTGACCGATGTCGATTTATGCAGGATTGGACGTGAGTGACAAGGCGACGCATGTCTGCGTCGTCGACATCGACGGCAAGGTGGTTCGGCGCGATGTCGTCGCGAGCGATCCAGAAGTTCTGGCCAAGTGGCTGAGCCGGCATTGTCCCGAACTCGTTCGTGTCGTGCTCGAGACGGGGCCGCTGTCGACGTTCCTCTATCACGGCTTGGTTGAACGAGGTGTTGCAGTCGAATGCATCTGCGCACGGCATGCCAAGGGCGTCCTTTCGGCGCGGGTCAACAAAAGCGATGTCCATGATGCGGAAGGGCTTGCGCAACTCGCCCGCACCGGCTGGTTTAAGCGCGTCCACATGAAGGCATCTGCCACGCACATCGACCGGGCCGCGCTGCGCATCCGCGTGCAACTGATCACGGCTCGAACGGCCATGGCCAACCAACTGCGCGGCTGAAGCTGTTCGGTCTGCGCATGGGCACCGCCAGAACGTCGGGTCGGCGCACCGAGCGCCTGGCCGCGCTGTATGCTCAGCGTCCCGATCTCGCACCGCTGTTTGCTCCGCTCATCGCGTCGATGGAGGCGATCGAAGAGCAACTGCGTGCCTCCGGTCGGTTGCTCGTGGAACGCGCCGCCGCCGATCCAGTCTGCACCCGGCTGATGAGTGTCCCGGGCGTCGGCCCGATCACCGCGCTCACCTTCACAGCGACTATTGAAGATCCGCGCCGCTTTGCCAGGGCGAGGATGTCGGCGCCTATGCCGGGCTCGTTCCGCGACGCAACCAGTCTGGAGAGCGTGACACGAGCGGTCGCATCTCCAAGGCCGGCGATCCCATGTTGCGCTGGTCGCTGTACGAAGCTGCGAACGTCCTGTTGTCTCAGGTCAAGCGGCCGTTCGCACTCCAGCAATGGGGCAGGAAGCTCGCCGAAGCCAAAGGCGCCAAATGCGCCAGGGGCGCCGTCGCGCGCAAGCTCGCCGCATTGCTCCACTCGCTTTGGCTGAACGAGACCGAGTTCCGCTGGGCCTAGCCCGGCGTTTCTCCTCCCGATCAGCCATGCCCCGGACGATCTCGTCAGGAAAGTAGGGGATCCAACCTCGTTTGGGACTCAGAGACGTCCACCCACCTCCGCTCGGCCGCGATCATGAAGGCACGGACGAACCGCTCACACAGCTGTCCGATGACCTCGAAGACAACCATTGGCGAACGGGCAAAAGGGAAGAGCAATGCAGAAATCAATTAGACAACATTACCGTCATTCGCACGCCGGCGTCGAAAAGACGGCTTTCAACCGGATTGTGTTGAAAAACCCGCCCTTGAAGTCGCGGTGACGGTCTGATTCACTCTCGTCGGTCAGCGGGAGACGTGCGGATGATGGGCGAGCGATGATCTGCCCCAACCGAGTGGACCGATTGGTTTGTTAGTGGATTAAGCCCATCGCCGCCATATCCGGACGGAGGTGGAGCGAAGCGGAACCGGAGACCGGATATGGCGGTGTCGCCGTTTCTGGTGCCGGTGGTCGATA
>Ga0207644_10000743_pt1 | contig 20661 bp, 14 predicted proteins | sample KBSS73metaG_FD_184326 | JGI IMG/M metagenome (GOLD analysis project Ga0207644, IMG submission 184326) | Switchgrass rhizosphere microbial communities from Kellogg Biological Station, Michigan, USA - KBS S7-3 metaG (SPAdes) (version 2) | ecosystem: Host-associated > Plants > Roots > Rhizosphere... | reverse complement strand
TGCGCCCTTCGACGAAACCCGCGGGCTTCATCACGTAACCGTACACGGTCTCGCCGTTCCAGCCCGCGAAGTTGAATTGCTCGAAGGAACTCATCGGCGTCTCAGCGAGAGTTGCGGCACCGGTGCGGGTGAGCTGACGCCCCGGGCCTGCGCCCTGCTGAACGAACAATTGCTGCGGGGACCCGAGATCATCGCGGACGTAGACGGTGGCTCCCCGCGCACTGGCGAAGTCACTGACGGTACCGTCGGAGGTGAGGTGATCGACCTTGCCCGTCGCCGGCTCGATCCTGAACAGCGGCTGCTGCCCGCGCTCACCGCCGGCCGCGAGGAGCGTCCGCCCGTCAGCCGTCCAGTCGAGGCGGACGAGCGTGGCGTCGAAGCCCCCGGCAATCTCGCGCGTGCGACCGCTCTTGAGGCCCATCAGGATGAGCGCCGTCCGGCCGAAGGTCCCCAGAGGCTGACTGACCGCGAGATAAGCCAGCTGGGTGCCGTCTGGCGAAGTTGCGGGAGTGCTGATGGCGGTCCCGTCATTTCCTGCCACCACGCGCGGCCGGGCGGACCCGTCGGTCGGCACTGCGTAGAGCTTCGAGAAGGCCTTCGAGTCATCGTCGACGGCCGGGTCGGCGCTGACGAAGTAGACCGTTCGTCCATCTTTGCTCAAAGCGACGTTGTTGATGTCGTCATCGGCCGGAACGTCACGGCCGAAATTCTTCAAGATCGGGACCGCTTCGGAAGGCGCTCCCTGTTGAGTTAGGTCGACCCGGAACAGGCCGCCATACTTCTCGTCTTCGTAGGAATCCCACACACGCGACGGGCCACGCTTGATCCGGATGCCGCTGCCCTTCGTCTTGGCCTTGGCATCGTCCCGATCCTTGGTGCATGCCAGCGTCGGACAGTCCGGGTAGACGTCCGCAGCAACAACGAGCGTGCGCAAATCGGGCGCTAGCTTGAAACCCGCAACATCGACAGGGAAGGACGTCAGTTGCTGGCGGATCGACCCGTCAGGGTTGGCGCGCCAGACCTGTGGCGAACCCGACTTGCCGGAGATAAAATAGAGCCACCGGCCGTCGGCCGACCACTTCGGGCTCGCTCCACCCTTCTCGCCGGTGAGGAGAACCCGCGGGTTTGCCGGGTCGCCCTGGAGGTCGATGACATTGAGCGCGTTGACGCCCTTGTTTCCATCCCAGTCGGTACTTCGAACAGCGTACGCGACGAAGCGTCCGTCGGGCGAAATTGAAGGTGATGACACCCGATCCAGGGAGGCGAGATCCTTGGCTGTGAACGGCCTGCCGAACCCGGAATTAGCCGAACACAACAAGGCTGCCGCCAGCGCCGCGCGATACATTTGCTTCATGAGCCCTCCCTCAAGAGCGAAAGCTAGCCACCACAGAACCGCCGTCAATGGCGCTTAGCTTCCGCTGCACCGTCGACGACGAAGGGCGCCGTGAGCGACAGAGCTGCCGATGTTCGCTTTTCCACCCCAAAGTTGTCATTTGTGACAGTGCCCGACCGGCGGGTGGTAGCATTCCGCCAGTTCGCTACTTCGGTTAATCTGTGTTAGTAGATCGAACCGCGCGTGGGTTCGCGACGATTCCTCAGCTCACATTGGAACAACACATGACGAAGATTCTTCGTGCGATTACTTGCGCATTCGGAGTTAGCCTTGTTGCGGCGCCAGCATTTGCTGGCGAAATCAAGGGGCCGCCACCGGCGGGAAATACTTCGTCTTTACCCGGCACGAGCGTGAGCAACGGAAATTCGCTGTGTTCCTTTTCGGGGTTGAACGATACGCCTGACGGCTTCGGCACGCCGGGAAGTCCTGAGTATGATCCGGGCGGGCAGGTGCAGTCGTTTGGCGCTTTCATGGCGCAATATGGTCTTTATGACCCGAGCGACCCAAGCGACCGGTCCAGGTTCGCGTTTCCAGCTCAGGGCTGCAATCCGCAGCATACATTCGGCCGCCACTAATCGATAGAAGTTCTGGGGCGCGGCAACGCGCCCCTAAGCTTGGGCGCCACAGCCGGAGGCGACGCGCGGCCATCGGCTGACGTCTGCTTTTCCACCCATTTCTGCCGTTAGCGCTCTCGGCAGTGGGGCTCCCTTCGAGACGTTCGAGACGGCCTGGCGTCCAGCAGTCGATCAGATCAAGTTCGGCTCGACGCGTTTCGCGCCTTCCTGGGGGTTGCTTGGCTTATCGGTCAACGAGGGAGGGCTGGCGCAAGCCCATTGCGGATTCTCAACGAACAACTCTCCCAGCATGTGCGCTTGCATCATGAAGAGTATGACTTTGTTTGAATGACCGCGAATGCGCCTCATAATCCTGCCGACGCGGGGAAGCCGCGCAAGCAGACAGGCGACACGGTACGATCGATACGAAAAGATCCCCCATCGCTCGAACGCCTTGCGGCTTAACGACTGTCGATATTTTCTGACCATCTCCCGATCCGAACCATGGATGTCGACCGCTTCGGTCGTGAGCATGAATCCTTGCTTGCGCCGAAGACGCAGATCGTCCGGCAGCAATCCAACTGCCGCGTCCCGAAGGACCGCTTTCTCGGTGCCATCTCGCATCTTGAAATCGACCGGGATGAGCTTCGCTGCATCGTAGAGCTTATGATCAAGGAACGGCACCCTTACCTCCAGCGAGTGTGCCATCTCCACCCGGTCCCCGAGAAAGCCGAGAATGTCGATCGGCATTTCGGCAAGCCGCGATTCCTGCACTAGGTTGATCAGAGGCCTCGATCGATGGTCATTCGCAGGCGCTAATGTTCGCGCGACGATAAGATGTTGGCGATGCTGCTTATGGAACAGCAAGAGCGATGCACGCTGTACTAATCCGACAGGCAAAGCCGTGAGGCCGAGGCGAGCGGATCGCGGCGAGGTGCGCTTGCCGGATTTCATGTCCCGCGTTTCGGCTATCGCGCGTTGAAAGAAGCTTCGATAGCCCAGGAACAGTTCGTCGGCACCCTGGCCATTCAAGACGACCGTTACGAACTTCCGCGCTTCCCCTGACAGAAGGTATTTTCCGACTGGCGCAAGCGAGAAGAACGGCAGCTCCGTGAACCAAAGGCAATCCTGAAGATTGTCCCACAGCATTTCCCTTGTGATCGCAAGGTCGTGATGTGTCGTTCCGAGAAAGGCTGCGGCTCGCCTAGTGAATTCCTCTTCGTTCTTGTCACTCCCAAGAAAGGAGATGGAGAAGGAATGAAAGTTCGAGTTCAAGCCGCGCTTCATTAGCGCACCGATGAACGATGAATCGAGGCCGCCGCTCAAATACAATCCGACAGGCACGTCGGCGCGCAGGCGGAGCCGAACCGACTCTTCGAGCTCATTGCGCACGGTCCGCGCATGAACGCGGGCCTCCTTGTCGGACACCGCGTGGACTGTATCCGCAGCGCCGCTTGGAATCTCCGGCGACCAGTAGTTCTTGATGACGACGTCGTATGTCTCGAGATCGACGACCAAATAGGACGCCGGCGGAACGTGCTCGATATGCCGGAACGGGAACTTAACCTCACCCGAATGCTGACTTAAGAATGGATCGAACGCCGCGACGTTGATCTGAGGAGCAACCAGGCCACTGGCGAATATCGCCTTCATTTCGGAGCCGAAGACAAAGCCTCGCTCAAGCTTCGAGAAATAAAGTGGCTTGATGCCAAACCGGTCTCGTCCCGCAATGAGCAATCGCCGGGCCCGGTCGAACAATAGGAACGCGAACTCTCCCCTCAGATGCTGGAAGAAATCGAAGCCATATTCCTTGTAGAGATAGATGATGACTTCGGAGTCGCTCTTGGTGCTGAACCGATGACCCTTCGCTTCAAGTGAGCTTCTGATCCGCTCAAAATCGTAGATCTCGCCATTGGCGACGAGGACGATTTCTCCGTCATCACTCTGAAGGGGCTGGGCGCCCGTTACGAGGTCGATGACGGTCAGCCTCGTATGGACCAGGGTGACGGACTCTACGTCATCAACGAACGTACCATTGCCGTCCGGCCCGCGGTGCTGGAGAGCGTCCGATATTGCCTCAATCTTGAATTTAGAAAGGGCGCGGCCGGCAAGTCCGAATATCCCGCACATGTGGAATTCGTAGAGGTGCGGAACGCTCGCGAAAAGTTACCTGTGCATGAATATTACGCAACCTTTGATAATGAGTCTCCTCAAAGCGCCTCACCACGCGCAGACTCGGGGGCCATGACGAGCTCCACGGGTGGGTACAGGCTGCCCAAAGGCCGCGCCGATCCTACCAATTCTGCTAGGCGGGAGAACCGCCGCAAATCCCGTCGCAAGAGACTAGAGCGGATTCTCTACCGGACCGCTGGGCTACCGGTCGCGCTTCGCCTCGTGGTGCGTCGCCGCAGCAACGGCATTGGACATATCGTACCAATTTTCGTCCGCTCGTTCTGGCGGCCGCAGAACATTGATCGATGGGCCGAACTTGTCTGTTCGATTCTACTGTTGCCGCTAACCTTACCTGCGATCATCACACTGTTCACTGCACGAAACGGCGCGACCATTTGCGAACGGCACGGCATAGGGATCCTGCGCCAGATCGCGCAGCAATTGAGGCTTTATCTGTCAGCCGGAATTCTTCCGCCGTGGTACTACATGTTCGAACTGTACCTCGAGCCTACGACTGCCCGTGCCCTAAGCTACATTCAGCGGTTTGAAACACACGAAGGGGTCTATGCTGCGCTGCGACCCTCCAATGGCACTCCGCTTAACGACAAGAAGGCATTTGCCGATTGGTGTTCCAGCTTTGGTATCCCCCATGTCAGCTACTTAAGTTGCGTGGAATGCGGTTCAGAGCCGACTGGGCCCTTGCCTTTGACCGACTTGTTCGTGAAGCCAAGGATCGGTCGCGGGGGACGCGGTGCCGAGCGATGGGACTATGTCGGCAACGGGAGTTTCGAGGGCATCGGAGGCGTACGGCTGACAGCCGAGCAACTCATCATGCGGCTGGGGCTGCTCGCCCGAGGCGAATCTATCCTCGTTCAACCTTTCTTGATGAACCATCGGGATGTTCGAGACCTTTCGACCGGGGCGCTCAGCACGGTCCGCATTTTGACTTGCCTGGATGAGGAAAATTATCCCCAATTCATTGGTGCGGCATTCCGGATGTCGATCGGAAGCAATCGAACTGTTGACAACTTCCACGCAGGAGGCATCGCCTGCGCTGTGTCGCGTCGAGGCGGCACGCTTTGCCAGGCTACAGACGCCGGACTCGATGCGTCGCTTGGCTGGCTGTCCGTTCACCCGGACACCGGAGCCATGATAGAGGGCCGCTCACTTCCATTTTGGGAGGAAGTCAAATCCGTGGCGGTTCGTGCCCATCGAGCATTTAATGACCGCAAGTTGATCGGTTGGGACATTGCGATCCTGGATTCCGGACCAATCGTTGTTGAGGGCAACAGCAGCGCCGACCTTGACATCCTGCAACGTACGGCCCGCGCCGGATTGGCGAAATCTCGTCTGGACCAGTTGATGGCTTTCCATATCGGAGAAAGTCTGAGAGCGGCAGACTTAACTCTGCCTCGCCCATGCCGCGCATGATGCTCGACGCAGAAATCTTACGGCACATGGCCGATGCAGGCGAGCAGAACATGAGGTTCGGCTCGGCGCTGAAACGGCCTTCGAGCGGTTTCTGAACTGCTAGCCACCCGCGGCTCGGTGGCATCGATTGCCCCGTCTGTGGACGCCTATGTTGGTGGGAAACCGACGCGCTACAAAAATGGCCGAACGCTTTGTGGATTGGACCGCAATGCAGACGGGGACCGGCTAAGACGGATCCTAGTCGGTCGGAACTCAAACGCGGCTAGCCCTGCTCATTCGCATTCGTCAGCTTTCGACCCATTCCTGTCATTAGGCGAAAGGTCCGCTCACCCTTACTTCTGTTAACTTTGCAAGTTGGTGACATTCCGAAAAGCTGGACGTACCAACGGGTTTGGGGGGAGTCGACATGAAGACGTTCGTCGCGCTTGTCTGCGGTTCGATCGCGTTTGCGCCTGTTGTTGCGGCGTCCTTGCCAGGCCAGCCGCAGGTTCCATCGCCGAAGCCGGTGACGGAGACCATCTTCGGTCAGAAAGTCACCGACAACTACCGTTACTTCGAGCAGCAGGGACCCGAAGTCACCGATTGGATGAAGGCGGAGGGCCGGTTCACCCGCAGCTATCTTGATGCGCTTCCGCGGCACGCCGAAATACTTCGGCGGCTCAGCGCCATGACTGGATCCTGGGATGTCGTCGGGTCGCTTACCCGTAGCGCGGGCGGACGGACATTTTACGAGCAGCGCAGCGCAGGTTCGGACAACTTTGACCTACTGGTACGCGACGCAAACGGTGCTGCGCGCAAGCTAGTCGACGTCGCTGCAATCCGCGCAGCGAATGGCAACGAGCCTTTTGCAATCAACTATTTTCAGCCCTCCAACGATGGGACCAAGGTTGCTGTCGGGATTTCGCAAGGCGGATCCGAAAATGCCTCGTTGTTCGTCTACGATGCGACGACCGGTGCGAGGATTGCGGGCCCGCTTCCAAACGCACAGCTCGGCATCGTCAACTGGATGCCGGACGATCGCAGTCTCTTCGTGAACCTGTTCACTCCTCTGAAACCCGGCCAACCAGAGTCAGATAAATTCAAGTTCAGCAAGGACTATGTCTGGGACCTTAAGGGCGAGCCTAAGCCGTTGCTTGGAGTCGACTTGTCGCGTGCCGTTCCCTTCACGCCAGAAGAAATCCCTTTCATCGCGACGATCCCAGGATCGACGTTGGCGATCGCAGGGAATGTCAACGGCGTGCAGAACGAGCTTGCCCTTTGGATCGCGCCGGTCGCGACTGCCTCTCGGCCAGATGCGCCGTGGCAGCCGTTAGTCGGCCGCTCGGACGACGTCACGAATTTCGTGGCAGCTGGGAACCGGATATTCCTGCTCTCTCACAAGGGTGCGCCGACGTTCAAGGTGCTCTCTCTCGAGGCAGGGCGGCCGCTGAGCGCTGCAAAGGAATTGATCGCAACTCGTCCGGACCGCTTGATCGAGTCGATCGCCGCGGCTGCCGATGGTCTTTATGTCCGCGCTCGCCGCGGGGTTTACTCTGAGCTGTTCAAGGTCCCGCTAGGAGGCGGACCAGAGGAGGCAATTACGCTTCCTTTCAAGGGATCAATCAATGAGCTGGCCGCTGACCCGCGCTTTCCCGGGGCGGACCTGATCGTCGATAGCTGGGCTGTACCGCCCAAGTCAGTCGCGTACGACCCGATCAAGGGAATATCTGACCTGAAGCTGGGCTCTGCACCGGCCGGTTTCGATCCATCACAATATCAGGCAGTCGACCTCAAGGCGAAAGCGGCCGACGGCGTCCAGATTCCCATCGAGCTGATCACCGCCAGGCAGGCCAAGCACCCGCGGCCGCTTCTGCTCTGGGCCTATGGCTCATACGGCATCTCGGAATTTCCTGCGTTCGGCACCCGCAGCATGGCCTTCGTGCCGAATGGTATCGATTACGCCGTGTGTCACGTTCGTGGAGGCGGCGAGCTTGGCGAGGCCTGGCGCCTTGGCGGAAAGGACGCGAACAAGCGTAATACTTGGCACGACCTGATCGCTTGCGCCGAGCAAGTCATTGCAAGCGGCTATACGCGCAAGAACATGCTCTACATCATCGGGGGCTCCGCAGGCGGCATCACCATGGGGCGGGCAATGGAGGAACGCCCCGATCTGTTCGCCGGCGTGTTCGATTTGGTCCCGGCCGCGAACATGATGCGCAGCGAGTTCGCCGAAACTGGGCCGGTCAACATACCGGAGTTCGGCACGATTAAGGACGAGCAAGGTTTCAGGAATCTGATGGCGATGGATTCCGTGCAGCACGTGAAGCCGGGGACGAAATACCCTCCGATCATTATTACGACCGGACTGAACGATCCGCGCGTGTCGAGCTGGATACCCGCGAAGCTCGCTGCGACGCTTCGGGTTGCGGGGCCGACCGAGCCTGTCCTGTTCCGGGTCGATGAGAAGGCGGGCCACGGGATCGGATCGACGAAGACTCAGAACGATGAACTTTATGCCGACGTTGCGGCGTTCATCCTGTCCCGAAATGCCGCGCTGTCGTCAGAGGAGGAACGTGGCCGGCATTGAGCACGATCGATCGATGGAGCCGACTTAAGCGGGGCGTAGCACCGGCCACCAATGTAGTGCGCCGACGCCGCTTCGACCGGCTTTTCAAAGCAGTCGCTCACCTGATGCCACCGTTCTGCCCACAAGGAAGAAGCACCGCTTGTGCATTCGCTTGCCCGGCGTAATCTCGTCGCACGTCCTTTGCGGGGGCTCCAATGATCGGTGCGACGGACGTGTTTGTGTCGTACAAAGCCCAAGACAGGGCCCGGCTTGTTCAGCTGGTCGAGGCTCTGGAGGCCGAAGGATTCGCAGTCTGGTGGGATGCCAAGATTGCCGGCGGCACCAATTGGCAAGAGGACATTGAAGCGCATCTGGAATCGGCGCGGTGCGTGATCGTCGCCTGGAGCAAGCGCTCGGTTGGGCAGGGCGGCCATTTCGTCCGCGATGAGGCACGGCGCGCCCAGCAGCGCGGTTCCTATTTGCCGATCCGCCTGGACGACGCGGAGCCGCCGCTTGGATTTGGCGAGATTCAGGCGATTTCCCTGAAGGGCTGGCACGGCGATCGGTCTGACGCTCGATTCCGCGCGCTCGCCGACGCCGCTCATCGACGGGTCACCGGCGAAATCAGCGATTCTCGCTCGGCGCCTCATAAACGGTCTGACGTCTCCCGCCGCGTCATGATTGCCGGCGGAGGCGTACTTGCGGTGGCCGGCGCGGGTGGCGTTGGCTGGTTCCTCTTCCGACCGGCTGGCGCAAGAGCGAATACCCTCGCCGTGTTGCCCTTCGCCAACCTCAGTGGCGATCCATCGCAGGATTACTTCGCTGACGGGATCGCAGAAGAATTGCGCAATGCGCTCGCCGCTTCGGGCGCACTTCAAGTTGTTGCCCGCACCTCGTCCGAAGCACTCCGGAATGTCGACGCGATCACTGCGGCGAGGCGTTTGCACGTCGAAAACGTAGTTACGGGAAGTGTCCGCCGCTCATCATCCAAGGTTCGGATAAGCGCAGAGCTCGTCGACGGAACGGATGGCCTTGAGCGCTGGTCGCAGAGCTTCGATCGTCCGGTTGGCGACGTGCTTCAAATTCAATCCGACATCGCGACAGAGGTCGCGCAAGCATTGGGGAACGAGCTTGGAACTAGCTTGCAAAACTTACCCGTTATTGGAGGCACGAAGAATCCCGCAGCGCAGGACTATCTCCTCCGGGCGAGAGCGACTGAGGGAGACGACAGCGCGGTGGGAATGCAACAAAGAGTGGCGTTGCTCGAGCAAGCAATTCAGCTTGATCCCAATTACGCTGAGGCGCACGCGAGGAAGGGCCTTTATCAGGATCTTTGGGCGAACTCATTCGCCAAGAGCTACGTCGAGAAGGACCGTGCCGAAGCTGAGGCCATTCGTTCGGTGCAGCGCGCGATCGCGATCGCCCCATCGATGTCACTCGGCCACGGTGCACTTGGGCTGATCTACAGCAACCAACTTCTGATGAACCGGTCGCTTGAAGAGCTTCACAAAGCAGCGGACCTGCCTGGCGCAGACGCGACGACGTTGACGACCTTGGCATTCGTCTCGAGCCAGGCAGGGAGACAGCGCGAGGCCGAGATACTGAGTGATCAAGGCATCAAGCTTGATCCGCTCAATCCTACAGCGGGATGGCTGCAGTCGTGGATTTTCTTTTTCGGGCGGCGGTACCGCACATCGATTGATGCCAGCCGCCGGACATTGGCGATCGCGCCGAACAACATCGGAGCACGGAGCTTCCTAGCGTGGAGTCTTCTGATGCTCGGAAAAACCAATGAGGCCGTTTCTGAATTGCAGAAGGTGCCCGCGGACAATTACCGGCGCCTCGTCGGTGAAGGCGTGATCGCTGCCCGTTCAGGAAGGAAAGCGGATGCGCTGGATGCAATTCGCGCGATCCGACGCAACTTGGGCGACGCAGCCAATTACCAGTACGCCGAAATCTACGCCCAGCTCGGAATGACAGATCAAGCTATTCAGGCGCTCGATGAAGCCTGGTCCAAGCGGGATTCGGGGCTCGGATCGGTTCGAGTGGATCCATTCCTCGACCCGATCCGGACCGATCCGCGGCTCGCGAAAATATCAGCCCGCCTATTCGCCTAGCGAGCTCTCTCTGATGTCAACTTTCCACCCATTGCAGACATTAGCCTGACGGCTGCTTTCACCTTTCCTGCCATTAGCTCTGCCTGACGAGCTGTTGTATTAAGCGCCCTGTTTGGGGGAGCGCCGGTGTGTTCCGGATGTTGAAATTACGCCCGCCACACGGCTGGAATGCTGTCGGGTGGGAGCTTGCCATCGTGACCGTCGGAGTGTTGCTAGCGCTCGGGACGCAAGAGTTGGCGCAGTCACTGCACTGGCGGAGCGAGGTTAAAGAAACCCGAACGGCTCTGAATGCAGAGCTATCCCGCGACCTCGCCGCGTTCGATTATCGCCTTGCCACAAGTCCCTGCATCATCGCCCGGATGACGGAGCTTCGGAAGTGGGCTGATAGCTTTCGCATCGGCAAACCGCTCCGCCTGAAGCATTCTATCATCAACACGCCGGGCTTCGCGATCCGTACCGAGGTGTGGGATCTTGTAGACGGGGAAGTCGCCTCCCGCATCCCGCTGAAAGACCGGCTTAATTATTCCGGCCTCTATTCTGGCATGAAAAGTTTCACCGACCTCGAAAAGCAGGAGGACGAAGCGTGGCAGACCCTTGTGGAGTATCAGGAGAGCAAGTTCCTCGGCGAAGCCGATATCCGCAAGATCGCCTTAGCGGCGGGCGGCCTCGATAATGCGAGTGAAAATCTCCCGGCCTGGCAAACGACAATGAACCGACAGGCACGCGAACTCGGTCTGGTGCCCGACCCGATGCTGTTAAAAACCGCGAACCCGATGATTGAGAAATCGCGCAAGGAGGCGTGCGAGCCCTACTTGTGAGAACCGGACTTGGGCACCACCGATTTGTCGGCTTTCCACCCATTACAGACGTTCCAATAACTACGCTGCGCCTGCGCGGATCACCTCCGCGCGGGGTAAGCGGTCGAGCCGCAACCGTGTCCAAAGGGGATGATGCAGGATCGCCCTGCAGAGTCCCCTCCAGAAGTCCTTTTCTCCGCCCAATTTGACGTCGGATCGTTCGAGCGAACCAGGCCAAGCGCGATGGAGCAAAGCACGGGCTTGATCCGCGTGACCAGTAAGCATCAGATCTATGAGCCCCTGCACGGTAATCAGCGTCCCATTGTCTGATTCCGGCGGAAAGAGGCGTCGCGACGGAAATTTCGCATCTTTCCAAGCCTGAAGTTCCTGCCGTATTGCAAGTTCGCGGAATGAATATTCCCGCTGCGGCACTGGAGGCTGCACCAGTGCGGCAACGTCTGCCAAGAAATCGCCGTCCTTCCAAACTGTCGGAATGGGCACAGACGACGTGCCGGCATGTGGAGCACCGTTAAAATGCTCGATATCGAACGGCAGGTTCAGCCGGAGACGGGCCGTGCTCGGCTTTGCCTGCACGCCTTCAAGACGTTCGCCGACCAGCTTTTGAACCTTGGCACCATGATCCAAGGTTACCGCAAACAGTTCGGCGTATCCCCCGGATCCGCCGCTCTCGCCAATGACCAGCGCATCGGGCGTAGCGCCGCTGCTATGGCCACTCCAGACCAGCCGGACCGCAATATAACCGGTCCCCAACCTTTGCGTGTGTTGACCTTCTCGCAGGTCAATCGCTCGGCAAGATCGATCATTTGGGTCGTCGGACTTGCAGGCCGCACGGATTAGCGAAACTCCATCGCCTTGCCACAACGGGCCGAGCGACTGCGGCCGGCCGAAGGCGCAGACGGATACGAATATCAGCGGTAAACCGGCAATTAGGCCAAGACGCACGGCGACCTCCCCGAGCGCACTGTCGATCAACATGAATTGGATCGTCAATGTCCGCTTTCGACCCGTTCCTGCCATTAGTTGCTTTCGACGCTAACGGAAGCGTGCTCGAGTGTTGCTAACCTTGGCTAACTATTCTGCATCAATCTCTCGAGTTATAATTTGCCACCCCCGCGCGTAGCAGAGGGAGGCACTAGCAATGCCGAGACAGCCATCCACTAACGTTGAGCAATTCGCGGTCATTGAAGGTGGCTGGGCGAATGGCTGAGCTTCCACACAGCACGTACAACGCAGCAACCGCGGGCGACGACGTAATCTTCGGCACGAGCGGCGATGATCTCATCGACGCGGGCGAGGGTAACGATACAATCTTCGGCCTGGCAGGCAACGATACCTTGTTTGGCTGGACCGGCAACGACGTGATTGACGGCGGTGACGGTGACGACTGGATCTTCGGCGAGGGCGGCACTGACACTTTAACTGGCGGCGCAGGCAACGATACCTTCGGAGAGTACGACCAGTGGCTGAATGGCGACACGATCACGGATTTTTCCGTTGGAGACGTGATCCTCATTCGTGATGCAGACATTTCGACGTTCACATTCTCGCTCGATGGGGAAAAGCTGACCTTCACAGGCGCTCCGACCCCAGAGTTCACGGGCGGATTCATAATGCTCACTGGTGCAACGGGAGCCGCACTTGCCGCGTCCGCATACCGAGAGGGTGGGGTGCAAATCGTGATGACCGGGTCGGCACCAAGGTCCGACGTTCACAACGATTTTAACGGGGACCACAAGAGCGACATCCTGTGGCGCGACAGCAATGGTCTGCTGTTCAACTGGGTGGCTGCGCAGAACGGCGCGTTCGCTTCGAACGCCGGTAGCTTCTCGACCATGATCAGCAGTGAGTGGCGGATAGCAGGCACCGGCGATTTCAACGGTGACGGCAAGGTCGACCTGCTGTGGCGGCAGGACGTGACCGGGCACCTCCTCGATTGGCTCGGCACGGCAAGCGGCGGGTTCAACACCAATGCCGCGAACTTCGACAGCTCGGCGCCGGCTGACGTTCACATTGTTGGCACTGGCGACTTCAACGGCGACGGCAAGGACGACATCCTGTTCCGCAACAATGCCGGTCTGCTGTTCGACTGGCTCGGCACTTCAAGTGGCGGGTTCACCAGCAACACGGCTAATTTCGCCACCGTGATCTCGACCGAGTGGCGGGTGATCGGCACCGGCGACTTCAACGGCGATGGCAAGGACGATATCCTGTGGCAGCAGGACGGCACCGGCCACCTTCTCGACTGGCTCGGCAATGGAAGCGGCGGGTTCAATACCAATGCCGCGAACTTCGACAGCTCGTTGCCGCCCAATATTCACTTTGCCGGTACCGGCGACTTCAACGGCGACGGCAAGGACGACGTGCTTTGGCGTGACGACAACGGCCTGCTGTTCGACTGGCTGGGGAACGCGAGCGGCGGCTTCACGCCCAACACCGCGAACTTCGCAACGGTCGTCAGCACCGAATGGCGGGTGGTGAGCGTCGGTGATTTCAACGGCGATACCCGTGACGATATTCTCTGGCGGCAGGACGGCACCGGGCACCTCCTCGACTGGCTCGGAACGGGGAGTGGCGGGTTCGTAACCAACTCGCAGAGCTTCGAGAGCTCCGTGCCGCTCACCGTCCATCTGCAGGATCCGTTCCTCTAACCGGCCAGTTGCGCTTGGTCGGCGAATTTCCGCTTTCCACCCATTGCAGACATTACCGGATGCTCGGCATTCGACGAATTGATGTCTGGCGTCGAAAGTCCATGCCAACGACGCCAGACGTATTCCAATTTTCTAACGAAGCGCCCCCGGCGCGGCGGCCTCGGATCCTGCACGTTGCGCCTCAGGGCCTATGCACTGACGCCAAATGCCTCCGATGGTACCGAACTTCTTGCGATATTCGATCTTGCTGCCGGTGCCGTCCGGATAGACTGAAAATGCCATGGACACGCCGCCATAACCGTTCTTGATCAGGACGACCTTGGCACCATCTTCTCGATCGAGAGCCGCAGTGTTGTTCTTGTTTGCCAGACAGAACGCGACCTTCGTCGCGGTATTCGTCGAATGATAGACGTGATCCACAGGCTCATTCAGGACCGTTTCCGTGCTCGCGCATGCCGAGAGCAGGAACACACAACCAACTAGTACGCGATTTTTCATTCAATCCCCCTGTTAGAGGGGAGCGAAACTGTTTCGGACTTTATCGGAAGTCAATGCGCGAGGTTCAGAAAAGCAACGTGAAACAAAATAGATAAATGCTGCCGCGATTTGTGAACTCGAAATAGCAGCTTTCCACCCATTCGTGCCATTAGCGGAAAGTCGGGGCTCGACTTATTCTTGCCACTAGCGGTTAAGCCTTGGGGCGATCCAGAACAGCGTGATAGGCTGGTCGCAAACCAGGGGGCAACAATCATGGCTATGCGTTTTCCAGCTCCGCTGCACGGCTGGCGCGCGTTCGCCGGCGAAGTTGGAACCATCGTACTCGGCGTCCTGCTGGCACTAGGCGCGCAGGAACTCATGCAGGAGCTGCACTGGCGTAGCGAAGTAAATCAGACGCGGGGGGCGCTCGATGGGGAGCTTGCTCGCGACCTCGCGGCTTTCAACCAGCGCTATCGGAACAAGGCCTGCATTGCTGAACGGCTCGCCGAGTTGAGACGGTGGACCGCGGCTCTCGCGAGCGGGGAGGGGATGCCACTCAAGCATGAAATCGAGGAGCCACCCTATTTCTCGATTCGAACCGCGGCGTGGGAAATCACCGACGGGGAGATAGCCTCCCACATCCCGGTAAAGGCAAAGCTCAACTATGCCGCCCTGTACGATGGGCTGCGCAAGTTCGATCAGGCCAAGAGCGACGAGTCATTGGCGTGGTCGACTCTCGATGAGTACCAGGACGCTACTCGGGCAGACGCCACCGATTTGAGGAAGATCAAGCGTGCGCTGAAGGACATCGAGGACGTCAACACAATCTTGGACCCGATTAAGGGCGCCTTCGACCGCTTCTCGGTACAACTTGGAATAGAACCGCAGGAGAAGCTGGAGGGAGCCGACAGTCCAATGTTGATGGAGTTGGAGAAGGAGGCCTGCTCCCCGCTGCTCTGAACCAAAGCAGAAATTAGCGTGACGATAATCTGTGCTAGGCCCTCGCCCTGTGGTCCTTGGTGCGCGGGGTATGACGAATTGGGCTCCGTCGTCTAAGCCCCGAAAGGACGACTTGCACCGCCACCATGCAACGAACCGAACGCCTGGGCGTATCAGGAGCCCAAGGAGGTTCGCATGCGAGATACCAACGCCTCCGGCTTCGTTCGCGTTCGCGGCGCGCGCGAGCACAATCTCAAGAATGTCGATGTCGACATACCGCGCGACGCTTTGGTCGTGTTCACCGGCGTGTCTGGATCGGGCAAGTCGTCGCTCGCTTTCTCCACCATCTATGCCGAGGCCCAACGCCGCTATCTGGAATCGGTTTCGCCCTATGCGCGCCGCCTGTTCCACCAGATGGAGGTGCCCGAGGTCGACGAAATAGAGGGCCTGCCGCCGGCCGTGGCGCTTCAGCAGCAGCGCGGATCGCCAACCACCCGATCGTCGGTCGGCAGCGTGACCACTCTCTCCAACCTGCTCCGCATGCTCTATTCGCGCGCCGGCGACTATCCGCCGGGGCAACCGCATCTCGACGCGGAATCCTTCTCGCCCAACACGCCCGAGGGGGCCTGCCCGCGCTGCCACGGCCTCGGCCGGATTCACGAGGTCACGGAAGCCTCGATGGTGCCCGACCCTTCGAAGACCATCCGTCAGCGCGCCATCGCCGCGTGGCCGACGGCCTGGGGCGGCCAGAATCTGCGCGACATACTGATCAGCCTCGGAATCGACGTGGACACGCCCTGGCGCGACTTGCCGAAGAAGGTGCGCAACTGGATATTGTTCACTGACGAGCAGCCGCAGGTGCCGGTCTATCCCGGCTGGAGCCATGACGAGATAAAGCGGGCGATACGCCGCAAGATCGAGCCGGCTTATATGGGGACCTTCTCGAGCGCCGAGCGCCATGTCACCCACAGCTTTGCGACAACCCAGAGCGCGATGATGAAGAAGCGCGCGGCGCGCTTCATGATCGGCCGTGCCTGCCCGCTCTGCGATGGCAAGAGGCTGCGCCGCGAAGCGCTGTCAGTCCGGTTCGAGGGGCTCGACCTCGCCGAGATGAGCCGGCTCCCCATGGCGCGCTTTTCGAAGATCTTTGCGCCATATGCCGAGGGCCGAAGCGGCAAGCTCAAGGCGCTGCGCAGGACCCATCCCGAAAAGGCGCTGGTGGTCGAGCGGATCGCCGCTGATCTATGCCGCAGGCTGTCGGTTCTGCTCGACCTTGGCCTCGGTTATCTGACGCTCGAGCGGAGCACCCCGACCTTGTCGCCCGGCGAGCTTCAGCGACTGCGGCTCGCGACCCAGGTGGTCTCCAACCTGTTCGGGGTCGTCTATGTGATGGACGAGCCTTCGGCCGGGCTTCATCCCGCCGACACCGAGGCTCTGCTGCGCGCGCTGGACGGACTGAAGGCGGTCGGCAATTCGCTGTTCATCGTCGAGCACGAGATGGATGTGGTTCGCCGCGCCGACTGGATCGTCGATGTCGGCCCCGCTGCCGGCGAGCATGGCGGCGAGATCCTCTTTAGTGGCCCAATCCAGGGACTGCGTAGGGTCGAGGCTTCGGAGACGCGCCGTCATCTGTTCACCGAGGGCGGCGGCGTGCCCAGTCGACTACGCGAGCCGGCGGGCTGGCTTCGGCTGGAAGGGGTCACGCGCAACAATCTCAAGGCGCTCGACTGCGCATTTCCGCTGGGCGTCTTAACAACGGTCACCGGTATCTCGGGATCGGGCAAGTCGAGTCTGGTGAGCCAGGCGCTTGTCGAGCTGGCCGGCGAAGCCCTCGGGATTGCACCGCCGGAGGAGGAGCCGGACGATGCCGATGCCGCGCTCGAGGACCGTCCCGCCGGCCAGACGGAGGGTCGGGTCGTCGGAGGAATTGAGGGCATCAGGCGCCTGATCGAGGTCGACCAGAAGCCGATCGGCCGCACCCCGCGCTCGAACCTAGCCACCTATACGGGCCTGTTCGACCACGTCCGCGCCCTGTTCGCGGCGACCCCCGAGGCGAGGAAGAGGCGTTACGATGCCGGCCGATTCTCGTTCAATGTCGCGAAGGGCCGCTGCCCGCGCTGCGAGGGCGAGGGCTTCGTCATGGTCGAATTGCTGTTCCTGCCGAGCGTCTACGCGCCATGTCCGACCTGTCACGGGACCCGCTACAATCCGAAGACGCTCGAGATCGTCTATCGCGGCAAGAACATCGCCGACGTGCTCGCCCTCACCGTCGAGGGTGCGTGGGATTTCTTCGCCGACGCGCCCAACGTCTGCCGGTCGCTCAAGGTGCTTCGCGAGGTCGGGCTCGAGTATCTGCGCCTGGGCCAGCCGGCGACCGAGTTTTCTGGCGGCGAGGCGCAACGGGTCAAGCTCGCCACCGAGCTCCAGCGTGCCCAGCGCGGCGGCGCCCTCTATGTGCTCGATGAGCCAACCACCGGACTCCACCCGACCGATGTCGAGCGATTGCTCAACCAGCTCCAGGCCCTGGTCGACTCAGGCAACAGCGTCATCCTCGTCGACCATGACATGAAGCTCGCCGCGGCAAGCGACTGGGTGATCGACATTGGCCCCGGCGCGGGTGACGATGGCGGGCGAATTGTCGCCGCCGGCCCCCCGGCGAAAGTGGGGTCTTCCAGGGCCAGCTCCACCGCACCCTATCTCCGGCGTGCGATGGGAGAAGGGGTGGTCGCCACCGCGGCCTGAGCCTCGACCTCCGCCGCGATACGGCTCGCTTCCCGACCGCTCTCTCTTGAACGGCTTTAGCAACCTCGCACCGTCCCACGAGTTTGCCCGGGAAGGCCGTAGGACAGCGTAATGGCGAAAAATTACGGTGCGATTAGAGGACTCAGTCGCTTCGAGGGCTTTACCGACGCGGTGTTTGCTATCGCGCTCACGCTACTCATCGTCGAAATCAAGCCGCCGGGCGCGCCCGAGGGGCTCCACGGCTACACGAGCCTCGTCCACGCCATGGCAGAGCAGTGGCGCGAGCATCTCGCCTTGCTGCTTTGCTACGTCACGATCGGCGCTTACTGGCTGCAACATCATTATTCTGGCCGGATCTACGCGCGCAGCGATCATGCCTTCGGCCTCATCAACCTCCTGTTCCTGCTGGCGATCGTAATCATCCCTTATCCGATCCGGGTCTGGTGCTTTCACCTCGGCACGACCTTCGAGCCGACGGCGGCGGTAACCCTGACGGTTGCGCTGGCATTCACGGCAATCACCTGGATGATGAAATGGTTCTACGGAATGTCAGGCGGGCGGAGGGTGATGGACGATCGCCTCGCGCCTGATTTCCTGAAACAGATGACGGGTCGCTATGGCATTGCGACGCTGATCCAGATCGTAGCGGTGCCGGTGGCGGTTGCGGCGCCGCGGATCGGCGCGGGGATCTCCATTCTGACGGTCGCCTGGTTCCTCATTCCGCAGCCGAGCCCGCGCTATCGGCCAGGGCAGGAGCCGGCCCGGGAAGAGAAAGAGGAGGCGTAGCGACGAACTCCCGCAACAAATTAAGGTAGCTTGAAGGCTCGGAGCGAGTGCGGGGTACCCCTTTAACGGTCGGCCAGGACCAGCATTGGCATCGTGCTAGACCCGACGAATGGTCCCCGATGAAGTCGCAACTCGCATTCCGAATTTCCGAACCGTGACCGTGCTTCTTGCACTCCGCCCCCCGGGGAGTGGGTTGAGCCATTGTTCTACGGCCAAATTTCCCTTCATCTTAAAGCGGAAGCGATAATTGCCCTCGATTTCTTGAACGTCGATCGGGCCAACTGCGTCCGACATCGTACCCACATAGTGCCCGTTACTTGTCTGTTGTATCTTCCAGTATCGTGTCCGGGGCGATTTGCCCTCCTCGCGGACGCTCTGAACCAACACCAGCGATCCATCGGAGAGGATCCGTCCGCTGCCGATGGTCACAGACCGATAGGGCCTCTTCAATGCGACTTTGACCACGCTCGCCATCTCCGTCTTGCCCTCGAAGAAGCGCAGCGGCGTTTCAATGCGCTCCGCCGCGGCGGACGCCGGGAGAAATGCCAAGGCTGTCAAAGCAATGGGAGTCAGCACGCGATAAGAGACCGCCAAGCGCTGAGGCCGATCCAACTCGCGAGAACCACGCACGATGCAATGCACAAAATGAGCCTCGGGGCCTCGCCTGAACTGAATGATCACTATCCACCGGCACTCGCATGGGATGTCTATAGGGGTGATCCCTGAGCTTTTGTTCGCTTTCGGCCCGTTGCAGATGCAGGCGTCACGTTCGCGGTTTACGGCCAGTCCCTCCGCTGTTTTTCTTGATTCCCAGCGCATCATCTTTCTATCCGTTCCGGCCGGCGAACGACCCATTGCGCGAAGGACTGATGCGCTAGATTAGCAGCAAAATTAAGGGCATCGGGGCAACTTTGGATAAGTGCAACGATCATCTGCGATCAGGTATGATTTATCTGTCGTGGACCCCGCGCTGCGACTTCGTCGCATTCCTTCCAGTCAGGGAGAGGGGTCATCAAATGAAAACAGTCATCACGCGCGTGACAGCCGCAATGCTGCTGTCCGGGATCGGCACCGTGCCGGCAATCGCTACGCCTAACCAGGGCGTATCAGTCGAACTGCTCGTCAACGGTCATTTCGGGGAAATAGACGTCAATGCTGCCCGGAAAACCGGCAAATGGGACATGCTGCTGAAGACAAAAGCCGACAGCGACATCGGAAGTGACTCGATCACTATTGCAGGCGGCGGGTTCACCGGCTGGCATTCGCATCCGGCGCCGGTGTTTGTTACCGTCGTCCAGGGCGGCATCGTCTGGTACAACGGTTCAGCAGGCCTGTGCCCCGCGCAGACATATTCCGCAGGCCAGTCGTTCATCGAAGACGCGTATGTAATTCACAATGCCGTGAATGCATCGCAATCCCAGACTGCGAAATTCATCGCGGTGCGGATCAATCCGACTGGTGTGCCCTTCCGGATCGATCAGACCCAGCCGGACAACTGCCACTAGAGAGTGACACGTCCGCGGCGTCGAGGCGATTACCGCTGCAGGGTGCTTCAAGTGCTTCAGCATCGCGGGTTAGGGTGGGATCGTGGGCCTAAAGCGAATTGGGCCCTGACTTGGCGCTGCTCGTTAGTGTCGCGCAGTGCTAGTCTGCGCACCGGTTGTCGCGGGCAAACGCACAACCGGGCCGGATACGTATCTCAAAGCTGACGCTGCGGCTGCTTTTCGAATGGTGCAACGTCCGCGAGGCGGCATGTTCGTCTTGCGGGACCAAGCCCTGTTGCGCGCGGGCAACGCGGCTGATTTTCTCCGATACGCTCGCAACTCCGATCGCTTGTCTCAGTTGATCCCGCCAATGGCCGGTAGATTGCAAAACGACGAACTCGAGGAAGCGAGACGGTTAAGGGTCGAGCTTCGGCTTGCTCTCGCGCAAGCGGATGAACTGGTGCGAAGGGCTGAAGCTGTTCTTTCTCGAACTCGCTCGCCAGGGCCGGCGATCAGCCAGGAGCCGACCGATCTGACTGCTCCTCGGGCGCTGTT
>Ga0207644_10000741_pt1 | contig 20675 bp, 17 predicted proteins | sample KBSS73metaG_FD_184326 | JGI IMG/M metagenome (GOLD analysis project Ga0207644, IMG submission 184326) | Switchgrass rhizosphere microbial communities from Kellogg Biological Station, Michigan, USA - KBS S7-3 metaG (SPAdes) (version 2) | ecosystem: Host-associated > Plants > Roots > Rhizosphere... | reverse complement strand
GCAGCAGGTAGTGTAGTGAGAAGAAGCGGGTCAGCGCCGCCTGGTCCGGAGCGTAACCGCCCAGCAGCCAGACTCGGATCGGCTCTCCGACCAGTGGGAAGGCGGAGAAGAAGCCGGTGATGACCTGGGCGCCCCAGTAGCTCATTTGACCCCACGGGAGCACATAGCCCATGAAGGCTGTCGCCATCATCAACAGGTAGATGACAAGCCCGAGCATCCACACCAGCTCGCGCGGCGCCTTGTACGATCCGTAGAAGAGCCCGCGGAAGATGTGGATGTAGGTTACGATGAAGAAGAAGCTCGCGCCGTTCATATGCGAGTAGCGCAGCAGCCAGCCCGCGTTGACGTCGCGCATGATCAGCTGGTTGACGCTGTTGAACGCGCCGTCAGTCGTCGCATAGAAATGCATTGCCAGGACGATGCCGGTGATGATCTGGATGGTCAGGAAGATCCCGGCGAGCACGCCGAAGTTCCACCAGTAGTTGAGGTTCCGCGGCACCGGATAGCCGCCGCCAATCGCCCCGTAGACGAGGCGCGGGAGCGGCAGACGCTCATCGATCCAGCGCATGACCGGATGCTTGGGTTCGTAGGGCTTGGCCCAGGAAAAGCTCATCTGTCGGTCTACCCCTTTTGGCCGATCAGGACGGTCGTCGGTCCGGTGAACTTGTAGTCCGGGACCTCCAGATTCTTCGGTGCCGGCCCCTGACGGATGCGGGCCGCCGTGTCGTACATCGAGCCGTGGCATGGACAGAAATAGCCGCCGTAAGGCCCCTTGTTCTCGCCTTCGCCGATGCCTAGCGGCACGCAACCCAGGTGCGTGCAGACACCGAGCGTGATCAGCCAGTTCGCCTTGCCCGGCTTGGTCCGTTCGGCGAGCGTCTGCGGATCGCGCAACGCGCTCAGCGGCACCGCATTCGCTTCGGCAATTTCCTTGGGCAGCAGGTTTCGTATGAAGATCGGCTGCTTGCGCCAGATCGTCTTAATGCCCTGCCCCGGCTGGATCTTGGAGATATCGACCTCAGTCGTCGCTTGCGCCAGCACGTCGGCCGAGGGCGACATTTGCACGATCAGCGGAGCGATCGCTGCCACAGCGCCGACGCCCGCGAAACTGACCGCCGCAACGTTGAGAAAGTCCCTCCGGCGATAGCCATCGGGTCCTTCGTTTCCTGTGGTGCCGGAAACCTCAGCGGATTGTGCCTTGGTGGCCATCATTCCCCTTTTGACGCTTGTTGCATTGGTGCCGGGATCGGCACGCTTGCGACGCCGCGCCGGACAGGACGTCCGGCTCGATTGGCGTGGCCTTTAGCGAGGGGTTTTGAGAGCGACAAGGGGTTCAAGGGCGGCGCGCAGACAACAGTCGCGGCTGTCACACCGAAGCATCAGCCTCCCCTTCAATGCTGCATCTGCAGGTTCATCATCTCCGGCGTCGGACCCATGTTCGCGTTCATGTGCGCCATGATCCAGATGGTGCCGACCATTACCAGGAAGACGATGAGCACGCCGAACGCGAGCGCCAGCACGTTATTGGTGTTGTCCGGACCACTGGTGATGTGGAGGAAGAAGACCAAGTGGACGCCCATCTGGGCAATCGCGAGCACGACGAGACCGACGGCCACTCCCGGTCCCCACAGAGTCGAGGTGGACGCCACCCAGAACGAAATTGCCGTGAGCAGCAGCGCGAGACCCATGCCGATGACGTAGCTCAGAGTCTCGCTGAACATGTTGTCGTGGGGTTCGCCTGGAGCGACGTTGAGCAGTTCGGGGTCGTGCTCGGTCATGGCAATGTCCCGATCAGGTATACGATGGTGAAGATGGCCACCCAGATAATGTCGAGGGCGTGCCAGAAGACGCTGTAGCAAAGTAGGCGCCGCATGATGTCCTGGCGGAAGCCCTTCGTCCAGATTTGCGCCATCATGGTACCGAGCCACAGCAGTCCAGCGGTTACGTGCGCGCCGTGGCAGCCGACCAGGGTGAAGAAGGACGAAAGGAAGGCGCTCCGCTGGGGCCCCGCGCCTTCGCCGATCATTTTGCCGAATTCGAAAAGCTCGATCGACAGGAAGACAAGGCCCAGCAGTCCGGTCAGCAGCAGCCAGCCTTGCGTCCAGAGCATGTTCCTACGCTTGGCGGTGATCATCGCCAGCCCGCAGACGAAGCTCGAAAGCAGCAGTGCAAGCGTTTCGATTGCAACCAGCTTACGATCGAACAGCTGGTTGGTGATCGGACCGCCGTCAGTGGCGTGGACGAGGCTCGCATAGGTCGCGAAAAGCGCGGAGAACAGCACCATGTCCGACAGGATGAACAGCCAGAAGCCGTAGGGGACGACGATGCTCTTCGATGCCGGCCCGCGATGGCCAAGGCCGGTGTCTTCGGAGCCTTGGTGGGTCAGCCCAACGGCCGGTGCTTCGCTCACGGTCGTCATACGGATTGGCTCAATTCGTGAAGATGTTCCATGCGGATGCGGCGGCGCTCGCGGGCATTCGCCCGGACCTCTTCGACCGGAATGATATGCTCATGCTCGTCGCGCCAGGCATACCAGACGAAGATCGCGAAGGCGCCGATGAGGCCGAGGATCGCCAGCCACCAGATGTACCAGATGACCGCGAATCCGCAGACCGAGGCGAAGAAGGCGCAGATTATGCCGACCGGCGTGTTCAACGGCATTTCGATGGGCTGGTAATTGGGCTCGTCGATCAACCGTTCTTCCTTGATCGCGGTCTGCTTGCGCGTCCAATAGGCTTCCTCGCCGTGCACATCGGGAAGTACCGCGAAATTGTAATGCGGCGGCGGCGACAGCGTCAGCCACTCGAGCGTGCGGCCGTCCCACGGGTCGCCGGTGATGTCCCGGCGCCGGTCGCGCGTTCTGATCGAATAGAGCAACTGCACGACGGTCAGGACGATGCCGAGGCCGATGATCGCGGCTCCGACAAAGGCAATGTTCAGCCACGGCGCCCAAGTCGGGTCGGGGATGTGCTGCATGCGCCGCGTCGCGCCCCAGAAGCCGAGCACATAGAGCGGCATGAAGGCGAGGTGGAAGCCTATGAACCAGCACCAGAAGACCGCCTTGCCGAGCCGCTCGTCGAGCGTGAAGCCGAAGGCCTTTGGGAACCAGTAAGTGTAACCAGCCATCAGCGCGAAGACGACCCCGCCGATGATTACCTGGTGGAAGTGCGCGACCAGGAACAGGCTGTTGTGGACGATGAAGTCGACCGGGGGGATGGCCAGCAGGACGCCGGTCAGGCCACCGACCACGAAGGTCAGCATGAAGCCGACCGCATAATACATGGGCACGTTGAAGCGGACTCGGCCGCCATACATCGTGAACAGCCAGTTGTAGATTTTTACGCCGGTCGGGATGCCGATCAGCATGCTGGCGATCCCGAACACCGCATTGACGTCGGCGCCCGCACCCATGGTGAAGAAGTGATGGAGCCAGACGGTGAACGAAAGGACGCAGATCGCGAGCGTCGCGAAGACCATCGAGCGGTAGCCAAACAGCGGCTTTCCGGAGAAGGTCGACACGACCTCCGAGTAGATGCCGAACGCCGGCAGGATCAGAATATAAACCTCGGGATGACCCCAGATCCAGATGAGGTTCATGTAGAGCATAGAATTGCCGCCACCATCGTTGGTGAAGAAGTGAAAGCCGAGGTAGCGGTCGAGCATCAGGAGTGCCAAAGTCACGGTCAGGACCGGGAAGGCGGCCAAGATCAGCAGGTTTGAGGCAAGCGACGTCCAGCAGAAGACGGGCATTCGGAGATAACTCATGCCGGGCGCGCGCGTCTTGAGGATCGTCGTCACGAAATTGACCGCCGTGAGGACGGTCCCGACACCCGATATTTGCAGCGCAACAAGGTAGTAATCGACTCCGACTCCGGGCGAGAAGGCCTTCTCGCTCAAGGGCGGAAAACCGAGCCAGCCGGTACGCGCGAACTCGCCGAGGAATAGGCTGAGGTTGACCAGCAGCACGCCCGAGGCGGTCAGCCAGAAGCTGACGTTGTTCATCGTCGGGAAGGCCACGTCGCGAACGCCCAGCTGAAGCGGGACGACGAAATTCATGAAGCCGATGACGAACGGCATGGCGACGAAGAAGATCATGATCGTGCCATGGGCGGAGAAGATCTGGTCGTAATGCTCGGGGGGCAAATAGCCCTGCGACGCGCCGATCGCGAGCGACTGCTGCGCGCGCATCATGATCGCATCGGAGAAGCCGCGGACCAGCATCACCAGCGCAAGCACGATGTACATGATGCCGATACGCTTGTGGTCGGTGGACGTGATATATTCGTGCCACAGGTACGGCCATGCCCTGATCCGGGTCACCCAGATCGCGACTGCGCCGAGCGCCAGTATCACGACCAGCGACGTGATCAGCGGGATGGGCTGATTGAACGGGACCGCGTCCCAGGTGAGTCTTCCGAACATCTCTTAGCCCCCCGGCGGCACCGCTGACGCTTGCCTCGCCGGCGGAGCTGCTTGCGGCTGGTGGAGCTGCGGTGCCCTACCCGCGACGATCGCGTCGAAGAGACCCGGTGCGACCGCGCCATAGGTCATCGGCCTCACATAGCTGCTGGGCTTGGAAAGCTCGGCAAAGCCGCGCCCGTCGAGCGCGGTACGCTGACCGTGCGCGCCTTGGGCCCAGGTCGCGAACTGCGCCGGCGGCAGGGCCTGCACCTCAAACTGCATGCCGGGGAAGCCGTCACCGCTGAAATGCGACGATAGGCCGTTGTAGGTTCCGGGCCGGTCCGCCTGGAGGTTCAGGCGCGTCGTCATGCGCGGCATGGTGTAGATCATGGTCCCCATTTGGGGGACGAAGAAGCTGTTCCAGACGGTCGCCGAGGTCAGTCGAAAGCTGACCGGAGTGCCAGCCGGCACGACCAGTTGGTTGACCGTCGCGACGCCCTGGTCGGGATAGATGAACAGCCACTTCCAATCGAGCGAGACGACGTCGACCTTGAGCGGGGCGACCTTGGACGCCAGCGGCTTGCTCGGCTCGAGGTCGTGGCTACCGATCCAGGCGATCCCGCCGAGCAGCATGATCGTCAGCGCGGGGATTGCCCAAACGACCATCTCGATCGCCCCGGAATATTCCCAGTCCGGCCGGTAGGACGCCTTGCTGTTGCTGCGGCGGAACCACCAGGCGACCGCGACCGTGGCAATCATCGTCGGGATGATGATCGCGAGCATGATCGCGGTCGAGTTGATGAGGATCTGCTTTTCCTGCGCGGCGACCGGTCCGATGGGATTGAGGACGCCGCGATTGCAGCCAGTCGCGAATAAGAGCAGCGCGAGCGCGCCTGTGGCACGGAGAGCTGTCTCGTAACGGCTCGGCACCTGGTTCAATTCAGGAGGCCCCATCCCGCTTGCTGGTGGAACGCGAAGACGAACGCTCGCCCCCCAGGCAAACTCGGCGGCGCGGCGCGAGTTCCTACGCTTGCTGCGGCCTTCGCGCCAGCGCCGAAATGCGCTCCACGCGCGGCGGCTCGAACTTCCTTGGCCCGCTCCACACGATATCTTGGCGGAGGTCTCAAGGAGTGAGCGTATGAGCTGGTTCATCGGGCGTACCGAAGCGCTGTCCAACCCCGAAGGCGCGAGGCGAAAGGCGCTCGAGCGGCTGCGTTCGCTCGCGGAGCTCGACGATCCCGAGAGCCTGGTGGTGCCGATCCTGCTGGACGCGATCCTGATGGCCGAAAGCTACCGTGGCGCTCGCCACCAGGTGAGCTTTCTCTCCGAGTTGACCCGCGACGTGGACGCGTTGCTTCGGGAGCTCACGATCCTGGACAAGACGAAGGAATGGGCGAGCGGCTGAGGCGAACGCTTAAGCGCGGCTGCTCTCTTCTTTCTCTTGGTCGTCATTGCTGAACAGCATCGGCTCGTTGGAGTTTGCCGCGAGCTTGGTCCGGCAGTCGTCGACCAGTTCCCGGCACTTCTCGAGGCTCCGGGTTAGTTCTGCGTTCACCTTCTTGAGGTGGGCTGTTTCTGAATTATCCTGCTGATCAGTCACGGTAATTCTTCGGGAAGCGGTGTTCGCTTGTAACCCATGTGAATCGGTTTCGTTCCCCGTCACCTGTCGGCTGAACGTTAATGGTTCTTCGGCTTGTCGCCCCGACGTTGCATCGGTGATATGATGCGAATTGCTCGCCGGGGGGTACGCACATGGCCGCATACCGGCTTTATTTCATGGATCGTTTCAGCGGCCACATCGAGCATTGCCGCGAGTTCCTCGCGGACCACGATGCCCATGCGATAACCATCGCCATCAAATGGAGCACGGGTCAGCCGATGGAGCTCTGGTCCGGCAGCCGCAAGCTGAAGCGCTGGGAAGCTGAAGCCGTCGCTCCCGACTAGGTCTTAGCTCAGAGGTGGTGCGTACAGAACGCCAGAAGCAGAATGAGAGGGATCGGCACGCCGATAAGCCACAGCAGGATGGAGCGCATTCGCAACAGTCTCCTCGTTATGCCCGCTCGGCTGAGCTAAATGGTTCGCTCGTGGAACGGTTCCCCCGCTTGATCGTCGCGGCCGTTAACCAGTGAAATCCTCACCGGCCTCCTGACTCTTCACGCCCTTGCTGGAATCCCTGTGGACAACGCCGCGGGAGCGGCGATTCGATTCCAGCCGATAAGGATGCTGACAATGGCCGAAGTTCTGGACCGCTCGAGGGATGCTGTGACGAAGAAGAAGGGCGCGAGCCCAGTCGTCAACGAGGCTGGCAACATCCTCGCACAGATCAACGATCAGGAGGTTGAGTGGGTCGACCTCCGCTTCACGGATCCCAAGGGCAAGTGGCAGCATCTGACCATGGCCTCGGGCGTGGTCGACGAAGACCAGCTGACCGATGGCTTCATGTTCGATGGCAGCTCGATCGCTGGCTGGAAGGCGATCAACGAGAGCGACATGATCCTGAAGCCGGATCTCTCTCGCGCCTATCTCGATCCCTTCAGCGCCACGCCGATGATGATCCTGTTCTGCAACGTCGTGGAACCCTCGACGGGCGAGCTCTACACCCGTGATCCCCGCTCGACCGCGACGCGCGCCGAAGCCTATCTAAAGGCCACGGGCATCGGGGACACCGTTTTCGTCGGTCCCGAGGCCGAATTCTTCATGTTCGACGACGTGCGCTTTGAGGACAGCTACAACTCCTCGGGCTACCGCATCGATGACGTCGAGCTGCCGACCAACACGGGCCGCGAATATGAGAGCGGCAACCTCGGCCACCGGCCCCGCGCGAAGGGCGGCTATTTCCCCGTCGCGCCCGTCGACAGCGCAATGGACATCCGCGGTGAGATGGTCTCAACCATGCTCGAAATGGGGCTGCCGATGGACAAGCACCATCACGAAGTCGCGGCCTCGCAGCACGAGCTCGGCCTCACCTACGGCGGACTCGTCGAAACCGCCGATCGCATGCAGATCTACAAGTACGTCGTGCACATGGTCGCCAATGCGTACGGCAAGACGGCAACCTTCATGCCCAAGCCGATTGCGCAGGATAACGGCAGCGGCATGCACACCCACATGTCGATCTGGAAAACTGGTAAGCCGCTGTTCGCAGGGAACGGCTATGCAGGCCTGAGCGAAACCGCGCTTTACTTCATCGGCGGCGTGATCAAGCACGCCCGTGCTCTGAACGCCTTCACCAACCCGACGACCAACAGCTACAAGCGCCTGGTCCCGGGCTTCGAAGCGCCGGTGCTGCTCGCTTACTCGAGCCGTAACCGCTCGGCATCGTGCCGTATCCCCTATGGGGCCGGCGAGAAGGCCAAGCGTGTCGAGTTCCGCTTCCCCGACGCGATGGCAAATCCCTATCTCGCCTACGCTGCGATCATGATGGCGGGCCTCGACGGCATCCAGAACCGCATCCATCCGGGCGACCCGATGGACAAGAACCTGTACGACTTGCCGCCGCAGGAGCTCGTGAATGTGCCAACGGTCTGCGGTTCGCTCCGCGAAGCGCTCGTCTCGCTCCAGAACGACCGTGCGTTCCTGACGCGCGGAGACGTTTTCAGCGAAGACCAGATCGACTCTTACATCGATCTGAAGTGGGAAGAGGTAATGCGTTGGGAAACAACCCCTAGCCCTGTCGAATTTGATATGTATTATTCGTCATAAGCAGCACGCGTACAGGGGCTGCTACGCGACGCCGGTGGAGGACAATCCCTCCCACCTCCCACAGTCTTCCATCGGCATCGCAGTTTCGTCGGGCACTAACTTGAATCAGTGCACTAATTTGTAACCGTTCCAGCGGCATAACGGCTCCGCGTAGTGCGGAGTTCGAGTGATGAGTCTTAGGACGAGGATTTTCGGCCCGGGGGCCGACGAGCCCTTGCTGCGTACCAAGGCGCCCAAAGGCGCCAAGAACGACATGCTCGACAGTGTGACTGTGCCTCGTGCGGAAACCCGCCGAGCCGACGGACGTGGCGGCGACCGCCACCGCCTCACAGCCGAGCAGGCAGTTCTAAGGCACAACGAGCACGAGCGCGTCATCGAGCTGGTGAATCTGTCGGCCGGTGGCGCGATGATCCGCGGCGAGCTCGATTTGATGCTGTGGGATCATGTTGTTCTGGTGCTCGGCGATCATGGCGAGATCGACTGCGCGGTGCGTTGGCTCAAGGACCATTCAGCCGGCCTCGAGTTCGCCCATGAAACGCGGATCGACTGCGATCCTCGTGCACACGACGACCTGCTCCGCGCGGTCATCCGCAAGAGCTTTCCCGACGTCGAGGTTTCGCTCGAACGTCCAGAAGAAGTCAAGCGGCTGCTCGACCCAGCAGAAGTCGTCCAACGCCGGGCGGACCGCCACCCGCTCGTGTGGAACGGTGTCGTCTATTACGACGAGTCGCACGATTATGATGCGGAGCCGGTCCGGCTCCGCAATATCTCCGAAACGGGTGCGCTGGTGCAGTCGGGAAATCCCCTTCCCAAAGGCGTGCGAGTCTATCTCGACATGAAAGCTGCTGGCCGACCAGCGGCTACAGTCAAATGGACTCGCGGGGATCAGTCGGGGCTGCAGTTCGATGAGCCGTTCGACATCCGCCACCTCGCCGATGAAACCCCGGAAATCACTTGCGCCAAGAACTCGCCATCGGCCGAATTTGGAACGCAGGAACCGTGGGCGCCGGGGTGGCGGCGGTCGACCCTCAGCCAGATTGCCCGCGACCTCGGCGCCTAACTGCGGACGTAGACGATTCCGATCTTGTTCTGACGGATACGCCGCCAGCCCGGCGTGTGGTCCAGCATGGCGACGAGCTTTTTGTCGCGCTGCGCGACGATCGCCCAGCGGATTTTCCAGCGGTTGACGGTTTCAGCGAGCTCGCGGGTGTCGCCGTTCACGAGGCGCGAATAAGTGAGGACATGGGGATCGCCGTACATGTCCCCTCGCCCATCGATGAAAGTCCGGATGCCGGAGAGGATCAAGGGGCCACCCATAGAATAATCGTTGAGCACCGGCTGCGACCGCAGCTCGAGCGGGACCGAGGCAATCAGCTTCCAGGGATTGGTCTCGCTCTCGTGTGGGGTCAGCGGCAGCATCGCCCGCACCGCGATCAAGAGCAACGCGGCTGCGAACGTGATCAGCATTGCAGCGCGCCGATCGCCGCCCTCCTCGCGCTCGACCCCTTCCGCGAACGCGCCGGGAAGCAGCATCGCACCGACGATTGCCAGCATCGCCTGATGCCGGGCCTGAAACATGGCTGCCGCCAGGAAAAGGGCGAGCAGCAGGCCCCTGACGGGCTGAAGCCGCGGGCGCTTCCAGACCACCAGAGCGACCGAAAACGCGAGCACGCCGAAAAACCAGGGCGTGACCTTCGGACTGGACGGCTTCCACTCGTCGATCATCGGCAGCATCTGCAACTGCGTGAAGCGCAGCGGGTGCAGAGCGCCTTCGACTCCGTTGGCATTGATGCAGACGGCGATTGCGCAGGCAATTCCGAACACCAGCCATTGGCGAAACGCCTTCGCCTTGTCCGGCGAATAGATCAGAGCTTCGAGCCCGAACGCTGCTGCGATCAACAGACCGAACACGAAGCCCCCGTGCAGGTTCGCCCAAAGCGTCATGATCAACGCCGTCCAGATCGGCGGCGCTCGGTTGCGTTCGCGGGCCCAGAGCATCACCCAGATCCACCCGGCCATGATCGGCCATGCCAGCAGATGCGGCCGCGCCAGCATCATCGGGATCAGCACGAGGTCCATCGCGACGAGGACAAGCAGGGGGTAGCGGGTCCAGCGGACGGCGTTGAAGAAAACGATGGCGTTGAGCGCCATGAGGGCGGCCGTAACGACGGCTCCTACACCGCTGTAGCCGCCTAGCCGATAAGCGGTCGCGTAGATCACTTCCGCCAGCCATTCGATCGGCACCCAGGGCTTGCCCGCCCAGACGAAGGAAAAAGGGTCGGTCCTGGGAATCGCGTGGTGCTGGAGGATCCATTGCCCCGTGGCGATGTGCCAGCTGACGTCGCCGTCGTTGAAGACCATCTGCGAGCTGCCGAGCGCCGCCGGAAGCAAAAGAACGCCAACGAGCGCCGGGAGAAGGAGCTTGCCGGGACCGTTCGCCTTTGTGACTTCCGTCACCGGCGCCATCGCCGGGTCGGCAAGCGCCTCAGCCATGGGAGCGCGCCCGCTCCGCCGCATGTCCGCCGTAAATGAAGTAAAGGAGGATCCCGATCGCCTGAGCAGTGAAGAAGAAGATCTGCGTACGGTTGGGCAGGCTAATGAAAAGATAAATGCAGCCGAGAATGCCGAAGATGCCGACCAGCGTCGCGGCGGGCGCGCGGAACTTGCGCTCGGCATTCGGCTCCCGTCGGCGAAGCACCAGCATCGCGCCACACACGGCGACGAACGCCGCAAGCGTACCCGCATTGGCAAGCGCGGCGATGGCGGTCAGCGGGATCAGTCCCGCAAACACCGACGTAACGACTGCCGTGAAGACGGTAATCCGCACCGGAGTGCCGCGCCAGGAGACACGTGCAAGCACAGGCGGCAGCAGGCCGTCGCGGGCGACCGTAAAGAAGATGCGGCTCTGCCCGAAGAAGAAGGCGAGAATGACCGTGGGCAAGGCGATGACTGCCGATGCGCCAAGCACGCGCGCCGCCCACGGCTGATGGATCTCGCGCAGGATGAGCGCGAGCGGCTCAGCGCTATTCGCGAAGCCGGTATAGGCGACCGCGCCGATCGCCGCTGCCGCAACGGTCATGTAGATCAGGACGCAAACCACCATCGATCCGACGATGCCGATGGCAAGGTCGCGGCTCGGGTTCTTCGCTTCTTCCGCGGCGGTCGCGATCGCGTCGAAACCGTAGAAGGCGAAGAAGATGATCGCCGCCGCGGCCATCACCCCAACCTCACTTCCGGACGGACCGCTGCGCGGGAACCCGTAGGGCATGAACGGATGGAAGTGCTCCGGATTGAACACCGGCAGCGCCACCGCGATGAACAGAGCGAGCGCGAGGATCTTGATGGCGACCAGGATGGCGTTCAGGGTCGCGCTCTCGCGGGTACCGGCGATGAGCAGGCCTGCGACCACCCAGATGATGAAGATCGCGGGAACATTGATCACGCCACCGAGCTCCGGCCCTTCGATGAGCGCGTCGGGCAGGCCGAGGCCGATCGATTTCAGGAATCCCGTGGCATAACCGGACCAGCCGACCGCCACCGCGCTCACCACCAATGTATATTCGAGGATCAGCGCCACGCCGATCATCCAAGCGATGAGCTCGCCGAACACAACGTAGGAATAAGTGTAGGCCGAGCCGGACGCCGGGATCATCGTCGCAACTTCGGCATAGGCCAGCGCCGCGCAGGCGCAGATCAATCCGGCGATCGCGAAACTCAGGATGACGGCGGGTCCGGCCTTGCCGGCTCCAACACCGATGAGAGTCAGAATGCCGGTTCCGACGATCGCGCCGACGCCGAGCGCGATGAGGTGCGGCCAGGACAGCGATCTCTTCAACCGGTGCTCCTCGGGCATTTCGTCGTGCGGAACGACCCTCTTCCGGAACCGCCAGTCAGCCATGTGTTCTGATCCCCCTCGCCGTCATCCCTGCCGCCAGCCGGGATGCGTCTATTTGTCTCGGCAGTTGAACGAGAAGCCGGTTGCCGGGTCAAGCCTCGGCATTACGAAGTGGAAGTAGAATGGATGAAAACGGGGCATTTCCAATTCCTCCACTTTATTGGATTTTGCGGGCCGCTGCATCGTCCGCAGGTAGGACCAGGTCGGTGCCTGGAGGACAGCATTTTGTGCACGACACACCCGATTGCTGCGTTCGACCCCTTGCAGAAATTGGCGCCCTAGCTTCGCTTTCGCGAAAACTCCCGCATTATCCCGATATTGCCGAGGAATGGGCGAGCCTATTGCTACCTCCAGATTGGAGACCGTCATGAAATATACATATGGAATCCTTTTGGTGGTCGCGGGCGCGGTCGCTTTTCCCGTGGCGGCGCAGCAGCCGCTCGACGCGGATTGCTCGGCGGCAGCAACGCAGGCGACGGGGTACACTCCCGGCGCGGACACGGGGCCGCAAGCCGGCGGCCGCGTCAGCGGAGCGGCGAAGGGCGCGGCGGCGGGAGCGGCAGTCGGTGCGGTGCAGAGTAACCAGTACGATAATGCTTCCGGGCGCGTTCAGGACGCAAACCAGGAGAACAAGGCCAAGAACGGAGCCGCGGCCGGCATGGCTGTGGCGGGATCGCGGAATCGGCAGGATCGTCGCCAGGGCAGGCAAGATCAGGATGCCTGGCAAAAGAGCTACGACGGCTGCGTGGCGCAAAAGGGCTAGGCTGCTCCGAAACGCACCGCTTAATTGAGCAGCGCGCGGAGTGCGTAAGCGTCTTCGTTCGCCGCCTCACGCGCATGATCAAGCAGGAACGGGAGGATGAATTCTTCGACGATTATGAGGACGCAGATATTCGTGTGCTGACACCTGGTTGAGAATGCGTTGTTCGTCGCTGCTGAGTGAACTGAGTTCGACGGTGCGGGCCAGCCTTTGCGGAAGGAATTGCGCGAAAAGTCGAGCTCCTGAGTGGCTTCCAAGACTGTATCGAGATCCGACGCGGCCCGCTGTGACGCGCGAAAGTTGCTTCATATGCGAAACTTTGTTCCATAGTTCGCCTTCCGTGGCCGCACCGCCATTTCGAGTGGGTACCTAGCTAATAATCCTTCGAAATCCGCACGCTCGCGCTCGACCGGCCAAGCGTCGAGACCGTCGACAGCAGGGATAGCCACCGCGTCATCTGATATTCGACGCGGGTCGCGGAATAGCCCTGACCGTCGGTCACGACTTCGACGAACAATTTGCGCGTGATGTACTTGCCGGCGCCAATCGCGGTCTTCTGGCCGGTAGCGATGTCGGCGGGGACGACACGCAGGCGGTCGAGGCCAATCGCCTTCCGCAGCGCGTTAATCGGGTCAAGGCTGCCCGAGCCCGACTGCAACGCGGCGACGGCCGAGGCGAGCTGCAGCGCTTCTGGGGCGGACAGGTTGGTGATCGATGTTCCGAACAGGATGCGGGAGAGAAGCTCGTCCTGCGGCAGCGGCGGCGAACTGGCGAAGGTGATCTCGGGCTTGAGGCCAGTGCCACGTACCGACACGTCTGCGTTGAGACCCTGGACCGTCGCTTGGGCGTGGATGTCGAGGAGCGGATTGACCGGGCTTTCGCCGAGGAAGCGGATGACTCCGCGATCGAGGCGGAAGATGCGTCCGGCGAAGTCGTAATTGCCCTGAACCAGCTCGGCGCGGCCGGTGAATCGCGGCTCATCGGCCAAGCCCCCGACTTGCAGGTTCGTCGTCCAGCGGCTGTCGATGCCGAGGCCCGTCACGCGAACGTTGCTGCCCGTGAGCTTCAGGTTCAGCTTCCACGGATGAAGGTTCGACGGTTCGATGATGTCCTCGGGCTCGAGGCCGCTTTCGCGCACATTGAGCTGCGGAACGGCAGCGGCGGCGCTCGCCCGGCCGAGCTGGAAGCGGGCCTGTGTGAGCTTGAAGTCGCCCGAGATCGTGCCGCCCTGCCCGTCCGAGCGGATCTGCACCGGTCCGGTCACTCGTGCGGCGACATCGTCACGATTGAGGAGCAGCGCCTGGTTGGCGTTGAAGGAAAGATTGAGCGCGGTGCGGCCCCCGGAGAAGGTCACACTCCCGTTGCCAGAGATCGAACCGCCGCCCGCCGTCGAGCCGGTGATCTGAGAAAAGATCAGCTGCGGTCCGGAGAAGCGCGCCTGGCTAACCACATTGTCGATGACCATACCCGTGACGGAGCTTTCGAGCCGCGCGTTCTGCGTGCGGAGCGAGCCGCGGATGACCGGGTTAGCAAAGCTGCCGCCGATGTCGGCGCCGACCGCGAGCGGGCCGGACATGTCAAGCACCTCGCTCCCGGTCAAACGCCACAAGGTGTCGGCGGGTCCGACGAAGCGCAGCTGCGCGAACAGCGGCGCCTTCATCAGCTCGTCCATCAGCGCCCCCCCGCCCATGGGTGCGAAGCGCGCCTGGGCACGGCCGACGATCTGGCCATTGCTGGCAGCGACCGCGCGGAGGGCGCCCTGGCTGTTATTCACGGCCGCTGCGATACCAACGTCGATCGGCTTGGACGCAAGCACTAGGCCGGCTCGGCTGAGGCCGCGGATGGTCAGGTTCAGCTTGCCGTTGCGATTGCCCTTCCAGGCATAATCGACGCGGCCGCTGGCCGAGCCCGAGAGATCGAGCTTGGGCCACGCAATGTCGAGCACTTCGAGCGGCATGGCCTGGACCTGCGCGTGCACCTCAGGATGCGAGCCGCTGCGGCCCGAGACTTTGGCTGTGCCTCCGGCGAACTTGAGGCTCGTCGGAGCGAGCTCCCAGCCGTCGCCGGAGCGGGTGAGGACGGCAGCCTGGTTCAGCACCAACGGCTGGCGCTCGATGCGGCCGCTGCCGGTCAGATGGATCTCGTTGGGGCTGACGTTCGCGGCGGTGGTGAAAGCAAAAGCCGCCCCGCGCCGGCCGGCGAAGGCGGCGCGCACCTGGCCGCTGCCGTTGACGAGCGAGGCGTTGGCGGTGAGCCGGGCGAGCGAGATGGCTCCAGCCGTGATGCCTCGCGCATCGAGACTACCCTGGATCGTCGTCCGCTCGTCGGCGAGGATGATCGTGCCGTCGGCACGGCCGCTGCGAACCGCGAAGGCGGGAAAGCTTGCGCCGTTTGCGGTGAGATGCGCGTCGATCCGCTGCGCTTGTCTAGCCGGCGCGAAATCGAGCGTTCCGCCGAGCGTCCCGCCGGCTAACGTCAGGCGGCCGCGGAAGCCCCCCGGTTCGGAGCGCAATTGGCCGGTCGCGTGCGCGCCCCCGGCATCGAGCGCGGCGATCGCGATGACCGTGGCCGCGTCGTGCGGAAGGAGAATCTGGCCGTTGCTGGTGAACGGGCCGAGCTTCGAGCCGCCGCTGGCGCGGTAGTTGAAACCGGCCGGCGTGGGATCGAGCAGCAGCCGCATTCCGGTAATGCCGAGCGCATCAGCCGGGCGGTCGAGGAACAGGTCGAGCCTGGGCCGCTCGATATGGCCGTCGAGGACCATCTTTAGCGGTCCGTATTTGGCCTGCCGGCCGGCCGCGACGATGTGGAAGGTGCCATCCTTGAAGCGCTGGCCGGCACCCGACAGCCTGAGTTTGGGCGAAAAGACCTGCAGGTTGGTGAAATGGACGATGCCGTCATTGCCGCGTTCGAGGTTGGTGGTGAGCGACGGTAGGCCGCCGGTCAGCTCACGGAAGAAGCTGTTATCGAGCCGCCGCACCCACGCCTTGGCCGTGCCGACCATGTACGACCCCTTGTTGTTCGGGCCGGGAACGACGTGCAGGTCGGTGATCACGTCCACGACGCCAAGCCCGGGGATAAGGTAGCGCTGCATCGCGCCGGACAGGAGTAGATCAAACCGGCCGGTCACGAGGTCGATCAGGAGCGAGATTTTGCCGTTCCATTTGGCGCTGGTGAGCTTGAGGCCATCCCCGCGCACGAGCTTCGGCGTGATCGCCAGCCAGCCTTCGATGCTTGGATTGGCGAGCATCGCGCCGGCGACGTCGCCGATGCCAGTGATGCGGCGAGCGCCGAGCCGGATCGGCACGCGCATCGGCCATGGCGTGAGCCTGCCGCGGCCCTCGGCACGAAGGTCGTCGAAGCCGGTGTTGTCGAACTGCACGTGCGGGGAACTCAGGCGGTATGAATAGTTGGCGGTCGCGAAAGGACCGTCGAGCGTCCACACCATGCGCACGTTCTTGCCCGTCATGTTCGGAAAGAGCGCCGACGGCTTGAGCAGCTCAACGCCTAGGCGCATGCCGCGGTAGTGGTTGTTGGCGAGGTCGACGGCGCCTCGGGCGACAGCGCGAAGCTCGAGCGTCGAGGCGACGAGTTGGCCGTCGAGGACCCGATCCTCCAGCGTTCCGTCTCCGCGGATGTTCACGACTGGGATCGTCAGGCGGTGGAACCTGCCCGTCAGGAACTGCGTCGGGTTCCACTCTCCCTGCAGCAGGAAACGGCCCTTCTCGACGCCGAGCGACAGTCGAGCCGTGGGCCGCCCGGAAAGATCGAGCGCCGCCTGCCCCCGCCAGTGCGTCCAGCCGCCATTCCCGACAATGTCGAGATTGATTGGCCGCCTCGTGCCGACAAGTGCCGGAACCAGGCCATCCCCTGGCGATGCGAGGTGCGCTGCAAGCACGAACTTGTCGCGATCCGGCTCGGTATCGAGCTTAAAGGCGAGACGGTCGCCGCCATTGTTCATCAGCGCGTAGAGCTCGACCAGCGCTCGTCCTCTATGAACGTCGGCCTTGCCCTGCAAACGGCCGCTGCGCGGTTTCCCGCTCACCTGTGCAGCAACGTCCAGCCGATCGATCCTGAACTCACCTACGTGGATGTCGAAGCCGGGGAGGACAGGGCCTTTCTTGAGGCTCGGCTTCAATTCCGGCCGGCGAATAAGCGAAACCCGCTCGGCCGTCAGGCTGTCGATCGAAAGCTTGCTGTAGAGCCAGGCGCCGGGCGCCCAGTCGAGTTTGATATTGGGCGATGTCAGGAAGACGCCGCGCTGGTCAGATAGGGCGACGTTCTTTAGCTGCGACTTTCCGAAGATGGACCCGTCGATGCGTCCGATGCGGATCTTGAGGCCCGACGCAGTCTCGAGGCCCTGGATGCGATCGACGATGAAGCGGTGCCCCGGCGCTGTGTCGAGCAGCACCAGCGCGCCCGCCAGCAGGAACAGCAGCGCCACGAAGGCCGCGAACAGCTCGTTGAGCAGCCGCCACTTCCAGTCGCGACGGAGCTTCCGTGGAGGAGGTGCAGGACCTTTCGTTGTGAGAACCGCCTCGACCATCGCTTAGAAAGCCTGGCCGAGCGACACTGTCACCGCGACCGGCCCGTCGCCCTTCTGGCGATTGAGCGGCACGCCAACATCGATGCGGATTGGCCCAAAGCTCGAATAATATCGGACGCCGAGACCGGCAGCGTAGCGGAAGTGGCTGAAGGTCGGCAGAGACTTGGTTGTCAGCGAACCGCCGTCGAAGAATGGCACGACCCCGAAGTTCCCGCCGAACTGCTTCAGGCGGATGCGCGTTTCGAGGCCAAACTCGGCCAACCCGCGCCCGCCGATCGGATCGCCGTCGACGTCCTTGGGCCCGAGTTGCTGATAGCCGTATCCCCGCACCGACCCGCCGCCGCCTGAATAGAAGCGCCGCGACGGAGCGACGTCGAAGGCCGAGGTGCCGAAGATGGTCCCTAGCCGTATGCGCCCCGCGACGACGACGCTGTCCGACACGGGATGATAGGCGCTCGCATCGATCTGTGCGCGGGCATAGGTGAACCTGCCGCCATGCATGGAGATTTCGGGGCTGAGCCGTCCAGCAAGTCGGAAACCGCGGGTCGGATCGAGCAGATTGTCGCTGCCGTCGTAGCCGAGGCTCACCGGAAGTGCGGCGATGAAGAAGGTGCGTGTATCCTTGACGCCCGACAGGTTGAACACGCCGCGCTCATCGGTCGCGAGCAACTCAGGGCCGTAGGTCCAGGTCCACTTCTTCTGCCAGATGAAATTGCTCTGCCGCTCGATATTCGCCGACAGCGAAATCGTTTTCGCCTCATAGGCGTCGAACTTCTGGTGGCCGGCCGACGCCAGGATGTTGAGGACCTGATCGCGCTGGAGGAAGTTGCTGCGCCGGAACTGAACGGCAGCGAGCTGCTCCTTGGTACCTGCCACTCCGCGGACTGTGAGCGCTCCCTCCGGATTGAAGAAGTTGCGATCAGTCCAGCTGACCTCGACCCGCGCGCCCTGCCCTGTCCCGTAGCCAAGCTCGCCCGCAATCGTGTGGGAAGGCGCGGGCTCCAACTTCACTGCGAGATCCACGACTCGTCCCCCCGCGACCGGCACCAGCTGAATGTCGGCGCTCGACACTAGGGTCGTCGCAATCAAAGCACGGCGCAGATCGTCCACCTTTGATTGCTTGAACAGGTCACCGCGCTTGAACCTGGCGATGGTCGCGACGTGCCGGGCGCTGAACGGCGGCTTGCCGGTGACGCGGATCGCGCCGAAGTGCGCGACCGGCCCCGGATCTACCGGCAGGATCAGGCTGGCAAGCCGGGTCAGGTGATTGATCTCGATGCGCTGCTCGCCGATCTTCGCCTCGGCGAAGCCGCTCTGCCCAAGCGCACGTGTTAGGGCATTCCCTGCGGCAATCACGTCTGCGGCGATCACCGGATCGCCCGCCTTCACGCCGAAGGCGTCCCGCAGCTTCGACGCTTCACGACCCGCTCCCGCCAGCCCCGGCAGATCGACAGTCACGAAACGATATTGCTGACCCGGATCGGCGGCGAGCACCACGCGAAGACCGCCGTCCACGCGTTCGGTCCGCGGCTCGACCGCTGCGTCATAATAGCCCTGGCTGCGCAGGAGCTGGACAAGGAGATCGGCGTCGGCGCGGGAGCGCCGGCCGATCTGAGCCGCGTTGGCCGAGTCCTTGCGGTCAGCCTCGAGAGCCGATTGCTGGCGAAAGGATTTGAGAAGCTCCTCCGCATTGCCGACGCCGGCGATGCCCTCGATCGTCCACGCATAGCGCGTCTGTCCTCCACCCTCGTCGAGGGCAGCCGCGGTCTGCGCCTTCGAATTCGGTGCCGGCGTCACCGCTTCCATCGTGTCCTTTGCGTTGAGGTCCGGCCAATCGACGCCAAGGTCGGGCATCGGAGCGAGCGGCGCCGACGGATTGAGTTCGGCCGGATCAATGGGGGGATTCTGAGGGGGTGGTGGTTGAGGCTGCGGTGCCGTCTGGGCGAGCGCGGGAACGGCGAGCGACGGTACCAACGCGGCCGCGCAAAGCAGCCGTGCGGCCCTCCCCACTGAAACCCGCCCGGTCATTCATAGATAGCCTTAGCCAGCGGTCCTGAACCGCGCCAGTATGAACGTTTCACGCAGGCGCGCGGCAAGCGTCGACGGGCACTTTGATTCCAATGGTTTAGTGGATGAGCCCCCGGACCTCGTCGCTGCTCAGCGTCGCAATGACGCGCTCGATCTGCCGCCAGTGACAAAAGCGCGCGACATTGCCCTCGTCGCGGCTGCGCTCGGCACGCGATGCGGCTTCATAACCGGCATCGTCGCCAAAGCGCTCCATCAGCTCGGCCGCGTCAGATAGCGCGACCCTTCCGTGAATGAAGGGCGTGTCCATGTAACGCCAGTAACCGAGAGCCAGTTGAGGTAGTCCCGACAAATGTCGTCAATGCGGCGTTGACCATATTCAGTCGCGGCGGGCATGGGCCGGGCATGCGAAACTCGTCCCGGGCCGGCGGCTGCTTCCTCACCCTCTGCATTCTCGCGGGATTTCCGCTCGGCCTGGCGATCGGCAATCCGATGAAGGGCATCCTGATCGGCACTGGAGTGGGCATCGCCGTTGCCGTCGCATCGTGGCTGATCGACAGCCGCAAGAAGGGCTAGACGACCTTTCTTCCCGACCAGATCACGCGGCCGATGCAGATGATCTCATCCAGCCCGCAGTCCGGCCAGTCCGGGTAAGCGGGATTGTCAGACTGAACCGTCACCCGCCGGCCCATCGGGTTCAGAGCCAGGCGTTTCACTACCAGCGCCTCGTCAACCCGCAGCACGTAAATGCCGTCGCGCAGGCGGTCGCCGCAATCGCCGAGATCGACCAGGATGTCGTCACCGTCGTTGAGCGTCGGCGACATGGAATCACCTTCCACGCGGACGATCGAGAGGCTAGCGGCGGGCGTCGCCGTCAGGGCTTTCAGCCAACGCTCGTCGAATCCGAAATAGGGCTTTCCAAGCCCTTCATTGACGATCGCACCCGGACCGGCGGAGGCCCGAACGGGATGGCGCTGGATGCTCACCAAAGCGTCGGGATCGCGTGGCTCTTCGGCCGGGCCGCCGAGCAGCGCCTCCGATATGGCGAAATAGCGGGCGAGCTTGCGCCGCTCCTCCTCTTTCAATCGCTTTGGCACGCCGCGTCTCACGAATTGCTGGATGTAGGCAGCGTTGCGGCCGAGCATCCGCGAGAGGCCGGCGAAATCCTCACCGCGGTCGGCACAGAGACGCTCAAGGACGACGCGCGCGTCTGAGTTCATTAATGCCTCATAAACGATAGGTATCTGCCTAGACAAGTAGGAATTGCATTGGGAATGGACAGGTCGCCGAGTCGTTTTCGACGAAGAAGGATTTCGATCTGTGCATCTGTTGAGAGAAGTAGAAAAGTT
>Ga0207644_10000740_pt1 | contig 20704 bp, 18 predicted proteins | sample KBSS73metaG_FD_184326 | JGI IMG/M metagenome (GOLD analysis project Ga0207644, IMG submission 184326) | Switchgrass rhizosphere microbial communities from Kellogg Biological Station, Michigan, USA - KBS S7-3 metaG (SPAdes) (version 2) | ecosystem: Host-associated > Plants > Roots > Rhizosphere... | reverse complement strand
ATTGGGTAAAATGCTAAGCGGGAAGAACGTACGCATTTCACCACAACTAACTGAAACAACCGAGGGGATTAATGGCAGTTCGTCGCCGAAGGATTTGGAAACTGCCTTACAACTGGTATACCTTTATTTTACCCAGCCACGCAAGGATCCGGATATCTGGCAATCGAATATCACGCAAACCAAGTCGGTGCTGGCCAACCGGAGTCTTGATCCAACCAGCGTTTTCCAGGATACCGTTTCGGCTGTGCTGAGCGATCATAATTTCCGCCGGATGATACCATCAATGGAAAGACTGAATAGCGCCAGTTTGGATAAGGCTTACGGTTTTTACAAAGACCGCTTTGCCGATGCCAATGGGTTCACTTTTACATTAGTTGGGAGCTTTGATATAGACAAAATAAAACCACTGCTGGAGAAATACCTGGGAAGCCTACCATCTGCTAAAGGTGATGAAACCTATAAGAATTTGGGCATACATATTCCGGCAGGGCAGATGACCAAAGAGGTGCATAAAGGCATAGGCGATAAGAGCAGCGTGCAGTTGGTTTTTAGCGGTGAATATGATTTCAATCCGGATAATAACCTGCAGGTTGATGCACTGAACGAGATATTGAACATTAAACTGATAGAGCGCTTACGCGAGAAAGAAGCCGGTGTATATGCACCAGGAGTAAGGGCCAACTTTGTAAAAATACCTAACCAGCGCTACAGCATCATTGTGTATTTTGGTTGTGCACCGGCTAATGTTGAGAAACTCATCAATGCCACGATGGACGAAATCAACAAGATCAAACAAAACGGTCCCGAAGCAGTGGATATACAAAAATTTATTGCCGAAGAAACCCGCTCGACCGAGGTGCAATTGAAAGAAAATACTTTCTGGGCGGCACACCTGACAGCCTCATCACAAAATGGTGAAGACCCTGACGCCGTATTGCACCACATTAAAGATCTGAACAAAGTAACTGTGCAAAGTGTGAAAGACGCAGCCAATAAATATTTAAGCGGTAATAATCTGATCAAGTTGATTTTGTTGCCGGAGAAGCAATAGGAAGTTCTATTAGGGATTACCGATCCGGCGTGATCGATTTTAAAGCTTTCCAGTGATCGGTTGGCTCAAAAGTCCAGAAAAACAAAAGCCCTCAGTTTTTCGCTGAGGGCTTTTGTCAAAATATGGATGATTGAGTAATTAATTTATTGTAATGATGGTAGCCGGAAGTATGCTCGCATCGATGCTTGCTTTTAATATATTGGTAGTCCATCCGTCGGGTTGAAATGCGGTTGATGGATCCCACCATGCATCCATTTCAGCGCCTGATTTCTGGTAAAATCGCACTTTATTATATCCCATGTAAATGTAAGAGCTTGATGCGCCAGAATAGTTGCCATAGCACAGGCCGCAATTTGAATAAGGTGTGCTAATGCTATAAATAGTATTGTGGTCCATTTTAATATGGCTGCCACCCTGAACCTGCATGCCGACAAAGCCTCCGTTTACAACAATGTTGTTACGCGCTACCTGGTATGAACCACCAACATCACCCAGCACGATACCTGCGCCGCCGCCCGAGTCGTTTTGTATTTGTCCGCCCCTGATCCAGTTACCTATTACCTGTACCGAATCTCCTAGTAACCCATTACACTGGTATATGCTTATGCCATCCTGCGGATGTGTTGCTACACCGGCAATGTCTTCGCACCGGTTATAATTTACTTGTATGCCCCGGCCATTCACATTATTTAGCTGTACAAAGTTGCCGGATGGAAACGGACCGTTCATGTTGAGGAACTGGTTGCTATTTACCTTAACAGTGGTGCATTGCATTGCGTTAACACCAGCTCTTACATTCGTAATAAAGCAACTATCGATAGTTACATTGGTGCAATTAGATAATTGGATACCATCGGTTGTGCTGTTCTGAATTCTGCATTTGGTGATATGCACATTGCTGCAATTACTAAGACGTATACCTATTGAAGTTCCACCGTTTATAGAGTCACCGCTGATGGTAATATTGCTTTGCCCGCTTAAATTAATAGGAGCAGAAGCCTTATAAACGAACTTCGTTATTGTGCCGGTGTTAGTTCCACCGGTAGTTGTACCTCCCGTAGTTGTGCCCCCCGTAGTTGTGCCCCCCGTAGTGGTTCCGCCAGTAGTGGTTTTAACAGGACCAACCCCCTGGGAATTATGACTCTTATCCAAACTGTTAATAGCAGTTGCAGAAGTGGGGGTAACCGAACTGTCCTTTGAACAAGATGTAAAAATGGATGTGGCAAGTAATGTAATTCCTAACATTAGACCAGGCCATGGGGTGTTGTTTTTGCGTTTTAAAATCATAACAGTTAAATTAATTAGGGTCTTTTCTACGTCGACTATTAACCAATAGTTACATGTGTATTTTATTTAGAGGAAAATAAGTTAATTTCAGTATTATATTTTTATAGCTAAGATTACTTATTGAGTGTTTTGAGAACTCTTAATGGATATGCTCAACAGGGTGTGTGAGAGGCAGCAGCGGGAGTTGCTATTACTGTTTAGCGATATGTAAAAAACAAGCGAGCCGGTATATACAAATTTACGGCGCTCCATTGAATCATATGGTGACAGTGTTTTGTCACCATATGATTTCATGAACGTCCGTGAACACAATTTTTTATCGCAGCATGCAACTAATTTGTGTTTAAAATTGTATGTTGAGTTGTGATGACGACAGGGCAGCAAATCATAGCGGAATGGTATAAGCGCAAGAACTGGCAGCAGTTTCCCTTTCAGCGGGAAATGGAAGCGGCTTATCTTGGCGGTTATTCGGGCTTGCTGAACGCTCCTACAGGCAGTGGCAAAACCTTTGCGCTGTTTCTGCCCTTTCTGGCCAATTACATCAACCAAAATCCCGATACCTGGCATACCCGCCTAAACAACGGCCTGATGATGCTTTGGATAACGCCGTTGCGCGCATTAACCAACGATATAAAAAAAGCCATGCAGGAGGTGTGCAATGAGATTGGCATCCCCTGGAAAATAGGCACACGCACCGGCGATACCCCGGCTGCAGAAAAACAGGCCCTAAAAAAGAAACTCCCCGAAGTACTACTCACCACGCCCGAAAGCCTGCACCTGATGATGGCACAAAAGGAATATCCCAAAATATTCACGCAGCTGCAGGTGGTGGTAATTGATGAATGGCATGAGTTGTTGGGAACAAAGCGAGGGGTGCAGGTGGAGTTGGGTTTGTCCAGACTCAAGGGCCTTTCTGCAGCTGACAGTTCTCAGTTTGCAGTTAGCAATTTTAAAGAAAGCCGCTCACTGCCCACTGCCCGCTGCCCACTGAAAATATGGGGTATTAGCGCGACCATTGGCAACCTGGAGCAAGCATCGGAGGTGTTGCTCGGCAATAATTTTCCTAAAGAACAGGTGAAGATGGTTCGCGCGCACATTGATAAAAAGCTGGTGATCAAGTCCATTATCCCGGAAAATATCGAAAGTTACTCCTGGTCGGGGCATATTGGGGTGAAGCTGCTGCCGCAGGTGATTGATATTGTGGCAAAAAGCAAAACTACACTGATATTCACTAACACCCGGTCGCAGGCGGAGATATGGTATCATGCTATTTTGGATAATTACCCGGAATATGCCGGGATAATGGCAATGCATCATGGTTCGCTGGATAATGAGTTGCGTAACTGGGTAGAACAGGCTTTGCATGCCGAAGCGCTAAAAGTGGTAGTTTGTACCTCCAGCCTCGATCTGGGTGTTGATTTTCGCCCGGTGGATACGGTAATACAAGTGGGCAGTCCGAAGGGTGTAGCACGGTTTATGCAACGGGCGGGGAGAAGCGGTCATGCACCGGGAGCGGTATCAAGAGCCTATTTTGTGCCGACGCATTCTTTGGAGTTATTGGAGGGCGCTGCATTAAAGCAAGGCATTAAGCAAGGCATCTACGAGAGCAGGGACCCAATGCTGCTCACTTTTGATGTACTGGTGCAATACATGGTTACGCTGGCAGTTTCGGATGGGTTTAGGGCAGATGAGTTATATCAGCAAGTAAAGACCAGTTACGCCTTTGCTGATATGACCAGTAACGAATTTAACGAGTTGCTCGAGTTTGTAACACATGGAGGCAATGTACTGGCGCAGTATGATGAATTTTTGAAAGTGGAGGCAGAGAATGGGCTTTACCAGGTAAAAAGTCGCCGGGTGGCCATGAGGCACCGGCTGAGCATAGGCACTATTACCAGCGACGTGAGCATTAGGGTGAAATGGCTAAGCGGCAAAAGTCTGGGTACTATTGAGGAATCGTTCATCTCGAAATTAAAACCAGGCGATAACTTTTGGTTTGCCGGGCAAAGCCTTGAATTTATTCGTGTGAAGGAAATGAGCGCCTATGTAAGGAAATCCAACGCTAAAAAAGGATTGATACCAAGCTGGATGGGTGGAAGGATGCCTTTGTCGTCACAACTTTCTGCAGTTTTCAGGGACAAGCTGGATGAAGTCGCGCATGGGATAGAGAATGATGAGGAAGTAGTCGCCCTTAAGCCATTGTTCAATTTGCAGACCGAATTATCGCACCTTCCGCAAAGTCATGAGTTTTTGATTGAGTCATTCCACTCGCGCGAAGGACATCATTTGATATTTTATCCATTTGAAGGCCGGTTAGTACATGAGGGTATGGCCTCGCTGCTGGCCTATCGTATTTCGAAGATTAAGCCGTTTTCATTTTCTATTGCCATGAATGATTATGGGTTTGAGTTATTGGCAGACGATGAAATTCCTATCGAGATGGCTTTGGAGGATGCTAGTTTCTTTTCTATAGATAACTTATTGGATGATATTCTGCATAGCCTGAACGCCAATGAGATGGCAAGACGCAAGTTTAGGGATATTGCTCACATAGGCGGATTGGTATTCACAGGTTATCCGGGCCAGCCAATAAAGAACAGGCATTTGCAGGCATCTGCATCATTGCTTTTTAATGTTTTCAGCGAATATGAGCCAAATAACCTTTTGGTAAGGCAGGCCTATAATGAGGCGTTAGCATTTCAATTGGAAGAGTTCAGGCTAAGAGAGGCACTGCAGCGAATAGTTACACAAAATATTATTCTTAAACAGATAGACAGGCCTACACCATTTGCATTTCCTATTATGGTAGACAGCCTGGGCAGGGAACGACTCACTACCGAAACACTCGAAGAACGCATAGCAAGATTAACCCGGCCTTATGACGAGAAAATTATGGATAAATCTCAACAAAAACAGGAAAAAGGAAAGGGCAGAATGCTAAAAAGAGGATTATAATCAGATTTTTTTGAACACACTAAAACGACTGTGCTTACTAAAACACAGGGTTTGTATATTAAAGCAGAAAAAGGCTTGGTGTAAAGCACATACGATCCCTGGCAATACATAAAATGTATTGTTTAACCTAAAAATACTTTTAGGCACAACAGCCGGTCAATCGAATAACTTCTTACCTCTAACTATTACCGTTGCAATAATCAATACTATCGGTAAAACAGTTATGATCACCCCCACTAAGGTGTACGTATTACTCATTTGGTTTTGAATTATGGTTCTAAATTTATGCAAATATCGTGCCGGTTTTAAATAACAGGCTATTTATCAACATTTTAGCCCTTTTCATATAAATCTTAATACTGGCATTTAAGCCCAACGGGGAGCATATTCCGCAAAAAGCGTGGAAAACTTTTTTAGTTTGTGCAAAATTTTCCACAATTAAAACGTTGAATATCAATAGTATATTTCAAGTAACTAAAGTAAGTTTAAAATCAAATAGGATTACTTATATTGCTATTAGTCAGCGTATTTTCCGCTATAAAAGATAGAGATAATAGAATAAATTTTTTAGAGGGATTTTACTGTAAGGATAGTCCATCCTGTTCGACAAAATAAATGTACATAAAATTTGTAATATTTTGAAAATGAATATGAAAAAAATCAATCTGATTGTTGCTATAATATTTTTTTGCGGCTTGAGCGCGTGCGGGCAGTCTCGTTCGAAAGATAAAGTAATGGCCGGGAGCTCAGAAGATGTGAAAACTTATCCTGAAGCAAAGCCAAATGCCTATTGGAAAAAAGTACTATCGCCCGAAGCGTACGATATTATGGTGAACAAGGGAACTGAGCCTCCGTTCCATAATCCCTATTGGGATAATCATGAAAAAGGTATCTATGTAAGTGCGGCCACGGGCAAGCCATTGTTCAGTTCAGATGCCAAATTTGACTCGGGTACAGGCTGGCCAAGCTTTTTTAAACCGATTGATCCAAAAGCGATCACGATTGTTAAAGATTATTCAGACGGTATGGTGCGTGAGGAGGTAATTGAACGAAGTACGGGACTGCACCTGGGGCATGTGTTTGATGACGCCCCGCGCCAACTGGTTTACGTTATTGTCTGGATTCTTATGCGTTGAAGTTTGTGAAGGCGGAATAATGATCTCAGGCATCTTTGTGAAGCTCTCTGTGGCGTTTATGGTTTTATAATTTTACCTCAAAGGCCACAGAGAATGATCACAGAGTTCTCAAGGATGGTTTAACTAATCTTCCTTTACTATTCTTTTCAGCGCAACTTTGCCGCCTTGTTTTACCTCCAGAAAGTAAATGCCGTTTAACCCTAGCGGATAGCTTTTGCTGAACCTGCCATTTATTGCTTTTTCGCTCCAAAGCAGTTTACCTTCGCTATCGGTGAATTTTACTTCTGCAGCAGTTTTTGAGGTGAGGTTGAACATAAGCAAGGTTTTACCCGAAGAAAATTCAGGTACCAGGTTCAGGTCACGTATTTCAAGTTCAGCTTTTTCGTTCCCGGTCATTTTCTTAATTTTTTCGGGAGAAGCATCACTTACCCGAAAGCTGGTATGTGTATTAATGCCATCGTTACCGGTGTTGGTATAATCAAACCTTTGCACATTGCGGCGATGAAAACTCTCCCCCGGCTCACGCATATGGAAATTGAAATTGCGCATAGGTTCATCAAAAAAATCCTCAGGGTCGCCGTTCATTCTGTAATTAAATGTGAAGGTAGAGTCAGCACCGTCCGGCTTCCTCATTTTGAATTTGAAGGTGTGTTTTGTGCTGTCATTGTAGAAACGATGATTCCCGGCCATATCATCATCATGATTAAAGAAACGGTGCCTGTAGACCATGTTTTTTACGCTTGTATCGGTCAATGATCTTTTTTTAATGACGATGCGCTGTCTGCCGCTATTCTCAGGACCGCTCAGATTATCAATATCTTTGAGCGCCTGCTTTCGCTCTTCAATAGAAAGATCTTTAATATTTTTGCCGTTAATGGTGGTATCGCCGTTAATAATGGTGATATCCATATTTTTGTTGCCCTGTGCAAAAACTAATAGCGGCAAAGCCATTATACAGATGATGCTAAGTGCAAATATTAGCTCGAAACCGGGTTTTGTCCAATGCGTTTTCATTGCAGTAATTTGTTTTCTTAATGGAAATAAAGCCATCATGAGCAGTTTGATTTAATATTAGCTCATGATCGTTCATGTGATATTGTTTAAATTTATGATATCAAAGTTAACAAGCAGTTCTGTTTCAAGATGTTAAATCTTTGTTGTAATATGTTAAAAATTGTTAAATGCGAACGATATGAGCGGATTTGAAATATTTTTGTTCCAGGGATGAAAAAGAAAAGTATAGGCCTTATAATCGGGTTGATGGGATTTGCACTTTTGGGTGTAATGTCTATGCAGTTTTATTTTTTACGGCAATCGTATCAAACGCAGTCCGATCTGTTCGATCGCTCTGTTAATGATGCGCTCACCAATGTAGTATCCAAGCTCGCTAAACAGGATGCTATCAATTTTTTGAATAAAAAAGCACAGGTATTTGATAAACAACAAGACCAGAAGCAGGCTGCCATACACCGCAGTTTTGTGAAGTCGGTTGAGACAAGATATACGAAAGTAACCTTTAATGTTAAAAGACCTGCCAAAAAGAAACCTACTGCCCGCGAAAAAAGATTAAATCTGTTGCGCGACAGCCTGAAGAAGGTAATACTGAGCAATCAGCTGGATGAAGAGTTCTATACTATGGCCCAATCCGGTGAGCTGAACCTCCATTTTAATTATGAACAATTTACAGATGAATTAGGCATCGTTCATCAGCGCATTACTGACCCCAAAATTGTGAGGGTGCCGGTAAGCCCTTCCTACAAACGGAAGCCGATGAAACTGCACAAATACGATACTTTGCTGGTTGATTATATCGATCCGCAATTTGGCAAGCAGGTGATACCGGTGGTGCAGGTCAATCCGCTCTGGCAACGTGAGCAGGAGCGGAAAAAAAGCGAGCGCAGATTTAAGGAAGTAAAGCGGATGCTCGAGGATGATTCGATACAAAATCTTCAGAAGGCCAGTCAATCGAATGTGATTGCTAACCTGGCTGATGAATACCAGAAATCAAACGAGCCATTAGATAAACGTCTTAATCCGTTCTGGATAGACTCACTGCTACGCTTTGAATTGCACAATAAGGGAATTTTTCTACCTTTTAATTATTCTGTATGTACTTTTAACAGCGACTCATTACTTTATACGAATGTTTCATATACCGATGGAGATAAAGTAAATATTATCCCTGCCAATATTTACCAGGTGCCCATTTTTACCAAAGAGGTGATTAACGACCCGGGCAGGATCAAAATATCTTTTCCGCAAAAAAATTCATTAATACTGGAAAAGATGACGGCCTCGATGGCGACTTCGGGTGCCTTGCTTTTGGTGCTGATCGTTTGCTTCGGTTATACCATCTTTTCCATCCTTCGTCAAAAGAAGATATCCGAAATGAAGATGGATTTCATCAATAACATGACCCATGAGTTTAAAACCCCGGTATCTACCATCATGATCGCCAGTGAAGCATTGAAAGACCAGGAGATAATGGAAGATAAGGGCCGTGTGGCAAGGCTGGCGAATATCATCTTCGAAGAGAACCAGCGATTGGGCAATCACATTGAACGTGTATTGAATATTGCCCGTATTGAAAAGAACGAGTTCAAGCTTGATATCAAAAAGCTGGATGTGAACGAGATGGTGACCACTGTGCTGGACAGTATGTCTCTTAAGCTGCAGAAATACCAGGTTATTGCCAATCTGAACCTGGATGCACAAAACCCGATGATAGAGGCGGATGAGCTGCATTTTTCAAATGTGTTGTATAACCTGATAGATAATGCCATTAAATACAGCCCGAATGTGCCCGAAATTACCATCAGCACGTTTAACAAAAATGATGAGGTGGTTATCCGCGTGGCCGATAAAGGCATAGGCATGAACCGCGATCAGCAGGTAAAAATATTCGAACAATTCTATCGTATCCCGACAGGTAACCTGCACGATGTTAAAGGCTTCGGCTTAGGATTAAGCTATGTTAACACTATTGTAAAGAAACTGAACGGTTCTATAAGCGTTAAATCAGAAAAGGAAAAAGGCTCTGAATTTGAGCTGAAGTTTCACATATCCTAAAGCATGAAGAAAATATTATTGGTAGAGGACGATCCCAACCTTGGCTTACTTTTACAGGATTACCTGCAGTTGAAAGGTAAATTTGAAGTGGTTTTGTGTAAGGATGGCGAAGAGGGGCTAAAAGCATTTACAAAGCAAAATTTCGACCTGCTGATATTGGATGTCATGATGCCCAAAAAAGACGGGTTTACACTGGGTAAGGAGATACGGAAGTTCAACGCGCAGGTGCCCATTATTTTTGCCACAGCAAAGGGAATGATCGAAGATAAAACTCAAGCTTTCAATTTGGGGGGGGATGATTATATTACCAAGCCTTTCAGAATCGAAGAATTATTGCTTCGCATCAACGCCTTATTGAAAAGGGTAAACAACAGCGAGAAGAGCGAAGAAGAAAAACAAACCCACTTTAAAATTGGCCGTTATGATTTTGATTATACCTCGCAGATGATATCGGCCGGTGACATTCAGCAAAAGCTGTCAACCAAAGAAGCGGAGTTGCTACGATTGCTTTGCCTGCGCAAAAATGAGGTGCTTACCCGCGAAGAGGCACTGTTAAATATCTGGCACGATGATAATTACTTTAATGGTCGCAGTATGGATGTTTTCCTGAGCAAGATACGCAAGTATCTGAAGGATGACTCAAATGTGGAGATCATCAACGTGCATGGCCGCGGTTATAAGCTGCTGATCAATTAAACGTTTACAGGTGTTTTGAAATATCCGCGGAAATAATACTTATGATTTTCCTCCTTATTCTTGAGAATGGTGTTTTCAATGAACTCGACATCGATATATCCGCTGAGTTTTTTTGAGTTAGCATAATTTTTCTGATATAGTGTGAGTCTGCTTTTGGTGACTTTATAAGTTATCTTTTGACCAGGAATCAATTCAGGGTATATGATAACTGGTTTAAAGGAGAGTTTATTTTTTGAAATAAAAGCATTAAACTCACTTGCATATGCTGGCAAGCCATCCGAAAAATTAAGCTCAATAATTTCTGCCCTTTTTATTGCATGACAATACCTAATCATGTAACCACCCTGAACATTAGTTGTACATTTAGCTGTAAAGTATAAATGGGCTGTATCTTTTGAGGTGATTTTCCCATCTTTATTTTTGAAGAATTTTCCATTGTCATCCTTTGTCACATTTGAGGAATAGGCCCAGTCTTTCGTGAACGCAAATGCCCCTTTAGGCTCTTTACTAATGATAATTATCATGCTGCTAGGTGATTGAGCAACCGCAGATTGTTCGACAAGCCCACAGTGAAGCAATAACAAAGCCAGGATAGGTAGCGCAGATTTGAGCATATTCTGATAGATTTATCAGCCTAAAATAGCAATTCCATGTAACAAATTTGTTAGCCTGTTCACGCAACGAATTAGATATAAAATAGATAGGTTTGTTTATTCTCAATAATTAACTGATCTTATAAAATGAAAAGAAAACTACTATTTTCCTGTATCCTGATAGCCGGAATAACGGGCTCTGGTTTGGCACAGGAAGCGCCTGATGCTGCTGCAGTCCAGCGGATACGCGATGAAGGACTGAACCATTCAAAAGTAATGGAAACCGCCTTTTATCTGACAGACGTTTCAGGCCCCAGACTTGCAAACTCTCCAGGCTTAAAAAGGGCGCAGAACTGGGCAGTCAATCAATTAAAAAGCTGGGGACTTGAAAATGCTAAGCTGGAGCCATGGGGCAAGTTTGGCAAGGGTTGGGAAGTGCAAAAGAATTATGCCGCTGTAACGGTACCTTATTATCATGCCATTATTGCTATCCCCAAAGCATGGACATCAGGGACCAACGGCCCCATAAAAGGCGAGGTAATATTGGTTAAAGCTGATACTATTACTGACCTGGACCAGTATAAGGGAAAGCTGGCCGGAAAAATTGTAATATTCGATACCAAAAACAAAGTGACCCGCAGTACTAAGCCGGATCTGTCTCGTTACACTGATGAAGAACTGGACAAAATGGCCCAGGCTACTTCACAACCATCTCAACGCCGGGCAGCCGACCGTAATTCTCCGCAGTTTATCGCCATGCAAAAGGCGCGTGCTTTACGTACAGCTATTAGCAGCTTTCTGCAGCAGGAAAACGTAGGTCTTATCCTGAGCATGGCCCGCGGAACAGATGGTACCGTATTCACTACCAATGGTGCTTCATACGCTGACACTGCAAAAACTGCTGCACCTGAACTGGAAACAAGCGGAGAAGACTATCTGCGTATTTTACGCCTGGTGAAAGCCGGTCAGAAAGTTGAAATGGAAGCCGACATTAAAACACAGTTTTTTACGGATGATCTGCAAGGCTATGATGTGGTAGCCGAAATACCGGGAACAGACAAGAAATTAAAAGATCAGATCGTGATGATCGGTGGTCACCTCGACTCATGGCATGCTGCCACTGGGGCAACGGACAACGCTGCCGGTAGTGCCGTTATGTTGGAGGCCGTGCGCATTTTAAAAGCAATCGGGTTTAAACCAAAACGTACTATTCGCATCGCTTTATGGAGCTCGGAAGAACAGGGCTTGTTTGGTTCGCGCTATTATGTGTTGAATCATTTTGGCGACCCTAAAACAATGGAGTTGAAACCCGAACAGGCTAAAGTATCCGCATATTACAATCTTGATAATGGTACCGGAAAAATTCGCGGTATTTACTTGCAGGGCGATTCGCTTGCCGGATCGGTATTTAAACCCTGGTTTGAACCTTTTAAAGACCTTGGCGCTGGCACTATCACCATCAACAATACCGGGGGCACCGATCATCTTTCATTTGCTGCGGTTGGTATTCCAGGCTTCCAGTTTATACAGGATAACATGGATTATGGTACACGCACGCATCACAGCAACCAGGATACCTATGACCGTTTAAATGAAGATGATCTGAAACAAGCTGCTACAATAATAGCCTCATTTGTATATAATACGGCACAGCGTGCGGAAATGATACCAAGAGCCGAATTGCCTAAGGTTCAAAGTACTAACTAAAAATAGCATAATAGACTATCACTAAAACCTCCGATTACCCGGAGGTTTTTTATTTTGCAAAAAACTAAGCGCTTAGTTGCATTTATAATGCAAATTTTGTATATTTAATTTACCCAATGTACCTAAGCTCTTATAAACGGTAAATCAAATTTATAATATCATGGAGATAAAAGAACTAACCCGTGCGGAAGAGCAGATTATGCAGGTGCTTTGGCAGCTCAAGAAAGGTTTTGTAAAGGACGTGATTGATACCCTGCCTGAGCCCAAACCAGCATACAACACTGTATCTACGTTCATCCGCATCCTCGAGGCCAAGGGCTTTGTGGGCCATACTGCTTTTGGCAAAAGTCATGAATATTTCCCTGTAGTTAGTAAAGAGCAATATCAGAGTTTTGCTACAGAAAAGTTGTTAAGCGGGTATTTTGACAATTCGGTAAAACATATGTTTTCCTTTTTCGTGAAGAAGGAGAAGATCGACCTTAAAGAAGCTGACGAGATCATGAAACTGATCGAACAACTCAAAGAAAAATAAAAATATGATCTGGTGGCAATATCTACTGCTGGTAAACCTTTACCTGGTGCTATTTTACGGTTTTTACTCGTTGCTGCTACATAGGGAAACCTTTTTCCACCTTAACCGCATTTACCTGGTTTCCACTGCAATCTGCTCCTTTTTTATCCCTGTGATACACTCTGGATGGGTGAAAAATTTATTCATTACTCAAAAAGTAGAACATACGTTATATGCTTACGGTGCTCCGACATTGATTTACCGTTTAAAGAATATTGAAGAACACTACCTCACTATTGGTCAAATATTGGTGATTATTTATACCATAGGTGCAGTTATTTTGATCACCAGGTTTATATGGCAATTGGCATCACTTAAAAAAATTATAGATGGGCCGGATGAGGCTTCAGGGGCGTTTTCGTTTTTCAGAAGCGTTAAACTTGGAGGAGACCTGGACAACCTGGAAATAATAACTGCCCATGAACAGGCTCATGCTAACCAATGGCATTCTGTGGATGTGTTACTGATAGAAGCCGTTGCCATAATTAACTGGTTTAATCCGATGGTGTATTTGTATCGTTTAGAGATCAAGCATATTCATGAATATATTGCCGACCGGCATGCTTTAGAGAACGGCATTAATAAGGCTGAATATGCATTGCTGCTGCTAAGTCAGACCTTAAAAACTCCACACGAATTGGTCACCCCGTTTTTTAACCATAGCTTGCTGAAAAAGCGCATTATTATGCTTCAGAAAGGCCGCTCCAGGCGTACCGCTCTTTTAAAATATGGTTTATCTGCACCTTTATTTGTGATGATGATGATCATGGCTTCAATCACCATCAGCAAAAGCAATACTATAAAATTGATTAGAAGTAAAGCAGAGCACATATTGGGAGCAAGCGCGATTTCCTTCTCCCCCGCCATAACGGTTAAAAAACATGTTGCTGTCTTATACCATAAGGATGATGTTAAGCCTGCAGTAAAGGATTCTGCTTATGTATTGAATGATCTTGACACTGCTCCCTCGCCTGTAGTAGTTAAACCAAATGATGACGCTTCTTTTATTACAGTAGAAGAAGAACCACAGTTTAAAGGCGGAATGGCTGCATTTAATAGGTTCCTGAGCAGGAATATTCAATACCCTGAAACTATGCTCAATAAAAATGTGCAGGGTAAAGAATGGATAACGCTGACCGTTGAACCCGATGGATCGCTTTCTGATATAAAGGCTGTAAGAGATATAGGGTTTGGTGCCGCAAAAGAAATAATCCGGGTGTTGAAGCTATCGCCAAAATGGGAGCCGGGATACCAGAACGGTCACAAAGTAAGAGTGAGATACACTGTTCCCATTAGTTTTAATATCTCTAAAGACCCTGCGCCTGATACGGCCGGGGATGGTCTGGCTGAGAGAACCAAGGTGGTTATTCCCGATAAAGTTAGCTACGTTGTTCCGCAAGATACCATCAAGAACACGGGCACCGTTTTGATTGGACTTGACACCAATATGGACCCGCTGTATGTGGTGGATGGGAAAGCTGTACCCGATCTGAATAATTTGGGCCCAGGCGATATAGCATCTATCCGGGTTCTCAAACAACAACCAGCCAAAGAGGTTTACGCCGGCCTTTATGGCAAGAAGGCTTTAAACGGAGTGGTGGTTATCCAAACCAAAGAAACTGCTCAAAAGAATCGGGTCGATCTTATTAAGTAAGTCTTTTATTATCACGTAGTTATTGTTTTTTATAAATGATTTTACTATTTTTAATAAACCATCATAAATTATTGATTGGGTAACTGAACTCCTTTCACTAAATCCCTAACCAAATGAACTGGAAAATCATTTTTCAATTATCTGTATTCGGGCTGATTATGGCCATCGGTACCATATCACTGATCCCCGAAAAGGTAGAGCCGGTTTTTTGGCTCGCTATTTTTATTTTTTGTGCCTACATCATTGCCCGTGTTGTTGGCACAAGGCACTTCCTGCATGGCTTTTGTGTGAGCCTGGTAAATTGTATCTGGATCACAGCAGCACATATTATTTTTTACAGCACCTATATCGCCAATCACCCAAGCGTTGTTAAAATGTCGTCAGAGCATCCGGTTTTACCGAATCATCCGCGGCTTGCAATGCTAATTATGGGGCCGATGTTTGGAATAGTTTTTGGCTTGATATTAGGCCTTTTCTGTTTTATTGCCTCTTTCATTGTTAAGAAAAAGGCTGCTGCATTTTAAGTAATTAATCTAATTCATATAAAATCAAGGCCATATTAAGAGATATGGCCTTTTTATTTTAAAAGCATTGAAGTTTAAGTTGTAAACTTTAGAATAAACATTAATTTTGCGCCGTTAACACATTTAAGAAATGAAACCTTTTGTATCAACATCAACTTACGGACTTTTAAATTGGGTGGTGGCTATAACCCTGATATCTTCTCCATGGCTTTTCGGGTTTTCTCACGTTGGCGGCGCATCATTCTTTTTGCCGGTCATTTTCGGATGGTTGCAATTGATCATGGCTATTTTCAGCAAGCATAAGTTTGGCATAATGAATGTGTTCCCTGTACCGATGCATTGTTTTATTGATGTGGTAGGAGCATCTTTCCTGCTGGCGTCACCATGGGTATATGGTTTTGCAGACCGCGTATTTTGGCCACAACTGCTTATAGGTGGTTTAATATTCTTGTTAGGTGTATTTACTAAAACATCTCCGTTTACCGACGAGCCAAAACATGTATTTAAAGATGGTTTAGGTAACATCACCGACCTGGACGAGCCGATGGCACACGAATAATCAATATTTTAGATAGCATAAAAAGGCGGGTATTAATCAAATACCTGCCTTTTTCATTTTAGCTGCATGGTGTTTAGCGGTGCATCTTAGGATTAAAGGCAATCAGGTGCCTTAGATTTTTATGGCCGTTTGAATCAGCATCAAATCCATATTCTTGCTTGCTTAATGGAAGAAGCAGTTTACCCTTAACCAATCTTAAAAACTCAAACAGACCTTCTTGTTCCGGATGGGCTGATACGGTAGGATAATATTCTTTCTCAATCCTTGTCTTTTCCAGATCTGTAACTAAACTAAATTGCCAGCCTTCCTGGTTATTGAAACCAAATTCGCTTGCGCAATTTTTCAGATCATATACATATTCCCTTGCCTGGGATTCAATGGTGCTGCTCATCATACTTGTTATTTTTTCTTTATAGGAGTGATATCTAGCTTGGATACTGAGGACTTGCTTGCCTGGTAATCTGAAGGTGCTCTTTTGCCTAGCGGATTGGCGGGTTTCTTTTTATCTTTCATCATTTGTCTGTCTTTGCTCATGATTGTATTATTTAAAAATTTATCCACGTGCTGTTTGATCGTGAACGGATTCAATTAAAGTAGCTGGGTTAGAAGGTAGAAAAAGGATTACCGCGAAAAGAATGAAGCACGCCTTTGTAGACTGGTATTATCGATTTTACGAAAGGTATGATTTAAATAGTGAATTGGAACACGTTAGCCGGAATATATTTTATAGCTAAGTTTCTATGTCATCGTTTTTTAGGTAACTAAAAAGGGCGGACACCTAATGATGCCCGCCCTTTACTCGTATAAGGATCTGTTTAGAATAACATTTCCTGAGGTGGAGTTACGCCTTTTAAACGAAGGTAAACAGTAGCCTGTCCGCGATGGTGTGTTTGGTGTTCGAATGCTTTGTTGAATGCAACTTGTTTAGTGATATCTTTGCCGCCTACCTTTGCCATTTCCTGCAATTGAGCCGGGGTGGCATTCTGTAATACGCTTATCACATAATCATAGCTATCCAAAGCAGCTTTTGCAGTGGCCTCTTTAGTTTGGGCCACGGTTTTTTCAGCTGATTCTTTGCCAAGCGGGCCAGGTTTTCCGGTTGCAGCACCTACCAGGAAATAATTACCATCGGCCAGGTGCAGCATCTGGCCTGCAAAGGAACGCATTTCGGGTGTTGGTTTGAAGCCGTATCCGTCTTCGGGCATAGCGTCAAGGTAAGCCTTGGTGTAATTTTTGGCCCGTTGCCAATCGGCAATCATCTGGTCCTTGGTTTGCGCATTGGCGCCCACAAAGGCAATTAATAAGGTAAATAATAGTGCTAGCTTTTTCATGGTCTTAATAATTTAGGTGTGTGATTTCTTGTAGTCTAAGTTAGAGAATATATTCTCCGGTAAGATAAGGTATTTTAAAAAGGTGAGATTGGCTGATGACTAATATAACTTATTGCTGGCATACCTTATAGCAGCCACAATATCTTCAGATTCTAAGTCCGGAAGCTCAAGGAGTATTTGTTTTTGGCTGAGGCCGGATGCGAGCAGGTCGAGTATATTGCGAATCCGAATACGCATGCCCCGAATGCAAGGTCTGCCGGCGCATTGAGTAAGATCAGTAGTAATTCTGCTTTTATAATGGTTTATAAAATTTGTTAGCCAATGTATATTCCCGAGTAAAACGGGAACATCTTTTCAAAATTTTTCTTAAGTATTTCGTCGTTTTTTAAATCAGCCAAATATCTATCTATACTTATTTCAAATGCATTACATAATGCAATTATATTTATTATGTACCTACCGTTTTGGTAAGAATGAACTATAAAACTATCATTACGTCCTTCCAGAGCAAAAAAGAACTCTTTGTTTTTAGCTCCTTTGGACATCGTAAAGAAATATAAACCAAACGAATGCAACATGGAATTTCGCAACTGATAAATAATTTCACAATCACCTTTATTATCAAAATATTTCTGATAATAATTTTTGAAGCGATGGGTAACCGAGGTTTTAACGTCATCGCCTTCTAAATACTTTCCTAATAAATCAATACCTGCCAATATTCCCATAACTCCAGGCCACAAGACTTGATAGTTTATGGATGTCATTGTGTTAGGATCAAAGCCAAGTGAAGTAAAAATATAAACAGCTAAAATTCGGCCCGGTCGGAGCATCCGTGGAATTCTTAAAAAAGAAATCGATTTTTTCATCCAAACTTTCCATAAAACCAATTGTAATTTGCAAAAAAACCCCGATCACAAGACCGGGGCTTCACACACATTAACCATTATAAAACTGAGCTTAACAGCCAATTTTACGAATAGCTTGTTTCTTTACGCTTTCACGCTACCTTTTCAGCTATTAAGAGCAACCCATTGAATTACCGCAGTTCAGGCATTTGTAACAAGTGCCCGAGCGAACAGTGGTATGACCGCATACGTTGCATGACGGCGCATCGCTTTGCACGCCCATGCTCAAGTCAAGGCTAAGGCCTTGTTTCTTGCTGCCTGCAGCATCCGAAGATACTTTTGCAGGAGACGGCTGGTAAACGTTGCTGGTGTCAGGGTTGATGTCTTCATCTTCCATCTGCGGGTTGCCTGTAACACCTCTTTGTTCGGTAATTACGTGCACCAGATCGCTGCGGTCAAGATATTCGTAACCCAGCATTCTGAAAATATAATCGATAATTGAGGTGGCACTCTTAATGTTGGCATGACCAATCACCATACCCGCAGGCTCAAAGCGGGTGAAGGTAAACTTCTCTACGTATTCTTCCAATGGCACGCCATATTGTAAACCAACTGAAACAGCAATAGCAAAACAGTTCATCAGTGACCGGAAAGTTGCACCTTCTTTGTGCATATCCACAAAGATCTCACCTAATGTCCCGTCTTCGTATTCACCGGTGCGTACAAATACGGTCTGCCCGTCGATGCTTGCTTTTTGGGTATAGCCACGGCGTTTATAGGGCAAATGTTTCTTTTGCACTACGCGTGATAGCTGACGCATGAAGTTGGTGTCTTTTGATTTCTCCATGATAGCCATAGCTGCTTCCAATACCTGTTCTGGCGTCAGGTCGCTTAACTTAACATTTGCAGCTTCGCCCAATACTTCTTCAACTGTTTCCAGTTTATCTTCAGCATCTTCTTTCTTATCAGATTTGGTTGATAAAGGCTGTGACAATTTACAGCCATCGCGGTAAAGCGCGTTAGCTTTTAAGCCTAATTTCCATGATAGTTCGTAGCAATCTTTTATCTCTTCTACCTTGGCCTCATTTGGCAGGTTGATGGTTTTTGATATAGCGCCGGACAGGAAAGGTTGTGCAGCAGCCATCATTTTGATATGGCCATGTGCGTGGATATAACGTTCGCCTGTAGCGCCGCATTTGTTGGCACAATCAAATATCGGGTAGTGCTCGGTCTTTAAATATGGAGCACCTTCAATGGTCATAGTACCGCAGATGTATTCGTTAGCTTCTGCTATTTGTTTTTTGGTAAAGCCTAAAGCGCGTAATACATTAAAGTCCGGTGAATTATACTGATCGGCAGTTAATCCCAAACGTTTCAGGCACTCTTCACCTAGCGACCAGATATTGAATGCAAAGCTGATCTCAAATGCTGAGACAAGCCCTTTGTCCAATTTCTCCAGTTCATTATCCGTAAAACCTTTTGCTTTCAGGCTGTCCACATTGATATGTGGTGCACCCACTAAGGTAGCTGCCCCTTTTGCATAATTTACAATAGCGGTTACTTCATGTTCCTTGTACCCCAGGTTTTTCAATGCGGCAGGCACAGCCTGGTTGATGATCTTGAAATAACCACCGCCTGATAGCTTTTTGAATTTAACCAAAGCAAAATCAGGTTCGATACCGGTAGTATCGCAGTCCATTACCAAACCGATAGTTCCCGTTGGAGCGATAACTGTAGTTTGCGCGTTGCGGTATCCGTATTGTTCACCCATTTCAACAGCCTTGTCCCATGCATTGCATGCTGCTGAAAGGAGATAGTCAGGGCATCGTTTTTGATCAATTCCCGGAGGCAGTATTTCTAAGTTCTCGTAGTTTTCGGGTGAGTTGTAGGCTGCATAACGGTGGTTGCGCATTACACGCAACATATGTTTCTTGTTTTCTTCGTAGCGACTGAATGGACCCAGTTCGCGGGCCAACTCAGCTGAGGTAGCATAAGCGGTACCGGTCATGATAGCGGTGATAGCGCCGCCAATTGCGCGTGCTTTGTCGCTGTCATAAGGGATGCCGTTCACCATTAGTGCCGAGCCTAAGTTAGCATAACCTAAACCTAAGGTACGATAGTCGTATGAAAGCTGAGCTACTTCTTTTGACGGGAACTGGGCCATCAACACGGATATTTCCAATACGATAGTCCAGATACGGCAGGAGTGCTCAAAGCCTTTTACATCAAATATGCGGGTCTTTTCGTCAAAATAATGCGCCAGGTTGATGGATGCCAGGTTACATGCGGTATTATCCAGGAACATGTACTCAGAGCAAGGGTTTGAAGCATTGATGCGGCCACCTTCAGGGCAAGTGTGCCATTCGTTGATGGTGCTGTCATACTGTATACCCGGATCGGCACATGCCCATGCTGCAAATGATATATCGTCCCATAATTTCTGAGAAGAGATGGTTTTCACAGTTTTGCCATTCATACGGCCTTTCAATTCCCAATCTCTGCCTTCATTTAAAGCATGGAAGAATTCGTTAGGCACGCGTACAGAGTTATTAGAGTTTTGGCCCGATACGGTACGGTAAGCTTCGCCTTCGTAATCTGAAGAATAACCGGCAGCGATTAAAGCCGCTACTTTCTTTTCTTCTTCAACTTTCCAGTTTACGAAGCCTTCAATTTCAGGGTGGTCCAGGTCAAGGCAAACCATTTTAGCCGCCCTGCGGGTAGTG
>Ga0207644_10000735_pt1 | contig 20778 bp, 16 predicted proteins | sample KBSS73metaG_FD_184326 | JGI IMG/M metagenome (GOLD analysis project Ga0207644, IMG submission 184326) | Switchgrass rhizosphere microbial communities from Kellogg Biological Station, Michigan, USA - KBS S7-3 metaG (SPAdes) (version 2) | ecosystem: Host-associated > Plants > Roots > Rhizosphere... | reverse complement strand
TGTCCCCCGTCGTGAACAGGTTCGTGGCCGTGTACGACGTGTTCGAGCAGGTGGCGCCCGCGTCGAGGTCGGTGTCGAAGGCGCCTCCCATGAGCGCGTACTGGCCGGTTCCCACCTTGGCGACCTCCCGGAGGTTCCCGGTGATGTCGTAGATCTTGCTCGACGCCGTGTTCCCCTGAAGACCCGACCAATCGGCCCAGCAGTTCGGCAGCATGACGCTTCCGGAGGAGATGGGATCGTCCTGGTTCCCCGCCGTACCTGTGTCCGTATCGAACGAGGGGGCGAGGTTGCAGTACTTGGTCCCGTTGGAAGTGGTGGTGCAGGCCGCGCCGCGGGGGTTGTACCCGTAGGTGCACGGGACCGTAGCGCCGCACGCGGACTGCAGCTCGGTCGTGGTGCAGACCCTTCCCCCGCGGCTCTTGCAGACCTGGGCGGCCTCGGCCGGCGTGGCTCCGACCCAGGGCAGCCGCTGCGGCTCCGAGCAACCCGGCGTCTTGTCCAGCGGTGTCCCGGCCTGGGGGAAGGGGAGCGTCGCGTCGTTGCAGTAGATGTCGCCGGCGTTGAGCGAGGCGCACCAGTATCCGTTCCCCACGCCGGGCGATAAGAGCGTCGCGCTCGGGCGGCTCGTCTCGTAGCTGTCGATCCAGAGACCGGCGGCGACACGGGTCACGTTCGGCTTCACGTAGGTGGCCGGCGCCGCCCCCTTGTTGATCGTCGATTCGTCGATCAGGCCGTCGCAGTCGTTGTCGATGCCGTCGCAGGTCTCCGTGCAGCCACCCGGCAGCGTGGCGCAATTCGCCTTGACGGCGCTGCAGGCGGTCGCCGCGGGGCCGTTGCAGATCCGGGTGCCGATCGTCCGGCAGCGCCCGTGGCCCGGCGCCGGTACTCCGTCGTCGCTGGCGCAGGGCTGTCCGAAATCGGGCACGTTCTCGTTGAGGAGGCCGTTGCAGTTGTTGTCGAGGGCGTCGCAGACCTCGGCGGTGCCGGAGCAGCCGCCGGCGCCGTTGCACACCCCCGCGGGGAAGACGCAGTGCCAGGATCCGCCCTGACAGAGGACCTGGACCTGGCTCGTGCACTCCGGCGAGGTGACGGCGGCGTTCACGCCGCACACCGTGGCGGGCGAGGGCGGGATCACGCCCTCATCGGTGGAGCCGTTGCAGTTGTCGTCGAGGCCGTTGCACACCTCCTGGCGCGACGCGCACGCGCACAGGGCCGAATCGTCCACGGCGCCGTTGCAATCGTTGTCGATTCCGTCGCAGGTCTCGGTCTGCGGCGAGTTCTGGCACGACGGGCTCCATCCGCCCGCGACGCAGGTCCCCGCCGGGACGGGGGTGGGCGCCGAGCAGAAGCGCATTCCCGAGCAGTTCGAGGGCGTCACGGCGCCGCACGGGATGGGGCCGATGCCGTCGTCCGCGATGCCGTCACAGTCGTTGTCGCACCCGTCGCAGATCTCGGGATGCCAGACACACCCATTCTGACAGGCGCCCTCGTCGACGATCCCGTTGCAGTTGTCGTCCAGGCCGTTGCACGTCTCGGGCTGGATGCAGTGCGGGGGGCTCCCGCACTTCACGGCGCCCTCGTCGACGCCCGCCTGACCGTTGTTGTCCACGCCGTCGCAGGAGTCGCCCGGGTCGAAGCAGAGCCAGGTCGCGGGGTTGGACTGCTGCGCGGCCGTGGTGCAGGGCAGGAGCGCCCGATTGCCCTGGGGGTTGGCATTGGTGATCGAGGCGCGCCAGGTGTTCAGGCACGTGGCGCGCTGCGCCTGAGTGCCCCAGGCGCAGCAAGCCCCCGGCAGGGGCTGCACGTCGAAGTAGTGCTTGAAGCCTTCGTCCACGCAGCCGTTGCAGTCGTTGTCGAGGTTGTCGCAGGTCTCGGCCTGCAGCGTGGACTGAAGGATCGTCGTGAGCGCCTGCTGGAGCTGCGTCTCGTTGGTGACGAAATAGGAGGCGCCCGTCCCTCCCGCGGAGGCGAGCGCATCGGTGTTCGCCTGGGTGGCGCCGGCGAAGTTGATGACGTGCGTTCGGATGTGGTACGTCGTCGTTCCGATCACCACTCCCGTGGCGTTGAGGGCGGTGGCCGCGCTCACCGCGTCGGACTGGAGGTCGCAGCCCTCGTCGGAGTCGGTCACGAGGATGACGTTGACGACGCGGCAGGCGCGATCGAGAGCGCTCAAGGGGGTCGAGAAGCTCGAGGAGCCGTCGGGGCTCGTCCACGAGGACTGGAAGTACTTCTTCATGTCGCGCAGGACCCCGTTCCACGGTGTGCTCCCCGTCTGCCAGAGCTCGGTGCTGCCCGTGCAATCGTTGTCCATCCAGCTCACGATGGACGCCGCGTTGCTCGGGAACGGCGGAGGGTTCCACCAGTTGTCCTGCTGGATAGGCACGAGGATGCGGGCGCCGGCCCTCGTCGTGGCATCCGCCCCGATCTTGGGTCCGCAGCCGAGACACTGGCCCGTGGTGGTCGACTCCTGGGGATAGCAGCCCACGTTGCAGCCCGTGAAGCAGGCCCCCGCGCAGGAGTTCTGGAGAGCCGCGTATCCGGCCAGCCCGAAGCCGACCTCGCCGGCGTAGGCCTGGACGATGTTGCGCAGGCCGCACCGCAGGTGCGCGCTCCTCGTGCTCCCGTAGCCGCAGGCCGAAGGCGTGCCGACCGAGGTTGGCAGGCTGCTCGAGGTGTCCGCGACGATCATGAAGTACGGCTTCGCCCCCGGCGCGAAGAAGCCGGGCCCGGGAGCGGAGCACGATCCGCCGGCGCAGGCGCTCGCGGGCGCGCAGGCGTCGTTCGAGGCGCAGGGCGTGCCGTCGGGCCGCGTGGGGTTGGAGCAGGCCCCGGTCGCCCCATCGCAGGTACCGGCGCTGTGGCAGACGTCCTGAGCGGAGCACACGGTCGGCGTCACGCACGAGGTTCCGGGAGGATCCGGGGCACCCGCGCTGTTGCGTCCGACGACCGACTCCACGCTGCACAGGTCGTAGCGGGCGATGAGGTAGTAGAAGACTCCTCCCGGCGGCGGATTCAGCGGGTCCGATGCCGTCGGCGCCGAAACCGCACCGATGCAGGCGTGGTTGTACGCGAAGGGCGAGCCCGCGGCGCGCGAGCCGCGATAGACCGTGTAGGGCCCGGGCCCGTCCGACCACTGGAGCGTCGTCGTCGCGCCGCTGGTGAACAGCACGAGAGAGTTGTTGATCTCCGAGGGCGGCGCGAAGAACGCGGTCGCGTTCGCGGAGCGGGTCTCGCCGGATGCTCCTTCGGCGTCCATTGCCGGGAGCTCCGGGTGAAGGAACTCCGGCGTGCGGCTCGTCACGGAGCCGGATTCGGGACCGGACTCGAGGGCCGGCTCGGGGGCCGCAAGGGATTCGGGGGTCGCGAAGAGCATCTCCACGTGAAGGTCATCGTCGCTCGGGCGCGGGCTCAGGACGAGCCGCAGCGTGAATCCCGCCGCCGCCTCTTCCGCCGTTCCGGAATCCATGGAGGCGCGGGGACGGGCCGCGATCTCGAACCGCGACGGGATGTCCGCACCGTCCGCGGCGAGCGTCCGCGCGGAGATGATCAGCGCCGGCTCGCCATCGGGCGGCGCGAGGGACACCATCGCCGCCTGCCCGGCGGCCGGAAGGGGATGCAGCGCACCGGCCAGATCGAATTCGAGGACGACGTCGCCGCCCTCCCCGCCGTCTCCCGCCCCCCTCTTCGCGAAGGCGGATGAAGAGAGCGCCAGCCCGCGCAGGAAGCCGCGGCCCCCGCTCGTGTACCACACGCGGCCCGCGGCGGCTTCCGAGGCGAGCGTCCCGGGGCCTGCCATCGAGAAAGCTCCGGAGGGATCGACCGGGTTCGCGTCCCCGCGCGGGACGACGAGCAGGCTCCAGGAGCCTTTCCCGACGGGCGGCGAGAGCCGGAAGAAGGACGTCGTGACGACCATGCGCAGGCCGCTTCGCGGATCGGCCGCCTCGAAGGCCGGTCCGCCGGAGGAGGCATCTCCCCGGGTCCAGGACCAGGCCGGCGCGGGCCCCGAGGGCATGTCGGCGTTCACGGAGGGGGCCGCGAAGGAGATCCCGCAAAGAGCGGTGAGGGTCAGCACGAGCAAGGCGGTCGCCGCGGCGATCTTTTCCAAGGACATCCTCCGTCTCCTTCGTCGTGATCGAACGTGATGTCGTCGGGGGCCGGTACCGTCCGACGGCCCATCAAAGTACGTCGGAGCGCTTCACGAGACAAGGGCCATGTGGGACCGCGGTGGAGGATCGGGATTGCGCGCGACGGGGCGCTTCGCTACTCGGCGCAGGGCGTCGGGCGCGCCGCGGGCCGGCCCACCACGAGCGCGGACGCTGCCAAGGACGGCAGCAGGACGGTCGTGAGGATGGGCTTCGCTCCGACGAGAGCCGAGACCACGATGGCGGCGGCCCATAGGATCGCGTTCGCGACGTAGAGTCTTCGGTTCATGGGACCTGTTACGGTGCCGGCGCCCGCCGGTTTCACCCGGCGAAGGGCTCGGCCAGGGCGCCCGCGAGCGCCGCGGTGAGGAGCCACACGAGCGTGCCGGGGCGTCGCGGCGGAAGGCGGTCGACGTCGATGCGCGCAATGGAGCCACGCCCGAAAGGAAGCGGCCGCCCGGCGGGTTCGCCGATCAGGGCCGAAGCGATCGCCCCCATGTCGGGTTCGTGCCCGACGAGGAGGACGCGTGCGTCCTGCCGGAGAGGGGAGAGGGCCCGAAAGAGGATCTCCGGGACCACGCCTCCGGCAAGCTCGTCCATCTCTTCCGGCGGGACCGGCGTGGGCTGTCCACGCCCGACGAGCGCCGCGGTCGCGGCGGCGCGCGCGAGCGGGCTCGTGACGATGCGGTCGAAGCGGACGCCGATCGCGGCGAGACCCGCGGCGGCGCGCTCGGTCTGCCGGATCCCCTCCGGGGAGAGTCCTCGCACCCGGTCGGAGATCCCCGCGCCGCCGACCGGGATCCCATGCCTCATCAGATAGATCTCCACCTGGCTATTCTAGTGACTACGTCGGGCACCCGAAACTCGGTGCCTTCGGGGGTCTTCACCGGGGGCGAGGGCGCCGGAATCCATGCTAGAATGTGCAATCTTTCACAAGCATGGATTCGAAAACGAAGCGGCAGAAAAGGCAGGAGAAGGGAATGGCTACGTCCGATAACAGCACCCGCAAGACCACTACGAAGCGAAACGCCGCGACCGGCGAGACCGCGGCGCGCAAGCGCACGACGAGAAAGCCCGCCGACGCGACTTCCGTCGCGCCGGCCTCCAAGGCTTCCGCCGCATCTTCCATCGCGGCCGCGCCGAAGAGCGCCGAGCGCGCCCCCGCGACGATCGCCCAGAGCCCGATCGCGTCCGTCGCAGCCGCGGCGCCGACGTCCGGCCCGGGCGCCGTGCGTCCCGCTTCGATCGCGACCGGCACGCGTCCCGATCCGGTCATCGCGAACGTCGTCGACGCCGACGAGCGCCGCCGCATGATCGCGGAGGCGGCGTATCACAAGTTCCTGCAGCGCGGACCCGGCAACGGCACTCCCGCGCAGGACTGGCAGGAGGCCGAATCGGAGATCGACGCCCTCCTCGCCGAGCAGCGGATCGTCCGCACGCAGTAGGGGCGGGCCTTCGTGGCACCGGCCGCGGGGTTCGCCGGGCCGATCTCTCACAACCGGATCGTGATGAGCGGGGAGGGCCATCGCCCTCTCCGCTCCCATCATGGCGGCGCAAGCCGCGCGGCCGCGTCCTCCGCGCGCCGCCCCCACCGGACGCCGCGCGGGGACTTCCTACGCTTCCCGCTTCTCGATCGGCTCGAGGACGACGCCCTTGACGGCGCGCACGCGACCCAGCTCGCGCTCGGCCTCGCGATAGAGGTGGATCTGCGCGCGCAGCGGCTCCTCGCCGCGGGCGGGGCGCTTGCGCTTGTAGCCGCCGTCCTGCGAAAGGACGCGCGCCTTCACGTTGTCGGCGAACATGGCGTCGAGACAGGCGAGCACCCGGCGCGCGCACTCGGGCGCCTCGACGGGGAAGAGCAGCTCGATGCGGCGGTCGAGATTGCGCGGCATGAGATCGGCGCTGGAGAGATAGACCTCCTCGTCGCCGCCGTTCTTGAAATGGAAGATGCGCGAGTGCTCGAGGAACCGGTCGACGATGGAGACGACCTCGATCTGCTCGCTGACGCCGCGCAGGCCGGGGCGCAGGCAGCAGATGCCGCGCACGTTGAGCCGGATCCGGACCCCCGCGCCCGAGGCCTCGTAGAGCGCGCGGATGACGTCCTCGTCGACGAGCGAGTTCATCTTGGCGCGGATCTCGGCGGGCTGACCGGACTCCGCGCGCCGCTGCTCGCGGCGGATCAGGTCGATCACCCGCTCGCGCAGGCGCGTGGGCGCCATGACGAGCTTCTTCATGCGCGGCGGATCGGAGTAGCCCGTGAGCGCGTTGAAGAAGGCGGAAACATCCTCGCCGACGGCGGGGCTCGACGTCATCAGGCCGAAGTCCGTGTAGAGGCGCGCGGTCCGGTCGTTGTAGTTCCCGGTGGAGAGGTGGACGTAGCGGCGGATGCCGCGGCTCGTGCGGCGCACGATGAGCAGGACCTTGGCGTGCGTCTTGTAGTCGCGCACGCCGTACAGGACGTGCGCTCCCGCCTCCTCGAGGCTGTGCGCCCAGCGGATGTTCGACTCCTCGTCGAAGCGGGCGAGCAGCTCGACCAGGACCGTCACCTGCTTGCCCCGCTCGGCGGCGCGCGCCAGGGCGCGCACGACGGGCGACTCGCCGCTCGTGCGGTAGAGCGTCTGCTTGATCGCGAGGACGTCGGGATCGTCCGCCGCCTGCACGGCGAGCGCCACGACGGGGTCGAACGAATCGTACGGGTGGTGGAGCAGGATGTCGCGCTCGTCCACGACATCGAAGACGTTCTCGCCCGAGGCGAGATCCGCGTTCGGGAGGGGCCGCAGCGGCTTGTCGCGCAGGTCCTCGAGGGAGGGCAGATCGACCAGCGCGAGGAGCGGCCGCAGGTCGAGAGGCGAGGGGACCGCGTAGACGTCCTCGCGCGCGATCTCGAGGCTCTGCACGAGGATGTCGAGCAGCTCCGGGGCGAGTCCCGCCTCGACCTCCAGGCGCACGACGCGGCTGCGTCGCCGGTTGCGCAGCTCGTCCTCGACCGTCGCGAGATAGTCGCGCCCGCCCTCGTCGTCGAGCTCGATCTCCGAGTCGCGCGTGACCCTGAACACCGTCGAGCCGAGGAGCGTCTGCCCCGGGAAGAGCGCGCCCAGCTCGGTCCGGATGACCTCCTCGATGCGGACGTAGACGTTGCCCGCGTCCGAAGCCAGGCGCACGAAGCGAGGGACGCGCGCGGGCACCTGCACCACCGCCAGGCGCGGACCCCCGCCCTCCTCCGCGGGCGCCAGGAGCAGCGCGAGGTTCAGGCTCAGCCCCGCGAGCATGGGGAACGGACGCGAAGCGTCGATCGCGAGCGGCGTGAGCGCCGGGAGGTACTGCTCGGTGAAGAGGCGGGACATTTCCGCGGACTGGTCGGCGCTCGCGTCCTTGGGGAGGATCATCGTCAGCCCGCGCTCCGCGAGCGCAGGGAAGATCTGCGTGAGGACCGTCGCATAGAGCGCATCGGCCATCGCGTGCACGCGCACGGAGATGGCCGCGAGCTGCTGGCCGGGAGTCATGCCGTCCGCGTCGGGGGCGGTGTCTCCTTCGAGAACGCGGTGCTGGAGCCTCGCGACCCGCACCATGAAGAACTCGTCGAGGTTGGAGGCGACGATCGTCGCGAACTTCAGCCGCTCCAGGAGCGGATTCGAGACGTCCTGGGCCTCCTCCAGGACGCGGCCCTGGAACTCGATCAGCGACAGCTCGCGGTTGAGGAAGAGCTCGGGGTTGCGCTTGCGGGCGCGCGTCGGCGGCGGGGGAGGCGTCACGGACGCGCCGCCTCGCGGAACGATACCTTCTGTCCGAAGACCTCGGTGAGCAGGTCCGAGCGGGCGAGCGTCGCGAGCCGCTCCATGGTCATGTCCCCGGCGCCGTCGACCTCGAGGGTCCACTCGTCCTCGTCGCGGACGAGCGTGAGGTCGCGCACCTTGTGGAGATGGTCGGCGTCGAGGGCGTTCGCGATGCGCAGCATCGCCGCGAGCTTCCCGACCTTCACGCGCGTGTCGCGGTCGAGCGCCATGTAGGGCAGGTGGGATTTCTGGGGCATCGCCCGTCGATGATAGCGCGCCACGTTGGCGACCACGTCCATGTCGTCGCGCGAGAGCCCGAAGATGTCCGAGACGGACAGGATGTAGTGCGAGTGCTTGTGGTGCGCGCGGCGGTTGATGTACAGCCCGACATCGTGCAGGAGCGACGCGACCTCGAGCAGGAGGCGGTCGCGGTCGGCGAGCCCGTGCTCGGTCTTGAGCTCGTCGAAGAGCCTGACCGCCATCCGCGCGACGTTTTCCGCGTGGGACGCGTCGTAGCGGTACTTCTCTCCGATCGCCCGCGCGCTGGCGAGGACCTGGCGGGAGAAGTCCTCGCGACGGCGCGCGTCCTCGCCCACGGCGAGGTCCAGGATCATCCCGGCGCGCAGGGACGCCTCGGGGATCGTCACCTGTTCGGCGGAGGTGGCGAGCAGCAGCTCGTTGTAGGCAAGCAGGGCGGGGACGAGGGTCTCGGCGTCCGCAAGCGGCAGGCGGAATCGCTCCACGAGGTCGTCCACGGTCTCGCCGGCGAGCTGGTCGCACAAGGTGATGAACTCCGGCTCCTTCAGGAACCGCAGCCGGGCGTCCGCGTCCTCGCTCCCTCCGAGGCGCGACGCGGCGAAACGGACGTCGCCCCCCAGCGCGATGAAGTGCGTCGCTTCGCGCAGGGGCATCTCGCGCTTGATGTCCTCGACGACGTTGTGGATGTGCCGCCGCAGCAGCAGGACGCGCCGGTCGTGGGTGCCGCGCCAGGACGCGAGGGCCTGGCGCATGCGGATCGATCCGAGGGCGTAGGTTCCGGAGAAGACAGGCTCTCCGGCGCGGAGGAACGAGATGTCCGCGCTGCCGCCGCCGACCTCCACGAGGAGCGTGTTCCCGCGCCGGAGCATCTCGTGCTCGCCGAGCACCTCGCGAACGGCGAGGTAGGTCAGGCGGTTCTCCTCCGGGCCGTCGATCACCTCGACCTCGATCCCCGTGCGCAGCCGCACGCGGTCCAGGAAGCTGTCGCGGTTGGAGGCCTCGCGCACGGCGCTCGTCGCGGCCGCGCGGCAGCGGACGACGCCATAGCCCTCCATGATCCGGCGGAAGCCCTTGAGCACGCGGACCGTCGCCTGCATGGTCGGGGCCTTGATGCGCCCGTCGGTGAAGGTGTCCTTGCCGAGGAGGACGCCGCGCGAGGCCTCCTCCATGATGCGCAGCGTCCCGTCCGCACCGGCCTCGGCCACCGTCAGGCGGATCGCGCTCGCGCCCATGTCGATGACGGCGAGGATCCGCCCCGCGCCCGAGGATGCGGGAGCCGACGATTCCGGACCCGCGGGGTTCTCGAGGGCCTCGCTCATCCGCGCGCCCTCGCGCGGACTCCCGCCACGGCGCGCTTCGCCGCCCGCGGGGGGGGCGCCGCCCGCAGCCGGGGAACCTTCGCGGGCGCCACGGCGATCTCCACGGGCAGCCCGAGGACCGCGGACAGGAGGTCCACGCGCTTGCGCGCGCCCCACATCTCCAGCTCGGCGTTGCCCCGGGCGCGGCAGCGGACCATGAGACGGCCCTTGACGCGCGAGACGTGGATCTCGCGGATGCACTGCCTGTGGCTGCGGTCGAGCCCGTCCGCGAGCCGGAGGATCGCCGCGAGCGTCTCGACGTCGCCGCGCGCGTCGCGCGGCAGCGCGGCGAAGAACGGGTGGCTGCGCTTGGGCGCCCCGCGCCGGTGGTAGCGCGCGACGGTCGCGATCACATCGATCTCGAGCGGGTCGAACCCGTTGAGCCGGCCGTTCTTGATGAGGTAATGCGTGTGCTTGTGATGGCGCGTGTGGGAGATGTGATGCCCCACATCGTGCAGCAGCGCCCCGTACTCGAGCAGCGCGCGCCGGTCGTCCGCGAGGCCGTGCCAGCGGCGGGTCGCGTCGAAGAGCGCGAGGGCCAGGCGGGCGACGTGACGGGCGTGCGGCTCGTCGTACTGGCACCTTTCGGCGAGGTCGAGGACGCTGCGCCGGCGTACGTCGGGATAGGCCTCCGCGCGGGCCAGGGTCTTGGCGTGGCTGCGGATGTACTCGAGGAGGATCCCTTCGCGAAGCGCCCACTCGGAGAGGATGATCGAGGGCGCCGCGAGCCGCCGCAGGAGCGTGTCGAGCACGATCGCGCCCGCCACGATGACGTCCGCGCGGCGCCGGTCGAGCCCGGGGACCTTCAGCCGCGTCCTCAGGTCCAGGCGGCAGAGGCGGCGGCGCACGGCATGGATCGCCTCCGCGCTCACGGTGACGTGATGAAGCGAATCGGGCCGCTGGCCGGTCTCCTGCTCGCGGGCGAGCCGGCCCACGGCGAGGATCGTTCCCGACGTCCCGACGACGAGGTCGAGCCCCTTGCGCCGGATCCGGCGGAGATCGCCCTCGAGCGTCTTCTCGGTGTGCTTGACCAGGCGCTTCTCGTCGCGGGAGGAAATGGGATCGCTCGTGACGTACTTCTCGGCCATCCGCAGGACGCCCAGCTTCTCCGAGAACGCCGCCTCGATCTCCTCTCCGCGCCCCACGGCCAGCTCGAGGCTGCCGCCGCCGATGTCCGCCACGAGCGCGCGCCGGCGGCCCAGGTGGATGCTGTGGAGCGCCGCGAGATAGATGAGCCGCGCCTCTTCCTCTCCCGGGATCGCGAGCGGATAGATCCCGGCCTTGCGGCCGACCCGGTCGAGGAAATCTTCGCCGTTGCGCGCCTCGCGCACCGCCGAGGTCGCGACCGCGAGGATCTTCTCCACGCCGTGGATCCCGGCGAGGCGGCGAAAGGCCTTGAGGATCGACAGCGCCCGCGCCATCGAGACCTCGGGGAGAAGGCCCGTCGTGAGCGTCTCCGATCCGAGGCGCACCATCTCCGTCTCGCGATCGACGACACGGAACGCGCCTGTCGCGTTCACCTCCACGATGATCATGTGGATCGAGTTGCTGCCCAGGTCGATGGCGGCGATCTTCATCTTGGTTGCGCGGTTCGCCCCATGCTACGCTGAAGCACCCCGTAGCGATCAGGAGGTATGGTATGGCCCCGGGTCCCGTTGGAACCGGAGATCCCGCCCTTTCCCTCGTCAGAGAGAGGATACGGGATCTCTTCGAAAATCTCCCACTCGCCATGGCGGGGCGGGAGGAGCCGGTCCATCAGATCCGCGTGGCGGCGCGGCGTTTGCGCGTCATTCTGCCCCTCGCCGCCCTGAAGGGCAGGGGGCGCAAGGTGCGCCGGGCGGTCCGTGACCTGAAGGCCCTGACCCGGACCGCGGGAACCAGCCGGGACCTCGACGTCGCGCGGTGGCTCCTCCCCAAGGTGATGGGGCCGGGCGCGGGGCAGGGTTCGGCGGAGCGATCGGCGCGCGCGCGGCGGCTTCGCGACGCCCGCGGCCGCGCGCGCCGGCGCCTGCGCGACGGGCTCCTCGATTTCGACATCGCCGGGCTGCGCGCGGAGCTGCGGCGGATCCTCGCCCAGGGAGGAGAGGAGCGCTTCAGCGCCCTCATGCGCGTGCGTTTCATGCGCGAAGAGGAGGGCGCGGAGCTCCTCGCGGAAATGGCCGCGCTCGGCCGGCGGTTCGACGCGGAGGTCCTCCACGAGATCCGCTCGCGCATCCGCAGGCTTCGTTACGCGGCCGAGTTCGGCGCGGCCCTGGCGAGCGGGGCGCCCGAGGCCGCCAAGCGGTTCCGCGAGCTGCAGGAGGTTCTCGGCGAGCTGCACGATGCGTGGGTGCTGGCGCGATGGCTCGGACGTCAGAAGATGCTCGCGGTGAACGCCGGGCGCTACGAGGAGGCGGCCGAGGCGGAGCGTCTCGAATCCGCAAGCGACGATCTCAGCCGCGCCCTGCACGAGAGGTTCCTCGAGTCCGCCCCTGTCGAGACGGTCCGCCGCGCCCTCGAGCTGGTGGGGCGCGGCATCTCGGTCGCGTAGCGCCGACGATCCCGGATGAAGCTTCTTCTGGTGCGCCATGGCAAGGCCGTGTCCCGCGGAACGCCGGGGGTCCCGGACGATGCGCGTCCGCTCACCGAGCAAGGAGAGGAGTCCTTCCGGCAGGCGGCCGGAGGCATCGTGCGGCTCGTCGAACGGCCCGAGGCGCTTCTGAGCAGTCCGCTGCCGCGCGCCCTCCGGACGGCGGAGATCCTCGCGGAGGCCTGGGGAAAGATCGCGCCGCGCCGGGCGCCCGCGCTTGCGGGGGGCAGCTTCGTCGACGTTGCGGAGCTCCTGGAAGGTCGCGATCCCGGCGATACGGTCGTGCTCGTCGGTCACGAGCCGCACCTCTCGGGACTCCTCGCGCGGCTTCTGGGCGCTGACGGTGGAGAGAAGGTCGGTTTCCGCAAGGGGGGCGCCGCCCTCGTGGAGCTGTCCGGCCCCCCGTCGCAGGGCGGCTCCTTGATCTGGTTCATGCCCCCGAGAGTCCTGAGGCGGCTCGCACGAGACTAGTCGAGCGCGTACTTCTTCAGGTCGATCATGGGGGGCGGGAACTTCATCTTCAGGCCGTCGAGCGTGTCCACGATGATCTGTGAGACCGCGAGGTTCCGGTACCACTTGTGGTTCGCGGGGACGATGAACCACGGCGCCCACGGCGTGCTGCAGCGCGCGAGAACGTCTTCGTAGGCCTCCTGATAGGCGCCGAAGAACTTCCTCTCGGAAAAGTCCGCGGGCGAGAGCTTCCAGCGCCGGTCGGGGTCGTCGATCCGCTCCTGGATACGCTCCTTCTGCTCGTCGCTGCTGATGTGGAGGAAGAACTTGAGGATGCAGACGCCGTTCTCGACGAGCGTTTTTTCGAACGCGTTGATCTGATCGAAGCGTTTCGACCAGACGCTCTTGTCGACGAGCTCGTGCACGCGGACGACGAGCAGATCCTCGTAATGGGACCGGTTGAAGATCCCGATGTCGCCGCGGGGCGGCACCGAGCGGTGGATCCTCCACAGATAGTCGTGGTCGAGCTCCTCCGCGGAGGGCTCCTTGAAGGGCGTGACGCTGACACCCTGGGGGTTGAGGCCGGACATGACGTGGCGGATGGTCCCGTCCTTGCCGGACGCATCCACGCCCTGAAGGACCACGAGCAGGGCGTTCTTGTTCTCGGCGTACATCAGGTACTGCAGCTCGCGGAGCCGCCCGAGGTTCCGCTCGAGGGGCTTCTGGGCGCTCTGCTTGCTCTTGTATCCGGGCGTGGCGCCCGGGTCGTGGCGCGCGAGCCGGACCTTCTCCACCGGCTCGACCCTCAGCTTGCGGCTCAGATCCATGAGACACCTTTCGAAGATTTACACGACTGTAACAGGGGACGCGCAGAATCGTCGACCATGGAATTGAAGATCCTGGAGGCGGGACCTCCCGCGCGGGTGGCGTTGATCGGGCGACTCGACGTCGCGGGCGTCGGCGCGGTCGAGACCAGGTTCGTCGCGGCGACCGCGACGCAGAGACGGCCGGTGATCGTCGACGTGTCGGAGCTCACGTTCATCGGCTCTTTGGGCATCGGAATGATCGTCGGCGCCGCGCATGCCTTGAAGCGGCACGGCGCGGGGATGGTGCTGCTCGATCCCCAGCCCTTCATCGAGCGCATCTTCGACGTCACGCACATGGGGGAGGCCGTCCCGGTCGTGCACGGGATCGAAGCGGCCCTGCGCTCGATCGGGGAACCGTAGCTCCGGAAGAGCTCTTCGCGGAGGACGGCTCCTAGGTGGTGGTGTTCGCGATCTCGATGAGGTTCTCGTCGGGATCGTAGACGTACACCGAGACGATCGGCCCCCGCGCGCCCGTGCGCCGTCCGGGCCCCTCGAACGCCGCGACCCCGCAGCGCGCCAAGTGCTCGAGGATCTCCGGCATCGGAGTGTCCGTCAGAAAGCAGAGGTCCGCCGAGCCGGGCGCGGCGTGGCGCACGTTGGGGTCGATCGGCGACGCGGCGTCGTGCAGGTTGATCTTCTGGTCCCCGAAGTGAAGGGCGAGGCGTCCCTGCCCGAACGTGCGGACCTCCATGCCGAGCACGCGCTCGTAGAACCGGCACGTCGCGTCCGGGTCGCGCACGGTGAGGACCAGATGGTCGAGACGGGTCAGGGAGATCATGGCGACGAGACTACACCAGGGGCGCGGCGGCCGGCTCCGCTGCAGCGCCCCCACGCAGACCGGCGGGTAGGTGGCTCCGGCGGTGGAGCGCCCTCGCGCGCAGGACGCGGGCGGCGATACACTCGATGGCGGAGGTGGTGCGCATGCCGACGGCCGTCGTGACGGGAGCGAACCGTGGGATCGGGCTCGAGCTGTGCCGCCAGCTCGCGGCGCGCGGCGATACCGTCGTCGCGGCCTGCCGCCGCCCGACGAAGGAGCTCGAGGGGCTCGGGGTACGGGTGGAGAGCGGCGTGGACGTCGGCGACGAAGGATCCATCGCGTCCTTCGCGCGCCGTCTGGCGGGCGCGGGCGTGGACCTTCTCGTCAACAACGCCGGCATCCTCACGCGCGAGAGCCTCGAAGACCTCGACTTCGCGCGCATCCGGGCGGAGATCGAGATCAACGCCCTGGGACCCCTGCGCGTCACGGCCGCGCTCCTGCCTCTGATGCCGCGCGGCGCCAAGATCGGCCTCATCACGAGCCTCATGGGCTCGATGGGGGACAACGGCTCGGGGGGCAGCTACGGCTACCGGATGTCGAAGGCGGCGCTCAACGCGGCGGGCGTCTCGCTCGCGCGGGATCTGGCTCCGCGCGGGATCGCGGTCGCGATCCTCCATCCCGGCTTCGTCGCGACCGACATGACGGGCCACCGCGGCAGCGTCACGCCCGCGGACTCCGTGCGCGGGCTCCTCGCGCGGCTCGACACGCTCACGCTCGAGACGAGCGGCCGGTTCCTCCGCGCCACCGGAGAGCCGCTCCCGTGGTGAGCATCGGCGCCGACGCGGTCGTCGACGCCCCGCCCGCGGTCGTGTACGGGCTCATCGCCGACTACCGCCAGGGCCATCCCCGCATCGTTCCCCCCGAGTACTTCCAGGACATCGTCGTGGAGCGCGGGGGCGTCGGCGCGGGCACGGCGATACGCTTCAAGGCGCGCCTCCTCGGCGTCACGCGCGTGCTGCGCGCGGAGGTCACGGAGCCCTCGCCGGGGAGCGTCCTCGTGGAGACGGACCCGGACACGGGCGTGCGGACGACCTTCACGGTCGCGGCGCGCGACGAGGGGCGCGCGGCGCACGTCTCGATCGTCACCGACCTGCCGGCCCGAGGGCTGCGGGGGCGGCTGGAGGCGATGTTCGCGCGCAGGCTCCTGCCGAAGGTCTACGCCCTCGAGCTCGAAAACATCGCGAGGGTCGCCTCCGGGAGGCCATGAAGAACCGTATCGGGTGGATTCCCCTCATCGTACTGGCGCTGCCGGTCCTCTCGGCGTGCACCATCTACTACGACCGGAAGTTCATCCCCAAGGAAGAGGCTCCCCCCGCGTTCGAATCGTGGCACCCGGACGTCTATGTCTTCGCCGAGGTCCATACCGCGAAAGAATGGCGGTCCCAGCACCGCTACTCGGTGACCGTCACCGTGTCGACGCGCGTCAATTATTACACCGACCCCAAGCACAAAAAGGGCCTGGACTGGAGGTGCGCGCCCAGCGACTACGACGCCCACCTGGACGAGGTGCGTCTCGAGACACGGGCGGCGGACTCCTCCTGGATCGATCTTCCGCTAGGCACTCTGTGGGAGGACTCGGGAGAATGCTCCGCCAGCCTCTCCAGCCGGGAGCTGGTGGCGATTCCCGCGAGCGTGCGGGAGCTGCGCGCGCACGTCACGGTGACCTTCCGCCGGAAGGAGGCGCCGCCCGGCGCAGTCGTGTCCGTTCCGTCGGGGAGGGACTCGGAGACGGCCGAAACGAGGGTGTTCGTCGTCGTGCTGAAGAAGTACGAGGAAGCGATCCCGTTCTTCAGGATGGTTTGACGGACTCGTCCTTCCCGATCAGCCACGCGGCGCTGAGAGAGCTCGCCACGGCGAGCCCGGCGCCGAGAAGCGTGACGACGCGAAAGCCCGCGACGAAGGACTCCGCGATCGCGCGGCGGACCTCCCGGTCGGGGACCTCGGCCGCCGCGAGACGGGGGCGCTGCGCGTCGATCCGGGCGCGCGCCTCGGGGGAGAGCGACATCGCTCCGAGTCGCCGGTCGAGCGCGGCGTTGAAGACGGCGGCCAGGGCGATCCCGAGGATGGCGATCGCGAGAAGGCCGCCGACGCGCGAGATCGCGTTGTTGATGGCCGAGGCGATCCCGGCGCGCTGCTCCGGAACGGCCGTCATCACGGTCGTCGTGAGGGGCGCCACGCTGACCGCCATCCCCAGGCCGAGGACGAGGATCCCGGGAAGAAACGTCGTGACGAAGGCCCCGCCGATGCCCGGCCGCGCGAGCAGCGCGTAGCCGGCCGCCGCGATGAGGGGTCCCACGACGAGCGGGAGCCTCGCGCCCCAGCGCTGCACGAGACCGCCCGACCAGCGCGACAGGGTGAACATCAGGACGACGAAGGGCAGGAGCGCCGCGCCCGCCTGCGTGGGCGTGTATCCCTGGACCTGGATGAGATTGAGCGGCAGGAAGAAGAGCGTCCCGATCAGCGCGGCGTACAGGAAGAGCGTGAGGAGGTTCGCGCCGGCGAAGCGGCGCGACCGGAAGAGCGCCAGCGGCACCATCGGATGGACCGATCGGGCCTCGACGACGAAGAACGCCGCAAGGGCCACGACCCCCGCCGCCCCGCCGATCCAGACCACCGGTCCTCCGCGCGCGGACTCGATGAGCGCCGTGACGAGCCCCCCAAGCCCGAGCGTGGCGAGCAGCGAGCCGGGCCAGTCGATCGCGCCTCCCGCGTCCGACCGGCTCTCGGGGATGCGCCAGGCGAGGATCGCGAGCACGGCGAGCGCGATCGGGACGTTGAGGAAGAAGACCCACCGCCACGAGGCGTGCTCGACGAGCCAGCCGCCGAGCGGCGGCCCGATCGCGCTGGTGATCGCGGTGAACCCGGACCAAGTCCCGATCGCGCGGCCCCGCTCCCGGGGCGGAAATCCCGCGCTCACCAGGGCGAGGCTCCCGGGGACGAGAAGCGCGCCCCCCACGCCCTGCAGCGAGCGGGCGACGATGAGATGGGTCAGGTCGGGCGCCGCCCCGCACCACACGGACGCGGCCGCGAAGATCGCGATCCCCGCGGCGAAGACCTTCCGGCGTCCGTAGAGATCGCCCAGGGAGCCCCCCAGGAGGAGCAGCGCAGCGAGAAAGAGCGTGTACGCCTCGACCACCCACTGAATCCCCGAAGAGGTCGTGCGCAGGGAGGACTGGAGGGCGGGCAGCGCGACGTTCACGACCGTGCCGTCGATGAAGACCATGCTCGAGCCGAGGATGGCGGCGGCGAGGATCCACCGGCCGCGGCGCGCGGCGTTGGCAGCGCTCGCTCCGGTCGCGGCGGGCGCACGGTTCACGGCGGCGGGCATGTCCGCATTCTGCGCCTCGGCGGCACCCGATGCATGATCGTGGGCGGGACATCCACCTCTGGAGGGGACCGATGCTCTTCATGGTCATCGAGCGCTTTCACCCCGGGCGCGCCCCGGACGTGTATCGGCGTTTCCGCGACAGGGGGCGGCTCGCCCCGGAGGGGCTGCGCTACGTCTCGAGCTGGGTCGACGTCGGCTTCACGCGGTGCTTCCAGGTGATGGAAGCGGAGAGCGAAGCGCTGCTCGCCGAATGGACCGCGCACTGGAGCGATCTGGTGGACTTCGAGATCGTTCCCGTGCAGACGTCGGCGCAGGCCGCCGCCGCCATCGCGCCCGAGCTGTAGATCACGGCTCTTCCACCGTAACCGCGGCTTCACGCACGCTTCACGGCCCGTTAACGCCCCACCCGTAGTTTCAACCCGCGACAACGAACGGTTCGCTCGAAGGCCGTGACGCTCCGTCAACCGGAGGTCCCGTCCGGCAGCGTCCCAGATCCACTAGGGAGGAGACGCGCGATGAAACGTAAGGCACTCTTCGCGGCATGCCTGGCGATGGCCCTGGGGGGGCTCGCTCCGGCGATGGCGGCGACGATCCTGGTCAACAGCGACATCACGACCAGCCAGACCTGGACGCCCAACAACGAGTACATCCTGCAAAACCCCGTCTACGTCACGAACGGGTCCACGCTCACGATCCAGCCGGGCACGGTCGTGCGCGGCGAGCCGCAATCGGCCCCCGGCGCCAACGATCCGGGGACCCTGATCATCGCGCGCGACTCGAAGATCAAGGCCATCGGAACGCCGGCGGCCCCCATCGTCTTCACCGACCTCAACGACGACAACATCGGCTCCAACCCCGGCACCCCGCCCTACGACGACCGCGCCACCGCGGTCTCCGTGGTGGGCCAGTGGGGAGGAGTCATCCTCCTGGGCCGGACGTTCGTCGCGAACAACACCGGCGCCGGGCCGAACCCCGCCCGCGAGGTCCAGATCGAGGGCCTGACCGCGGCCGGCGGCAAGGGGCTCTACGGCAACTGCGCGGCGGACTCCACCGATCCCCGCTGCGACGACGACGACAGCGGCCAGATGTCCTATGTCTCGATCCGCTACGGCGGCTTCAACCTGTCCGCGAACAACGAGATCAACGGCCTGACGCTCGGCGGCGTCGGCCGATCCACCCAGATCGACCACATCGAGGTCTACAACACGAAGGACGACTGCTACGAGTGGTTCGGCGGCACCGTGAACATGAAGTACATCGTCTGCGTCAACTCGGGCGACGACGGCATCGACTACGACGAAGGCTACCGCGGGAAGATGCAGTTCGTCTTCGTGATGCAGGGCGTGCCCGCGGGCGAGGTTCCGGACAAGGCGGGCGAGCACGACGGCGGCAACGGCCCCGACAATTCCAAGCCCAAGTCGATCCCCACGATCTACAACGCGACCTATATCGGCCTGGGCGGCACCAAGGCGTACACGACCCCGACGGTGGCCGCGAAGGACCTCAACGTCCACTTCCGCGACGACGCGGGCGGTCGCTACTACAACAGCTTCTTCGGGGACTTCGGCGGCGCCACGATGATGATCGAGGGCGGAGACCTCCCCGGAGGGAGCCAGACGGCCGTGGACACCAGCGGCGAGCGGGCCATCACGCCCTACGTCGCCGCTCCGACGGGCTACTGCCGCCTCGCCCCCGCCACGTCCTGCACCTCGGACCCGGTCTGCGGCGGCAACGGGCCGTGCGTCCTGCACTACCAGGGCCCGAGCGCGGGGAACGAGCTGGAGTTCGAGGACAACACCTTCTGGTGCTTCGGGCAGTTCGATACCAACGCGGACGGGACGGTCGACGTGCCGAGCGGCGAGCAGTCCGCGCGGGACGGGGACGCGAACAAGAACCACTATGGCTATCCCGCGTTCTCGACCGCCGCGCTCGACAACAACTACGTCCCCTGCGGCGGGGCGCTTCCGATCGGCAGGCTCGACCGCGTGGCGGCCGTTCCGGCGACGAACCCGGATCCGGTCGACAAGATCGACCCGGTTCCCGCCGCGGGCAGCCCCCTGCTCACCACCAACCGCACGGCGCCGGCGGACGGCTTCTTCTCGCCGGTGAACTATCGGGGCGCCTTCGGCAACGAGAACTGGGCCTACGGCTGGACGCAGGTCTCCCGCCTCGGCTACTTCGGCGCCAGGCCGCGCGTCACCATCAACGCCGACATCACGACCAGCCAGACCTGGTCGCCCGCGAACGACTACGTCCTCCAGCAGCCGGTGTACGTGACCAACGGGGCCACCCTGACGATCCTGCCGGGGACGGTCATCCGCGGCGAGCCGCAATCGGCACCCGGCGCGAACGACCCCGGAACCCTCATCATTTCGCGCGACGCGAAGATCCGCGCCCTGGGGACCAAGGACGATCCGATCGTCTTCACGGACCTCGACGACGACAACGTGAGCGGCAATCCGCTCCCCACGCCCCCCTACGACTTCTACGACACCGCGATCGGGCAGGTCGGCCACTGGGGCGGGCTCGTCCTCCTGGGGCGGACGTTCGTCGCGAACAACACGGCGGCCACCCCCAACCCGGCGCGCGAGGTCCAGATCGAGGGACTCACGGCCGCCGGCGGCAAGGGCCTCTACGGCAACTGCTCCGCCGACACGACCGATCCGCGCTGCGACGACGACGACAGCGGCGAGGTCCACTACGTCTCCATCCGCTACGGCGGCTTCAACCTCTCGGCGAACAACGAGATCAACGGGCTGACGCTGGGCGGCGTGGGACGGTCGACCCAGATCGACCACATCGAGTCCTTCAACACGAAAGACGACTGCTACGAGTGGTTCGGCGGCACCGTCAACATGCGCCACATCATGTGCGTCAACTCGGGCGACGACGGGATCGACTACGACGAGGGGTACCGCGGGAAGATGCAGTTCGTCTTCGTCATGCAGGGCGTCCCCACGGGCGAGGTGCCGGACAAGGCGGGCGAGCACGACGGCGGCAACGGCCCGGACAACTCGCGGCCCAAGTCGATCCCGACCATCGCGAACGCGACCTACATCGGCCTCGGCGGGACCAAGAACTACACGACGCCCGCCGTGGCGGCCAAGGACCTCAACGTCCATTTCCGGGACGATGCGGGCGGGCGCTACTACGACAGCTTCTTCGGAGACTTCGGCGGCGCGACGATGATGATCGAGGGCGGCGACCTGCCGGGCGG